>OKKB01000021.1_pt1 | contig 127134 bp, 78 predicted proteins | sample 1613931 | NCBI WGS metagenome assembly OKKB01 (sample SAMN04436893, study PRJEB24849) | human gut metagenome | biome: human gut; feature: NICU; material: stool | host: Homo sapiens | place: USA: Saint Louis, MO | collected 2012-02-08
TTCTCTTTCTAAGTTTGATATCTTCTGAGGTTGCAGTGGTTTGGGAGGATTCAGTAGCATTAGCAGACAATTTCTCCGATTCACTTTCCTTTTCAAGTTCTTTTTGGGAGAGTTCGTTATTGCTTTGTAACTTCACTTGCTGCAATTCATTAATGAACCAAAATACTGACGCATACAATAACACCGCTATGACTAATAAATTAATAAAATGTATTGATTTTGTAAGGAATATTAATACCAATAAGGATATTATTAACAATATGAACGAGGCATGTGTGGCTGTAATCAATGCAGGAGTAGTACCTGGCGTAAAAACAGATTCCCATAATTCAACAAAAAATGACATGTTCCGAAGTAAGAAGTCAAGTTTATGGAATGCTTGGATTGTTAAAGATTTCTATAGTAAAAAGATGGATGATTATAATGCTTTTTTTTTTCACTACTGGTTACCTAATGTTGAACCACACACGACTACATGTTGAGAATTTTTTTTTCCTGCGATTCTTGTATATATTGAAATCGTTTTTTAATTTTTAGATATTTGGTGTTTTCAGAAGGCAAATCTATCAATTATAACTAATTACATTTATACAGCTACACAAATTTAACTAATCATGATTCAAGCCGACGATACTTTCATCAGTGATGATGAAGAAGAATACTGGTATGTTTAACATAATAAAGCACAGTTAATTCATTGTGAGTTATTGGTTCAAGTGTATACTAACATATATAATTATCTATAGCCCATTATGTGTTGAGGAAATGGATATATCCGACAAAAATTTCAAACCTTGCCCTTGTGGATATCAAATTTGTCAATTCTGTTATAACAACATTAGACAAAATCCGGAATTGAATGGAAGGTGTCCGGGGTGTAGAAGACTTTACGACGATGAGAGTGTGGAATATAAGACAGTAAGTGCTGAAGAGTACAAATTGATGCAATTGAAAAAGGAAAAGCGTGACCGTGAAAAGAAACAGAAAGAAAAGGAAAAGAAAGAAATGGAGATGGTCAATAAGAAGCACTTGGCAGGTTTGAGAGTAGTTCAAAAAAATCTAGTTTATGTCACTGGATTGAATCCACCTTGTAATCCTGATGATTTACATTCAGTTTTAAGATCAGACAAATATTTTGGACAATATGGTAAAATTTCCAAGATTGTCATCAATAAGAAAACTCCAACAACGCAAACATCAACTCATCATCACCAGAATCCGGGATTGGTAGTGTATGTGACTTTCACCAGAAAAGAGGATGCCTTGAGATGTATTACCGAATTGGATGGATCGTTATGTGATGGCAGAGTTTTGCGTGCTGCTCATGGTACTACTAAATATTGTTCATCGTATTTAAGAGGCCAACCATGTCCAAATCCAAATTGTATGTTCTTACATGAACCTGGTGAAGAAGCCGATTCATATACCCGTAAAGATTTATCAACACAACAAGGTATCAAGATGGGAATGACAGCAAGAAGCCATACAACCTCTTTTGGTGAAGAATCCAGTAATAATAGCCAATCTAACCAGGCTGGTTCTGATGATGATCACCACGAAGCCCATAAGGAACATTTACCATCCACGGCTCATTGGGCAGCAGCTGGAACTACATCTGGAAGCAATTCGCCTTCTGTCAATAATAACATTCCATTAGCGAATTCAGCTGCTTTCCCTACATTAGGTGAGATTGTTCGTGATCAAAAGCAACAACAGAAGAAGGAAACCAAGCCCCGTTCAAAGACTACGAAATCTAACAACACCTTAGTCCCTGACGAATTAGATGCGGGCGATAACTCAGTGTTCAAGTTCGTCGAAACAACGACTGAACAATTGCGAGGTTTAGAAGATATAAGAAATGTACGCTTCAAGGGTTTCGACAACGGGAAAATATTACCTTTATTCTCATTTAAAGGTAATTTCCTGAATGATACTCAGCTTGAAGAAGAAAAGGTCATAGCACGTCAAGTAATTGAGAAGTTTCTTTTGAGACCATTAAAGAACTACCATCTAGCATATCAAAACCATCCAATCACCCAACAACAAGCAATATTACAACGTCAACAGCAGCAGCAACAACAACAACAGCAACAACAGACACCAGCATTACAGGTTGCTCAATTACAACAAAACAAAAATGACGAGCAACAAAAGCAAGCTCAACAACAGCTCTTGCTACTTCAATTGCAACACCAACAACAGCTCCAGCAACAACAGCAGCAGCGACAACTTCAACAGCAACAAAATCAGCCACATCAATTGAATATATTAAAAACTTCTGATAGAGTAAACACCTCAACTCCACCTCCACCTGGCTTGTTTGCTGGAAAAGATGTTGCCGCTTCCTCAGATATGTCAAATACTGGAGCACCTTTACCTTCATCTAGTTCGCAATTGTTAACTCAATTGATGAGCGGGAAAAGATAAATTCATCCCTTACAAGTATATATTTGATATATAGTACAATAATATTTAGTGATCTGTATACAAAAAGTTTTCGGGTGGCTCTGTTATTTTACCGTAAGTTCTTTGAAATATCTCACGTAACCAGATTCCATATCTACAGACCTTTCTGTTTATTTTGAGATCTTTTTCTATCAATTCGCTTACTTTTTGTGTACTGAAATCAAGATATTTGATATACGCTTTGTCAAAATCTTCTCGAAACTTTGCAGCGTCGCCTTCAATATAATGTAGATACAAATAACGACTAAAGTCTCTGCAAAATTGATATCCAAATTCGTCTTCAATATGTGAACTGATGTACTGATACTTTTGTGTTAGATTTGCGTCGAGTTTTCCTGCTTCGAAAACAATGTCAGTGCATCGTTTGGACCATGTCATGGCTCTAGCCAAGTTCCGCATCTCCTTGGGACTTTGTATCAACGCATGGTGTTCCAGTACATTACTAGACAATTGTAAAGGAGACTTAGAGTGAGATGGGGTCAGTTTGCTGGAATGTAACTGATCCAGTAAAGTGGTGAATGGACGCAGTGGTTGACTTGATCTAATCATCATCTTAGAAGATGGATTTTGTAATTCGTAAGCATGAATTAGTCGTCCTCCTTCATGTGCATTTTCAAATAGCTCTCTTCTAATCAACGCCAAATTCTGAGCATTTTCTATTAAATATGGTAAACTAACATCGTCCTCCAACTGTTTAATAGTTTTTTCCATTTCGGCCAATAATTTTCGCTCAAAATCATTAATTGGCCCCTTAGTGCATTGAAGGTAAGATTTATGGACATGATACTCATAGATCAATTGATCTAAAAACTTCAAAATTTCGAACACATTTGCCAATCCTTCATAATCTGGTTCATCTTTAAACACTTCTTTCAAACTGTTATATTCTTGGGATAAATCCTCCTTTCTCTCCAAATATGCAGCTATTTTTCTAACGGAAGACATGGTCTTTAATTCAGTTTATACTATAGGAAATCAGTACACATAAACAAATATAATAGTCTTGTGTATCTAATGTTTTGAATTCCGAGGACTTTAGTGTCAGGTGCTTTTTTTTTTTATTTTTTCGAACTATTTTGAGACTATTTTACTATGGAGTTCAAATTCCTATTTGACATGACAGCGAGGCACGACCATTATACTGAAAGACACTTCAGCACTTAAATGAAAGATATCTAGATAACTTGCAAAGATGCAATAACAGGAGATATTTCTTCATGTCTATACTATATACAAGACAGGACTATTTACAATTATATAGTCTAAAATTCATCTAGTTGAGCGATTCTACAACGCTGTCACATTTCTCACATAAAATGTCTGGAGACTCTGAAGTGTATTTCCAACATCTAGGACACTTGCATTTCGAGGAGTGTTGAATTCTTATCAGAACAGGTTCATCATTCACTCTGAATGTATAATCCAAATCACCCTCAACTAATTTCACACTGGAAACCAAAAACAAGTCATCGAGGTATGATGAATTTTCCTTCAAAAAGCGGAATATATTTGTGTTTTCTTTGACAGATAATAATATCTCTAGTTCCAATTTGTTTTTGAAGAATTTCTGTTGCTTTAAACTCTCGACAGTTCTAAATATATCATCTCTCAATTCTAAAAACTCATTAAAAGACTTTTCCACGGTTTCATTCTCGTACTTCTCACTTAAAATGAAAAATTTGCTATCTACCTTGAACACGGAATCCTCCTTTAAACTAGCTATTCTAATATACTCTGACCACGCTTCTTGAGTCAAAAGGGGCTGAATAGGTGCCAATAACCCTAAATATGTCTTCATCATTTCATTAAGCACAGTTTGGATCGATCTTCTTCTAACTGAGTTGGCTGAATCTGTATATAAACAGTCTTTGGAAACATCAAAATAAATAGCACTAGAAATTGAGTTGACATGTGTGTTTATTGAGCTTACCACTCGTGAAAAGTTAAAATCCTGATAAAATTCAAGACAGGCTTGCTGCAACTGAAATAATGTATGCAAAATATATTTGTCCAATGCACTCATTTGGTCATAATTAACAGGGTCCTTGAAGTCATGTAAATTACCCAATAAGTACTTAAAAGTAACCCTGTACTTTTTAGCAACTTCAGATACCCGTGTAAGAACTTCAGGACTAAAACTGACGTCTTGCTTGTAATTCGAAGAAGCAACCCATAATCTTAAACCGTCTGTACCAAGATATGGCGTTAAAGGTTTTTTACATCCTTCAATTGCTTCTCGTGGTGAAAATACATTACCCAAGGATTTTGACATTTTCTGGCCCTTGCCATCAGTAATAAATCCATGCGTGATCACTTTCTTGAATGGCGCCATTGGCTGAAACGATGTCCCGTTAGAGCCTGAATAAATGATTTTGTTCAACAAAGAGGATTGAAACCAGCCTCTATGTTGATCACTTCCTTCCAAATAAATATCTGCTAATGGTTCGTTAGTGGTGGCACATTCTTGGAGTGACGACTTTAAAGTGCTCCAAGAAGTTCCCGAATCAAACCATACATCCATAGTATCTTTTCCCTTAAAGTATTTCAGGCCATCCATCTCATCAGGAAGCCACCTATAAATGTCAGTTTCTTCAACAAACCACTCGTCAGTTCCAAACTCATCAATTTTTTCAATAATATAATTAATTAATTTCAAGTCTAGAACAGCATCTCCTGTGGCTCGCTCATAAACAATTGGAAGTGGCACACCCCAGACTCTTTGTCTAGAAATGCACCATTCGCTTCTATTCTCAACAAACAGTGTCAATCTATTGCTACCTGATTGTGGGTAAAATTCAACCTTCGAAAGTGCTTCTTTGGCATACGGTTTGATTTTTTCGACATTTACAAACCATTGAGGGGTTGCACGTTGAATTACTGGTGTCTTGGATCTCCAGTCGTAGGGATAAGAATGAACAAATTTCTTGTCAAGATGGAAAAGCATGCCACTTTCATTCAATATATTAGCACAAATTACGTTGGTCTTAACATCTGTCACCTTTGCATCTCCCAATTTTTGAAAGCCTGGTGGTAAGAATTTGGCAATGTATTTACCATTATTGTCAACTGCTGATTCCACACTCAACCCATGTTTCCTACCAACAATATAATCTTCTCGACCATGTGCTGGAGCATTATGGACCAAGCCCGTACCTGCAGTTTCAATCACATGATCTCCATGCAAAACTGGGTATTCCTTTGAATCATCAGAAGCAGGATTAGTGTAAAAAGTGCCCGTTAAGACAGAACCTGGAATATCAATATTCACAATTTTGTAGCTCGGGTCGATCTTCAATACTTGCTCTGCTAAACTTTTAGCTACAACCAAAGTCTCAGTCACATTCTGTATTAACGTATACGTCATATTTTCGTTCACACAAATTGCTCTATTCAATGGAATGGTCCATGGAGTGGAAGTCCAAATCAAGAGTTTTAGTTTCCCAAATTCAACAGCATGACCCTTCAGTTCGGAATATTTATAAAGATTCTCGCTTACAACGGGAAATTTGACATGTACTGCAACTGATTTGTGTTTGTCATTGTACTCCAATTCAGCTTCTGCTAAAGCGGTTTGTGTATCACATCCCCACCAAACAGGCTTGAGTTGTTGTGATAACAAACCATTCTCTATAAGCTTAGAAAATATTTTTAGCTGATTTATTTCATAGGCATGATTCATGGTGATGTAAGGTTTGTCGAAATCCGTCATAATGGCATATTCTTTGAACAGTTGCCTTTGTTTATCTATCATTGCGTTAGCCCAATCTCTGCATGCCTTTCTGATTTCAACAGCCGATTCATATTTTTTACCCAATGTCTCCACTTTCATTTCAATGGGCAATCCATGACAGTCCCAACCTGGTGAATATTTGATTAATCGATCATGGAAAACCAACTCAAAACGATTGATAATATCCTTGGTGATTTTGTTCAAGGCATGTCCCAAATGCAAATCACCATTAGCATACGGTGGACCATCGTGTAATACAAACTCACGTCTATTTGCCTTGTTTTCTTTCTGCCATTTGTAGATATCTTGAGACAGTTGTTTGATCAATACTTCTCGTATATCTCCTTTGGGGATTTTTGGACCAAAATTTGTTTTGGGAAGTAAGAGTGTTTTAGAAAAATTTTTCTTCTCAAGCTCAACCAATGATGTAGCAAATGTTCTCACCTTAGATTTGAATCGTAGCATGTATAAACTTATATGGTGTTGAAGAAAACGTCTATTTCAATCACAATTTCTTTGTAGGGCCGTTTTTGCAAACTTCCCATAAAAAAAACACTGAAAATTTTCAAGATCCGTTTGACTTACACATAATTGAACGGAATGCGAGTATAAACACGCGATCAAAGAAATTAATCTTGTACATACAGCCCGTCCTACGTGTGTGTCTACTTCCATTCCATTTCCAATACTCAACTGCCTGTCAAGCTTACATTAGAATGTCCAAGGAATTTACAGTCTTTGTTGTTGATGCATCCAAATATATGGGAATAGCAGACCCAAATGTCACGGATTCAGATTTTACGCGGGCACTGGGATTTGTGATTGACTTTTTCAACCAACAATTGATGAGAAACAGAAAGTCAGATAGATATTGTTTAGTTGTTTACTCGGGAAGTACGATCAAGGTAATCTATGATAACACCCCGTTGTCATTAGTACAAGTTAAAACATACCGTTCTACCATGAATGAAGTCCATGACAATGATACAGGCGAAGTTCACAAGTATGATTTGATCCACGCTTTGTTACAAGGGCTAGATCGGTTTAAAGTAAATAGTCATTATAAATTCACAAGAAATATTCGTCTTATCACAAATGGCGTACTTCCCATGGGTAAAAATAAATCAATCTCAGAATATGTGAACATGGTTTCAAACCTTAATATAAACCTAACGTTTGTGTTAATTGATAATGAACACAATGAATATACTCAAAAGAGCTTACAAGATCTTTCCAGAACCTTTAACAATGCAAATTTAGTGAGTTTTAATGAACTTATGAATGCGGGTCCAGCTCTTCGGTTGATTGCCCCAAGGTGTAGTACTGAGGGATACTTGGGGTTTGGTGAACTTGGAAATACTTCGGAAATCAAAAATATGATACATTTAGATATCCAAGTGTATCCAGCTATTAAGGTACAAAGCCAAGTGCATGGACACGAGTATTACGTAGATCCGAAACTGAAAGAAAGATCAAAGATTGAAAGATCTACATATTATTATACACGGACAAAGGATGACTTGGATGAGGAAGATGACGATGAAGAGGGAGTAGAAAAAGGTGATATACTGGATAGAACGATTGTTCCTCGAGCAGAATGTACTCCTGGTTTCAAGTATTCGCATCGTGATATACTTGCATTAACTTCTGAATTGACAGAAGTAGCCACTTTACCAACATCCCCCAGTATCAACATATTGGGATTTATGAAAAAGAACAACTTTGCTTACGCATATTTCACTGAAGAAGCAACATATGTGATTCCTCAGCAGAATGATTCTGAGCGCAACAGGTTGACTTTTAATTCCATGGTTGCTACAATGATTGAATTGGACTATATAGCTTTGGTGAGGTTCGTGCCGAAATCAGACGACGAGGTCCAGGTTTGTGCAGCTTTCCCAAGAAAAGTTGCTCTTGGTAACCAAATTGGCGAGGTTCTTTTATTGGTCAGAATTGCCATGAAAGAAGATGAGAAAATTGGACGTTTCCCAGACTTAAGTGACACAGATGATAATTCGGTCGACCAGTTGATGGAAAGTTTTATATTGAGCAAGAAATTACGTGATGAGCATTTTGTTGCTGACACCATTGATAATCCAATGGCTGGTCTCTTGAATTCTGCACCCACTAGCGAACCTCCCAATAAGAATACCACTTTGGATAATTTATTATTGTCTTCAAATCCGGCCACGAGAAGATTTAATTACTACTTTAGGAAAATACTAGACAAGTCTCTACAGGAAGAATCCTTGGAAAACTTTTTAGAAAAGGATAGATTTGTTGAAAGGTATCTTTCAGTCGACGAGCCCCACACTTTGTTCAATTTAGATTCTATATTGGACACGAAAGAAGATTTGTTATATACAGCGGATCCTAAAAAAGCAGATACGATCACCATTGAGTTGCAGAAGAAGCTAGACGTCAAATACAAAACTCAGCACAAGCTGGAAAAAAAGTCGAAGCCATTTATTGCAACTTCTAAACCACAACCAAACGATGGGAAATTTGGCGAGTACTTTGATATAGAAGATATCTTGGAAGACTAAAGTTTAAATAGTCTATTTTTCATGTCAAACTCTCTGTCTTTGGCAGTTCTTTTTCTGTGTTTAGAAGTAGATGTACCATCATCGCCGAATCTTTCTTGAAGTCTTTGCTGTACGTTTGATAAACCAATTCGCTCTCTTTCTGCATTAGTTAAGTTACCAAAGTCCTTTGCGTTGATTTCGTGAATGGCTGCAACATCAAATAACCCACGATACTTCAGTGATTTACCTTGCTTCCATTTGCTAATCCAATGGTTTGCCAATCCACATTCATCAAAACGTTTATCTATTTGCAAAACATTTCTTTTTTGGTCGATGCTTTCCAAGAGCTCATACACATTGTTAGTTGGGTGATCGATATAATCTGTGTACAACTTTCCTGTTGGATCTTGTAGATTCAAGACGTACAACAAATAATCTGCTAAAATAACAGGATCAATGAATGATTCGTTAATGCACCCAACCAATGCAAGACTAAGCATTGTTTCTGCATTTTTTGTAGTCGGTAAAAACACCCCTGGAGTATCGTATACCATAATCTCAGGATCACGTGAAAGACGAATAATTTCACTAGTACTTCTTGTCACGCCCGGTTGACCACCAGTTCTAGCAACTTTCCTTATTTTTGTAGAAACTGCATTTTCTCCATCGCTTAACCCTACATATCGCAATGTATTCACCAATGACGACTTCCCTACGTTAGGCATCCCAATTATCATGGTTCTCAATCCCAATGGAGGTGGTGTCTCCATACTATCGTATAATTTCTTGATTTCGTTAATGATCTTCTTACCGTCACGCTTACTTCGACAATCCACAAACATGTATTGCTCGTTCTTCAGCTTGTGCCACTTTTCTAGTAACCTGGGTTTCAATATTGACAAATCTTTTTTGCTATAGAGAATAAGTTTCTTCTTGCTTGGTAATACTTTATCGAATAAGACATTGGTAGTAGAAATTGGGGCACGGGAATCCCTTACTTCCAATATCATATCTAACTGAGGTGCAAGATGCCCAAATTTTGAAAGTGCTTTTTGGTGATGACCCTTGAAGTTATTCAAAGGTATGTTATAGTTAGGAAATGTTTTTCTTGGAACGAATGTCATAATGAGATAATAAATAGGAATTCCAAAAAAATAGGGATGAAAAGCTAACTGATTTATATGAAAGTAATAACAAGAGGAAGGAATCTTGAAAAATGAAAAAAATAAAAAAAATTAGATGTGGTACAAAATTTAATTGATTATGAGTATTTTTTTTTTCTCTCTTTCTTTTTTTTTTTTTCAATTGAAGCTCTTCTCTTGATCCATAATATTTACAGTCAATTCAAGTAAACAATAAACTGATGCCTTTGATTATATTTACCGGGTATCCTTGTTCAGGAAAAACGAAATGGGCAAAATTGCTTCAAAAAGAACTTGAGATCAAAATTCAGACAGCAAAAGAGAATTCTGAACCGGGCCAAAACTATACCGTAACTTATCACTCAGATGAGACTTTAGGTATAAACCACGAGACATATCAAGACTCGAACAAGGAGAAATTGGCAAGAGGGTCACAGATTTCTGCTGTGAAGAGGGATATATCAAGAACAAATATTGTGATTTTAGATGCATTATCATATATAAAGGGATTTCGATACCAGTTATTCTGTGAAGCAAAAGGTAACGTAACTCCGCATTGCATTGTTCATGTTATTGCTCCTATTGAGAAATGTATCCAATGGAATGACACCAAGGAACTGGGAAACAAATGGGATCCAGTTTTGATAAAACAGTTGCAGATGAGATATGAAGAACCAAATAGCGATACAAGATGGGACTCTCCCTTATTTACTATACTTTCTGAAGATCCACAAGAGAAAATACCAATTGAAGATATCTGGAATGCTTTGGTTTTGAAAAAAGCGGCACCTCCCAACGCAGCTACTTTAGTTAAGCCAACTTCGGGTAATTCGTTTTTACAAGAATTGGACAAGAAAACACAGGAAGTGGTAACCAAAATTCTTCAACAACAGCAAATTACCCCTGGGGATGTAGTAATAGATAAGAATTTAGTAGTGGCCATTCCTACAGGAACTGCCAGTACAGCTCAACTCCAGAGAATAAGAAGATCTTACATTGGTCTAAACAGAATGAGATCGATAGAAGTTGATAGAATTGTGCCATTGTTTGTTGAATATCTCAATAGAAGCCTAAATAGTGAAGACTAAATACATACTCAGCGTTTTCTCTCGTTCTTCCACTTGAAATGCACTTTCCCATTTGAGTCGACAACCTTCTTTTTGTTACCCTTTTTCATTTTCTCCAAGTTTTTGCTCATTATAGACTCTACTTCTTTCAATTCTTTTTCTTTTTTCAATCTTCTTTGCAAAAGTTTGTATTGCTTCAATTTTTTCAAATCCAATTTGTTTTTTGTATCGATATCTAGATCATTCAGTGTTAAAAGTCCTGAATTGTCATATAATTGATTCATGCGAAGTCTGTTCTCTCTGTTATCCAATAAGGCTGCATCTGTATCAAAAAACTCTTCCGGATTAAATGATTCTTGTTCCTCTATTGAATCCACAAATACCGTGTGTTTCCCCAGTGCTCCAAATAGCTTACCTTCTTTTTCTTTTTCTATCTTTTTTAATTCGTTTAAACGCATTGTTCGGATGTAATTCACATCTTGTGTTTTTAACAATTTGGCTTGTTCGACAGATAAAACTTCATTATCTCTTTCAGATATGAGAATTCCCTTGTCATCTGTCTTCTTCCGTGTCATAGCATGGTAGTATTCATCTGGATTATGTAATTTTGCCTTTTCTTTTAACGCTTTTAATGCTGCTTGCTTTTTATGATAATCAGCAGCACGTAATTTATAATCCTTCTTCTTCTCTAACAACCCATATCTTGCCCTACTCTGCGTCTGTGATCTTTCTCGATGCTGCTTTTTCTGTACATTATGAACCAATTTTGCCATTTTTTAGGTTTGTTATATATCGTGTTCAGATGAGCATCTCATTCTGCTTCACAATTTTTTTTATGGTTAAACTTTTTTTTCATGATGCTTGTGTTCTGCGAGGGACCATATTTTGTTTCTAGTGTAGTGTGTCTGTGCACAAACCCAGAAGAAATCTCTTCTTAACTTGGTCGAGTTTTTTTTTTCCAACAATCAATCAAAGAAGTAAACTATATAAACCAAAAAGTGTTTTCCAGGAAAATGATAGTAAGAGGAAAATGCTTGGGTCGACTGGTTTCAAAAGCAGTTTCACTTTTTAGCAGACCCATTTCTGTTATTCTGGCCAAATCTTTTGCCACAACTACAAATCTACTTCAAAATTCCAAGGATGATTCAACAGAAGCGACTATTCCATGGTATATGAGAGAAGAGAACAGTTCACCTGTGGAAGTGTTGAATAAAATTGAGGTTCCTGAATTACCTGAAAATTCACCTCAGAGCTTGCAAGAGTTTGTCACTTTGCTAACAGCTGAGTACGGTTTAACCGATCTTGAGATTTTTGATTTGTCGCAATTACCAGAAGATCATCCAAAAAGTTTAGAGGAACAAAATGAAGAGAATTATGTTATTCTTGCTTCTGGGAAATCTGAAAAGCATATTTACAAAGCAGCTTATGAATTGAGATTATACATCAAACATACTTACAAACATTTGCCAATTATCGAAGGAATGTCTTCAAACTTAATTAGCAAAGTAACGAGAAGAAGATTGGCCAAAAGAGTGAGAAGAGGCCCACCAGCAACTGCAAGTACATTTGGGATTGGTGCTAATTCCTGGGTAAGCTGTGGCACTGGTGTTGATGGGATAGTAATCCATTTGTTAAGTCGTGAGAGAAGGGAATCATTGAATTTGGAACAACTTTATTCCGATGAACAAGAAAATGAGGAATCTCATTCGACACCAGAGATTGACCAAGATCGACTTTTTTTCGGCGATAGAAGAGGATTTCATACTTCTAGCCGCAATTTCAATTTGAATACTTTAAGCAATATTTATGATAGCTATGTGATTGATGGAAATTTCGATACTTCTCAAAAGTTTAAAGCACAGTTTGATCTAAACTTTAAAGGAGGCTCAGTTGAAGAATATAACAAGAAATTTGAATTGTACAGAGCAATCAACCTAGTAAATGCCAATGTGGTTGAGGCAAATGAAATAGAACAAATAATTTGGGATAAATATTCTTCTTTGGACTTAGCCTTACAACAGGAAATTGACTGGAATACCGAAATAATCAAAGATACAATTAAGTATATGGAATTTTTGGTAGATTTGAATGCCAGACATTCACCAAGAGAAAAACTAGATAAATTGTCTGGTTTTATCTCCAATATAACGTGTTTTGCTGGGGATAGTATTGATTTGTTTACCATTGATAAGTTTGGGGCTCTTTTGTGGAGGCTAACTTGGGTATCTGAAAATAACAATGCATTGGATTCAGCCAACCTCAATGAAATAATTAAAAGGAAAGGTGATTTTGAGCCTGGCACAAACACAATACTGTTTGATAATGAACTAGGAAGAAATATCCGAGAATTATTGAGACAAAATAAATATTCGAGCAACAAGGAAACCTTCCCTCTTTGGTTAAGAGAACAAATGATGTATACATTTGGTCAAGCTGGACTCTGGGATAGGTTTTGGAGAGATTGGCAATCTATTCTACAGTCGTTAAACAAAACTAATGAACGGATTTACTTTTGGGTTGTCACAGCTTTATTTCTTTCCAAAGTTGACAACAGAGACGCCTTAAGACACTTGTTCACAAAGTATTGGAGCAACCCTTCTGGTGCATCCTTTGTTGCTGACTATACTACCAATAACCATCAATTCAATTCAGATAATGAAAGAATGGCCCTCAAAAATGTTTTGGTGCAGATTGGTGAAAAGTATAATACTTCTCCATGGGCACGTGAAGCAGCCCAGTTTGCTGATAACTTGTAAATAGTAGTAGAAAGTGGTTCCATAGATTATTGTAACCCATTTAATAAACGCGTGAACAGATGTATATAAAAAGAAGAAGAAAAAAAGCAAGACACCAGCCACCAGTCGCGTGCGAGTTGGTCTTAAAAAATTGGAAAGAGCTGAGCAGTTAATATAAACAATTATAAAACAAAATAGTACATTCAATTACGTTAATACCAACAAAATTTCATTATATGGATATCGTTGAAATAAAACTGAAAATAAAGGAATGGGAGTATGCGTTCCGTAAACAACATAATAAACTTCCATCGAAAGCGGATATAAAAGATGATGTGGAGATTCATAAATTGTACTCGTTATACAAGTCCATAAAACTGGGACAGCAACAGAAACCAAGCAAACAAGAAACTGTTAACGAGCCGGCATCAGTCCAGTCTTCACCAGTAAAGAGAAACGATTATTCTCCTAGAGGTGAACTAGGACCTACTCCACAAGCTAATGGTCGAGTACTATCTATATTTGATTTGAAAATGACTCCACCGGATTCATCTCCATTAAAACACAAATCGGACAAAGCATCCCCGTCAGCATTCGCAATGCCTCCTCCGCAATCTCCTGTGAAGAACATAATAGAGACGCCTACTAAATCAAAGAATAAACTGTTTGTGACTCCTATCAAGGGTCGGAAAATAGTATTTGAAACACCGTCATACCTTAACAAGCATCGACAGAACCCACAGACTCCGGATTCCCATAATAATAATAATAATAATAATAATAATACTGTAATCAATTTCCTGGTCTCTCCGTCACCATTCAAAACACAGAGAAGCATAGGGAAAAGGTTGACTGAAGTTTACAATACATCTTTAAAAGAAGCAGAGGATCTAAAAAGCTTTAATCTTGAAGAAGAATTCCAGAGTCATGAGGAACAAGAATCTGAGGAAACGGAAACAACGACCAATAATGACAGAAAGATTGCACCAAGAAGTAAAAGAACCCAGAAACGTCTGACGAGAAGAGTTAAAATGGCACCACGACCTGTAAACTCGAAGCCATCGTTGGAAAACGTAAATCTTCAAGACCATATCACAAAACTAGAGGAAGGTGAAAGAAAACAACTTGTTGCATATATGGATTCAGATGAAGATGATGAGAATAGAGATGGAGAGGTTGGCATTGCTTCTGTATTCGAAAGTCCGACAAAGAAAACCAGAATGCCGGTGAGTAATAATTTCAAGAGGCTAAAGATCAATGACCCTAGATCAAGGCGCTTCAAACAACGTATGAGAAGGTAATGTTGTATATTTTTTAGTACATAACTAGTCTAGTTTATTACTGTTGCAATCACTTCAGATGCATCTTCTTTTGGAAACTGCACTCTATTTTTCGTAATTTTCAATTCACTCTTGTCAACTTGAGGTATGTTTTTGCTGGCAAAGTATATGGGTTTCTCCCATTTGGATTTGTCCATTTCATAATCCCAGACCAGATTACTAGTTTGTGACTGCATTTTTTTCTCCTTGATTGATTTTTCTAACTCAGACTCTTCATGAGACGTGCCTTCGGTATGAGTAACGTACTTTTCAACCATGGTTACTTTGCCATCTTTGATAGTCATTTCAACAGTCTTTTCCCCACGTGATTTCCTCTCCTTGTTCACTAAGCTTTCTCTCATTAATCTTTGTTGTTTCTTTAAATTTAGAGCCCTTTCCTCAGGAGTCAACCATAACGATTGCGATGGCATTTCGAAGTCAGACGCATTGTCTATAATTTTTGTTCTCTCTTCCCCTGTTGCCTGATAATCTAATAAGGTATCTAGACGTTCTTTTGCTTTCTGCAAATCTTGATCTTTAGTCTCTTTGGTACCGGATGCATTTTCAGCTACCAGTCCTGTACTTTTCTTACTTTGCAATTCTTTTTCGGCCAACTTGAATGCCCTGTCTTGTGCATCCCAGAATTTTTCTCCAGCATTCATCTTGACGACTATTTTCTTTTTCGTTTTCTGCAGAGATGGATTATACAGCTCTTGCTTTTTGGTAACTAACTCCTCCTTCTCTTTCTCCAACAATTTGACAATGGCATCACGATCTCTTGGTGGAATTATATCGGAACCACAAAATGAGCATGGTTGTAGTCCTTCTTTTGTGCAAATGATTTTCCCACAATTTAAACAGTTTGGTGCAAATTCAAATAATGGGTGTCTTCTGGCCATACAGTTGCAGACTCTTCTGACTTTACTATCTCTTTGAGAGTCTTCGGTTTCAAGTTGGGTTAAAATTGAGTCTATATCTTGTAGGTTGACTAACTTTTTCTTTTGTGATCTTCTATCAGTGGCATCCGGTGTGGGACTCTTAGACTTGAGCAACTGAGAAGTGGTTTTGGATTTGTTATTTGACATTATCTCTAGTGCTAATAATTAAGTATTAATGACTTACACAAGGTTTTCTAATTTCACTGAATGGAATATTCTTGTTTGTTCGTTGTTGCCTGTGGGTAAAATTCGCACCAAAAATTGATCCGCAAATGGATAGCGGCGAGATTTGTACTGACAACCACCTAGAAAAGCAAAAAACAAAAATCATCATCATCATCATCCCAAAAAAAACAACATCGGAAAGAATTCTTTCTACACATTTAGTATACTCTTTTCATCATTTTATACTCCTAAAGATAAATTCAAGATAATCAAGAAATCACAAATATGTCTTCACAAGTTCCAGAATCAGAAGCTCTTAAGATAAAATACAAGGAAATAGCAGCCTTGAAGAAAGCAATACAAGAAAAGCAAGAATTGAAAAGGCAACAACAACAGAGTGCTTCCAAGATTCAGAAACAGGCGTATAAAAGAATATTGAAATTGCCAGTAAACCCAAATGTTTTTCTTCAGCAAAAGCCAAAATTTTCTAATATGACATTGGTAGTTAATAATACAGGTGGTAGTACTAACGGAACAGCTTCGGCAACAAAAGAAGGCACAAGCTCCACTGACCAGCAGGGGTATGTAAGTGTTCAGTCATCTGGAGGTAAGTCATTTTACAACATAAATGTTTATCAGCAAGAAGCTGAAAAGTTGAAAGCCAAAATTTTACTAAAGAAAAAACAGGTACAGGAACAGAAAAGATTAGAGAAGATAAGAAATCAAATTCCAAAGTTCCGAACTATGTCTGACAATTGTGATCGAATCAAGATTAATGGGGACAAGTACGCAGTGACGGAAAACGGACGAGCACTTGTACCCATTAGAATGTTTCAGCTTACTAACCCTATAGAGTGTATTTGGAATGGAAACAAATACCAAAGAAATTCACAAGGAGTGTTTAAATTGTCGACACCAGTCAGAAGAAAAAGGTAAGTTAGAATAGAATTCATTTTTATTTTCAAAAGAATGTTACTAACACAAATCTAGAAAAAACACGGAGCTTTGTCGTTATTTTACAAGAACAGGTATGTATTTGATATTGTTTTTAAAGTATTTTAAATGACGTTGAGTTACTAACATTTGGGTGATTTTTGTTTATTATAAATCTCCCCCTAATTTGTTTAAAGGAATGTGTGACAAAGGTATAAATTGCAAATATGATCATGATAAGGAAAAAATCAGAATTTGTCCTCTATTTTTATTGGGCAAATGTTATTCGAAAAACTGTTTATTATCCCATTCTCCAAATGACAATAATACGCCGCAGTGTCGTTATTTCTTAGATAAGTCATGTCAAAACCCCAATTGCAAGTATCGGCATTTCAAACCGGCCCATTATAATGACCCCAATTATGAAATTTGGACTTGTCGGCCATTTGCAATTGGTGGGTTTTGCCTGAGAGGTAAGAAATGTTCGTTTCTTCATTTGTTAAATTGTCCAGATTTTGAAGAAGACAATTACTGTGTTATGGGTAGAGAGTGTCCACTCACCCACCAGTTTACGCTCAAAACACAAGATCTGATTGCCACAAAGTCAAATAAGTATATACGAGATGAAACTGTGGTTACAGAGGAGTCCACGCCAACACCAGTGAAAACGATTGTTAATAGTTATACTGTTGATCCTAAATTATTGTTTGTTGTCGATGAGACTGGAAATTACCAATTCTATATAGACAACAATGGTGGTGACAAAAGTCAATTTGATCTGAATTTGGGGTCTCTGAATGAATTTTTGATTGAGTTGTCTAGTTCATCGGAAGAAAGTGATTTAGAGGATTCGCAAGAGGAAGATGATGAAATTGAAGAGAATGAAGATTATGTAGTTCTATAGTGTTTGAAGAATCTATCCAAGATCAATACATGTAATATTAAGATTTCAAAATGTCAAGTTTATTGATTAAGCTTTCCCATGGTATTTGCTGAAAGTGGCCTATCTTTTCCTCTACTTCAAGATTGAGAACCTAGTTACAAGACCTATTCGTTTTGGGCGTGGAATTAGCAGCTTTTTAAGGTTATGAGCCTCTATTCTTTATTTTTTTAACAATAAGGTTTGCATTACTGTGGTTGGAACGCAAATTAGGTGTGGCTCTTCCCATGTAAGAACGGTATCAAATACATATAAAGAGGAGTATCACGTAGTTTTGATTTCAAGTATATAAGGTATTTAGTGACATTTATACTTTAGATTATTCTCAAGTCATGAAAGCAGCTATCATTTCTGGATCCTTCGAACCTTATCAATTAGCGGAAATTAAAGATATTCCTCAACCAAAATTAAAAGAAAATGAAATATTAATCAAAGCAGTAGCTTTTGCAATAAACCCAACTGATTGGAAGCACATTGTTTATCAATTGGGCAGCCCAGGTGATGTTGTTGGTTGCGATGTTAGTGGGATCATTGAAGAAGTGGGTTCTCAAGTAACTGGGTTTGCAAAAGGTGACACTGTAAGTGCTTTTATAACTGGTAATAGATCACCTCGCACTGGAGCTTTTGCAGAATATGTAGCTGTTGATCCTGCTACTTTGATAAAGTACAATAAGAATTTTGAACATTTGACTAATTTACAAGTATCTGAAATCCACTCATTTGAAGGGGCAGCAAGTATTAATTTAGGTTTGGTTACCGTTGGGCTTTCATTTTCTCATTACTTACGAATTGACAACAAAAAGCAACCTGGGGATAGTATTTTGATTTGGGGAGGAGCAACTGCAACTGGAGTTCTAGCCATTCAGGTTGCCAAACTAGTGTATAATCTCAAAGTAATCACCACAGCTTCACCCAAAAACCACACCCTCTTGAAACAATTAGGGGCAGATTATGTTTTCGATTATGGAGACGCTGATGTTGTCAATAAAATTAAGAATATTGGCCAAATTAAATTTGCTCTTGATACGATTGCAACACCAGAAACGTTTCAAAAAGTTTACGACTCAACAGAGGGGTCTCAAGAAGTATTTATTGATTCCTTAGCAGGTTTAGACTATCGATCAATTGCTGCCAATGATGCCAGAGGAGATCAAGTACATTGGGGGCACACCATTGCTTGTTTGGCATCTTTAAAAGAGAAAACTGTGTTTAATGAAAATTATGTTCAAACACCTGAATTGTTAGATGATTTTACTCAGTGGTGGCAAAAGGTGGTCCCTCAAATAATTGATCGTATTAAACATACAAATTTAAAGTTATTAAATGAAGGATTAGACTCCGTAAGTGAAGGGTTAGAATTGTCTAGAAATAATAAACTCTCTGCTGAAAAGGTTGTATTTAGAGTTCTGGGTCTGTGATTATGATTAAAAAGTATTGACGTAAAGTGAGTAATTTTATTTTTTGATAGTAAATTGTTGCCAAAAAACGTTGGAAAGTAAGAAAAGAAAAAAGAAAAGAGGAAACTTTATGGACACGAATTTACGTGTCTGGATCTTTAATTCTTATAATATTCAATTTACGTATGACTAAATATATTTGGTTGTCCAATGGCAACATTACTCATTAAATTAAATTAATTCTAGGTGTGTGTATTAAGTAGTAATTGGTGATTCTAGTTTTCTTTTTTGTTGTGCGTAGTTATATTGTCTCCATTTTATTATTATTATTATTATACAAGATTTAAGATTCCCTTCTTCATCTTCTATTTTTCTTCTCCTCTCTCGCTCCACATTAAATATAATAATATTATTGCTCAAGTAATAAACACGCGCGCTTATTTACTCTTTTATTAAAGAACGGAGTACTAGAGATTTAAAGACATTGTTGCAAAACCAAATTTTAAACAACACACACTTTCAACAGATATTTAAATCATCACCAGTAGCCGCCAACTTTTGTCAAACTTCTATTCCCATTCCTCTTTCCCAATTTTAATTTTTTTTTTGTTATTTTAATAATTCATTTGAGATTTGGTTCCAGTTTTTTTTTTTTGATATTGGCATTATAATCGTTTACTGATAATCAATCAAGAAAATATTCTTTAACAGGGTTGGGTTCAGTTGTTACGGTCAACTACACCAATGTCACGACACCATTCTTTCCCACTTGATTATGATTCCCCACCCAAGCATCTAACTGTACATTCGTATCACTCGAAGTATCAAACTATCAGTAGTTTGGGTAATGGGAGTTTTGGGACTGTTGATTTGGCAAAAATCAAGTTCTTTAAATTTGACCTATTAAATCTGCACAAAAATAAACTGGGTACTTTATTATGTCCATTGGAAGACTCCAAATGTAACACATCGAATCTAGTTGCCATAAAAACAATGAAAAAGAAATTACCATTATTACAAGAATACTCCAATGTAAAAGAAGTCAAGTTCATTTTATCTGTACCATCTCACCCATGTTTGGTACAAATATATGAAATGTTTATTGACGACATCCAGTATCAGCTACATATTTCCATGGAAGCGTTAAACCAAAACTTGTACCAACTAATTAGAAGCAGAAGAAATATAAAGTTTTCACCGGTGACTTTAAAAAGCATTCTAAGTCAATTGCTTTGTGCTATTAGACATATTCACAAGTGCAACTATTTCCATCGTGACGTAAAACCAGAAAATATATTGGTTATCCCAACATTGCATTTTTACGGTTCTAAAGCTGCGATTCCACCATACCGTAAAAATGACAATTTTATAATCAAGTTGGGCGACTATGGGTTGGCGCGCCATGTTTCAAATATCAAACCTTACACGGCCTATGTGTCAACTAGGTGGTACCGGTCACCGGAAATATTACTTAGACAGAAATGGTATTCACGTCCGATTGATATTTGGGCTTTTGGAGCGGTAGCAGTTGAGACCGCCAATTTTGTTCCTCTATTTCCTGGTTCTAATGAATTAGACCAGATTTGGAAAATATTGAAAATTTTAGGAACTCCATTTGTTCCCGAACCTAAAGCAATTAATGCTAGCTATGTAGTTCCCTTGGGTGGTTATTGGACTGAGGCATTATTTTTGACAAACAAATTAGGAATAAAGTTACCTGATGAGTCAGGAATGAGTATTGAAGATATTGTTCAGCACCCCGATTCATTAGCTTTAATTGAAGTCATTCAAAGCTGCTTGAAATGGGATCCACTGGCTCGAGCAGATGCCACTGAAATTGCTAAAATGCAATACTTTAAGGAATCTATAACCATGATGGATACTTATTTCGAAACTGATACTGTTTCAATGAATACAGCTTTAAATAAGCTAGCAGGAATCCCCAATTCACCTTCACGAAAACTACTCACACCATCGAAACTACAGAAAAACAGTAATGGCACATGTAACACCACTGGCAGTGTTCCAGTTTTCCAAGATTCAGATGATGGATATGAAAACTATTTTGGAGAATATATTGCTAAACAGCCTGAACGAAATAGTTCTGGGAATGAAAGCTACAAGCTTTTTGCACAGCCGTGGTTGCTAAAAGTAAACGAGGTTCTTGGTACAAGAGAATCTGAAATGGAACCCAGAAGAGCCGGGAATGAAGCACACGATTTGAAGAAAAAACTGAGTAAAGTTGCTGGAACTAAAAGATCATTCACAACATTTTCTTTAGATAGTGAGGAAGTTGTGAATTTATGAAAGTAACTAGGTTTTTAGTAGTCCTTGTGTTTCCCGTCAGTATGTTTACTATGTAATCTAATTTGTCAAGAACTGGGTGTTCCAGTAAGCCACGAAAATAGAAAATAGCAAGATGAAAAAGCAGAGGCTGTTGTTCCAATTAAATTTTTTAAAACTGTACCATTATTACTATATAGATACAAAAAAAAAATGTTATTCTCCTCAAACTGTGAAAACAATCTTTTGAGCAGAAACTTTACTGTCTCTAGATAATTGCAAAGCTTCATTAGCAGAAGCTAAACCATCTCCCAATATCTTTAAATTGGCATGTTTAATTTTACCAATGAATGTTGGTAAAACTTCATTCCACCATTTGAGATAATCATCCACTAATTCAGGGGTTTGGACAAATTTGGTAGGTCCAAATGATTTCTCTTTAATAACACAGAGATAAGCCAATGTATAACCCCAATGAACAGAGTTTTCTCTAGATGGATCAGTTTTAATGGATTTACCATCCAATCCCAATAAAGAGTCCAAATAAACTTCTGGAGTTCCAGCAGTTGCATCGTAAAGCCCTTGAAAAGTTGTAGTGTTAGCAATAGTATCTAAACCAAATTTAATAGGACCAAGAGCTTTCAAATTTTCAATTACATTTGGATCATTATAATCCAAAGTATGATCAGCTCCCAATTCTTTCAAAAAGGCATGATTCTTTGGGGATGCTGTAGTAATGACATTTAAATTATAAACCAATTTTGCAACTTGAATGGCCAAGATCCCAGTAGCAGTAGCACCACCCCAAATCAATATAGAATCACCTTCTTTCTTATGTTTGCCTATGTTTAAGTAATGGGAAAATGAAATACCAATAGTAGATAAACCCAAAGTGACACTAGCAGCACCTTCATAAGATTTGATAGTTGATGAATTTGTTGCTGAGGAATGGCTTAAACTATGGTCGTATTTGATAGTGGCTTGAGGATATGCAATAACATATTCACCAAAAGCCCCACTATCAGGTGATATATTCCCAATAATGAAAGAACTGACAGTATCACCTTTTTTGAAATTGGTGACTTTGGATCCAACTTCTTCAACGGTCCCACTGACGTCACTTCCAATGACATCACCAGGTTTACTCATTTGAAATACTATGTGTTTCCAATCAGTAGGGTTTACAGCAGCAGCTTCTGCTTTGATTAAGATTTGGTCATCGCCAATGGTTGGTTTAGGGATTTCTTTGACTTCGGCCAATTTGGTCTCAGTGACGGATTCTGGAACGACAGCAGCTTTCATGGTTTTAATTTTGATGTTGATAGAATGAGTAAGTAAAGAAAAAAACAAGAAAATGTATATAACTTATCTATTTTGAGAACGAATACAAGGGGATATTCTCATGTTTAAATATCGTTTCAGAACGGTTCATTTTGATTATTAATACAACGAACAATAAATTGAACAAAACTGAATTTTCTAGTGGCTTTCTAAATGCCGAGTATTTTTTTCAAGACACAAAAACACCCAATAGCGTGTTAATAATAGTAGAAGTTTGGGCAATCCTGAAATTATTGAATCTCCCTAATCAATGGTCAATGTTAAAGCAATATTCAAATTGCTACTACTATTACTCCTCGTTATTGATTAATCAATTTCGTCATTTTGCATCTATTGCAGAAAATATTACAAACCATAAAGTTCTCAGATCTTGTAACCATCCACCCCCCTTTTTTTTCCAACTTAATGGTGAATTATTTTATCTTCTGGTTTATTCAATAGCTTACATCGATTAATAATATTTCAGTTTGAACTATTTTTAGAAATCAAAGATTGCTCAATTCCTTCATTCTAATATACTTCTTGGTTTTGCTAGAAAGGGAAAAAGAAACTGCTCCGAATAGTGAGTTCTCCATGACACATGTCCGGCTCGGCTCTTCAGTGGATACCCAACTACAAAACAGCTCCATAAAAATTGATCAAAGTTTAGTTAGATATACCATGACTTTTGTGCATGAATTAAATCAATTGTAAATCTTTAAAGATGAGGGGAGGGGGATAGGTTTCATTATTATTGTTCGTGAATGATGAAATTGCAACTTTTGATAGGACAGCCACACTGAACGGAAATATGACAACTATTAATCGGAATTATGTCATAGTTTTTTTTGGAGAAAGTGTTTCTTAACCCCGATTGACTGAAATCACAAGAATTTGCTATTTTTTGGTTTTTGCAAATTGGAATAGTCAAGCAAATAACCAATTTCTTGGCATCAATTGAATATTCAAAAACATTTTTCTAAGATTAATTAAATTATATAATATTATCACTTAACATCTAATTATTAATCAACACATATATCTAAGAAGAATGTGACATATAATTAGTATTGTCTTTGCTTAAATGGTTAACGAAACACATTTTATTTTGGTTGTCTAACTTTATCTTTGATCAATTGACAAACACCAGAAGCAATTATACTGACCCCCAACATAAGTACCAACATCATGTTTGAGTTTCGATATAATCTAGCTTTATCTTCTGGCCAACCAGAATATAATGCATAAGTAGAAGTAACAGAACCCAAATTTCCTAAACCGCTAACCAAAGCAGCACTAACAGCATTACCAACATCACCATAACGTTTTTGGAAAATTTCAGCTGACCATGACATACAAATAGGAACTGTAGGACCCAATCCAAATCCAGCAATTAATAATCCACCATATTTATTCCATGAACCATGAGCAAAAGTTGTGACTACCATACCAACAATAATAATAACACAAGCACCACTGAATATTAAAGCACGGAATTTTTTGAATCGATCAGCAAATGGAGTGATTATTAAAATACCACCTAAATCAAATAACCAAATTGGAGCATATAATAATGATACTTGAATTGAAGTTAAATTTGGATTATTAGTGGCAATAATCGTAGATCCAAAAACTGCTAAACCAAATCCAGTTCCAACAACTCCAAAATACATAATAATTAAAGGCCAAATTCTTAAATCAGTAATAATATTAACCACATCTTTCCAAGTCCATTTCAATAATTTATATCTATGTTCTAAATCTTTACGATGTAATTCTTTTTCTTGTTCATTTAATGGATGAGGTGGTGTAGTGAATTTTCTATAAAATTCCACTAATCGATTACTTTCTGATTTAACCCCAATGAATGGTCTATCGGGTAACCACCACAATAAGGCAATACCAACAGTCATAGTAATGACACCATAAACTAAATACATCCATTGCCAACCCGTATATCCATGAACTCCATCCATTTTTTGGAAACCAGCACTGACCAACCCAGCCACAGCAGCAGAAATTTGTGCTGCCGTAAAATAATACCCAATTCTTCTTGTCAGTCTATCATTAGGATACCATAAACTGACATAATAACTTAATCCCGGCCAAGTACCAGCACCAACAACACCACTAATAAATCTAACAGCAATAACCCCACCAGCATTATGTAAAACATGATAACAAGTATAAACTAATCCTACAGTGATGACAATTCTTGCTAACCAAGTTTGAGGACTTACTTTAGTCATGATTAAATTCATTGGGACATCAAATATAATATAACCAACATAATATAACGCCAGTGCTGTTGAAGTATCTTTTGAAGTTAAATGTAATTGTTGAGCTAATGAATGACCTTCAGCTCTATTCATAGTTAATGTTAATCCATAACAATTGGAACCAAATGATGTTAAAAAATAAAGACACCATAATGCTGGAATGATTCTTAAATCTAATTTACGATAAACTTTATTTAATTGATGAGGATCTAAAATTTCTGATGATTCATCGTTAGTGTGATTATCAATTTGATATTCTTCAATTTCAAGAGATTTGTGGCCTCTTGATTCAGCTTCTGAAACGGAGTTTGACATATCTTCCTATTAACTAAGCAACCGGGATAGGTGATTTATTTCTTTTTTGGATGTAGAACAATTGATAAAAAAAAAAGAAAGGGCTTGTCTAACAGGAAATCAGTCTTCTATTTATACAATTGCAAAAACAAAAAAGTAATAAGTAGTTATATTTTGTATTCATAAGGTGAAAAGAAGAATTAAACATTAAGACCAATAAAAAAAATTGTTGGGAGGAGGAGAGACTCATTGATAATTGAGTATTTGAGTATTCGCATCCAAACACACATAGTTAATGAGCCATTTGTTAGAAGAAAAAAATTGATTAAAAAATGATTACGAGTCATCGAGATTAATTTAAAATTTTTTTTTCTTGCATGAGCTTGAGGGATCTTTAATCAACGGCTAAAACCAATAATATCTTTTTGCCAAAAAAATATTTGAAGTGACAATTACACAAACCAATAAAAATTAGGTATAATTAATAAGTTGAGTAATAAGTTTTTATTACTCCTATTTTTATGGATGTATAATTTACGTTCTTCCCAAAAAAATGTTCAATAATTGAATTTGTTGAGCTGTAAAAAAGTGTGTTATAATGTGACTATTGAGTCATCAATGATAGACTTCTTGGTGTATCCAACTTGGTCATAAAATCTCAAAAATTTCATTTCCTTTGCATTCTATTCTTGGTGAATTTCCCCCTAATTTCTGAATAATGACAGTATCTGAATTGAATATTCATTATTAGTAAACATGGAAAAAAGGCATTCAGTAATTGTGTTTATGTTGAATAAATTTGTAGAATATGATCGTATACTGAACAAGTGTAAACAAGTGCAAACAACTGTAAATTAGAGAAAAATTCAAACCTATTTATAGTCCTGGAATTGGTAAGAGTCCAGGACCGAATCGCCTCATTTGCTAACTACTTCTTCGTCTAGCGTGATCTAACTGCTGGTTATGTAGCCCAAGGATGATCGCTAGATTACTAACATAATGGTATCGACAGATATCAATTGATTTATGACATTCTATTTTCTATTGTCTTTTTTTTATCAAATATATTACATATACGACAATACGAAAACTTTTGGCGTTTGTGTTCTTTCTTCAGCCCTAATGAATTACTACTCTCTCTTCTCTATAATTAATGTTAATTGCTCGGCTTATTTATGTTTCTGTTTCTCTTGACACAACTGGAGAAATTGCAATGGTCTTAGCGAATTGCAACTACAAAGCGATAACCAAACTTCTTGGTGTCAGACTAATTTGTCTAAAACATCTACTTTACTTGTTTACGATGGATTTAGATATTTTAAATTGTTTTTTTTTTTGAAAACCCTACCGGTTGTGTTTTATTGTTACTTCCAATTGTACACAAAGCCAGTATACGTATTCAAATCCTGCAACAAGAATATAGAATAATGGAATTTGAAAATGAAATAATAAACTCCGTAGATAATTGTACTGGACCAAACCCAACAGAATCTTTCGAATGATCATAAATGTATTTGTCATGAAATAAAGAAAACTTTTTTGTCATTAAATGAAATCTACTTAACTTTATAAAATATAGTAAAAGCAACCACGACTTCTTCCCTTGGATAAATTACTTTTACTTAAAAAAAATGAATATAATAACCACCAGTGATTAAATATTAATCCAATAATATAATTGTTTGAGTTCTTGTTCCGTAATATTTCCCAACCGCCACGGAATCAGTTTCATAATAATTATTTCGAACAATTGGAGGAATAAAAATTGAATATTTTAATTCTGCAAATTTTTTTTCAAAATCATCACTATGAAGAATTTTTGAATTATAAGTATCATGAGATAATAATTGGAAACATTTTTCAATTAATTGATCTTGACTATATTTGTTTATTATGGATTCATCAATAAGTTTGCTCAATAATGATTCTCCCAATTTGACTTTATCCCATGGTTTATTATATAACGAATTTGATAATCCAAATGTTGTCTTATGAGGTATATCATCATCCTCAGTATCAGAGGTATCATTGCTGAGATTAATTTCCCCATTGGCATTGTCTTTACTGGTTTCTTTTGATTTAAATACTTTACCTTGATCACCTCGATTACTAAGTATATTCAAATGATGAATTTTACCAGTTTGGGGATTTATAGACAATTTCCCATATAATAATGAAAACCCTCCAATTTTCTTTAAATCAATGGTATTTCGGCCATCACGAAATGTTGCTGCTAAATTATCTTTCCATTCATTATCCAGTTCTTTACCACATAAATAATCCAATGGTAATATTCCTCGTGAAACTTCACTAATAGCCTCTAAACAGAAAACAACTTGTTAGTAACAAAAAAACAATTTAATAAACTCTGACAATTAGACATACCTCTTTGATCATTCTCTCTATAATTGACTAGTACGGCAATTTTCCCATTGGTGGTTACACCTATCCAAGTACCGTGTTCTTGTCTGGCAAGATCTAATGGTGATAATAATTTGACTCCATTCCCCACATCTCGAAAATGTGCTGGCATGGTTGGTCGTTTGAAAAATTCATCTCGATTGGAAAGTAAAATAAACGGATATTCTGGATGATTGGTTGTAGCTATGGCTATACACATTTTTAAATATTTCGTAGTCTGTTTTTTTATTTAATAGTTGATGTAGTAGTAGTAGTAGATATTGATAAATGATAACTTATAACTGTAATTGATTGTAATAGAAAAGACAAAGAAAACAAAGAAGAGGTTTAAGAGTCCAACGGCAAAAAAAACCCAAAAGCTTGAAAAAGAAAAGACCAAATAAATAAAGCCCAGCAAAGAAAAAATTGATCACGAGGTAAAAAAGACAGAGAGAGGAATAACCACCAACTTTAATAAAACACCAGCCAGAGAAGGAATTCTAGTGGGACAACAAATTTAACCCACACGTAAAAATACAAGCCCACTTTCCCCCACTTATAAACACACACATCAATCTCTTAGTATAGATAACAACAACAACTACCAAGAAGTTTTTTTTCTTATTCAGTGTGATATTGTTCATCTTTTTTTCCTAATGCGGGCGATGATGATGATGATGGCAAGCCAAGTTTAGTTTTCGCGGGGAAATTTATTATTAAATGATATCACCTGAGAAAGAAAGAAAGAGAGACAACCAATTCCGTTTTTCCTTTGCTTTGATTGTGTTCTCCTTAGGGAACGAATACCCGAGCGTTTTTTTTTAATACTGCTGTTGAACCAATTCTGTGTTGTTGCAAGTATTAATTAGTAATATCCGAGTGTAGTGTTGTTTGAAACTAGGGAGTGTAGAAGTAGTTAATCCTTCTATTGTAGTTCAAGTTACCGGAACATTAACAAATATCCCGGTTTGCAAAGTGACAATACAAATCAAATCTCAATTGCAAATATGGAATATCCGTTGCTTCCAAATTGAATGAGCGTTTTATATTTTTTTTTTTGTTGCAGCCCAGTACTAGAAAATTTTGTTGTTTCAGTCACCCAATATATGTTTCATGACTAGATGAAACCCAGCACATATCACAGGCATAGCAACAACAATAACAACAATAGAGCTTGATTATAAGATGCACACAATCTCGGCTAATCTTGAAGATCTAGATTTCATGTGAGTAAACGGAACTGCTATTTTTGACTAACAAAAGAAGTAATACAGTGTAGTGTGCTAATTTGGGTTGCAAAGAAGAGCAACTTCTGAAGATCGATTCAGAGTCAAATATGAAACAGAAATCAAATAAAAATAGAAGAAAAAAAAAGAATTGAAGGGAAAGAGAATGTGGAGCTTTTGGTAACTTAATAATTGTACCTACATGCATATAATGTATGTATGTATGTATGTATGTATGTACCCTGTGCATCTTGTGTGTGTGTGGTTGTAAAATCAAAAATATGTACAATCCTCAGTCATACTTTAAAACTTAACGCGTAGTCAATACAACTTATATGTATACACACACACAAGACAAGCAATATCAAGACATTACCAATCAATTGCAACCAATTAAACCATAGTTAATATAATAGGGGGGAAGAGGAGATGAGATAAGGAAGATGATGATGCTGATAAATGAGTAGGATGACCCTAAAATAAAAAAAGAAATTAGATGTGTCACGTTTGTCTAAAAAAATATAATGAACCCGTCCGTCCCCTCCTCATCATCTACTTAATTTGTATATAATACTATGGAATGTTAAATATGTGAGGGTGTGGGTGTGTGTGATTATCATTTCTTCAGTAGTATTCAGTAGTAGTAGTTTACATAAGTTGTTGTTGTATACTGTTGAAGTTCCTTTTATCCATTTGATACTTATCACACTACTGACTCAATTACGCACGACCTTTTTTTTTCTATTTTTCACTATTGGTGTCAATGAAAGACAGAGAACAAAAAACAGGAAAAGAATTTAAGCGTGATTTTTTTTTCTTTCTTTTGTCAAACAAAAGAAGATTCTTATTAATCAAATCAAAGCGCTTCCCAACAGTAATTAAATATTTCATGACACAAAATTAAAATTGAGTGATCAAAAATAAAAAAAATCCAACAATCAGAACAAACCAGAAACAAAGAATACAAAAAATTTAGATTGTGACTTTGTTTGACTTTTTTTTCTTCTTTCATTTAAAGAGCTGTATAAGTTAGAGTGAACTTATTGAAAGAAGAATTACGTGAGTGAACTACGTGAACAGCCTGACAAAGCCTCAAATAGAAACTATTCAACCAAAGAAGTTAGTTTTTTTTGATTTTCCTATTTGATTAATTTTTCAATAAAGGAAAAAGAGAAGGAAAAAAATAAAAAAGTTAAATCTATTTCTCAAAAGTTCAATACTTTAACCTTCAATCTTACTTTACTTCTCCCTACAATCCGCCCCCATACTATTCATTCATCCATCTATCCATCCATCCAATCTGACTTCTTTGACTTCGTTTTCCCCCTTGAATTTTTTTTTTCAGATTTTCATATTTTCAATTCTTTTTTTTTAATTCCATTTTAAAAGATACATCCATATCAGTCTTACTATCATTATGGAATCTAGAAAACCTTCTTTATTCAATCAACTTGAACCACATAATGAAGATAGTGATTCAACAGATATCAGTGATATAAGTGAAGATGAAGATTGGGAAGATGATCCACCCTTATCACCTAAATCTCAACCACTAGAATTTCCAAAATTAGACCATGACGTTCCACTACCACGTCCTCCATCTTTACTATCATGTTTATTATACAATAATGGCAATAACAATAACAATAGTAACAACCACACTAACACCCTTCATCCTAGTAACAACATCCCTAATGGGAGCGATAACAACCATGTTTATAAACCTAGACTACTTCGCTCATTTACAACACCTACAGCATTACCAGCACTACATACACCATTAGTCAAACAAGAGAGTGTAGTGGGGATATCAGACATTAATGTTTCAATAAGTAGTTTAACTACTACTTCATCACATCTTTCAATGAAAAATTTACTATCTAAATCTTCAGTCAATTTGTACAGTGCCGGGTCCACTACCACGACAACCACCACCGCTGCTATGAGACCTAATAAACGATTATCACAATCTGATCAACTCAAACCATCACCTAGTTCACTAACATCATCGATACTATTTATGTCACAACCACCAGATTCTGCTACTACCCCACCACCACCACCAATTCTACCCAGAATCACAACCACTGATAGTGATTTAACTGATAAACTAATCAATAATGATGAATTGAGTAAATCTTTGAAAGAATCTTTACTTATTGATAATAGATTGGCGAAAATACCTTTACCAGAAAAAGTAATTGATGCAGGGATATTTTTGAAACGAGAAAGTCGATTGGCTGATGAAGACGATTTTGATGATTATCATTCTAAAGGATGGTAAGCCTAAAGGTGTTGTACTATATATGTAGCCTACAATTATTGATGACAAATAGATATTTAAAATTTTTTTATTTAATCTTTTCCCTACTAAATAAATTTATGCTTACAATAATGATTAAAGAAGTATCAATTGATTAACAATGTAGTATTTAAGTAGTCATCATTTCATTCTTAGCTCTTGTTGGTAGATTTTGGCAACCTGTTTGAAGTCTATGTATTTTTTGTTTGGTGTGTTGCCAATGGTGAGAAAAAAAAATTTAATAACTTATCTACCCTTTTGACAGATCAACTTTGTTTTAGATCTTTCAAAAATTCAACTACAACTACAAAACATACCAAAAAGCCATGAAAACATGTTACTATGAATTATTAGAAGTATCATCAACGGCAACCGATACCGAATTGAAAAAAGCATATCGTAAAAAGGCATTATTACTTCATCCAGATAAGAATCCTGATAATGTTGAAGAAGCCAATCACAAATTTTCATTAGTTAGAGCTGCTTATGAAGTATTAAGTGATCCTCAAGAACGAGCATGGTATGATAATCATAAACAATCAATATTAAATGATGAAGATGAAATTATTGAAGGAGAATCATATTTACCTTCGATTTCTACTGAAGAAATTTATCGTTTTTTCAATCCATCAATGTATACGGAAATCAATGATTCAATATCAGGGTTTTATCAAGTTGTTACGAGAATATTTGCAAGATTAGCTCATGAAGAAATCCAACATGGTAAATATTCTAAAATTCCTGGGTATGAGAAATATCATGATGATGATGATAAAAATATTAATGCCATTGATCCATCACTTTTAAAGTATCCAAGATTTGGTAATAGTCAAAGTTCTTATATTGATCAAATTCGACCATTTTATAATGTTTGGGGATCATTTCAAACTTGTAAAACTTTTAATTGGAAAGATGAATATCGATATTCCGTGGCTCCGGATAGAAGAACTAGAAGAATGATGGAAAGAGAAAATAAAAAATTACGTGATGAAGCAAGGAAAGAATATAATGAAACCATTAAAAAATTTGTAAATTTTATTAAAAAAAGAGATCCAAGAGTTAAATCGGGGCAAGAAGAATTAAATAAATTGAATAAACGTAAACAATTACAAGAATATGAAAATCAAATTCGTCAACAACAACAATTAAATAAATTGAAAAATAATAATAATGGAGGTGATGCTAAATTCACAGAACAAGATTGGCAAAAATTGACACCTGAAGAATTACAAGAATTAGAACAAATGTTACAAGAAGAATATGAAGAGGAGGAGGCCGATAGTACTGATTCAGAATTTGGCCATGATGATAATGAAAACCTTGAGGTTCATGAATTTGAATGTATTGTTTGTGATAAAATTTTTAAAAATGAACAACAATTTCAAATTCATGAGGATTCTAAAAAACATAAAAAAAATGTTCGTCAATTACAATGGGAAATGAAACAAGAAGGAATTGAATTAGGTATAGATAAACATGATGGTGATGATTTAAGTGAATTTGAAACCGCATCAAGTGAATTCCACGACGACGACGATGATGATGATGATACTGATGTTAGTGAAGAATTAGAGGAGGAAGTTTTAGAGGATCAAGACAATGAACTCAAAACAGACGAAGACAACCTAGTAGAGAAATCTACAGACAATATTGATCTTGATAATTTAGAAGTTGATGATGAAATAGATGAAGATATTGTTGCTAATATTACAGCAACACCAAAAAAGGAGTCTAAACCCACGTTAAATAAAGTGGAAGAAGATTTAGCTCAATTGTTAGGACAAACAAGTCTATCATCATCAAAAGATATTGATGAATCTGATGATGATTGGCTGGATAATAAACGAAAACATACCAAGAAGGGTAAAAAGACAAAGAAAAAATCCCAAACAAATTCTAAAGAATCAACACCAAATACAGAAAATAAACCAATTATCAATAATATTGAAAAATGTTCAGTATGTGGAACTACTTTTGAATCAAGAAATCAATTGTTTAATCATGTTAAATCTGAAGGTCATGCAGCTCCACCACCGAAATCAAAATCGAAATCAAAAAAGAAAAATAAACGCAAATAAATAAATAAAAGAAATACATCACAGTTTATAGAATAAGTATTTGTCCCCTCCCAATGTAATAATATCTTACAGTACTATAAACTTCTCTATTTAATACCAGTTTTTGAAGTTTTAACTTTTGCTAAAATTGGTTCATTAATACCTTTATTCCCATCAACACCTAAACCTTGACCTTGTATCCATCCTAATTTTTCCAACATTTGTCTACCTAGATTAGAACTACCAATTTCAGGTGCTTCAGCACCAACAATATCACCTTCTTTAAATCGAGCTCTACTAGAAGAAGCATCACCACGACTTGATTTTGATTTTGATTTCTCACCTTTCTTGTGTTGAGGTTTTTGATCAATTCTATGAAAAATTGGTCTTCCTCTTAATATTCTATTAATTCTTTCATAATTAGGATAATATTTAAATGTCGCTTTATTTTTAACAATTTTTAAATATTTCCTTATACCTTGTTTCCCCGATTTTATAACACTCATATGATAACAATCAGCTAAATTTTTAATTGTTTTATGACCATGAGTATCTAATGTTGGGAAACTCATTGACTGTCTTGATTCATCTTTTAATAATTGGTCAAATTCAGATTTTATATCTTTAATATGTAAACTAACAGGGTATTTGATTAACATATCATGATGTAATATTGATTCTTCTAATTTTTGTTGTTCCCATTGATGTTTTTTAAGTTTTTTATTGGCTTTATAATTGTTTAGTTGACGTATTAATGAATCTTGTAATTCACCATCATCATCAAAATCTAAATGGTCAAATGTTTGTCTTTTTTTAGCAGGGATATTATTGGAGAAATCACGATCTTCAAATGGTATGAGTCCCTGTGTACTGGTTTTGGAATATGCAATTAAATCTTCTAAATTATCATCCAGATCATATGGATAATCATCTTGTTCTGAATTATAGTCGTCTTCTTCTTCCTCTTCTTCCTCACTATTGCTATCAGAAATATAAACTTCTGGTTCTGGTTCTGGTTCTTGTTCATCAATCATTCCCTTGGTAATAAATGATAAAAATTTATTCAATCGATGTTCTTTAACTCCATTATCTAAAACATATTCAATCACATCATTTTCATCAATCCATATATATTCATCAATCAGTCCCGTCAATTCCATACATTTAATATGATATTGATTTTCAATACCAAATCTAACATTGGAAACTTCAATTTTAGAAACATCAAATTCATAATCTTCTTCTAAATATCCATATTCTGGTTCTGATTCGGGAGTGCTATTGTTGTTGTTGTTGTCATGATCGTCATCATCGGGGGTTGAAGGAGTTTTGGATTTTTGTGGTAATGAATGCGACAGATGCAGTTCAACTTTATTACTCGGGAGGTCTATTATAATATCTAATGTTTCAATATCTTGAGTGTCAGTGTTTGTGCCAACTTCGGACTCCATTTGGTTTTCATTTTCAGATTCGTCAATTTCCTGTAAAGGTTCATCAACTGCTTCAGATAGATCGGGTTCTGGAATATCACTTTCAACCTGATCTTCTTCCTCTTCTATTACATCGTCCACAGATTGTTCCAGTTCTGAATCACTGGAAACATTATTCATCGCTTCTTCTAATGCTTCTAGTTTTGTGGTTATCTCATTATGTAATTCTTCCTCATCCCAATCATCTTCATCGTCTTGTTCATCTTCATATTCATCCCCTGACTCTTCTATTTCCTCTGACAGTGATATATCAACTTTATTAGTCGATGACTCATTTTCTGAATCGTCCAATGAAATGCTTTGAACAGCAATATCAATTCCATCATCTTTGTTATTTAATTTTGCCAATTTATAAAGAATTACATTAGGATCATAAACTTCTTTTGCCTTAACAAATTCAACCGGTCGATTTCTTAATTGTCTCAGCATAAGATCTTCTTGATGACTTTCAGTATATTCTATTTCTTCAAACATTCCCCCATATTTTCTTCTACCCATATTTGATGCCACTTCAGACATGGTTTTAGGAATAAAAATATTATCATCATCCATTAAATCCCCATATTGTGTTATTGTTCTAGGAGATCTGTTTTTATTGCCTCGCAGTGGGTGTCTACCACGATTGGCACCAGATGGAGTTCTTCTTCCACCACCTCTTCCTCTAGAGCCACCTCGGCCACCTCGGCCACCACCACCGCCACCGGTGCCACCTCTTCTTCTTCTATTTCCTCTTTTCGGCATGTCTTTTTCTTGTTCTGTAAGGTAGTTTTAGTATGTTTCTGCTAAAAAGTTGCGATGGCAATAATCAACAACGATCTGGATGCCTTTTTTTTTTGGGAGCCGGAAAGTTTTGGCTACAATGGCTGCGCGCAACTCGTGGGACCAGGCGACACCAAGAACTTCTCTTTATCTGCGCTCTTTTTTTGTCTTTTCCTGCATTAACACCCACAGATACACGCAGTGGGAGATTATACATTTTAATAGAAACACAGAATCAGTTGCTCCTTATCAGTAATTATACACCACAATAAACTTAAAGAATATGAATCAACCAAACCCGAACAAACAACCAATTGTCCAATCAACACTGGAACAGACATCCAATGAAGAGGTTGATACTGTTTTAGGTCGATTCACTCTATTTGTTAAAGACTTATCTAATGGATTAAACGGTAGTCAAGAAGTCCCGCCATCACAAGAAAGTGTTAGCGAAGAAGCAGAAGTTATCAGTAGAAAGATTATTGTATTGGGTCAAACATTTGATAATTTTGATAATGCCAATGATTATATTGAATCAAAACTTTGGCTATCATATCGTTGTGGATTTGAACCAATACCTAAATCAATAGACGGTCCTCAACCAATTCAATTTTTCCCATCAATTATTTTCAATAGAAGTACTATTTATTCCAATTTTGCTAATTTGAAGAGTTTATTCGATAAAGAAAATTTCACCTCTGATGCCGGTTGGGGTTGTATGATCAGAACCTCACAGAATTTGTTGGCAAATACTCTATTGAAATTGTATCCTAAGAATGAACCAGAAATTGTTAAATTATTTCAAGATGACACTAGTTCTCCATTTTCAATCCATAATTTTATTCGAGTTGCCAGTTTACTGCCATTGCATGTTAAACCTGGGGAATGGTTTGGTCCCAACGCAGCATCATTATCGATAAAACGTCTAACTAATGAACTACTACAAGATCAAGAACTCGATGGTATCAGAATCCCCCGAGTATTTATTAGTGAGAATTCTGATTTATTTGATGACGAAATAAGAGATGTATTTGCCAAAGAGAAAAGTGCTAGTGTTTTGATTTTGTTTCCAATAAGATTAGGTATTGATAAAGTAAATTCTTACTATTACAATAGTATTTTCCATTTATTAGCTTCAAAATATAGTTGTGGAATCGCTGGAGGCAAACCATCTTCAAGTTTTTACTTTTTAGGTTATGAAGATACTGATTTGATCTATTTTGATCCTCATTTACCCCAAGTGGTAGAGACGCCAATCAATATGGATTCATATCATACAACTAATTATAACAGACTAAATATTAGCTTATTAGATCCTTCTATGATGATCGGTATATTAGTGACAAATATTGACGAATACATTGATTTTAAAACTAGTTGTCTTGATATTAACAATAAAATTGTCCATTTCCACCCACATACATTACCGGTGCAACAAGATTCAATAATCAATCAGTCATGGGAAGAAGTTCAGGATGAGGAAGAAGAGTTTATTAATTTAAATGTAAGTAAGATTGAAAATGAACAGCAACAGGAACAAGGACAACTGACGGATGCTCCAGATGAGTTTATTGATATCGGAAATCAACTGCTGCTGGTGGTACTGGTGCCTTCCAATGTGTGAGTCGTGTAAAATTGCCACCTGCAAAAAAAATACCAACCAAAATATCAGAAAGGCGAGATTCATTAAATATTATTTTTTTTTTCTATTTTGTTTTCCTTTAATTCTTCATTTAACATTTATCTATCGGTGTTGGCAAATTCAACTTTATATCATTCATACTCATCATGTCAAAACATATAGAAGATAGTCTAAAAATATGTACAGTATGTGCATCGAATAACAATAGATCCATGGAATCTCACAAACAATTGATGGATGCAGGTTATGATGTGCATTCGTTTGGTACCGGTACTGCCGTTCGATTGCCTGGACCAAGTGTGGATAAACCTAATGTCTATGAATTTGGAACTCCTTATCAAGTAATGTATGATGATTTAATCAGTCAAAAAAGCAGGAAATTATATGAATCAAATGGGTTGATACATATGTTGGAAAGAAATAAAAGTGTTAAAGAAGCACCTGAAAAGTGGCATAGAAATGCACCCCTTGGTAAATTTGATTTGGTTATAACATGTGAAGAAAGATGTTTTGATAGTGTAATTGATGATTTGATGCATAGAATGTATGATAGAGATCCCAGTGATAATGATGATGTTAAACGACTTGTACATGTTATAAACATTGATATTAAAGATGATAATGAAAATGCGATAATAGGAGGGAAAGGTATATTGAAATTGGTTAATATGATTCATGATTTTAGAAGGAAAAAGAAACAGGAGTTAGGTCATGACCTTGAAGATGAGCTGGATATAATATTAGAGGATCAAATGATGAGTATAATAACAGAATGGCAAAGAGACCACACAAATTTACCCACATTATATAGTGTATCTTATTATTAGAAATAAATTAATTGTTCTAGACTAAATGAAAGTAGAAGAATCGTTTGTAGGGCTGACTCAATAGCATGGATGGAGTTGTGATAGTTTTTTGTATGGAGTTATACAACTATCGCATGAGATGATGTGAGAAAAAAAAATAGAACTCCCAAGACACCCATCAACTCTACCACTAACCGTTCCTGACAATCCTAATTTGTTAAACTTTGGGCTATATCAATCATGAGTACCAATTCTAAACAATTGAATAAGAAAAAGACTCGATTGTATAATAGTCGAACGATTAAGAGTCAAATCAATGATCAGGCATACGACAAAAAACAACAAGTTTTGGATGTGAATTCTTTTATCCATTCACGAAACTTTGAAATCCGATCATTTGAGCAATCTCAACTAAATTCCAAAAATGCATCATCAACAAGAGTATTCCAAGATTTACCAAGAGCATTAAGACGTAGAGCAGCATCTCATAATGTGAAAAGAATCCCTAAAAGATTAAGGAAAAGAGCCAAACACGAGATGAGTTCTAATTTACCAGTCAAGAAAATGCCTCGTGGAAGAAGATTATACAAATTACTTGTCAGAAATAGATTGCTTAAAGTTGCTTCAAAAATGAAGCAAAACAAATATGATCCATTGGAAAATCTCGTCAATAAGAAAAATCTTCGTAAACAATTCAAAGCAATACGTGACGAAATCAAAAAAATCGACCAAGAAAAACCCAAACTGTCAACTGTTGAAGGTTTTACTAAGTTGAATAATTCAGTTGGGTCCAGGGATAATACCGGTGTCAATGAATTAGCCCCACGGCCAAAGGGAAGCATCAAGTATTATAAACGTCAAAGGGAATTTGTTTGGATACCTACACATATATGGCTTGTTAAAAGATTTCATATGAGCAAGAAATACGGGTATCAAATTCCATACACCCCTACACAGAAATGTTTCAAATTAATGAATCGTTGGAATAGACAAAAGGCAGTGTGTTTTGATACTTCTTATTTTCCTACGTTTATTTTATATGTAAGCGATGGGACAATGTTTGGAGATATAGCTAAACAGTTATGTGGGAAGAAAGTAAGTAAAAAAATTTTGAATGGGGAAAAATCATACAATGGATGGATTCATATTGACGGAGAAACAAAGGTATGTCCAGGGTTTGCATATATGAATCAGTCTTTGAATACCATAATGGTAAGGGTGGTTCCATCGATGTATGAACAATTATTCCAATCTTATAAGGCCAAAATAGAAAGTATCCCAAACTCCACAATCAATGATTGTCGATACGCTTTGGGAAGTATTGAATTATCGGGTCCATTGAGTATCAAATGTCTAAGTAAAATATTTCATTTTCAGAATATTTCACCTGATTTAAAAAACATTTGGGCATCATTATCAAAAATTAAGGATAGTGATCTTGTTCCTGTTGGGACAACATTCACTTTCAATTTACAAGACCCACGTATTTGGCAGAGACCAACCAAGTTGCGCCATAACCATAACGGAGACCAAGATATCTATGATATAATAATTGCATTAAATTCTTCCCCTCATATAGATCAAGATATTGTTAAAAGCTTAACCACCTCAGAAGGGAGATATGCCTCATATAAGGATCAATTATCAATAAAGGAATTGGGGAAATTCCATGCTAATCTAAACAAGAAACCATCGGATATTTCTCATAGTCAAATTCCAGTATTGTTATCCAAAACAGACAGCCAAAAATGGTTATTAATTCTTCCTTGGCACTGGATATTACCATTTTGGATTCAGATTACAAAGGTCACGGATATTAAACCAGGTGGATCCAAACAGATGCATCAATTTCAATTTGAAAATCACAAACCATACTATCCACAAGATTTTCCTTGGTCATACGATGGATGGCAATACAATAAATTAGTCGGTGAAGCAAATCAAATTAAAGCATCAAAGTTACCTAAAAGTCAAGTTTCAGTCCAGCAGTCTGAAAAGAATTATTCAGTGATTTTCAATGCTAATAAATGCGATTGGACGGATTTACGAAATATGGTATTGCTAATGAAATATAGCAAAATGGATAGGAAAACAGTTAAAAAAGGTTCAGGACAACCAGATTTTGCACAATATGATGGTCCTGAGAGAATCATCAACTCTGTTCATGATTTGTTGCAAACTACAAAGTCAGTTGAAAATGATATTACCGACGTCAATGAGGCAGCAGTCGAATTGTATACAAACAATCAATCGCAAGTGGATTTTTACAATAACACCTACAAAATTGCAAATTTGGCTGAAATTGTACACACAAAATTACCTGTTGTTCAAGTAAGTCTTATAGTTGTTAATGATGGTACAATTGAAGATAATGCAAGATTGTATTCAGACTCAAGTGGAACTGATATTCATTGTGTTGGGTTTGTTACTACTGGAGCCATGAATTTGAATCTTGGAAAATATAGTGGCATTGGTACAATTATAGCTCAAAAGTGGTTAATTGAAGAGAATGGCCACAAGTTGTATGTTAGAAATCCAGGAAAGTCAAAAGTTTATAGTGTTTCCTTTAGGGTTATATAGAAGAACAAAAAATCAACGCCAAAAAGTTTTTGTTTGTCACACGACTGATTTGTAGTATAAATAGACTTCGAGAGAAGCAGAAATTTTTTTTCATCAATTTTTTTTCCTCTTCTTCTTTTTCTTTTTCTTCATACTTACCTAGAGAAATTACAGGAGATCAAGTAGTCTTGTAATCGTTATTATGATATAATGGCACTCACTTTAGACATTGCACATTACGTCATTGGGGTGTTTTATCTAGTAACGCCAACTTTCATTAATGATCTGAATCATTTGATGGAGGCTCTGGTGATGTTCTTTATGGGCAGAATTGGAGTTTCTTGATGGATGATTCGGGTTAGAAAGTGTGGGTCTTTTAATTTTTGATTTATTTCAATTCTAAGATCTGATCTTACTTCTTTGAAGTGAAGAAAAAGAGAAATACCTCGTTTTTAAGTAATTCACGTCTATTACTTTTTGTTCATGTTAGATGTGAATTTATTTAATGGCGTGTTAGATTCTCTAAATTAAATTACATTACTACAACTAACTAATTAACTAATTGTGTGGTTTTTGATTGCGTATAGAAGTGGTTAGTTTGATTTATTCTATAGACTGTTGTTGTGATACATTGACATTGGTGTTGGTCAATTTTGAATTTTTCCAAATCTTCATTAACGACTTTTTAAATAGATTAACATTGTAATCAATCACAGTTAGAGATTTCTCTTGGTTTGAATCGACGACTGAACCGTCTGCATTTTGTATGTTCTGTCCGGCGATTCCAATGGCGTTATCATCATCTTGTTGTATTTCCTTGTTGTCGTCATTTCTTATTAATGCAACCAACGCCAAACCACGAATCATTTGTTTCAAATATAGCACTGACCCATTTGACAAGTGACTTATGGATTTAACTTCTTTTTGTTTCCCACCAATGCCACCATTTTCATTATTTTTATTCTTATCATTTTCAACATATAAATCATCCAAGTCTATAGTGATATCAATAAACTCTGCACAAACCTCGTATGTTTGGATATCAACTGGTGATGAATCTGTAGCAACGTAAATTTTAGAATTGACATCAAATAAAAACACTTTATCAATCGATGAATGTTCTACCAAATTATCAAGCATGTTCTCTAATGATGATACTTCAGGGACGAGTTTTTGTACAATTCTTGAAAAGGCCTCATATATAGAATGATTGAAAATAGAAGTCAAATAAAAACTCAATTCCACTCCTTCAACTCCCAAATCCAATAATTCGTCTCCAGTTCTTTGCATTATATCTCTTTGTGCATCTATTCTATAATCTTCACTCAATCCATCAATCTTGTGAATTAAAACCTCTATATTTATCTTGGGATTAACTTTATAGGCATAATCAATAATCATCAGTAAATTGGTTATGGCGTTTAAATACTCATCTTGTGAGTCAATGACGTATACCAATGCCCCCACTGACGAAAACAATCTTTCTGAATCATAATTTGGTTCAAAATAATTCAACTGTCCGGGCAATTCCATAACTGATAAATCAATCAAAGAAGAAAATTGTTCAGTAATGGGTTTAGATGTACTTTCAAGATATAATGTATCATAAGGTTGCATATTGTGGAAAACAACTTTACAAATAGATGATTTCCCACTTCTACGCAAACCCATTAATAGGATTGTTGCGTTATTATCTTTAGAATTAGGTATAAGTGTAGCTTCCATTTTTGTAGGCACTGTAAACTTGTCAAATTTCTAATGATCTGTAGTGGTTCTTGGGTTGTTGTTGAAAAAAGTATGGGATGAGTGATTAATTATGTTTGCCTATCTTTTGTTGGTGTGTTTCTTTCTTTTGTCACATTTTATTATTTTTTTTCCTCTCTTGTTCTTCTTGACCAGCTTTATTTTTTTTTTCCAAATTTTTCAACCAGTCAAATTCAAAACATTGCTGCTGAGATAAGATGTTGCAAAATAATGAAACTACAGATGGACAAAGAACTACTACTTGGTTCATAAAATAGATGGCGTGAATTACAAACTTACATACATGTATACATATTTTATTTAAAAAAAAAACTTGCAACTATGGTCTTAAACGTTTTGGATCTCTTGGGAATAAGGAAGCACGACGAATATTCTTCAAGTCTAAGAAGAACATGACAACTCTTTCTAAACCGATACCACCACCAGCATGAGGAGGACAACCGTAAGTGAAGGCCTCAACGTAATCGTTCAAACCTGGAACATTTGGATCAACTTCATGTTCTTTCATTCTTTGAGTTAACAATTTAGGATCATGAATACGTTGAGCACCAGATAAAATTTCTTCACCTCTCATAAAGAAATCATAAGAGTTGGAGTATCTTGGATCTTCAGAATCTGGCATGGTGTAGAATGGTCTAACGGCAAGTGGGAATTTGTCCAAAATGTAAAAGTCGGTGTCGTATTTTTCACGAACCAATTTACCCAATAATTTTTCATTTTCAGTAGACAAATCTTCGAAATCATCAACTTCTTTACCAGCTTCTCTCAACATGGCAATACCTTCTTTAAAGTGTAATTTGACCATTTTGCCATCTTTTGGAATCTTGAATTCTTCCACGGGGAACTGTTTTCTAACAGTGGCAATCTCTTTAGAAAATCTGGTCTTCAATTCGGTGAAAATAAACACAAACAATTCTTCCAAGACTTCCAAGACTTCATCATAATGTTGTTCAAATGCCATTTCCAAATCTAAACCAGTGAATTCGGTCATGTGACGATGAGTATTGGAGTTTTCAGCTCTGAAAACTGGAGCAATTTCGAAAACTTTTTCAAAATCAGCAGCAATCAATTGTTGTTTATACAATTGAGGCGATTGAGCTAAGAAAGCAGAACCTTTGAAATAATTAATTTCGAAAACATTAGAACCACCTTCAGAAGCAGCACCAATGATCTTTGGGGTATGGATTTCTGTAAACCCCTTCTTTATCAAGAATTCTCTAAACAATTGACAAACACCAGATTGAATCTTGAAAATGGCTTGGTTTGTTGGAGTTCTCAAGTCAATAACTCTTGCATCTAATCTAGTATCTAAATTGACACCTGGTAATCCCAATTCTTCAGATTCTTTTTCGCTTCTTGAAGCATCTTCAATCAACAATGGTAATTGTTCTGGCGTTTCTTGGATAGTATAAATCTTGCTAATAAGGATTTCAACATCTTGAACAGTGGCAGATTTGATTTTTTCTTCAACTTTAGCTACTTTACCTTCGACTAAAACAATAGATTCCAAATTGATAGAGCCAGTCCATTTAACCATTTGTTTGGAGACTGCAGTTGCATCAGTATCTTTGTTAGTCTTCAACAAAGCTTGGATCAATTCAGATTGTTGTCTTAATGTTAAGAATACCATAGTGGCACCTTGTTGTCTGGTTTTGTGTACTCTGGCTCTGAAGGTTACAGTTTCCCCATCATTGGCAACAGACAAGTCTTTGAAAAGAATACGTTTTTCGTCAGCATTTCTAGTCGATGAGTTTATAAGTGGTAATTTCCCGTAATTCTCTTTAGCTGGATCATTAGCTGCTTCAGCTTCTCTAGCTGCTTTTTCTTTGGCCAATTGAGCTTCTCTTTCAGCCTTTTTGGCAGCCTTTTCTTTTTCTTTCAATAATTTCTTCAAGGCTTTTTTGGACAATGGTTGACCATCTTCACCCAAAACTACTTCTTCACCTTCAACATTATTGCTGTTGGTGGCAGTCGTAGCTGGAGCTGATTCATTGGCAATGGAAGCAGCTGGATTTTCACCAATGGATAATTCCTCTACTTTCTTTTCAACGGACATTTGTGTTGGTAATTGAAATCTATAATAAAAGATTAAGAGTTTTCGGAATGAAAAATTATAAAGGAAGAAAAAAATTTCAAGACGAAAAAAATATGAGTGTGTGTGTTTGCTCACAGTTATATTATGGAGTGACTTAACAATGACTAGAGCAAAAAAAAAAATATGTAGAGTTATAAAGATGAATAATAGGGATTTGAAATCAAGAATATGACTAACAGAAAGATTGAATACTTCTATGCATGGTGTATATTTGATTACTAAATGACTATTCTTCTATTTATCTACATGTAGTGTCTCATTTTGCTCTTGCTGTTGTTTTTCTTTTAATTCTCTCAATTCTTGTTGTCTTTGCAAACCTTCTTTGATCATACGTTGTCTTCTCTCTTCCTTAGATTCCTTATGTTTCTTTTTGGTAGTTTCTATTCCTTTGGTTTCATCTTCAATCATTCTCTCAATTGCTCGATGTAATTGTTCTAATTTCTTAAAGTTTTCATTGAACCTTTCATGGGAAATATCGGTGATATACTTCAAATATTCTTTAGTGACAAAACAATTCAAATCTTCTTCATCTACATTTTGAAAACCTATAGGAATATCCAATTTGATATTAATTCTAATTGCAACATTGAAATTGTTTCCAATACCTGACTCACGAAACCCATTATTCATTGCCAAAACGTACAACTTTTGTGCCATAGACTCATTACGACATTTAACATGCAAAATTAATGGTTCAAATTTATATAGTATACTTCTTGCACTAGCATTTTCGGGGAATTTGGATGTATCGTAGTTGAAATCAATAGAATCATACCAATTATTCAAGTCTTTGGGTTCATGTGTGACAAAAAGCCAACGACCCTCATGTCCCTTTGCAACTACTGATGTAGAATTATTTGTTTTCACACCTTCAAGAAAAATAGATACTCTCCCTGAACAAGATGAAGTGGTTACCATATCTCGATGACTGTTTATTGTATCGATTATTGGAAGACAATACTCATCGATTGTTCCTTTTGGTGATGCATCTAGATTGTCTGGACTATTTGAGGAAATTTCCAGTAAAATACTTTGTTTCTTTTGATCAAAGGAATCTTGCATAGTAGTAGATTAATGAAATGTGTTGTTGCAACTGGATCACAATAACTTACAAATATGTAGAAGATGAAAAAGAATGCTTATACATTGATTACAGTTGGGTTAATTACATAATTTTTTTTTCTTTGCTTGGGTGATAACTCGCACTACCAAGTGGATAATAATACATTAGTTACTACTCATTTCAATGCCATTAAGAACTTTTCTTCATCTTCTTTGCTGAATTCAAATAACGTTTTTAACACAGGTAATAATTGATCTCGTTGTTCTTTGTGTTGGAAAAACCCAAGTAAAACATTCTTCAAATAAGCCACGTTTGTTGCTTGTTTATCGTTGCTTTCAGGTGCAGTCTCAACTGGTTTATCCTGCTTTGTTGATGATTCAGAACCTTTACGTTCTTTCATGTACTGATACTGTTGATTCAAAATTTTATAGTTTTTGGATAAACGTTCAAATCTTAATGTGTTGTCTTCACTCAATTTCTTAAGGTTATTATTATAATTTTCAAGATCTCTAATTTTATTGGTGGAATTATTCAATGCGGTTCTCAACGTTTCAATGGTCGATGATAGCTCTTTACTCATTTGGGTTTGGTTATCGCTGCTTAAACTTTCCTTGCTCTTTTCTTCTTTTTCAAAAGTCATAACTTTGTTTTCCAATTTTTCCACTTTCAATTTGTACTCTTGAACTGATTCTTTTAATTCATCTAGTTCTCTCTGTTTCCTCTTTATTAAAGACACGTTATTTCTTTCAATCTCTGCTTTATCCTCCAATGCTCTAGCAATTTCAAGCTTAGAATCCTGCTTTTGTTGTTTCAACATTTCCTCGGCGTCAACTAATAACCTTCTCATATTTGAAGTCTCGCGGGTTCTCTCTTGTAACAAATTTCTGGCTTCAGTCAAATCATCCTCCAAACTTTCAATTCGTAAACTGTACTCTTTAGACTTCATCATCAATTCTTCATGTTGCTTTTTGTAAGATAACATATCGTTTGCCGATTGTGATTTATCTGCAATCACAATGTCTAGTTTGTTTTTCGTCTTTTCCAACTCAGTAATTACATCTTGCTTCTCTTGTTGCAATTTTGTAACTTGCAGGTTTAATGACTTTGTATTTTCCATTAATACTTCTTGTTTGGTTAACAATTCATTTTTGTCTTTCAAAAAATCCATAGAATTGGATTGCAACTCGTTATTAGATTTTGACAACTCTTCAACTTTAGAGTTCAATGATTTATTAGATTGTTTTAACTCATCGACTTGAGTCTTTAGTTCGTTGATGGAATTATCTTTATTGGTTAATGAGGATTTCAATGAAGAAATTTCTAATTTCAAAGATGAATCATTACTTTTGAACTTTGACAATTCTGAGATTCGCTTCTCTAATTTTTCTTTCTCTTCCAGCAAGTTCTTTAAATCCTTGGTCTTGGATTCAAATTTGTTTTCTGTTGATTCGAGTTTTTGTTTCAAAGTTTGGATCTGTTTTCTCAATTGATCTTCTGATTTCTTGCGTTCTTTTTCTTTTTCTTTAGATTCTTTTGTAGCCACGTCCAATTCTTCTTTCAATTCTTTATTTTCTTTTAACTGAGAATTGTATTTCAATTCCCAATCATTTATTTGAGTATTAGTATCTTCTTTGGTGGTACTATCTTCATTGTCAGTGGATTTTTGAGAATTCTTTAGAGACTTGATTTCATCCTTAGAGGTTACTAGCTCATTGCCTATTTCCTTAACCAGGTCTCGTAAATCTTCTATCTCCTCATTCTTATCGTTCAATTGACTCTTTAATGTTCTGACTTCGTTAGTCAATTCTTCAACCTCGGTTTCTTTGGTAGATAATTGGGATTTCAATTGAGAAATTTCAGTATTCAACACATCAGAATTGTCGCTGCTATCACCCACGCTACTATCTTTATCAGTGTTTTCTTCTCCAGAAGAAGACTTATCTTGATTGACCTTTTCTGTTGGCACCTCTTTGGGCTCTTCCAATTCTGTATTTAATTCCTTGCTGTTACTAGATGTATTAGACTCAAGATCTTTAATCTTGTTATCACGATCAGTTATCTCAAGCTTCAAGCTCTCTATTTTTTCCTCTTTGTCTTTAAGGTCTTTTGTCAATTTGTCATTCTGATTATTGATTATTTCCAATTCTTCACTCATTGAATCAATCTTTTTCCCCATGACTTCTTTTTCCTTTTGCATCGTATCTAATCGTTTGACGTCGTTGTTAAGTTCTTTATTACTTTCCTCTAATTTAACTATTTTGAAGTTCATGGTATTATTATCTTTAGTCAACTTTCTAATCTCACCATTGAGTAATTTTGTTTTCTCATTAAGACCATTCAAATACTCAACTAATAGTTTACCTTCTGACAATGAACTGACTGGTGTATTTTCTTGTAATACTTTTTCGAATATTTTAATTATTTCATTCTTTTTCTTTTCGATTTTATATGCATCTAGTAAAATAGGGTACTTTTCTTCATATTTGGCAAATTTCTTTAGTTTTGATTTGATAGGTGCCGGAAGTTGATCCAAATCTAATTGTGGGGCTGCTGCTGCTGCTGTTGTTGTTGTTGCTGTTCCATTATCAGTAGTATCTATTGTAGTGTTGTTTATTGGAGGCAGAGTAGCTTTTTCCGAGCCCTCCTCCGTGGAAACATTGTTGGAAATTTCTTCATCGCTTGGTTGTGTCAATTTGGATACATCAGGTGTTTCAGTGGCTAAAACTTTGGCACTTTTCAGTAATTGGTTTAATGACTCTGAATTAGTAGTAGATTTTGGTGATTTTTGATTTTGATCAGACAAGTTATTCAACTCATTGATCACATCTTCTGAGAAATTCTTAAGTTTCGAAAACATTTGATTTCTCTTGATAGTTGAAATTGTGCTTCAAGGTAGTTCTTTATTTTTTCAATTTAAATTGGTAGATACTTTTTCTTTGAATATGAAGTGGTAAAAGTTTATATTGTGGAGATAATTAGTATTGTCTTTTAATTTTTTTTTTCTAGGTGGTGGTGAATGGATTCTAATTTGATCTCGGTAGGAAAAAAAGTAACAATTAAATCAACCACATTAGTTGTCAATTTTTAATATGCTTATTCTGTTTGGAGTAGTGCGATTTTGCGTGGGCCGGATAGCCACACCTGCATGGACAAATAGTTTCTTTTTTGTCGTTGTAAATTAAACCGATTAATTTTTGTTTGCGACTAAACTTTCTGTTCCTTTTTATTTGCCCTTATCAATTCATTGGTAATTCCAGTCTTCTTACACACATACAATTCAACTATCATGACTATAAAAGACATTAAATTTACTATTTCCAAAATAAAGTTCAACTTGGATGAAATAAATAATTTGCAAGAGGAAAGAAACAACATATACGACTTGGATTTAACTCCTTCGAAAAATGATAACTTTGAAATGATAAGCTTGATACTGAAAACACGACAGTATTTTACTTTTATCGAACAAGATATGAATGATTACTTTGATAATCTAGAGAAAAATGGGATACTAGATGAGTTTATGAATTTAGTTAACCAGTACACCAAAATATTTGAGGAACTATCCAATGACACTAATATCGATATATCGGAATATAAATACGTGTATAAACTTCCAACTCCCAGCCAGAATGGCACAGAAGCCAATCCCGTTCAAAAGTCGGTTAGGTTTAAAGATACTCCTGACGATAACGATGCTAGTGAGCTAATGGGAACTAGACATACATTTCAACCATACAAGGATGATCCAGACGAGGACAGCTCAGTCGAGCATGAAGATATATCTGATCATCAAATGTTTGCACAACATCAACAAACATTGATGAGACAAGACCAAGAGCTAGATGTTTTGCACCAACTGATATCGCGCCAGCATATGATGAGTCAGGATATTAACCATGAACTTGATGATCAGTTGATTATCTTGAATGATCTAGAACAAGGTGTCGATCTGTCTTTGGGTCATTTAAATTCTGCAAATACACGATTAAGGCATTTTAGAACTTTAATGAGAGAAAACGGTAGTCTAGTCACTATTTGCACCTTAACAGTTATATTAATATTATTATTAGTTATACTTAACTAGAAGAACACGTACTTTCAAACTCAAACACGCTTTTTATACATCATTATTTATAAATATATATGTATATATTCATAGATTATATTCTCTTTTTAATTTTAAATAAATAAAAAGAATGACATTGGAAGAATACAGAAATGATGGTTCTCACCACATTTTCTGATATTTGTCTATTTGTAATTCCCCTTGACTATTAGAAATTAAAGTCATCGTGTTCTTCTTCTTCAGTATTAAAAAACCAGATAAAAATAATAATGTCGCTGTATACAATGAGACCACCAATTATACTCATAATGGTTGCCCCTAATTCAATTAACCCACAATGGTAAAATGTCAATGGTAAAGCTATACCACTAACAGTCAAAAACCCAGTTATGTATTTGCCAAACTCCTGTAATGGTGATTGTGTTGAATCATTACTATTGCCATAATCATTGAACGTCAAGAAATTATAATCTCGTGCCAGCTCAATGGAATTGGCTATTAAATTTGGTAATGGAGCTAGAAGGAAAATTAATATTACCCAAAGTGTATGGTAGTTGTTGTATAATGCACATGACAATAATATCAATAAAAAGCCTGATGCTAAAAATGCCGATAAAAATATAATTTTATTCAATGGATTCATTATTGTTTTGTATCAGTGAGGGCAATAGATAGATCTAAATTATGGGGGGAAACAATCTCAAACTAAGTGTAACGAAATAAAATGTGGTAGTTGGCCAAAATAATGCTATTTTCTTATCAAATAGGGTCGTCAAAGAATTGTAAAATGTTATATTGGTCTGAAACGATGTAGCAGTGGATGAGTAGAAACTTAGTTTGTTATTAGTATTTGTATCTTGGGAGTAAGAGTGGTTTTCTCTCGGCTTTTTTTTGGTTTCTGCTTTTAATTTTTTGCTGTTGATATTTTTTTGTATCTTTTTTGAAGTCTTAGTGTGGCTATGAATTGTTACCAACAAAAGGCTAGAATAAGTGATTGCTACAATAAACCGGCGAAGATTAACAAATTCAATTAGTAAAATATGATTAACTATATACATACGACACTCAAGGGGAAGGACATTTCATTATTTACAGTTTTTTGACATGTTCAACATTTTCTTCCTCATTAGTCCACACAGAGGATCCAACTGGTTTCAGTTTTGTAATTCTTGTTACAGTACAATTACCATCTGCGTCACATTCAGTTTTAACCTTTGTAAACTTGACTTCATTGGTTTCTGAATCAGTGTACATATCGGATTTGATTGATGTACTGAAAGAAGAACTTGTAGCAAAATTGTCTCCTTTATTAAGAGATAATTGTTTCCATTTTGCTTCTCTTTCTTTGACTCTTTGGTTGTATTGCTCATTCTTCCAATTCAAATACTTATCATATGAGTCGAAGAATCGGCCATGTTCTTTCAAGTCAATCATACCATCACCTTGGAAGCTATCTAATGCTGAGTTCTTTCTCATTGCACTCATAAAATCTTCCTTGGTTAATATTTCGTCTTTCAAGTACTTCTTTTTAAAATTCAAAAGCTCGACGGGGACTTCGCTATTTGGAAAGAGGCATCTCCAATACCCTTGATCATCCCAAACTGATTTTCCATTTTTAGTCAAGCATTCATTATAGTTCCGAATCGATGGGCCATGATAGGCATAATATCCAAAGGGAGTTGATCCACTTTTAAAGCTTCCAGAAAATTGTCCAAACTGCAGAAATGGGAAAACATTCCACAAGTCACCAAAAATTGGATGGGATTTTACTTCATCTTCCAAACAACCTCTATTCTGATAAAATGAAGGGTATTCGAAAAGTCTTCCATCTTCTTCTTCATCGTCATAAATTCTTGAAAGCCATGAGTCAGATAACTTTTTCGCCTTTGCATTCAAATCTTTACCCACATCTTTAGTCACATCAAGAATTGAATGTGTTAATGCACCTAAGTTGGAAACAATTTTATCAATACTCTCAGTATACTTTTCTGAATCTTTAGTGGAGTTGTTATTACTGTTGTCGGAGGTGAAAGAATCTTGATCTTTTTTATTAGACATTGTTGACTATTTTGTAGAAATAGTTGTGAAATAAAATGTGGCAAGAAGGGAACAATGAAAGATCATTATTTTATCCGGGACTTGCTCTATATATACCGAGCATTTGATCTCTCACACCCCGTGTCACGTTTTTTTTTCTAGGACATTCGATGCAGCATATAATACTGCAAATACTTTATGCTTTCGTATACTCACTATTTACATGCTCCTTATATTAACACTTCTAATCTATTTACATGACAGTTTTGAGAGCATTTCTCAATCTTCTGTTGAATTCGTTCTCACCCAATAACTCTATAAAATGAGGGATGGCTAAACCTGATTTCCCACCACTTAAAGCATACCGAAGACTCATGAAAATATTCTTTTTGGGAATACCTTGTTGAGGTAATTTATTAATTGCATCATAATAGCCATTTTCCAAAACATATTCTAAAACATTTTTTGTTTGATCATTGGGTACTTTCACCTTGCTGTAATCAATTTTTTGGAAAAGATACTGGTGATCTGTTTCTATTTCATGGATACTTGTAAGATTGGGACCCATAAATTTTAACAACTTGTAAAGATACTCCTTGGATTGGTTACTGAACTGTTTAAAGTGTGGATAATACTCTTCAACAAGAGTTTCTAATCCTTCTGCACTCTCTAGCTTTTTGGCCAAATGAAGTTTATTGAAATAGTATAACTTCAGATCATTCACTTTAGCATTGCCCTTAGTTAACTGGTCAATGGAAAACAATTCAATAATGTCAGATAAATCCATAACTTCATTAAATTTCTCACCGTTGCTTCTCACTGGCGACCACCCAAACAAAGCCACAAAATTGACTAATGCCTCCGGGAGGATCCCTTCATCTTTCAATTTCAAAATATTCAAATCACCACTTCTTTTGGATAACTTCTTATCTTTCAAGGATGTAAGTAATGGAATGTGGATGTATTGAGGAGGCTCCCATCCCATTGCATGATACATTGCAATGTGTTTTGGAGTTGACGGAAGCCATTCTTCTCCTCTAACTACATGAGTGATTTTCATTAAATGGTCATCAATGACATTTGCAAAATGATATGTAGGCATGCCATCATTCTTGACAATGACAAAATCGTCAAATCGTCTATCCTTGTCATTATATTGAGGTTGTAAACTTAATTCGCCGTGCAATAAATCTCTGAATGGTGGATAGTTGTTGGGTGACTTAAACCTAATCACATATGGCAATCCCTCGTGTTCACTTTCCAGAATGCATTTCCGGTCATATGTGACATTTGTTGGTGGTTTTAGTCTCTGGGCTGATTCACGTAATTCCAATAATCGTTCTTTTGAACAATAACATTTGTATGCTAGCCCTTTTGATAACAACTCATTCGCATACTTTTGATAAATATGTTTCCTGTCTGATTGTCTATATGGACCATATGGCCCACCTTCTACTGGACCTTCGTCTATATGTAAATTACACCACTTTAAAGTGTTGATGATATTATCTTCTGCTCCTGGAACTAGCCTGTTTCTATCTGTATCTTCAATTCGTAAAATAAATTCTCCTCCTGTACTTTTCGCTAACAAGTAATTATATAATGCAGTCCGTAATGAACCAAGATGTAAAAACCCCGTTGGTGAAGGGGCAAATCTTGTTCTTGCAGGAGTTTTGGGTTGTCTTGATAAGTGTGAAGAGTTAGCTGCAAGTTCTGCTAGCGAGTCCTTCAATAAAGACCCTGCTTTGGAATAGTTTCTGATAATGGGAAGTGATAACTTCATATATGCATTTGGACCCGCTGGTGATACGGAAAAAGGGTAGGAGTATTTTTTCAGATAAACACCAAGAAGATCTGAATTTTTCAAGCTCAAGAGAATCTAACTCCAAAAAAAAAAATTCACATTTTGGGTTATTATTCTTGGTAGCGCCCACCTTCATATCGAAAATAACTTTAATATTATTACATGTACAACAAAACTATCTATTTATACAGCAAAATCTAACATACCCATACTATTATCACGTTTCTCCTCGTTATCAGTGATATATGGTCCTGTAAAAATACAATGCACTACCATATCTGGATGGTAGTATAAACCGGTTAACAATTTTGGCGTGACCAAGAAATACTGAGATTTGCTATTTTGACAAGCAGTGTGGACCAAATAACGATGAGCCATCTGTTCATTTTTTGGATCCATACCTTGATTGATTTCATCAACAATTCTAAATGGTGCATCAGTTAAACCTTGTAACGACATAATGAAAAAAATCGTCGAAACTGCTCTCTCACCTCCGGATTGAGATTGGTGATCTAAAACTTTCAATTCCGATTCCTGTCTAAATTTAACAAGAATTTGTAATTTCCAATCTTTAAACCGTTCCAGTTTCGCCAATTGAACTCGTCCATCACTAGCCACTTTTGTGAATCGCTTATTAAACGCCAACGATATTTTGTTAACCAACAGCGTTAGCTCTCCTTCGTATTCTTCTTGAATACCTTTTATCCTAGTGTCTAACCTTTCCTTCTCGGTTTGAAGCAAAGGCAAGTTTGTCTCAGCTAACTGTATATCCTGTAATTTCTGTTTCAACGCATCTATTGATCCTCTATCGGCAGTTGTCAAGAGTGACAACTCGTCCTCCAACAAATCTATTTTCAGACGAATAGTAGCTTCTGTGAAAGTGCCATTTTCAACATAAACCTGGGCCAAATCAGCAAGTCTGGAACGTTCTTCATCGGTGTATGCTTCGTTTTGTCTTTCAATTTCTTTGAATGCCTCACTTTGTTTAATTTCATCGTATTCTCTTTTATATCTGTTGTAGTCATTTTTCAACTTTTCCTGTCTTGCTCCTAATTCATCGAGTAAACTTTCAGCCGTAAGTTTTTTATTTTTATAGCCAATGATTTCCAATTTTTTCAACTTCATTTGATTTTCTTTTTCACAAAGCTCTAAAACAGAATTCGACAAAGAAGCAAATAATTCACCAGATGCTAGATATTTTTCATCAATCTTTTGCTCAAACATCCGGATTTTCAGCGAATAGTCTCTTTTAGAATCCTTTTCTAATTTCTGTTCTCGTTCTTTTTTCAACTCTATCTTGGTTTGAAGTTGTCCTGCACGTTTCGATATCTCTTGTAATTCCAGTTGTTTCCGCTTAATGTCATGAATGTAATGTTTAATTTCCGTCAAACGTTCATTGAAACTATCAATGTTATTTCTATGACCCTCATAGGCTCGCTTTTTCTGCTCAATCTTCTCCTTAAATTTGGAGATTTCTGCGTTAATGGCATCTTTGGCTTCTTGTGATAACCCTTGAACTCCAAAATACTGTGATCTGCCTATTTTTTCTGTAATGTAAAATGCCTGTTGACTTCCATATTTGGATCTTTGAATATTGTACAATGTATCACCTGCAACAAACTTTGTAAATGGCAATCTGTCATTCCCAGAGACGTTGGTTAATCTTCTCACTTGCTCACTAGATAACTGATGTTTACTAACAGGAATAGTGTGAATTTTGGAAGTGCTGTAAAGCATTGATAAAACTTCTTTAGGGCCAACAATATAATCCGACAAATAACCTTCAAACCCGAATTCTCGTAATTGGTGCTTGCTATACTCGTGAGTTGGGTTGACTACTGAATTCACCATTCTCAAAGGAGTGTTGGTATTAGTTTGTTGCGAGAACTTGGAGAGAAAATCAAAATCACTCTGGTTTGTGACAGTAAAGGCAAACAATGTGTTGTTGTCAATGATTTTTTCAGCAGCAGCAGCATAATTTATGTCGGGGACATTACATGAAATCACTGGTGCCTCGAAATATCTCCCTTCGTATTCAGGTTCATTTCGCAATCTTTTGTGTACATCGAAAGCTTCGTCACGAAGTCTATAAGATCTCCCATTCTGTCTGGCATCACTCACCAACATATCCAATTTGTCTTTAGTCAGAAGTCTCTTTTCAGCTCCCCTTAATTGTTCGGTGAGATGTGTTAACTCTCTACCTATATCGCTTCTTTGACTGTTCACTTCTTGAAATTGCTCTTCTAAGTCTCTCAACTCATGTCTTTTACTTGTCAGCTCGGTAGATAAATTCTGCATTTCTTCTGGATCAACTTGAGGTAAACCTCTCTGTTTTTCTTGTAATTCTGCTATCTCCTTCTTGATTTCTTCTAGCTCTTTCTTTTTCTGTTCTGCCCTTGTTTGATAAGACTTTAAATTTGCTCGTAATTCACTTATTTCAGTGGTAACTTGTTTTTGAGTACTTTTGTGTTGGTTTATTTCATTGAGAGTCAGCTTGAGGGAGTCTTTGAGATGTGAATATTTTTCTGATTCTTCATTAATCGACTTTTCAGCATTGGCGATATCATTTTCCAATGGTTTAAAGTTGGCTTGGAAAGTACGAAGCTTGTGTTTGGCTTCATCTCTCAATCGTTTAAGGTGAGTTCTTTGGTTTTTCAAGTCTTGGTATTTTGCATACGGGATCAAAAGACGGTGATTATCAACTTCTTCAGACTTTCTATCGTACTCCTCTAATTTTCGTGCTTCTTCTTCCAATTTTGATCTATCCTCGTGTAATTTGGCTAATCTCCCTTCAATGTCTTTAATCTTGTTGCCCAATTGCTGACTTTCGTTATCTTTGGCAATCAAATCTTCGTGCATGATCAACAAATGGCCATCACCAAGAGTACGTTCTGTCTCCATCAACAATTTCTCTGGGGAAAGTCCTGCAAATTCTGCTACTCTTTCTTGCGGCAAAAAATGACAAAGGTTGTCTAGTTGGATATTGAATTTGGTTCTTATATCTTTGATTTTTGATTCAGTGGCCCGCTTGTTGTTAACTGTCCAATTTGATTCTTTGGCAGTAAACTCTCTTTTAATTACTATAGGTGAGTGACCTTCATAATTTTCAATGGTAATTTCCACAGACGATTTCTCTTGACCTGTTTTAATCATCGATTTCAAGTTTTTACGTTTAATTAAGTTAATGCTACCAGCAAGCCCAATACATATAGACGCAACCAAAGTACTCTTACCGCTCCCATTGGGACCAATAATCATATTCAAGGTTGGAGAGAGATTGAATTCGGTGTATGAATATGTTGTGAAGTTCCATACCCTAACTTTTCTAATAAACCCTGGTCTAAACTTTGATGGTTCTAAAACCTTCCTTCTTTTGGAAGCCGATCCGTTGCTTTCAGATGACATTACTGTAACTAAGATGATAGAATATGCTATTGATATAGACTATGTGTGTATGTGTAGAAAAGGATCAGGTTTGTTACCGTGGAACAAACGTCGCCAGGAGGAAAGAAAAAATAAATAAAAACTTTCCAATGCGTATAACAAAAGTTCTCATGAAAAACTAACAGACGCGTTTAGGGACTCGCTAGACCCGTCAATAGTTACCGTTGTTACACCTTATTCTAATAAGAATAATAATCATCATTGAAACTGCATACTAGTTTCTATCAGTCCTTGTTCTACTTAGATTTCTGCTATCTTGTCTTAATAAGAACTAAGAAGAGTTCCAAACTGTTTGTTCTGGTCTCCTGTCAATTGAATTTGCTTGTACAATGAAACATTTAGATATTTAGAAGAATATTGACACCATACAAGACATAGCATTTAAACTTATTATTCTGTATTGGGTTGTAGTAATATATCTGTCATAGATTATGTAGGTTTCCTTAGTTGTTTTGTGCAGGGTAAACTTTTTTTTTGTCTGATCCCAAAAGAGTAGTTTGTTTACATTTTTTCTGTTTCATACGAAATTTTTTGATTCCAAGGTGTCAACTTTCTACTTTATATTAACAAACAAGTTATCCACAGCCATGGTATGTACACATAGTCCCTGACATTGGATTAGCAACGAATCTGTATACTAACTCAGTAATTGTTTAGTCACAAAACACTAAGACCTACAGAGATGCATTTGCACTTTTCGATAAGAAAGGTACCGGCAAAATTCCAGTTGAACATTTGGGTGACTTGTTAAGATCTGTTGGCCAAAACCCAACTTTGGCTGAAATAGCTGATTTGCAAAAGACTATCAAGGGAAGCGAATTTGATTTTGATACCTACCAAGAAATCATCAACAGACCAGACGGTTTCAAACCTTTGGGTTTACCTGAAGATTACATCAAAGGATTCCAAGTATTTGACAAAGATCACACTGGTTATATTGGTGTTGGAGAATTAAGATACATTTTAACCTCAATAGGTGAAAAGTTGACTGACTCTGAAGTTGATGAGTTATTAAAAGGGGTCAATGTAACTTCTGATGGAAATGTGGATTATGTTGAATTTGTCAAATCAATTTTAGACCAATAGATAAAAGAAAATTTACAATTAACCATTGAAATATATATACTACAAGTTTTACAAATTATAGTTATTGTATAGTCTTGTTCGAATTGGATACCGTTTATTTGAAGTTTTATGTAGTACTTGATAAGTTACTTTGGAGAGTAATATATGCCAATGAAAAGAGAGAGAGTAAGAGAGGAAAAGTAACAGAACAAAAAAAAAATTCATTGTGTTTTGCACCAATTATGATGACGGTTCATATTACACATACATTCTAAATGAGTGAAAGCATAACGATAACAGCTAATAGCATAGATAACCCTGAAACAGATGTGAGGCGTAACGAAAGATTCCATCTCGTTCCCAGAAAAAGACTTGAAGCGTTAGTGACAACAAGTGGGCTAATCGGGGCAATGATTGGCTTTTACGATGGAGTAAAGATTTCATCACTCAGATACTTGACTGAAAACGCACATCGAATGCCGAAAACCGTAGGTGGATGGTATTTTTATCATAAAAAGAAGAACTATGTCATGATCGTTGCTGGTGTCAAGAGGGCGCTCACAACTAGTTTCAAATATGGTGCAGCTGTCGGTGGGTTCTTTGGTTTGGAATATTTACTAGACATTAGTAGAGGAAATACAATAGACTTTTTCAACACCACAACAGCAGCATTCTTAACATCGACCTTTTATGCAAAATACAATAAGTTGAGCTCTATGCAAACCAGAAAAATGATCTTCAAAGGGACGGCCTTGGGCTTGACCCTTGGTTTAATACAGGACTATTTAATTCACGCCAGAAAGGGTAGAGTCTGGTATTTAGATAGGTATACACAACAAAAACTCGTATAAAAAATAATACACTTTCTTGTATCTAGTCTTCTTCATCACTGTCATCAAGATCTGGAATCGGATATTTCAATAAAGCAGCAATACCCGTCAACTGATTCAACTGTTCACCAGATTCATGTAGACTTGAAAAAATGTACACCTTAGCACCTAAGGTTTTAGCTTGTTCGGTAAGGTCAATGTAATGTCTTCTCTCTTCAATATCGTCGCTTCTAAACAAAGCATCAGACACCATTAGATACCTTACTGCATCCATGTTTAATGCCTTTGTGATTTCCTCTAACCCATACCACGCTCTTCCGTCGTCATCATTCAACGCTCTTTGGAAGCGCTGTAATGCCTCCAGCTCCTCCAAAAATTTAGTGTCTGCTAATCTCTTTTTAGTCTGAGGATCATCCAACACTTCCTCTAGTCCTTGTAAATAACCAGTAGATGCATGAGCTATCAAAAACTTGCTCTTGTTTTTCAATATACTAGAATAGACTTTGCTCTCTTTTCCTGAATTTTGCAAGTTCAAACACTCCTGTATCAATCGATCATATAAGGTTTTGGCTAAAAACCCGGGTGATGCTAATATAACAACTTTTAATTTTTCGAAATCAAAGTGTCTAGTCATGCTCGATATGATCATATTGAAAAATGAATTCATTGCCTTTTCCAAATCTCTAGTACCGTATTCGTTATTCTTTCGTGGGATAGACTTTTCAACTTTAGCATTTAGAACAGTCATGGAATCAGCCACATAGCAAATGTGTGCCACACCTTCTTGGAAAACAACTGCACCAATGTCAGCTTTATTCTCAATAGAACACAACTCGTTTAATAAAGTCATGTCGTATTCATCCCAGTTATCTTTCAAAATAGTCAATTCTTTATTCAATTCAACCTCAGCGGTGTGGAAACTGTTCAAAGGGATATATTCTTGTTGCACTAAAGATTTACCATTGATTCTCATGGTTTGATCAGAAGCAATGTAGTCTATGTCTTCTACTAGTAACTTCAATCTAACCACAATCTTTTCCATTTTGCTTTTCCCCTTTGTGATTTGAGCTTGGTTTCCCTTCTTGACATTACGGTGAGTAACCAATTGCACCGTGTCTCCTCTCTTTAGTAAGTTGTACAAATACCATAAATCCTCGGAATCTTCGGGTACCAAGGTTATTGCAACATTCTTGTCTTTTAATTTGGCTTTGTTTTTAACTTGCATTATGTGGTGATGCTATAAGAATCTTTTCTGAATAATTAGAGTGGTAAATTGTTTCACTTTTTTTTTTTGTTGCTACAATCAAGTGATGAAGATACCCATGAGCTTGCCCAATTACAATTCTGCAAAAAGTAATAGTCTACGAACACCTTCACAATAGGTAAGTTTGAATACATATTTCTCTATTTGTCACATTAATGCTTTGGTTATTCTTCTGGTACCTCTATACATGTACATATATACATATCTATTTGACATCAGCTTTAACAATACTGGAGTTCTTACATAATTCTCCCTTTTCATTAACCAATCTCTTTGGTTCTTTTCCTTCTTCAGTATAGGTAACTTCGTAATTTTCATTAGTGGAAAAGTGGGGTTGAACTGCTTCCCAAACCTTCTTCTTTGGGTTCAATTGTTTCTCTGGTGTACCGTTGAATCCTTCAAAGAAGATTTTATCACCTGGTTTGGAACCTGCTGGTGGGTTAACAAATTCGACCTTTTCGGAATCAGAAGCACATAACACCATGGCACAAGACTTGACACCTCTCATGGTGACTGGTTTCAAATTTGCCACTACGACAACGTATCTCTTTTGCATCTCTTCAATTGGAATGTATTTCACTAAACCTGAACAGACAATTCTAGGCCCCTCTGCATCTCCCATATCAATCGTTGACATATACAATGAGTCTGCGTTTGGATGCTTTTCAGCTTTTTCAATAAACCCAACTCTGAAGTCGATCATGGATGGGTTCGGTGGTGTGGCAACAGGAGCTTGTTGTTGTTTGTTCTTTTCAGCATTTGCTTTAGCTTTGGCAGCTTTCTTGGCCTCTTTGGCAGCTGCTTTGGCTTTCTTTTCCTCTTCGGTCAATTCTTTTCTTTGTCCTTGAGCGGCGTCTGGTGTAGCTTTAGCCTTTGGTTCTGGGGTGGCAGACTTTTCAGCTTCTTTTGCTGGTTTCTTTTTCTCTTTGATTTCTCTTGGTATGTCAATATCGTAATCAATCTTGATTGGTTCTGGGACATTAACTAATGTATTTTGAACCAAATCGGCCCATCTGAGAATGTGTCTATATTTTGCAACATCATCTTTGCTAGTCCATTGAGAAGCCAAAGAGAATACTTTTTCAAAAGCCACTAAATCTGCATGGCTTGGAATGTTACCGACAATAAAAGTCTTGGTTCTTAATGAGTCATTCAAAGCAATCAATGATTCTTGTTCGTTTAATCTGTTGGCCAAAGTTTCGAATTGTGAGGCTAATGCTTTTTGTTCTGCTGACAATTCTGGGAACTTAGAAGAGTCTGATTTTGAAATATCAGCTAAAGAAATCTTTGAAAATTTTGCAATTAAGTTTGACATGGTTGTGTATGGTCCTTTTGTCAACGGGTGAAATAGAGATTCGTTATGAAAAATTCTTCTTTTTGGATGGATTGAGAGGTTTCAAGCAAACGAAAAACTAGGGAAAAAAATTTTAGTCACATTATCTTTTGATGAGATTAACACTACTATTGGTCACGTGATCTACTATTTATTAGGTTGATCTTGATAAGTTCTTACAGTTTGCCCAGATAAAGGAATGAAGAAGAGATGATTTATAATGTTGTAGCTCCCTCACTTGAAGTAGATTTGTGTGTTATTTTACATTAAAAGTAGATATTTGGAGATGTGTTTTTTTATACTCGTTTGATTGCAAATTTCTCTCAAAATTAATTCTCAATACCTTGGTATTTTTGACCAAAAGAAGATATACTAACTTTCTACAATAAACTTCAAGGCAAGTTTGTTAAAACAACAGAAATCTTTATAAGTTTTTAATATGAAAAAGAAACACAGTAATCAGTTTTTTGAAATATCGATCATGGCAACATACTGCAAAATAAAACTTGTAATTTTTATTGTAAAATTGCACAACCTGCAAAGAAAACCTACTAAGCAACTGCTTTTGCTACACATATATACTAACTTTAAACTAAACAGAGAGAAAATTTAGGTATCTCGGCGTATAATAAAACCCGTAGAGTTTAACTTTCACAACCTTTTTATTTTCTTCTTTTTCTTGTTTATCTTCCAACCGGTGTGGGAAAAAGAAATGATTACAAAATCAAACCGAATTTGGGAACGAGAGGTAAAAAAAAGGAAGGAAGGAAGGGGAAAAAAATATAGAATGTAGGTAGATTAGAGACTACTGAGAAAACAAATCCGACTCCAATATTGTCCATTTTTAATTAAAATTGGAAAGCATACTATTTTCGATATAAATGGGCAACGCTCTTTATTAAAAGAATGAAGATTAAACAGGAAAACATAACAAACACAACTTCAATCAATACTAGCAACGTTAATGATAAACCCAAGCCAGTATGTCAAGAGATTATAAACAAGCGCTTTGAAGCGCATCAACACTTTTATTAAAACTAACTGATATACTAACCATGAGTTTTTCTTTACTTATTATAGAAACGTAAGAAAACATCAAGAGCATGCAATCATTGTCATAAGGCACATATGACCTGTGACTCGGGTCGTCCGTGCAAGCGATGCATTCAAAGAGGATTAGATTCAACATGTGAAGATGCACCCCGAAAAAGAAAGAAATATCTTCAAGATGTACCCAATTCTTCTTTGATGTCTAACCACAGCATGAATAGCAGTGATAATTTGGACAGTAATGGTGTGTCACCAATGCAGCCGACATTGCTGCAACCCATGCCACCTGTACAAGAACTGTCATTGCCCACAAATATACCTAATCAATCTCAAGTTCCGTCACAATCGCCAAACACAGCCCTGCAAAAACAGCTTCTGTATTCACCTCCATTGGCTTCTACTTACTCCCCTAATCACAAGACATATCTGGCAACATTGTTTCAACACAGTGCAACTTCACCGGAGTTGATGCAAACAGTGCCCGAATATTTCCCGGAACTTTACAACCAACACTATCAACCTTCGGCAAATCCTAATCAGAAAAGACGAACAAATTTCTTGTCAACAGCAGCTGACTTGGAGTATTCTACATTATCAAATATTCTTCAAGAGAACTTTGGTCATCACACAACATCAAACGAAGGCACCCCTAATTCGCATAACTTTTCACCAGCATTATCACCGCATAATATGCCTACAAATAATACTAATGCGCCATCTACATCAACCCAGTTACTTACTAATGATCAGCAGCGGCAGGCGACATCATTTAACAATCACACCAAACACAACACCCCATCACCGTTAAATACAAGCCATACCAAACTTTATGAGGATGCCAGGTATCCAAAATGTGACGAAACCATTAATCAATATTTCTTGGGTGACACTGACTCGGGTAAAATGGTCGTATTCCCAGATGTTTTGACAGCAATTGAAAATATGAAAAACAATGATCCAGCGGTATATTTGGAACGTAATTCCAAACTGGCGCTATCCTTTGTCATGAGTATACAGCATGAAAACAATTCTAACGGTGGTAAAGAAGATCAATTATTCAAAGAACCAGAAGAAATATACGAGAAAGTGAAAAAACCATTTTCCTATACCCCAGGGTATCACTCGTTGATTGCATATTTAAGAAAAAGATTCACAAAACCAATGTTAGTGAAAATGGCCGAATCAATGGCCACATATAGACCCTCATTTATTGCATGTACAAATTCATTGAAAGAACACGACTTGATATTTATGGAACAGTGTTTCCAGAGAACATTGCTAACTTATGATAATTATATAAAAATCAGTGGCACGCCAACCATTGTATGGAGAAGAACTGGAGAAGTAGCATATGTGGGAAACGAATTTTGTGTATTAACTGGTTGGCCCAAAGAGGAGTTGATTGGGAAAGATAAAAGAAAATTTATTGTAGAATTACTAGACGACAAGTCGGTATTGCAATATTTCCAAGTTTTTTCAAGAATTGCGTTTGGTGATTTCTTAGGGGCCACTATGACAGAATGTACCTTATTGACACCAAACCCTAATGTTAAAATAAGAACGGGGTGCATGTGGACCTTGAAAAGAGATGTATTTGGTATTCCCATGATGATTGTGGGGAACTTTTTACCAATACTATGATGATAGCTTACAGTATCTCAAAAGGTAGGGATTGGAAACAAAAACCAAGAATATTACCGGGTGGAACTAATGCAAGCACTTGATCATTTAGCCTTTCTGAAAGGGATTTATTGTATATTTATAATTATGTATAATAACGAAACCCATTAGTTTTAATTGTATATATACTTGTAACAGTAACCACTAGCTTTTCCCCACGCGAAATTACACAAAAAGAGGAATTGTATTATCAACACAGGCGATAAAGCAAATTGAACCACTAAAAAAACTAAGAAACAAAACATTCCAGGGGGTAAAGGAAAAACACGCACAGTTATCCAATCAATTAACTACCATTGAACCATGGCGATCTCTATCCCAAGTGGATTGACACTTAATTTGATTTCAAGTGTATCAGTTATATGTTTGGGATCTTTACAATTTGGCTATCATATGGCAGAATTGAATTCCCCAGAATTAGTACTATCCTGTAAACGATCACAACCTGGCCCTGTCCCATATAGAGATTCTTTTTTTGGACGTAATGGGTTTAAACAATGTATCCCTATGACACCAGATCAAATTGGATTGGTGACTTCTATTTTTTCAATTGGTGGGTTATTCGGATCATTTTATGTTGGCCATTTGGCAGACAAATATGGTAGAAAGAAGACAAGTTTATTACATTGTTTGCTTTATATTATTGGTTCAACAATTAATGGTTTGAGTAATACTTACGCAAGTTTGTTGCTTGGCAGATTCATTTGCGGGTTGGGTGCCGGATCAGCTTTGGTTATTACTTCTATCTATATTAACGAAGTTTCTCCAATTGAGACAAAAGGGTTATTGGGGTCAATGAACCAATTCAGTATCAATATCGGGATCTTGTTCACACAATTGTTGTCATTGAATTGGTCAAATGATAATGATTGGAGATGGCTACTTTTCATGGCCGCATTCATTGCTGTTGCTAATGTTATTGTTGTATCAAGCTATTTGAATGAGTCGCCTGTTTGGTTGGCCAACCAGGGTGACACTGCCGAAGCCTTTACCATTTTACATCGTTTAAGAGGAGGGAGTTATTCTGTTGCTACTGACGAAGTCAATAGCTGGAAACTGCAGGGCAGAGGCACAACTCCTGAAAGTGATATGTTACTTGAAGAAGGTAATGGAAACGAACATAATTCAGGAACCGGTAGTAGTGGTGCTCCTGGTGGTAACTCGAACAAAAACTTGGTAACAGTAGTAGACTATGTGACATTACCTGAGTATAGAAATTCTTTGATTGCATCCACTGGTATTTTGGTATTGCAACAATTTGACGGGATCAATTCGATTATTTTCTATGGTGTATCAGTTTTGGTTTCTATTTTCCCCAATCATTCCATTATTATCAATTGCTTGATATCGTTAGTGAATGTTATTGTTACATTTATTTCTGCAACTATAGTTGACAAGTTGGGCAGAAAGCCTTTATTGTTGTTATCAGTCTCATTTTTAGGAATTGCAACGGTGTTAATGGGGTTGGGTATTATTTGGACAAGTTCTTTGTTATCCATTGCAGGAACATTTACCTACATTACCTTCTTTGCAATTGGTATGGGACCAATTCCATTTCTACTTGTTGGAGAAGTGACTCAACCAATTGCCAAGGCACTGGCACAAAGTTGGGGGACAAGTATGAACTGGATTGCTACATTTATTGTTGGCTATACTTTCCCAGTTTTAAAGGAATGGTTAGGTGGGTCAGTCTACTTTATTTTTACTGTAATGTGTTGTGTCAGTGTATGGTTTATCAAGACTAAAGTTCCTGAGACAAAGGGTAAGCATTCGTACCAGGAAGTCTGGAATTAAACGGTAGTTGCTTCCAGTATATATGGTGTTAATTGTGTTTTGTGTCTCTAAAGTTGCGTTAGGGCTTTAGCCCTAATCAATAGTAGTGTACTTTGTTTGAAAAAAATAATACATGCAAAATACTGCATATTAGAATTATAAGGGAATGAAAATGAAAAAAAAAAGAATAATTTTGTAGATCGCATAGTGTGAGCGCGCACACACACACAAACTCTGTAGTGCTACAGTTTCTCTCTTTCCCATACACTCTCGCTTTCGCACGCTTGACAAAAGTTAATTAGAAATAGAAAAATTTCTCATTCCTTTTGAGTTTTCCACCATAATCAACTAGTAATAACCAACAATGCCTACTAGATTAACTAAAACCAGAAAACACAGAGGTAATGTTTCTGGTATGTACAATTTCACTAAAGTTTTAACGGATGAAAGAGTATTGAATGTTCAAGGACATATGGAGATTTAGAGAAAACATGGAAAACTAATCGAAAATGAATAATGAATGGAAAATTTTTTAAACTGAATATCAGAATAAACACAACACAACAGATCCAGAGTCATTATCACATTGATCATACAACCAAAGCAATGAATATGAGTAGTTTGGGAAACCACAACATACGAGTTATTTTTCAGAACAATCAAGTTTATCATTTACAGAAGACAGTTCCATCAATATGTCCAAAATACTCTTTGAAGTCAATTAAAGTCAAATGAACGAATTACTAACTTATTTTTTTCTTTAGCCGGTAAGGGTAGAATTGGTAAACACAGAAAGCACCCGGGTGGTAGAGGTAAAGCTGGTGGTCAACATCATCACAGAACCAACTTGGATAAATACCATCCAGGTTACTTCGGTAAAGTTGGTATGAGATACTTCCACAAACAACAAAACCACTTCTGGAGACCAGAAATCAACTTGGACAAATTGTGGACTTTAGTTGATTCTGAAAAGAAAGACGAATACTTGAGCAAATCATCTGCTTCTGCTGCTCCAGTCATCGACACCTTGGCTCACGGTTACGGTAAAGTTTTGGGTAAAGGTAGATTACCAGAAGTTCCAGTCATTGTCAAAGCCAGATTTGTTTCCAAATTAGCTGAAGAAAAAATCAGAGCTGTTGGTGGTGTTGTCGAATTAGTTGCTTAAGTTTTAAAGGGGTAGAATATCTTTTTATGTTTACACGTTTAAGGAGAATCAAATATATCAAAAACTGTATATTTAATATAAAGAACTCATAGTTTTAATGAAGTGTGTTTTTTTCCATCTTTTGAAGGACTTGTTGTAGTATGTATTAAATATTGCTCTTACTGTGTGTTTTATTTGAGTATTTGAGATGACTGGCTGTGATTAAACTGCCCTGCATGTAGTATCAGTTGATGTTTACAAAGTATAAAAATTCGGTTGTGAATCGATACGAATAAACAAAAAAAATACAGTAACAATTGGGAACCAACGTTCACCAATCATCCAGGTTGCAATCTGGTATTCACATATAAATACATATGATTATTCTAATTGAACCAATTCACTACTACTCCCAACACTAATTGGTTTTTTTTTATTTCGGGCTTTATATATTTATACAATATTTTTCTTCTTTTTGTGTCCACTATTTTTTTTGCTTATTTGTTTTGTTTTGATTTCCAATTATTCCTCCAGTCTTCCCTGTAAATTTTTTTTTTTTGGTTACCACTTTTATTCAATGATAAATTTTCTTAGAAAGAGAAATATACTGGATATTTTAATCAAGACTCACATCGGACTGACTAGACTAGGTTCAAGATCATTTCATTATAGTACCCGAATTATGAATTCCATTAAAGACTTGAGTGAAAACGTTTGGCAACCACAGGATGCTTTGCCTAAACACATTAAGGATTTACTTACTCCTGGGACCCAACCAGTTAATTACATGTTTGCATTTTTACAAATCATTAGATCATTGAAGTTTCAAAAAAGAACTGGTTGGTTGGATCATGGTATACCTGCTGAGGCAACTGAGAGTATAGCCGATCACATGTATCGTATGGGTGTAATATCAATGTTAGTTCCCAAAGAAGTGGACTCGAATAAGTGTGTCAAAATTGCCATTGTTCACGATATAGCTGAATGTTTGGTTGGTGACATCACGCCATATGCCGGGATCACCAAGGCGGAGAAGCACCGTAGAGAATTAGCCACCATTAATTATCTTAGTGATTTGATTAAACCTTACAATGAAGAATTTTCCAAAGAAATGTTGGAGTTGTGGTTGGACTATGAAGAAATTAGAAATTCGGAAGCCAGATATGTCAAGGATATTGACAAGTATGAAATGATTCAAACTGCTTGGGAATACGAATTACAATTTGGGTTGAAACACAATTTAGATCAGTTTTACACAGCAAGAGAAGCAATCAAAACTCGTGAAATTGGAGATTTGTGTGATGCATTATTAGAAAAGAGAAATAAATTAATTAAAGAGTTGAAAGCACAAGAGTCCTAAAGTGCTTGCGTGTGTGGGTCCTAACTAGAATCATAACAACAATGAGAAACCACTCGCTGCTACTGCATAATATTTATAGAAGAAGTATTCACATATTTAGATCAGAAGTTTGTATATTTTTAAGCTATATGGAAATTCAGTTGTTTATGTTGACGTAGTATAAGGTATACTTTTGTAAACACTTTAGCATCATGAATTTGTAAGCCAAAAGGCTTTTTGTAATCGCGCACCTTGAATTCGCTATTTTTCCGAATATTTCTAATCCCTACATTTTTTTTTTCACCGTACTCTAACATATCTCCTTACTTGTGAAGGCAAAACCAATGTCAACTACAGAAACAACAGAAAAAACCGAGTCTAATAGTAAACCAGAAGTTGGTTTCACTGGACGTAAGATTGTCTACGATAAAGATGGGAAACCGTAAGTAACTATTTTGGGTGTTTAATTAAAGGAGTATTGTTAACTAACATTCAATTTAGATGCCGTACTTGTAATTCCTTACTAGATTTCCAGTTTGCAAGTGGTAAAATCAAGAAATCACCAGTGACTCCAGAATCGAAGAAAGTGAACAAGCCAGAGCTCAAGTCGTATCCCCAAGACGAGCCTCCGGATGTTACTGAGTTGGGCAAATCCTCATGGACATTATTACATTCAATAGCAGCCACATATCCCGAGACTCCAACCACCAAACAGCAGCTGGATATGAAACTGTTTATAAACTTATTTTCCGGATTTTACCCCTGTTGGTTCTGTGCTGAAGATTTCCAAAAGTATATTGCCAAAAATGAACCAAAAACAAGAAATCAAGAGGAATTAGGGAGATGGCTTTGTGACGCTCATAATGAAGTTAACAAAAAACTAAATAAACCTCAATTTAATTGTGATTTATGGAAAAAAAGATGGAAGGATGGCTGGGATAACGAAGAATAAAGACGTATTTACCCAAATATTGTCAGAGTAAACTTGTATATAGGAGATCAGTGTGGCAAAGTAAATAGATTTTTCTGTAGCAACAGCAAAATAGACAACAAACATAGAAAAGGAAAAAAATCAGGACTGCAATTGAAAATGAGAAAATAGCAACTATCTTCAACAGTATATATTTTCTAGCATATCATTAGCAAAGATGTTTAGCAGACAATTGGCAAGACAAATTGAACGTAACAAACACGTTAGAAACTTTTCATTGACCCAATGGTTCAAATCATGGAAAGAAGCTGCCCAATCACAGCGGTTGATTTATCCTCCTCCAGCCTCGCAATTCACCACACAGAACAGAATTATTGACACATATATCACCAACAAGCAAGAATTATACACATACCTTTCTGTGAAGCCACCCTTGTTATTAAATTTCACGTTTGCTACCAAGGAGAACAACAAAGTTACGCAAGCTTTATTTGATGTTTTGAGTGACAAGTCCAAATACCCAAATAACGAACCAGTTTACCTTGTAAATATTTTAGCAGATTCAGAAGGTGGAAGAGAGTTAATGCTAGATTACGTTGTGGGATCCAAAATACCTAGCATTATTGTTTTAAAACATCAATTGCCGAGTGGGAAATATGTCCCAGATTTAGAGACTTTTACAGAACAGGATTTAATTGAATGGTTGAAACATGTTTGAGACTGTAGCAAGCGTAGGTGAAGGCAGGGGAGTATCTACACAGTAGCTTAAATAGTTGTTGTGTCCTAATGCAATATACATTACAAAACGTTGTTATTTCCGAACATGTTTCCGGAATGTTAATCCAATGAATGAACAGAATCAACACTCCTTGTAGTTGCCACTTATTGGACACGTAAATAAATAAACTCAACTGTATCAAGATAAGTTTCATCTGAAAGAAGGGGTAAATTCCTTATTTTGTGCATAGGAGAGGCGTTGTTATTATTATAACTTTGTTGATATAAATTTCAACTGCAAAATAAGTGGTTGCACATTGATTTTTCATTCTCATTGGATGTCACGTTATCTATTCGACCACCAGAAGCTTGTAATTGGCTGAAATACCTATCCGTATGACAGCCGATTCACAAGGTACAACACAATAGAAATGCAAGAGCTAAAAAAAAGAAAGATAACAAATTTCACTTCAACCCTTCCTGTGATTGTAGTTTAAATGTTTTTAACAGGAGTAACAATAGTTAGAACAAAAACAACAATGCAACTGAAAAAAAAGGAACTGTGAAATTTATAAATAAGAAGAAGAATTATACTAATAACGGTTTTACTTGAGATTGAAGAATGTACAAATCCTGTTAATCAAAATTGATTGGCGTTTAATAACAGAAATAATGAGGCTATAACCCGATTTCCAGAAGAGTAACCAGTTACATGAACGATGAAAATAGAACAGTTTATTGGCAATGGTTCTGATTTCTATTTCTTTCTGTTGAATTTTAACTTCTTGTTTGCTTGATAATAAGGGCAATTGGTAATGAAATTACTAATTTGTTGGTTTGTGTTACGTAGAATTACTAAACTTGACAGCTGACACTGCACAAAAAAAACTGCAGGTGAGAAACAGCCATATAAAAAAAATCTAGTATTAGTAAGAATTCTCCAGAAATCGGATTTCCAACTAAAAATTGGAAAATAAAGCCACTAGCCGCAATGCTATTTCAAATCTATAATACAATGAAGATCAGCAACAAATGATACTAGTACTACGAAGACCGATATTCAATTTTAGGGGCAGATTCATTGATGATGAATTAATTTTATTCTCATTCCTAACCAGATTTTAGTAAGGTGCAAATATTATTATTTCATCTGTTACACCCGAAAAAGAAACAAACCCAAAAGCACGAGTGGTCTATAAATGAATCATCAAACACTACTGTTGAAAATACCATCTTTGGTGTGGATCTGAAGATCTTATTAAATTCAACACTCAACATTTCTGATTATAACATCAATTTAGCATTCCTTGTAGATTACCATTCCACGAAAGAGTAATCTTGAATCTCTTTTCGTATTAAGCAATTCTGTCTTTAAATCATGTGTTTTAAAACACCCCACCGAAAAATACCGGAAATGTAAATTATGCGATCGCCATAATTTATGGGTGGCCCACATGAAAAAAAAAATGAATGGAAAAAAAAAATGGCACTCTCACATAGAAAAAATTAAACTCCATTATAAATTATTCAACAATTATATAAATTACCATTGATTTGTCCTTGTGTTTGGAAATTTTTTTTTATACTTTTATTGTTACTAAGCTTTTAGTATCTATTTTTACAAGTTTTGGAAATTTACAACATTTAGATTGTTAGAAAAGATCAAACAAGAACATTATACAAATACAGAATCTACCACAACCCATTTAATCAATTTAATTGCGCTGATTCAAATGACATCGATAAAACATCCAAAACCATCTACTGTAAGTGCTAGCAGCCACGGAATACGCACTCCACCAACAGTTTCCACATCCCCAGATTTGGATGTCAACAGAATCCCCATGGTGACACCGAAACCGTCAACAAATAATTTGCCAGTTACCACGCCACAACCCCCACCAGCCATAACGCAATCAATGCGTAACAAAAGTGGTTTGCCTGACAGTTTACCACATGTTAAATGTTTAGCCAGAGCACGTATCCCAACAACACAGGGACCAGATATCTTCCTACACTTGTATGAAAACAATATTGACAACAAAGAACACTTGGCAATTGTGTTTGGAGAGGACATTCGATCTCGCTCATTGTTTAAACATTATCCTGGAGAAACTCAACAAGACAGAATGACTAGAGGTGCTTACATTGGTAGATTGACTCCTGGAAGAACCATTGCTGATTCAGATGGAACAAATGAATTGAAGTTTGACAAAGATGGTAACTTGATAATTGACAGTTTGACATACACGGATCCAACTTTGGTCAGGATACACAGTGAATGTTACACTGGTGAAACTGCATGGAGTGCACGATGTGATTGTGGTGAACAATTTGATGAAGCTGGAAGAATAATGGGAGAAGCAGGCCATGGATGTATGGTATATTTGAGACAAGAAGGTAGAGGTATTGGTTTGGGTGAAAAATTAAAAGCATATAACTTACAAGATCTTGGTGCCGATACAGTGGAAGCCAATTTGATTTTGAGACACCCAGCTGATGGACGTAACTTTTCTTTGGCCACGGCTATCTTGGTTGATTTGGGTCTAGTAGAAATTAAATTGTTAACTAACAACCCAGATAAGATTGTTGCCGTTGAAGGTAAACACCAAGAAGTTAAAGTGTTAGAAAGAGTCCCAATGGTACCCTTGAGTTGGGGTAAAGATGGTAAGAATGGTATCAAAAGTAAAGAAATTGAAGGATATTTGAGCACCAAAATTGAGAGAATGGGTCATTTGTTAGAGAAACCCATCAAAATCTAAATTCAAACTAAAGAAAAAAAAACATTGTTATGGAGTTGATGAGATATTTAACAATAATGTATATTTACATACTTATAATTTGATTTGTACTTTAATATATACACATATTTTTTTTCGGTTCAATTTATTAAAGAAGTAATTGAATGGGTGAGTGTGGCTGGGGAGAGGGAATATTTAGCAGCCAGAGGAAAAGAGACCAAGATTCGTTTTTGGGCTCATCTCTCTCTTACTCACACAAAAGAAGAGGTGCGATTAAAGTTGGCCCAAATGGGTTGGAAAAAAAAATTTTTTTTTAATTTCTTTTTTCACCTCTTAAAGAGTCAGTTATTACAACTACTACCAATAGCAAAGATGAGTTCCAATACTCAAGATTTAGTTTTAGCTTATATTAATGATTATGTTTCCAGAAATGAAGAATTGTCAAAGTTGAAGAAGGCATTATCGAAATTCTTAGCAGGCAAAGAATTACCAAAAGTTTCTAAACAGTTGGAATCCATTATTGATGAAGTGGAAAATCAAGAAAAGAAAAGCAAACCAAGAAACTCATCATCTGATAGTGAAGACTCTTCATCTGAGAGTGAAAGCTCCACTTCGGACAGCGAAAGCTCCTCCTCAGATAGCGACAGCTCTTCCTCAGACAGTGAAAGTTCTTCCTCAGACAGTGAAAGTTCTTCATCAGACAGTGAAGACAGCGATGACGAGGAAGACAAGGAAGACAAGGAAGCAGAAAAAGATAACAAAGACAGCGAAGACAGCGAAAACGAAAAAGTGGAAGAAGACAACAAAGACACCAGCTCTGATTCAAGTTTCAGTTCCGACTCAAAATCTGATTCAGACTCAGACTCAAGCTCCAGCTCTGATTCAAGTTCTGACTCTGATTCAAGTTCTGATTCCGACTCCAGCTCCAGCTCTGATTCCGACTCCAGCTCCAGCTCTGATTCCGATTCAGACTCAGATTCTGATAGTGACAGTGACGACAATTCCTCAGAAAGTAGTTCTGAAGACGAAGAATCATCTAGTGATTCAGAATCCAAAGAGGAACAAAAACAACCAGAAGACAAGAAAAGAAAGCACACAGATGATATCAAAGAAGAAAAACCAGTTAAAAAGTTCAAAAACGAGTCAGAATCATCAGCATCATCTTCTACTGATTCAATTCCTGCAACTCCAGAACCAGAATTAAAGCCAGGCCAAAGAAAACATTTTTCTAGAATAGATAGAAGTAAAGTTAACTTTGAAAATTCAGTATTACAAGACAATACTTACAAGGGAGCTGCAGGAACTTGGGGAGAAAAGGCTAGTGAAAAATTATTACAAGTCAGAGGTAAAGATTTCACAAAGAATAAAAATAAAATGAAGAGAGGAAGTTATAAAGGAGGTAGTATCACTTTAGCTAGTGGGTCCTATAAATTCGAAGATTAGATGCAGATATAGATTGGATATATATTTATTTTTCATAGTTTGAGCTTTTCTTCTACTTCCAACAAATACTAAGGAATAAAGGAAAAGACTATTTAATAAAGGTGTTTTGATTGATTGATTAAACATTATTTGCAATGAAGTTGTTGTAGTAACAAATTGTTTGTAAGTTTATCGCGCACGACTATACATAATGGCATTTTGTTAACAAAACAGAGACAGAAACAGAATATTAGTCTTCATGATTTGCTTAAGAGGAGAAAAAAAACTACCAAAATCAATCCATTTTTCTTAGTAATCATAAGAAATTATACTTTCTTCTTGTTAGTATTTGCTTATCACTAATCATACATTCTAGTCTAATATGTCAAGTCGAAATAGAGAACCGGTTAACTATGCAGATCTTGAAGATGAAAACTTTTCAGATGAAGACGTGTATGTGAGCAACAAGACAGGTGCCAAGGATAACGATGATGATGAGTATAATACGTCATCACAGAAATCAAGAAAATCAACTGGGAATAATTCCAAAAAGCGTAAAGCTCAGGAGTCAGTGGATTCATTAAAACAGAATTTAGATGAAACAAATTACTCCGATAACGAATTAATAGAATTAACTCCTGATGTACCAGCAGATTATATTCCTGATGCGGTTTCCAAAAATTTTGGCAAAGGTGATTTTTCATATTTGAAACTAAAACCAGACCATTTTTCAAGACCAATATGGATATCACCGAATGATGGAAGAATCATTTTAGAATCATTTTCGCCCTTGGCAGAACAAGCACAAGATTTTTTAATCACTATTGCTGAACCAATATCTAGACCTAGTCATATCCACGAATATCGAATAACAGCATACTCTTTGTATGCCGCCGTTTCTGTGGGGTTGGAAACTGATGATATCATACTGGTTTTGAATCGATTGTCAAAAGTCCCGGTTGCGGAATCAATTATAAATTTCATCAAAGCAGCAACGGTGTCGTATGGTAAAGTAAAATTGGTTTTAAAACATAATAGATATTTTGTTGAAAGTACACAAGCTGATATCTTGCAGATGTTGTTAAAGGATCCTGTTATTGGACCGTTACGTATCCAGTCTTCAGAAAATATCGTCACCAGTAATGGATTGATTACTTCGGCATCAGAACCCTCTAACATAGTTATACCGGGGACTAAGAAAAACGATTCTACAAAGGAAGACCCTGCAAACAATGGAGCAGAGGATATATTTGCATCAGTTGTTGGCAATAGAGATGATGACGATGACATGGATACTATACATTCGTTTGAAATAGCACACGATTCTGTGGAAATCGTAAAACGTAGATGTCAAGATATTGAGTATCCGGTTCTAGAGGAGTATGATTTCCGTCATGATGCAAGAAATCCAGATTTGGAAATTGACTTGAAACCATCAACCCAAATTAGACCATATCAAGAAAAGTCATTGTCAAAGATGTTTGGTAATGGTCGTGCTAGATCAGGGATTATTGTTTTACCTTGTGGGGCGGGGAAGACTTTGGTGGGGATCACTGCCGCTTGTACTATCAGAAAATCTGTTATTGTGTTGTGTACGTCATCAGTCTCGGTCATGCAATGGAGGCAACAATTTTTGCAATGGTGTACTATCCAACCAGAAAACGTAGCTGTCTTCACCTCGGAGAATAAAGAAATGTTTGCTAGTGAATCTGGGTTGGTGGTGTCGACATATTCAATGGTGGCAAACACACGTAATAGATCACATGATTCGCAGAAAGTTATGGACTTTTTGCGTTCAAGAGAATGGGGGTTCATTATTTTAGATGAAGTGCACGTTGTGCCAGCTCAGATGTTTAGAAGAGTGGTTACGACAATTGCTGCCCACGCCAAGTTGGGATTGACTGCCACTTTGGTGCGTGAAGATGATAAAATTGATGACTTGAACTTTTTAATTGGTCCCAAATTGTATGAAGCCAATTGGATGGATTTGGCCCAAAAGGGTCATATTGCCAATGTTCAATGTGCTGAAGTTTGGTGTCCTATGACAGCAGAATTTTATCAAGAATATCTTCGAGAAAATGCCAGAAAACGTATGCTTTTGTACATTATGAACCCAACTAAATTTCAAGCGTGTCAATTTTTAATTCATTATCACGAAAAAAGAGGAGATAAGATTATTGTGTTTAGTGATAATGTTTATGCGTTACAGGAGTATGCATTGAGGTTGGGTAAACCATTTATTTATGGGTCTACTCCGCAACAAGAAAGAATGAAAATTTTACAGAATTTCCAACATAATGATCAAATCAATACTATATTCCTTTCTAAAGTTGGTGATACCTCAATTGATTTACCGGAAGCTACATGTTTAATTCAGATTTCCTCACATTATGGGTCAAGAAGACAAGAAGCACAAAGATTGGGTAGAATTTTAAGAGCTAAAAGGCGTAATGATGAAGGTTTTAATGCATTTTTCTATTCATTAGTTTCAAAAGACACTCAAGAAATGTATTATTCAACTAAGAGACAGGCGTTTTTGGTGGATCAAGGTTACGCTTTTAAAGTTATTACACATTTAAGTGGTATGGAACAATTGCCTGATTTGGCTTACTCATCTGCTCGTGAAAGAAGGGAGTTGTTACAACAAGTATTGTTGAAGAATGAAGATGCAGCAGGGTTGGAGATTGGGGATGATGCTGATACCAATTTTATTTCTAAAGAAAAGAGAATGCGTTTAGAACAAGAACGAAATGGTGGTGGTGCAACTTATTCATCTGGTTCATTGGCAGGATTGGCTGGTGGTGAAGATATGGCTTATATTGAGTATGGTAAGAATAAGAATAAAGAATTGAGAGAATCTCATCATCCATTGATTCAAAAAATGTATTACAAACAAAATAAAGCCAAAAAATGAGTTACTACACTAAAGTGGCTATGTTGGTTTTAGTAAATGCTCGAGTTTACTTCAATACACAACTAATGAAACAGAACTATATATATAGAACATTTGTTGTGTTATATAGTACAATAAGTTTATATTACAATATACTTTCATTTCAACATGCAATAAAATCTCCAAAATCGTCATCCTCGTCGTCATTACCATCATCATCATCATTAGTATCGTGGTCAAACTTGTTAGCATTTTCTTTTTCAAACTCTTCTAATTCTTTTGAAGTTTTTTCATAATAGCTAAACTCATCAGTAATATTCTGATTTTTAAACTCTTCAGTCAACTCATGAATGTCTTCTTCTTCCTCTTCTTCCTGTTCTTGCATAATAGTTTTGAAATTTATTATATTTACAGCATATACCATTCGATCATAATAATACAGTTGCAGTTCATATTTGAATCTAGCATCATAAACAGCCAACATATATTCAAATTGAGCAGCCATATCGGGATTTTCAAATTCCAATCCGAGTGCAACTTGGGGTAAATCATCTGGTGAATGATTACGGTAATATGGTTTATATCCTGAATTTGGTAGTTGAACTATCACTTTGAATTTATTACTTGAAATTTGTTCAATAGTATTGGTTCCATCATGACTTATTTTGGTAACTTTTTGTACATCAATATTAGTTGCAGTCGTTGTGGATAAATTTAAATCTTCAACAACGGGACAATACCATGTTTCTCCCCATAGATATCGTCCATTTCGAAATTCTAATTTACTTTTCATTTTCAAAAATGGATGGATTATGAACTTATCGTTTTTCGTTTGTTCAAATCCTTCCATATATGAGTTGGATAATTGTTCTTCTTCGATGAATAGTAATGATCCTTGCCATATTTTGTTTCGTTCTGTAAACTTAATAGTGGATAGATTATCTGTGCATGGTATGGAATATAGGCTAGCTCCGTCTTTACACTCAAATAAAACTTTGGAGCGATATGTTTTTAGATCTGATTTCATAATTAATGACAATAAAGAATACTATGAATGGGTAATCAATGATTTATACAGCAGGGGGGAATCAATCATGAAATGGATATCTCACAATAGGAAGATAAATATTTTGGGGGATTTAATAATCGTGAGAATGCAAACACAAAAGATACAAAAAAAATTCCTTCAATAAATCAACCCTAATTGAGTACTAAAAAGGGGTTATGCAATGTTAATTGAAGTTTCAATTTGGTGGTAGTCGTTGTGATTGTTATATGATTTTGACTTGTAATAATATTATTGTTATCACGGAACTTTGTAGATAAGGTAGTGTGTATCCGCTCAAACCACTTTTTTCTCCATACAGACACAGACATATTCAGAACACTAATAATAATTTTTTTCTTCTTGGTTCTCATTCTTCTTCTTTCATAAAGAAACGAAAAAATTTCATCACATACAAAACTTCTTTGGTGTCAGTGACTTTAAGTTTCATTTACACCAAGCAAAATGATGAAAAGTATATTGGGAAGTGGCTTGATTAATAATATAGCCAAGAGTTCATTGAATAAATCAGTATTAAGACCATCGTACACACCTATTCGTTTCAACTCAAATAATGCAAACTTGGACCAATTGAAAAGCATATTCAATCAATTAAACGAAAAATCAACTACTACCAATGATTCACAAACTAAATCAACTTTAAATATCGACGACTTGTTAAGCAATTCAATTCTTGAAACAAGAGAAAGACCTCAATCAAATTCATTTGGTGTATATGACAAGTTTGGATTTGAACAAACAAGACAACCAACACCTCGTGAAGTTGCTAAGAATATCCGTGAATTTGGTGTGAATGCAGGTAGAACCGTTGATGTTAGTTATAATAATATATCAAGATCATTTGCTCAAGTCAAAAGAGTAGTCAATGATAATAAAATAAGGTATTTGCAAAGAATTCAAAGCAGATTTATCCGTCCTGCCAAATACAGAAAACAATTGAAAAGAGAATGGTGGAGAAGAAGATTCTCTCAAGGGTTCAAGGAATTATTGCATGACGTCAACGATGCAAGAAGAAGAGGCTATTAGAATATATTGGCTGGAAACTGCAACAATACAACTTAGGTAATCTTGTATATAATTATTCAATGCATACACTTTTCTGTTACTGCTTGTTTCTACAAAGTATAGTTTGTATGGTGTCACGTGATGGTAGTTACACGTGACCGATTAAAAGTTAAAAACATTTTTTCTCTCATCCGCACACTTTGTTGCTTATCTTTGAATGAAAGATTCTTGGTTAAGATTAGGCGGTTACATAACGAACAAACAAGAAAAAAAAAACAGTGAATAAAATGTCAAAAAATGTTTCACATACAATCTCCGTTTCTCAACCAATTATTTTTTATCAATTACTACTCCCTCCAGAAACAGGGTATTTTCATTTAAAGGTTTATTGCTGATTTTCATAGTTTGTTGCGGTATCATTTCAATTGTTACGGAACTGCTGATGAACAATTGAGTCATACATTGTCTCACTTTATCTCAACCACAATCGTTTTTTCTTTCCCTTCTTTGTAAAAGCTTTCTGCTTTTTTTGCAACAGAAGAAAAAAAAAATCTTGATTTCAAAGGGTATCTCAATAACATCCCCCGCTCAGCAACAACAACGTGCTCATCACTCAAGATCTGATTAGATCTGAACCACTATTTCATAATTTGCCCAAATGTCTTCCGATCTTGAACAAACAAATAATCCTCCCATGCGAGGTATACCGGCAATTACTGGCCCAATAGATTACACCAAGGCATTTCATGTTTTCCCCAAAGAATTACAACCATTCCGTAATTCTATCATTGCATATGGAGCATCCCTATTTTCTACATTAGTGGGATTCCCCCTCGACACTGTGAAAACTCGAATGCAGACACATAAGAATTTTACAAGTTATTTTGATTGTGTTAAAAAGACATATGCTAAAGAAGGTGTACGTGGGTTTTTCCGAGGTATTTGGGCACCAATCATTTCAACGTCATTATCTAAATCTTTAAGTGTTTCTTTATTTACCACAGTGAAACCATATACATATGGACTATTATATGAGACACCCTGGACGAAAAATATTGAAAGCTCGCATCCATTTTTACGAAATATTCCTGTTTGTTTTATATCTGGTTTAATTGCAGGTGGTGGTGTCTCTTTATTTGCTTGTCCATTCGAATTTACTAAAGTATATGCTCAATTGGAGAAATTAGTGGCGAGTAAATCATTGAAAGAATTATCAAATTTAAATAATAATGGTGGCACCAGTTCTGCACAATTGACAACCAAGTTCAATTCAGTGAAAACACCTTCTACAGCGGTAATTGTGAAAGAAATCTTGAAATATGAAGGAATCAAAGGATTGTATTCTGGTTATAAATACCATTTGATGAGAGATTCAATTTCTACTGGGTTTTATTATTCTATTTACGAATCCATGAAATGGTCGATAAATAATTTTATAAACAAAGATCCTTCGATTTCTTCTCCATTTTCAGTGTTATTGGCTGGTGGGATGTCTGGTGTATTCAGTTGGGTATTAATTTTCCCGATAGATACAACTAAATCTATGGTGCAAAAAGATGCTGTGACAAACATTTTACGACGATCTCATGGACTTGAACCCTTACCTCCTAAACATAGAAAGCTACAAAAATTTGAAAAAAGAGCTTATCGGGGGCTAGGTATTTCGGTTACAAGATCTTTCATTGTAAATATGGTGTTCTTCGGGGTGTTTGAATTAGGTATGACTTATTTGGCTTAACCAAAAACTTTTACAAGACATAAATAAATCAATCATGTCGTTATTACATTATTCAATTTTATACATTTTGGTACTATATTTACATACTGTCATTTCACATAACAACATTTTTTTTATAGACTTTTAATACATTATCAGATAAATTTTGAAACAAGAAAAGTTATCTTTTTCTCAGACGGCCTCTAGATTCATCATTTTTATATTGCAGACGAGAACTTGAATTGACTCTTGAGTTTCTTTCATTTTCTAGTTTAATTTCCTTTTCAAGTTTTAAAATATCTTTCATGGATTGTTTGAGTGGGGATTTTGATCTAGTTCTCGATGCTGGACGGTCTCGTAATTCAATTGAACTCACAGGAGAAGACTGTAATGAGAAAGAAGGTTTACTGTCTTGACTTCTTAATCTTCGACCACGACGAGTCGACTCATCCTCGTTGCTTTCTTCACTGACAGCGTTAGGATCCAATCCAAGCTCTTCTAACTCTTCTGGAAGTAAACCCATAAATCTTTGTTTTATAGATTGTTTCTTCTTTGAATTATCTCTCACCTTGGGAAGATTGATTTTTTGTTCTTCATTTTGTACATCAGAGTCTGTATCAAGGTTATTTTCAACTTCTTTCTTAATATTCATAACACTCCTATTGTTTTCCACAGAATCGTCACTTGTATTTAAACCCTCAAGTAAATTTTTAGTTTCCACTTCAGCTTCTTCATCATTTGGTTCCTGATTCTCTGTCAATCTCGACTCATTAAGTTTGTCTGCTTGTATAAGTTCCAATTCATTTGTGATCATGTGCAGCCATTTTAAAGTTCTTCTTCCTCTTCTTCTAGTACGACGTTTCATAATTACAGGTCTTCTGTACTCAAAGATTTTCTTTGAGGAAATAATCGATGCTAAATCTGTTGGTTTTTCTTCATTGAAATTTGCATCTGTACCTAGTTCAAAAGGTAAGTCTAAATTTTCATTGTCCTGATAGATCTGTTCAGCTTCATCTCTGTGTAATTCTTCACTGTCAGCTTCTTCTATAGTTTCCAGACTTTCCAGTTCTTTCTCTAAAATTGGGATTTCTATTTTATTATTAATATCCATTTCAGTGCCAGTTTCGTTGTCATCATCAGTCTGGTTTGGTGATGATTCTTCGGTGCTGTTTTCAAAATGCTGACTAATTTTGTCCTTCCTATTAAATATTCCAGTTACAAAACTACCAACTGCTGTTCTTAATCTTTTCATAGATGACTCCAGGTCACCCTCATTTCCACGCTTTCTAGACAAATTAGTTTCTTCAACTGCATCATAGTGATTGTCTAATTCGTCAGTAATAGGATTCAATTGTGGATGTTCTTCATCTATGTCATCTTCATTAGATTCTGGCTCTTCCGAATATCCCACATCTTGATGTCCTTCAAATTCCGGTTTAATAATTGGATAATGTTCAACGTCTTTGATGTCAGATTGATCAACTGATTCTTCCTTAGCATGGTTTTCCAACTCATTTATGTTAAAATCACTTTTAACACTATCGTTCTTCGCCGGTTCTTCATATTCATCGGCAATTATTTGCTCTTCATCTGAGCTGGATTCTTGTTCAACATTAAGCTGTTCAACGTCTTCCTCTTCTGATGAGTCATTTGAACTATCAACTTCGTCTTCGCTAGATACTGGCACTAAACTATGGGTTTTATAGTCACTTGTAATTTGATTGCCAAAATCTTCTTCATCGACATCTTGCTCTTCATCATTTTCAGACGTTGAAGAAATCTCACCAGAGTCCTCGCTCAGTGATGATACTTGTGAATCTTCAATATTTTCAAGTTTTGGTACTTGTATGTCATCATGTATCTTGTCAACAGATGAATCACTGTATAATTCTGATTCTGATTCTGATTCTGATTCTGATTCCACCTCTACATCATCTTGATCATCATCATCAAAGTTCATATCAATTTTGACTTCCTGAACTAATGGTTCCATGTCTTCTTCATCAGTGACATTCTCCTGGTTAACAATTTCTAACTCCACCTCTTCATAGTTTTTAGGTACCGTTGGTTTTGCACCGCCTAATTCTTCCTCGTCCAAATCTTTAGGCGTATCCTCTCTCACTTCTTCTTCTCTTTCACTGCTTGCATCATTTAAACTATTCTTGAAAATACGGTCAAGGTTTATATTTTCAAATTGTTCATTTTCTGGTACGTTTTCTTCAATATCTTTGGAATCCAGTTCTGATTGTGGTGTTGCCGAATCTTCGATCAAATGATTTTTGGAGTCTGCACTTTCAGAAATTTCTGCTTCTTTGACCAAACTGGTGGTTTCTAAAGTTGATTCAGTTTCCGATGCCACCGATGATTCTTCCGAGTCGCTTTGTTGTTCATATTGCAAATTCATCAGTTGAGATTGTAATTCTGGTGTAAGCAATCTGGTTAATTCATCTTCTTGGAGTGGACTTTCATCTTTTGTGGCAGTTTCTAACTTTTCTAGAGGTGAACCTGATTCCAGACTTTCTGAGTCGACTTGATCAATTGGTGCTAGTTCAGGTATCTCAATTTTGTCCAATACAACTTTCTCTTCCTCGTTCTTTTCTTCAGATTGGCCTGGTTTTATAACTTCTTCAGAGTCATCTACTTTTTCTTCTTGATTTCTATCAGATTTCAAATTTTCTCTTATTTCTAACTTCTCAGACTCAAGTTGTGGTTCTTCTTCCTGTTCCTCATTGCTGTTAGGCACTTCGTTTTCAAGTTCATGCTCCAAAACTGGTTTTGTCTTATTTGCCTCATCTTCTATAAGCACATCATGTTGTATTTCTTCTAGATGCGCTTCCTGATCTTGTTTTTCTTCCTTTTTCTCTTCTTCTTCTTCATTCTCCTTTTCTTCTTCACTGTATTTCACCTCTACTTGTAACTCTTGTTCCTGATTATCTTTACTCTTATCAAAATAGGATTGGGTTTCTTGATTGGCACTTTGGGAATCGACAGTTTCTTCTTCAGGTATTTTCTCTATTGTTGGTACAGATATATTGTAGTCTTCAAAATTGTGTGACACAATACTTTCATGATTCTCTACCTTAAGGGAATCTGATTGAGCGGGTTGCGTTTCTTCGTCTCTTGCATTTTGTGATTCGGCGACTGGTAACTTATAATCTTCTACTATTGGTGGTTCAATAATGGTTAAATTCTCTGTTTGATCCACTGTAGTTGTATCTGGTTCAACAGAAGGTTGTTCAATAGTTTCAGTATCTTCACAAATTTCCATTGCATCTTGTAATTCTGGGTCAATCAAAACACTGCTTGTCAAAGACTCTTCCTCTAGTTCAAGTTCTTGTGGTTCATCAGACTCATTGGCAGTATCTAATTGATGTACTTCGTCATCTTCCATTTCAACATCATTCTCTTCACTGCTCAATTGTAATACTTCAGGTTCTTCTTCTTTTCCTGTTGATTTTACTTCACTGAATTCTTCATCTTCTTCAACTTCTTGAATTTCCATATCTTCGACAATTTCCATTTCTACCACTTCATCAATGTCTTCAACATCGTCAATGTCTTCAGCTTCGTCAATATAGTTAGTTTGACCAATAACTTCAGCTTCATCAATATCTTCCACTTCATCGATATCTTCTACTTCATCAATATCTTCAGCTTCTTCACTGACTTCAATTACTTTGTAATCTTCTGCTTCATGCTCCGATTCCACATCTTCCTCTTCTTCAATTTCAGAGGTATCGTACTCTATTATTGTCTCATTTTTCTGTTCCTCTTCTTCTTCCTCCTGTTCTTCTTGTGCTTGATTGGATTGTACTATTTTATCTTCATGAGATTCCACAGCCGGCACCAACGAATCATCATTTGCATGCTCAATTGGCAAATGCAACTCTCGTTCTAATTCTTCTACTGCATTAATTTTGATATTATATTTTTTTTCTGTTTCTTTCAATTTCTGTAAAACAATTTCTGGTTCTTCTTCTTCAATAGTTTTAAATATTGGAATTGGTGGATTTATTTCATCTGACGAAGAATAAACTGATTCATTATCTTTATGTTGATTTTCTTGATGATGTTGACCATTATCATTAATAGGATCATCTTGATTTGGTAAAGTCACTTTTGGTTTCATTGACTCAAATTGACTTTCATCAGCTAGTGAGCCTTCTGATCGGTTTTCATCGAAATCATTGACAACTGCAACCATTTTTTCATTGCTTAATTCATGAGCATAAAATGGATCAGGAACTGGGGCGAGTCCCTCAGATCGATATGATACTCTTGTGGAAGAATCATTGTTTCTCTTAGAGCTGTGAACGGTACTAATGTTGTTATTATGGTTATTCAACTGAGATTGTTTGCCCTCTTCTGTTTCAGTATTTGGCGAGTGCAAAACAGGAACATTGGTGTCAGTAAATTCTGAATCGGCTATATATCCAGATTGTGAGTGTTTTGATTTGTGTTCATGAATTTTACCCTGCAAAAGTGCTGTTGCAGCAAAATCTAGCAATTCATTATTTGAATAAAATTCAAGCCCAATACCTGCCCCTTCCCTTTCTCCCTCCTCTTCTTCGTGTCCCGCTTCATACCCTTCAACGACTGAATCATCGAGATTCTCACTCTCCAGGTGATTTTCATTTTCATTGGACAGGTCACTTTCCAAATCTTCGTCGGCTGAACCACTTTCATTACTATCTCTACTTTCGTCTTCGGTGTTGCCTAAATCAATTGTCTCAACTGGCTTTCCCTGATGGGTATTTTGTGCAAAATAATTGGCTTCGTCGTCAATTTCATCTTCACTGAGTTCTTCTTGATTTGTGTCCTCTTCTTCTTCTTCTTCGCTATCGTTATTATCAAAAGTTTCAACATGGCCATATCCTAGATTATCTGACAATCGAGGTCTACCATTAACTATCGTGTAACCAGGTACATTGGTTATACCATATCCACGTTGCTGGTATTGTGCGCCGGTTCCATAACTATATTGCTCATCGTCTTCTTCTTCTTCTTCTTCGACCTGATCTCCTTCATCTATAATTTCGTCTTCATCTTCCTCATCTTCATAATTGGAACTACCTTGAACTTCATGAGCTTGTTCATCAATAAATCCGTCAAATTCGTCTCCCTCATCCTCATTTACGTCTTCTTCTTCGTCATATTCGATGTTTTGATTATAATTAGTACCATAATCTATTCCACTCATTTGGAAATTATTGTTATAACTATGCGTCATTTGAGGATATTGTAACTCTTCATGGAATTGACCGTAATGTTCTTGTGTTGTTGGTTGTTCCGATACTTCCTCTTCAGGTTCCAGTGACAAAATCTCAATAATTTCATCATCGTTGTCATTATCTTGCTCTTCCTCTTGTTCATCTTCGTCATTACTATCTATTATTTCCTCTTTTTGTGAATCTTTTTGTGGATAATGACTATCTTGAACCTCAAGAAGATGACCCAATTTTTCATAGTCCTGATCAAAATGCATCGACAGATATTTATCAACTGTTGCTTGTTTTTGTTTTCTCATTAACTCATCATTGGTTATTTCATTCAATTCATTTTTTTGATGAATTATCAATTGTTCATATCGAGATTTTAAACTATCAATCCAATCAATTACATCCTCGGCATCTTTTGCTTTAAATTTGTTATTCAGATGTATTTCTGTGTTGTTGATACTGGTAGTAAAGCTGTTGGTAGTTATGTTGCCATTAGAGTTGCTAATGGATTTTCCATTAGTGTTATTCGGTAACGCTGGTAGTGGTGTCAGATGAGATTGAGGGGTAGGTGATGGTGTGGTCTTTGTGTCTGTTGATGATAGCTTTGCATGTCGTTTGTTGGGATATATTGGGTTAATATTGAATGGTGAAGGAAATTGTTCTGAATCACCCATCCTAATGTAAAATTGTTATATATCAATTGTAATGAAAATTAAAATCAAATAAACAATTTCTGAAGTAAACTAGAGATAATTGTTGATATATAGGAAAATAAATGAGTTTCACTATGCTTCCAATGTTGTCTATTCTGTGATTAGAGTATCAATGACAATGGTATTTCTGTAAGATTTGTTTTTTTGTTCTTTTTCTTCTGGGTTTCCAAAAATTGAAGAGTTTGTGGTTAAAGTTTTTCGCGATTTCCAAAACTATTTGGTTGATGTGTGTTGTAATTCGTTATTGAAGGTTTGAATTACATACATTTTGATTAAATTGTGTAAGGGGTATCTCAACATATGCTTGATATGGAGTAACACTTAGGAGATTCAGTTTTACATAAGTGCAATGAGCAATATAATTTCCAGTAACAAGGTATTCTTTAGTGAATTGCATGATCATAGCAATAGACATTTTCAAAATTTAAACATGTAAGTGTAATACTTAGATCAAAGGTCGTTAGTTGATTTGATTGTTCCCTTGTTGCAATCACCTGGTTGACAGATCACATTTTAACTGGAGAATTTCTCTAATTTCTTGAAATAATTCGGTGAAAGTTATGGTGAAAAATTATCTAAGCATTATTTTTTTAAAGAGAATTTGTTGCAAAAACCCTACAAAAAAGCACTATGCCTGGACACCTTCGCATGATCCCAGTCAAATCATTTTACTTTAATATATGAATCAATTCGTTAATGTCTAAAATCATTTCATGTCCTGAAATTAAATGTTAACAGTTAAGCGAACTTGAATTTCAAATCTAAATCAGATTGGCGTAATGGGGATATTTTGACAGACGTAACTTTATTTCTCTTTTTTTTTTCGGAAAGTCTATAAATAGATGAAATAAAAAGAGAATTGAATTGATCATTATTCTACTACTAATCAGGTGAAAATTTCAAGAAGTAAAAGTTTCATGCAAAGCCTTTTACGTGTTTGTGATGATCAAAGAATTCTTTACAGAATAGAATTGTGTCACGAAAGTACGATTTCTAGATTCCCCAAGCAGAGAAAGGGAAGACATGGCTTGGAGGTAATAACAGTTTCCATAATTTTTAATATTTGAAATTGAACAAAGAATATACTTTGTTGTGACTCTTGGGTAGAGCAAGTGGCATATTATTGGTAATTATTTGAGATGTTTTATTGCATTATCGTACCAGTTGTTGAGCTTACCATTGTTCTGACTGGTCATTCTAAGAAGCTTGAAATCTCATTTTACAAAAAAGTAGAGTTGCAGATCAAGGTTATCACAGCTTATTTTTCCTAGTTTCTAGCTTACACTTCTTCTTTCTCCACCTATATTTCTATGTTATCTATTGTAATGTAAGTAATTTAAATTAAGATCTAAAATATTGATAATAAAAGACAATAGGAAAAGTATATTTAGTTCCTATTGTTCGATGTATTGCTCTTGTTCCACCACCTCCCCACCCCCACTTTAAAGATAAAGAAAATCCAACAAACTTTCTTATCCCCCCTTGTGTTATTCTTTGAAGAAGGATCATATATCAGGTGTCAATACATTCTCTGGAACATACAGACACCCCTTTACAGCATAGTCATGACAAAGCCTTGCCCTGCTTTTATATTTTAGAATGACTTTCGTTTACGCCAATGTAGAAATGTGTATTTTGTAAAAAAAAAGAAACTCTCTTGAATTAATTTCATCTAGACTGTACAGTTTGGTAAAAATTAGATTTTGCATATTTAGAGAACCAACGGAATTAGTGGATAAAAAAAGAATATTCATGAGATTTCGTACCTAACAGAAAGAGAAGAGCCGAAACTGAAATAAACACCAACACTAACACCACTTAGGAAGAATTAAAGGTGTTCCCGTATAGCACTCTTAACATTGTCACAAGACATTTCAATTTGGAAACTTAATTACTGGAAATAGATTTATTTGTAAGGTGCTGTTTGAAATTGTTGCAAAAACAAAAGCCACTATTGAGAAGTATTAATGAATCTGTCTTAAGTGTTTCAAGTAGAGTGGAATTGTTTGATTCTGGTATACTACAGTTCCTCAATACAATAGTTGCTACATATGACAGTTGCTAAGGATAACAGACTGAATTACAACAAGATATCGATATGCCATCAAATATAGCATTGTTTATCTCCTTTTGAAGATCAGCTAACTTACCTAGGAGCCTTAAAGCAACCTTAAATAGCTTATACTTACATTTATAGATCCCTCAACCATTATGTCAATGGACTCTAGATACCCATCGATCTAAATCTATTTAATAGTAACAATGTAGTGAGCTTACGGCTATTGTAACTTTACTACTTCTTTACACTAGTAGCAAATTAGTGTTAGCGGTATTTATAAACAGAATTATAATAATTTCGCAATCATATCAAAGAGAAGAAAGAATTCAATCCATATACTACATCAGTTGGTGAACAAGTAGAAACCTACGGAAAGGAAAAAAAGCGGATAAATGGATTGCCAAGTACACACAAAGCTCTGTCTTGGGCCACTTCTAAAAACTTGTACGAGCAGAAAAACGTAAAAATTACAAATAAAAAAAATTACACAATTAGCCATAATGCACGATAAATTAAATAACCACTTAAACAATCGACGAACTTGAAATTTTAGTTCAAAGAAGAACATGAATACAATGTACAAATCTTCTAATTTTGCGTTTCAATCATTCGTTTCTAAATTCATGGAGTGGAGTGGTATTATTATGTAGTATCCATTTTGTGATGTTTCAAGAAGCATTTGAAACTGGATGTTTCCTCGTTTCACACACATACACATACACACTTACTTACTTACTTGCTAAGCCATATTAAAGCTATTTATTCTGGAATTCTGGCTTTAATTCTTGCTGGTGCCTTTTTTTTGTTCTTCAAATTTCCCACACTTTTTTCATAGGGGGAAAAACAGAGGAAGTTCATTGTTTGCGTATTTACTTGCTTCTAGATTCAGTTGCTATAATCGTAGTAGAGACAATCAATCAATGTGAATCTAAATTTTTTTAAGAACCAGCCTCACGGCATATATAATTGATGTACGGGTTGGAAGAAGAAGTATCAAAATCAAAAAAAAGGTGATTAAAATAGAACAAAACTAAAAAACTTACTGAAATTTCATCATGTAAAATTTAACACCGCAAGAAATCACAAACGTATACCAGAATTGAAATCACATTCAACTGGTGCTACAAACTGTCATCATTCACTAACCATAAGAATATATTGATTTGTAACCCATAATCAGAGTTTTTTAGTTGTCAATATTCGACCAAGACTTCAAATAGTAACCACACACTTTTTGATTGCTTGTCCAAGCTTTTTTGGTAACCACTTTTCTCCATTCGTATTATCTGTGTTGTATCACCAGCACACCATACCTACATATGAAACGTACACTTTTGCCCACACACACTTACACACATTACTTAATTTTTAAGATGGATAATGCAGAATACAATAATCAAACATTTTAATATGATGCAGAGTACAGCATTAATTATATAACACAAACTTAACCAGAAAGAAAAAAGAAGAAAAAAGATCAGTCTATTAACACAAAAGCAATAATAGAGAGAGAGAGAAAGAAGAAAAAAAAGAAAAAAAAATGTTTGATTGCTAAATTGAAGGTGGTTTTTTAAGGGAGGAGAGAAAACCCAATATTGAAGGATATACTTTGGTTGCAAGAAAGAGTAGAGAATCATGATAAAGGGGGGGGGGGTATACTTTCTAGAAATAAGAAAAGGGTTACCCTATCACTATTCTTCTCTTTGGTTAGTTACCAAAACCAAAACCAAATTCTACTTCTAATTCCATTTCTTTTCCCTCCATCTTTCTTATTTCAATGGGTTTGTAACAAACTAAAATGCAAGTAATATTAAAAAAGAGGCAGCGGCAGCAGAAGTAGAAAGGACCGTTCTTCAGATGATGGATGAGGATGATGACTCTGATGTCCAGCAACTTATACTTCTAATAATAGTCTTTTCCTTCAAGATATTTTTTTGGATTTCTTTTTAAAATTTAGTGAGAAAAGTAGTCTTTCTAAATATTTTAATTTTATGTAAAGACTATTAATTAATTTCAATTATCCCATCTAAATTTCCTACTTTCATTTCTAGCCTTCCCCCAATTTTGGGGATGAGAAGTAGAAGAAGAAGGAGAAGAGAAGAGCTTTTGCTGGGCAACACAATTGTAGCAAATTGAAAAATTCAAATATAAATATAACCCTTATCCCCCCCTACTCTTCAAATGTATTTATTTCTTCTATTGTTGCTTTAATTTTTCTTTTGTTTCATTTCCCAACAATACTTTTAATCCTACCAATTTCATATACATCACGCAATGGTTGCCGAAAGTTCTAGCATTGATAATACTCCTAACGACGTTGAGGCTCAAAGACCAGTCTATGAACCAAAATATGACGATTCTGTCAATGTGTCGCCATTGAAAAACCATATGATTGCCTTTTTAGGGGAATTTTTTGGTACATTTATCTTTTTATGGGTTGCATTTGTTATTGCTCAAATTGCTAACCAAGACCCAACCATCCCAGATAAAGGTTCTGATCCAATGCAATTGATTATGATTTCATTTGGTTTCGGTTTCGGGGTTATGATGGGTGTATTTATGTTTTTCAGAGTTTCTGGTGGTAATTTGAATCCTGCTGTTACTTTAACTTTAGTTTTGGCTCAAGCTGTCCCACCAATTAGAGGTCTTTTCATGATGGTTGCTCAAATGATTGCTGGTATGGCTGCTGCTGGTGCCGCTTCTGCTATGACTCCTGGTCCAATTGCTTTTACTAACGGTTTAGGTGGTGGTGCTTCTAAAGCCAGAGGGGTGTTTTTGGAAGCTTTTGGTACTTGTATCTTGTGTTTAACCGTTTTAATGATGGCCGTTGAAAAATCAAGAGCTACTTTTATGGCTCCATTCGTCATTGGTATTTCATTGTTTTTGGGACATTTAATTTGTGTTTACTACACTGGTGCTGGTTTGAACCCAGCTAGATCTTTTGGTCCATGTGTTGCTGCTAGATCCTTCCCAGTTTATCACTGGATCTATTGGGTTGGTCCAATTCTCGGTTCAGTTATAGCCTTTGCCATTTGGAAAATCTTCAAAATCTTGAAATACGAAACCTGTAACCCAGGTCAAGATTCTGATGCTTAAATGAGTTAAGAAGAGGGAGGTGATTTTCTACAACAATATTTAGATGTGTTTGTGAGTTAACGTGTTGCAAAAAATTAGTGGGTTATTTTTTCCCCCATTTTTTGCTTGAGTTTCTATTCTACAAAATAGTAATAATCTGTGAATTATACAGTATAGATTTATAATTCAATAATAATAATAATTAATTAATGATAAATGGTAATGATCTAAAAGAGTTGTGGAGCTTTTCTTTTTCATTTTAAGGTTGAAATTTGAGATTTAAAATCTGAAATTTGAAGTCTGGAACTCCTTGTATCAGTTGGGAATTATTCGTTTTGGGGCTGGTTGACAAAAAGGCAAGAACTAGAGAGTGTTGTATTTACGTTTTGTCAACTATGACTTGCCTCAGGTGAAAACAGGAATGACGGCTTTCAAATTTGGGAGGAAACTTGCAGTAGGCAGAATCTAAATTCAAAATTGTTTTCATTCTACGGTAATAGTTGCCATTTCCAATTTCCAGGCATTGTGATACAGAATTACTTATTTCAATCACCGATTCTAGTACAATTGAAATAGGAAAGAATTAACATATATTTATAATTATATATACACGAAATATCAATAATACTAAAGATAGTTCCGATTAAGATAAAAAAAAAAAAAAACAAAACAAAACAAAACAAAACAAAACAAGAATACCCCCAATTTAAGCAAAACTGAAAAAAAAAAGAAATAAAATGAAAAATGAAAAATGAAGAAACAGGGAACATTATTAGAAGATAAAAATGCAAAACACAACAACAACAGCTAACTTCTTCTTTCGGATTAAAGCTCTTTTTCTATTTTCAAAAATTCCTTGAATTCATATCACTCATAGTAAACAACAAATCTTCGTCATCTTCACTATCCTCTTCATCTTTTTTAATATGTTTCATTATACGTTTTGATTGATTTTGACTACTTTCTGTACTATTTCTGCCCTCGTGTAATTGATTACCTTCACGATCGCCTTCTTCTTCGTCATTATCATCCTCGTCATCGTCATCAAAAACATTCTGGTAACGAGGTGATCGATAGTCATATATGGAAGGCGAAGTGGCCATACCACTAACAATGGCTGTTGTGGCAGCACTTTTCGTACGATTACCTCCAGTACTGCTCACATCACTAGATGAGATAATTGTAGTTACATGAGGTATTCTTGAACTTATCAGTGATGGTGTACCAATTGAACTTGGTACTGCTGTAGTGGGTGAAATATTTGAACTTCTTCTTGCTGCGGAAAATTTAGTTTGTTGATGGTCTTCACTTCTAGGTCTTGCATCCTTCATCCGAGAATGGGAATAAGAATGTGCGTGAGAATGAATAGATGATGTTGTATTAGTGTGTGGTGATTGAGATTGTTGTTGATTCTGTTGTTGTTGTTGTTGTTGTTGATGTTGGTGATGATGCAGATCAAATGATCCGGCAGGTGAATTCAAAGAACTTTTCCTACTAGAATGACGTGATTGCAAAATCAAACTAGCACTGACACTATCACTCAATTGTTGATACTGACTGCGCAATGATTGAAATTTATTTAACGCATCCCCATGATATGATGATTCATTGATACTCATATTGTGAACACTGCTGTTTCCACCACCACCGCCACCGCCTAATCTCAAATCTGATTTACTATCAATCATACGGACAAAGTCACTTATGTCATCATCAGCATCTATTCCACTCAAAGCCGCATCAACACTATTGGTTTGACCCATTAAATCGGATTGGGGAGTTTGTTGTCTGATACTGGTACTACTATACCGTCTGCTTGCGCGTGAACCAAATGACGATGCAAATCGAGGAGTGTTACTAGCACTATCAGGATTGACAAAAATGGAATCCTCATGACCCGTAGACGAACTAAAAGACCGTGGAACAGACGTACCAGAAATGGGATTTGCATTGATTATGGGAATATTATTTGCTGACGGAGTACTACTTCTGGCATTACGTAAAAATGCCGCTAATGATGCATTAGAAGTTGATTTGTTACTAGTGATCGATACTCTTCTTTCTAATGAAGACGACGGGACACTTGGTTGATTTTGAATTGGTGCTGTTCCTGGTTGTGAAATTGATGGTGATTGCACTGGTGGCGATGTACTCATCGATCCAACTTTAAATGGCTGTATACGGATGGGAGGCTGTGATTTCCTTGGTGAAGTTGATGTTTCTTTTAAGCTTGTACCCGAGGAAAGAGGAGAAACTGAGGATGACACTTTCTTTTTCGTTTCTTCTTCATCACGCTTATGGAAATGGGACAGTAGTAACTCTTCATTTTCATGTAGACAAAACTCGGAATCCATTCTATAAGCTACCGATATTTTTAATGTCCCGAGACTTGTATGTACTGGTTGAAAATATTTCTGTGTCATATGAGACTCATTAGTTCTGGTATTGATAATAGGTTTAGATAATCCAATTCTACCTTTGGAGCTAATTGGTTGATTACCATCTAATATTTTATTTCCCAAGGGCAATTTGTTCTGTAAATTCTTTTTCACTTTGAATGCTGGCATCAATCTTGTAAACCCATATATGCTTCTAAAGAGCACTATTGCCTGTTTATAGCTCAAAGGTAGTTCTTCAACCATCACGGTGGCGTCTGTAGTGTTTGGTTCAAATTCAATTAACCATCTCTCTAAAACAACTTCTTGCTTTTTGCCACGTGATTTTGCCACCGTCCAAGGATGTTTTTCATCATCCATCAAAACTAAAGTTTGATCGGCTGGCAAGTTTCTCAAATCAATATAGGTTTCTATAATCATTGGTGGAATAGTGGTTAAGTCAACTCCTTTCCACAACTTCAAATCATCTTTGCACAGATCTGGTATATTGGTCATGTAAAGGTTAAACCATTTATTTATTTTACTTGACTCTTCCTTAGTGGGATATAATGAAGGCGTTGTAGTTTCTGGATACGCTCTTGATTCTAGAATGATTTGTGCTGCCTTGGTGAAAAACTTCTGAATCACTTGAGTCAATTTGGCAACTTGCAATTTAGTCTGAGTATCGTCATGACTATTTGGTGGATTATGTGAATGATGCTTTTGTTGCTGCTGTTGTTTGAAATCTGACAACATAGTTAGAAGAATAGGTATCGTATTCTTATCAGACGGGAATTCCGAAACAAAGGTAAAATAATCTAACTGGACTATTGAATGGTATTTATACACTGTAGGAACTTATTCCAAAGATTTATTGATTGATTATTGATAGTAGCAGTAATATGTGAAAAAAAAAAGCAGGGAGGCTAAGAAATATGCAACAGGAACCAAATGTGGTAGGAAGCGGGAAAATGGAAGAAAGGAAAAGAGGAAAGAGAATGAAATTGTTTAACAATACTTGAAACGAGTATTTAAAACCACGGGGAGTTAGAAAAAGCAGATATTCTGTATGTAGGATCTATTAGTAATTCTTTTTCTAATGATTGATGGATGTTGACATAATAATGAATGAGGAGTACCAATAGTTGAATTGTGTGGTTGTCTGAGATTGTATAATATGCAAATTCAGAAAAGAAGGTTTGAAAGTAAGTAAGAAAGTAATTTTTTTTTGGGGAGGCTGTAAACTGATCTTGTTGCGTTTAACCGAGAATTTTAAACTAACTTATCAGTTGTATACTCTCTTTATTTTGTTTTGAGTTTTTGAGTTTTGATAATGCAAAGTTGAAATTGAATGAGTAATTTAGTGAGTCAATAAATTTCCCCCCAAATTAAAACAAACAAATGTGAACTAAAGGTGGATTTATTACCCAATGTAAAATAGTTTCCCAATGACTAATTAAATGAATATTTGTTTAGCGATTCAAATAACTGTTGGTCTTTCTGATATATGACACGTCTTTTTGAGTTGGTTGGAGATAAAAGACGTGGTGGGGAAGGGAGAAAGTGGGATTTGATAGTGGTTGTAATTAAAAAAATGACTGTAAAAGTTGATTTGTGTCTGTAAAAGATCCAAATCAAAAATCAAGAATTAAAGACACCACAAGTAATATATATATCCTATATTTGTAGTTTGACAGATGATTGGAGTGTGGATTCAACTGTGAACTGAATTAAAAGGAATAAGATAATTGTTATGGCTCTGGAATTGGTGTTGTCAAATAGAATCTAAAAAAGAGAACAACAAATGAACCACAGTTTAGATAGTATAGGTGTGTACGTAGAGGGGGAGAAAGAAAAAATGAAGATAAGCAAAGTAAGGAAGAATGAAGAATCAAGTAAAGATTTAAATAGTTTTTTTTACATTTTTTTCTTACTTATAATCATTGTCTATATTTTATTACTATATATGTGAATCACAGTTACATATTGTTCCCATATTGATTCTACTATACAATTCCATTCATTTTCAAAATTGAATTTTAAATTATTCATTCTCTCCCTTTCCCGTTTTTTTTTAGAGAATTTTGGTAATTTTAAAGTTTTGAAGACGAAGGCAGTGGTGGTGAAGACAACCGTAGAAGTAAAATTAAAATTAAAAAGATCTAGACAGTTTTTAAAGAATCAAAATTGGTTGACAATCTTATCATATACATAAGGAATAACATGATTTAAACGAGAAAAGTGACAGTTGGTGAACTTTGAAGAAAATATAATTCACATTCAGTTGTCCCCTCAATAAAAGAGAGAGAGATAAAAGATAAAAGATAATAATTTGACAAGTTTAAGAAATCTCGTTGCTTTGCCTCACCTCTCGTCTCCTCATATCTCCTCCTCTTAGTTACAATGATCATCATAGTTTTACATTGTAAATATAATTAATGTCACACAAATGATGAACATAATAATGGTATAAGAATATTTATTGTATGATTCTACATCTATTGTGGCTTGATTTTAAAATGCTGCAATTGTGTTTGAGAGCTCCACCCCCACACACCTTTGATCCTTGCTCTTTTGCCCCCTACGGCTTTTTTAACTTATATTACAACAAAATTCATTTTAAAAGTGAACAACTGATAACTAACCACTCGACTTGTAGATTATAACAAAAAGAATGTTCAAGTCAAACCACAAGTGCCCCACTTGTTGGTCTAACTCGCAGTAATTGTTTTTTTATCGTGACTTTACTTTGGGCTCTAACTGATTTTAAAGACGCACAAGGGAATAAATTGATAAATTGAAAAAGGCGCATAAAACGCGTAGACAATTGACACGTTCTTGATTCATATTTTGTGTATTGGTTATAGTTATCACCGATAACGCTCTTATCTATAAATAACATTAAAGATATACTTGACGGTAGGATTAGTTTAAAATCTTGTTCAAAAAAAAGTTGCCACTGATAATTGAAAGGTTGCATTTTTGTTTTTGACTTTTGAAACATCAATGTGAATAACAATCTAGTGGTACCTCTTGTCTACTACTTCTTGCCTGCCTTCTATTTTTTTTTGAAATCGTTGAAAATAAAGTAATATTTTTAGGTTCTTATTTCGTTTTGCTATATCGGTTATTATGTCTTATCGTTGTATAGTCAATAAAAGATTTAACTGATTTCAAAAAACTCTCTTCTCCTTTTTTTAAAAAACAAAATACCCTTTGTTGGCATTACAACGGCCAGTAACTATTTGATTCCATCCACCAACTATACACTCCTTTATCGTGGATTTGCTAGAATATGGAAAATCCAAATAAGGCTCTAGAAGAACATTTACTTCCTCAACTCTCAACTGACTGTTTAATTAATAATAGTAGTTATCAAAATAGAGTGTAGTTATCTTTGATTTTTATTTGGTTAAGATGTAGTATCAATGTTGCATTGCATTGAAATAAATCAATTCAAAATTTATAATAATAAATTACTACGCTACAAACTAATTATGGGAAATCACTAACTCTTGGTCTAAAATAACCAATCCGGTGCATCAATAGTAGCATTCAACCATCCATTCATCATATAATCCATACCTTTATACACAACATTATTACCCCACCAATCAATATCCTTGGCATCATACATCTCAGTAAAGAAAATAATAATTGATGAAAAGGCAATACTAGCAACCCAGTTGAAAGATGTAACTATACTTTTTGCCAACAGACTTCATAATTTCTTACCATGTGACATAAATGCATACGAAACATAAAGACCAGGGATATAGTACGACAAATTATATGGAGCATACTTCAAAAATCCACCAATAACAATAGAAGGTTCGAAATATTTAACATATTTTCTTGGTCCTCATTTCTTAATGGCAATACATAGGAATGTAATTAAAAGCCCAATCAAGAAGCACTATCTTTAAATTAAATATACTCCGTTGAAAAAGCGTCTGGGTCCAATAACGCCCCATAACACCGATGCTAAGAAGAATGTTCTACCACCAAGACAAGTGAACTTTTGAGTATCCCCCGGCTTGTAATAATCTTTGATGCCATTGATTCGGAAATTCAATATACCCGATTTAATAAATAAGGCAACAAATACTGACAATATTTGTACTCGATAAACTGCTCTTGGTGGGAGTTTAGCATAATGACCTTTTTTTAAATCGTTCAGGAAATTTTGTGCTTGTGCATCAATGTTGTAACCTAAAGCCTTTATGAATGCTAAGGCTAACCCGTTTTCTCGGATAATATAACCAACAATCCATTTCACTAATAAGGTAAATCCTGTTCTGGCATAGTTATTAATGGAATCAAGAACGCAACGTCAGTCCCTAAGGCAAAAAAATCTATGCTGTTAAGAAGAAACTAACACAATGCTACCAAATAAAGAGGAAAATGTCATTCACTGGATGACCACATGGTAGCGTATATCAACTAATGCATTCTTTTTTTAATAAATCAGAATTTTTATACAGTCAAATATTATGGCACATTGAGTACTGATTATATTAATAAGAAACAAGTCTCATTGATATTAAATATATTCTTCAGAGTTATATGTCATGATTTGTTGATATAATTTATCGGGAACTCTTTAGAAGTTCCGTCACGTGACCATCTCTTCTTACTTCGAGTGACAAAAAAAAAAGATTTCGAAACAAATTTTTTTTTTACTTTGCAAACGATGCTCTTTGGATTGAAAAAGACTTGAATCACATTCCCCAAAGTATTTCGATCCTATAAATAGTTGACATTTACTAAACATGGATGAAGTACAAATGGAAACGGCGAGAATACAATCTCCCAAATCATATTTATACACTACTTTAGCAACCACTCATCTTGGAGAAATTGCGTCATGTATAATATCAATATTAATATCTAATGGGAGATTAACTGCTAGAGAAATTAGTAATCGTACGAAAATCCCTATCAAAAATATTAAATCGGCTTTAGTATCATTAATTCAATTGAATTGTATATATTATTGGCAAGAAGAAAAAGATCGGAAATTTTATTATTCATTGAAAGAAACTGGATTATTATTATTTGTATATAGTGGAGATATTATTAATCATATTAAAAGACAATATGGAGAAGATGAAGCAGAAATCATTCAAAATATATTGATTCATGGACATGTTAAAATTGAAGATTATTTAACGCAATTTAATCATGATAAATCAATGAAAATTGATCAAGAAAATAAATTTTTGAAATTATTTAATGATAATTGGTTAATTAAATTACAAGATTATCATTTCCATTCATTAGATGATATTTGGAATAAAATTTTTGAAGAATGTTTGAAAGATACACCAAGATCATCAGTTACTTCTGAAATTAAACGAGTTGCTGAAGCTCAAGCTAAAGCGAAAATAAAATTAAATACATTATTAGAATCAGGTACCACCGGAGGAGGTGATATCTTTACTGAAGTGAATGGGATGAAAAAATTGAAACCAGATTTGGTGGTTACATTCAATTTATCACGATTTCAAAAACATTTACGAACTAATGCATTTGTCAATATGGTTAGATCAAAAATTGGTGTATTGACAGCTATTGTTTATGATGCCGCTTTAAGGTATATTGAAAATAAGAGTCCACCCATGGATTATCCATTATTGGATATTCCGGGACTAATTAATGATCCTAAAGATGTTAAAGAATATATTCTTTCTATTGAAAATAAATTGGTTAATGAGAAAAAAATCACCTTTTCAGCAAGAGACATTCAAAGACTTTTACCTAAAGATATAGATTTTAAAAATTCTGTCATTACTCCAACTTTTGCCAAACCGAAAAGACCACTTGAAAATGGATCATCGCCAACTTTGAAAAAAATCAAACTTGAAGATGGTATTGCTTCGTCTACTTCCACTTCCACTTCTACTTCCAGCTCAACGTCATCAAATGGTACTTCGATTGATTTAAACACTTTGGAACAACATTTGAAATTATTACTTAATGGTACCAATACGGCATTTGTCAATGAAATATCACCTGGTAATTATACTATTCCATTTTCACATTTAACCAACATTTTAAAACAAAATAATTTTGAAGCATTAGTTAAAGCCACATTAGGAGATTATGCATTTAGAATTTTACGATGTGTTAAATCAATGAAATTATGTGATGAAAAATCTATATGTAATGGAGCATTATTAAAAGAAAAAACCGTTAGAAGTGAACTTTATCATTTAATTAAAGCTAATATAATTGAAATTCAAGAAGTTCCTCGTAGTGCTGATAGAGCAGCTTCAAAAACTTTTTATTTATTTCGACATAAATCAAATAGTAATTTCAATTATTTGAAAAATTGTTTAATTTATGATATGGCAGAAATTTTAAATCGAATTCAAGATTTTAAATTGGAACATAAAATTTTATTAGAAAAATATAAATTGGTGGAAGGTCAAGAAGATCAATATTTACTTGATCGTGAATTAAAATTATTAAATGATTTACAACTTCGAGAAATTAAAAATTTGGTTAAATTTCAAAGAATTAAAAGTTTATACAGTCTTTATAGTTTAGTTGATTAATATTGATTTAGAAAGGTTTGTTTCTTCTTTCAATTAAAGATGGCCATGTAGTTGTTAGATTGTTGCAAAAAATTTCCAACAAAGAACCAATTATCCCTTTTTCCAACCATACATCCATTCACAATATTACACTTTACGTATGTACAAATCAAATGGTATATTTCTAACTTCTAAATTAAATCTAAACACTTTTACCTTCAACCTTTTTTCTTTTCTATTCCTCATCATCAACTGTAACATCTTCACCTTCTTCTTCATCCAGTTTATCAAGACTTACAAAAGTTTGTGGGATTTCAACATCAGCTTCATATTTATCAATTGTTCCTTCAATTCGATGTAATTGTACTTGTGCACCTTTATCTTTAGGTACATGATCAATTTTATTAGATAAATCAATTATCCCAACCTGCCAAATTAATAATGCCACCAGTAAGGCCATTGACCAACCAAATAATTTTATACTTTCTCTAGAAAATGAATTTATTAATGATTGAAACAGGGGCCATGTTGGTTGACCTTTTGATCCATTACCAACAGAATCTGATATTAATCTTTTACTGAAAAATGGAGTGATACCGGTGGTTCGTTTTTTCAATATTGGCAAGGACAATGATTTTAATCTAAACATGGTGAGGGGGGTAGGGGTGGGAGTTGTTGTTATTGTTTAATTGGTGATATTAAGAATGTATAAATAAAAATTGAAAACAGAAAGGAAGAGAGAGAGAAGGATGTGGTTACAAGGGAAGAGGAAGGAGGGATATAGTTTGACTTTTATATTACAAATTCTTAACAAGTGTTGATCTTAAATGAGGAGAAATTTAAACAAACAATAAGAGGGTTTTGCCTATTATTGGTTATTATTGTTGTGGCTATAATTGTGAAACCTTAAAAAATAGGCAAGTAGTGACGGTGTTCACGTAGAATGGAAAAGAATAATCTTCTGCAAATTGAGTTAAAATAAAGAAGTCAATAGATTAGTAGTGGCTGTAGTAGTAGTAGTTGTTGTAGCAATTATTTAAGTTTTAGGTGTTGTTTTTTTGGTGCAATTATTAAATAGCAATCAAACAAACCTGTTTAATTTTTGTCAACCACAAACCCAATATACAAATGGTAATTCCGTTAAATGATCCACAAGATATACATACATATATATTCTTCTTTAACATACATAAATCTCGGTTATTCGAGGGGTTTTTCTTTATTTATAAATTACTTTTAAATCCAGCAAAATCAAATTGTTCTTCAACAGAGTTAGAATTATTAATATTATATTTCACTTTAACTCTCAATTTAATTTTTGCACCTTGTTTACCAACAATTTTTAAAATTTGTCTAATTGATTCATTAGGGTTACTACTACCAATTAATGAATCACCTCCTGAAGTTGAAGTAATGGTTAATTTTTGAGATTTTGGTACGGCAATTAATAATTGAAATTGATTAATATTACTATCATTGATTTTAGATCGAATTATTGCTTCAATGGTAGCTTCACCATTTTGTGGGAATGATTTTGGTATAAATGAAATTTTCACATCATTATTTTCAAATGCAGGAATTTCTGACACAGAACTAACCGCGGGATTTATCGAGTTACTACTACTATTAAAAAGATCCAAAATTGCGGCATTATTAATTGTTGATTTGTTTGTGTCATTACCACTACCACCGCCACCACCAAATATATCTGAAATAACATCTCCTTGTTGTGACAGTTGTTGTTGGTTGCTTGCTGGTGATACAATATCATCCATTAGATCAAGTAATAAATTATCACTGCCACTACCACCACCACTAGTTTCATTGGTAGATTTCTTTAATGATTTATGGGTATTGGTGGTTGTAGTATTGGCAGATTTATGTAATGTTAATGCTTCACGTTGTTTCACTGGTGGTGCTGGCATACGAGCTAATAAACCTCTTTTCAAAGTACTATCTTGACCAAAAATTTGTTGATATTCAACTGCTCTAGTTTGAATTTCCAAATTAGGATCATGAGTTTTTGAATTTAATATTAATCGTAAAGTTTCAATCACTTGATTATCTTTAAATTTAATTGATAATTTAATAATTAAAGTTAAAATATATGAAGTTAATTGAATTGTTTCTGATTCAGAAAAATTGGTATTATTAATTAAATCATCAATAAGTTGACTTAATTTTTGTTCAGTAATAATAATAGTTTTACCATTAACTTCAACATTGGTACCTAAAATTAAATCACCATATTCTCCCATGGTCCAACTTGTAATCAATGCTAATCCATATTGGTTTGTAGTTTCTAAACATGAAGCCACTAATTTAGATGCAACATGTTTTTTCAATTCCAAATCATTACATTGTAAAATAAGGGCAAGAATATTGGAAATTATATCTGGGGTTAAGGCATTACCACCAACTTTTAACATTCTAATTAAAGTATCAAAATGCCATTTATCATTAGGAGCATATTTGTTAGCAGCAATAGTTAATTGAGAAGTAACATAAGATTTTAATTCTTGATCATGACATTTTTCCAAAAAGGTCAAAATTTCTCTTGCTAATACTCGAATATTTTGTTCATTAAGAATACCAAATGATAATTCTAAAGCTCTTCTTCGAATAGAAATATCACCATCGGATAAACAATTAACAATGGTTGATCGATGTCTTTGTACTGCCATTGGTTCAATGGTAACCACCGTCAATAAAGTATCTAAGGCAACATATCTAGTATTATTATCTTTTGTCGATAAAAATTTCCCTAAAATATTAACCCCCAAGATTTTTAAAGATTGATCTGATTGAATGGCAAATATAGTTTTCACACATTCATATAAAATGGCATGAGCAGCATTTTTCCCACTATCTAAATTAGATGCCACTTGAGTTAATATATCATTTATTTGTTCCAAATATTGGGGTGGACATTGTTCATCACGCCCTAATATTCTTAATGTTTCCAATAACAGAACTTGTAAAAATGGATCGGTAGTCCCCGTGACATCATAATCTGGTTGATATCCACTTGTAGTTGTTCTTTTCAAATCAGCAACTAATTTAGGAATGGTTTTAATTAAAGTTGATCGAGATTCTTCTGACGCAAAATATAACGCTTGAATTAATCTAATGGTACCCAATAATAAACTTGGTTGTTTTTCATTAATTAATGAATTGATTTTAGTAATGAAAAATTCCGCCAATTCGGGTTCCTTTTCAATTAATTTAGCGGCCACTATACAAGCTTTCTTTTTTAAATAAACATTTTTCGAATCAATAATGGTTTCAACATTGGTATATAAATCTCTAGCCAATTCTGGTGAAGCAATATTACCAAGACAACAAAGAGCTAATCCAACTATAAAAGAATTAGGATGTTGCATGTCATTATCTAATGAATTGGTCAATAAAGTTAAAACTTCTTGATTTTCATCCAAAATTAACATACACGCCAAATAACCTAATCTTTTATCAGCAAATCTTGGTGATGCTAATAATTTGAGACATTCAACTTGACCAAAATGTGTTTTCTCCCCCATTATATACAAGTATAAAAGTTTGGAAATGTTGATACGTCTAGTGGTTTGATCAAGACCAGGGTCTCTGAATGATGTTCTGATTGCTGCCGATTCCTTTTGCACGACTGATCTTTCATCAGCAATGGTTTTGGCTTTCCTGACACTTTTAATAAATGATTTAAGTGATGCCATGGTGTTGGGTGTGGGCGTGGGCGTGGATATTGGGAAGTGTGATTTGATTTGATTTGATTTCGTTTCAGTTTAAGATTTGTCGCTGTTGTTGTTGTTGTTGTTAATTTTTCGTGTGTGTCCTTTTTTACAAGTTTCTTTGAATGATTTCGTCGAATCCTCCTTTGGTACGGACACACACACGAACACAAACACAAACACCACCACTACCACTACCACACTAACATATGTACTGGCAGTATAAAGACTAACTTGGAGGAGGTAGATGAGGCAATCGGCGATAAGGGAGTAGTTATCAATTTACAGTGGAAATATATATATATATATATAGTAACTGTGGAGAGGTTAAACTCTTTTTGTAGAACAAAATATATGAATATATTCAAAACGGATCAAATATAAAAGTATCAGGAGAAGTTAAACCCCTGACCACCGCAGTAGTTTTATTTTAAAATAGTAATAATATTAATATTAATTAAATAACAAAATTCTTTAAAATCTAGTGCTGAAACTAAAAAAAAAGTATAGGATAAAACATAATGAAATGAATAAAAAAAAAGAATAAGAAAGAAAACCACAACTCATAAGAGGGCTTCAGGTTTCTTTCTATTCTGACTTTGCCTTTTGTTGTATTTGCTTGACTTTATTTTTTTCTTTTAGCTTTTGCTATTGCTAGTGCTTCTTCTTCTTCTTCTTGTTCTTTTAGTTGTTGTTTCATTTACAAGACAACACATTTCTTCTTCTTTTCCTTCTTTTCTTTAACTCTTAAAGAAGCTCTAGTAGCAGCTTCAAACACTTCTCTAACACCTCTACCGGTTTTAGCAGAACATTCCAAGTAATCAGCAGCACCAATTCTTTGAGCAACTTGTTGGCCTTCAGAAGTTGAGACTGGTTGTTGTTGTTGTTGTCTCAAGGCTTCAATAGTATGAGGATCATCTCTTAAATCAGATTTACAACCAACTAAAATGATTGGAACACCTTGACAGAAATGTAAAACTTCAGAAATCCATTTTTCTAAAACGTTATCTAAAGAATCTGGTGAATCAACTGAAAAACAAATCAAAATAACATTAGAATCTGGATAAGATAATGGTCTTAATCTATCATAATCTTCTTGACCAGCAGTATCCCATAATGCCAATTCAACTTTTCTACCATCAACTTCAACATCAGCAACGTAATTTTCAAAAACTGTTGGGACATAAACTTCTGGGAAAGTACCTTTTGAAAAAACAATTAATAAACAAGTCTTACCACAAGCACCATCACCGACAATGACTAATTTTCTACGAAGTTCAGCTGGACCGTTAACCATTATGTAAGTTTATATGTTATATTTGATAGATGTATTATTAAAAGGGGAAGAGGGGAGGGGAGGGAAGGTAGGGTGGTTGTTGTTGAAAGTAATTAAATAAAGGGATTAAAAATATATATGGAATCAAAGAAAAAGAGAGTGAGAGAGAAAGAGAAAGAGGGAACTAAATTATAATAAATTTTTTTTTTTTTCTTTCAGTAAAAGGTTTGTTGTTGGAAGAAATTTTGAGAGTGTGAGAGAGAAAAAAGTTTTTGGTGTTTGGCTGGGAAGTAAAAAAAAAGAATCAATTCAGGCGACTAAAAAATAATAAATAATAAAAAACAAATTGTAATGTGTTATTCAATTTAATTTGGATAATACTATTACTACTAGATGTATATTAGTTTCAAGATAATTAATTAGATGTAGAGAATAATATTTAATTGGTCTTCTCTAATATCGACTGCAATCGAATATATGAGTAATTGATTTTAACCAAAATCAAACGATAGGGCCGAAAACCAAAAAAAAAGTAAAGTAAAACTATTTTTAAAAGGGGAACAAAATCAAAACAAAACATTCCTTTTGTATTTAGTTTAGGCCTTTCTCTCTCGACTAATCAAATGTGAAACTGGATATAACAGAAAGATTGTTAGGCATATGTCTTAATAATTAACAATCTATTATAATAGTAGATCTAATGTTAATAATTCTTACTCTTGATCTCTTTGGAAGCCCTGTTGTTGTTGTTACTTGGTGTGGTTAGTTATTTTCAACTCACACGAAATCTCTACATTGATTTAGCCAGCTTAACACGACCTACACGATATCAGTTTTCCATAGTCTTCACTAAAGAGTTAAATTATCTACATCTAAAGGTATTCAATTCAAGTGATAAAATTACTGAGGCTTGTCATTTCCAAATACTTCGTAATATGACAAACATTGTAAATGTGTGTAGAGAATGTAATTTGGAAATCACAAATCAATTAACATATCGTCTAATTTGATAAAAAATTCTTACAACCAATTTTGTTGTTGTTTAATTTATTTTTTTTTTTTGGTGTCACACGTCAGTAAAAAAAAAACTTTGCCCCCCCTTAAAACTAAATTCTGTTCAGTTGAATATGGCTTAGGATCATGGCAACACTGAGAACACCATCACCACACTACAAATAAACCCTAATTGATCTTATTCATACTCACAAGACAATTAACCATCGTAGTATATTGTTTTTCTTCTTTGTTAATATTTGTGTGGGACAACAAATTTTATTGGGGAGTTTCAAATTTCAAGTGTGTTTCATATTTTAAAACAGCCCTTTAAGGCAGTGTTACACAGTTTTGTTCCTGACACAAAAAAACTCAACGTGCAGAGTTGGTCGTTTCATATTACAGAGATCTTTTCGTCGTCGTCGTCATCAGTTTGACCTGTTTTAGCCTTATCCAAACTTTTGAGGTTGCTTGCAATATCATTTACGCATTGTCAATTCTGGTTTGTGTTAGTGTGAATTTTGTAAAAGCTGTAGTTCTGTAAATTTTTATACTTTGCAACAAAACCAAGGGTTATAGTGCTTTGTCACTTTTCAATAGAGGGTTGCATGTAAGGCATTCATAGAGATTTATGTGGTGATTAATCGAAATTGTAGAACGACTAGTATAACCAAAATAAGTAAATGTTGTCAAAATAGACTTCAAAATGTTTGTCAATTTTTCAACTAAAATTCAGCTAAAATTTCAAAACAAAATTTTTTTTAATTACTTTCCCTCAGATAATTTTGAAATTTGACATGCTATGAATTATCTACTTTGAACACTTCTCAGAAAATAGAGTTTTCTACCATATCGATTAAAGATCAATAGAAAGAACCCAATATCGTCTATACAACAAGTTAACAAATGAAACCAATCAAACAAAGTTCAACAAGTCATTATCAACAGCAACATTTGCAACATCCAACATAAAGCTATGCTTTCTTTCGGGTCTCGGCATTAACAATAAAATTAACAGCAAATCTAGACCTTTTGTCTTCCTTCCCTAAACAGAAAAAAAAATTAAACCAAATAAACAGGATGCGTCTGTTTGGAACATAATGCATATCGAATATTGCCCCCAATAAAAAGGAAAGAACTTTTAAAATAAGACCATATTTTTGTCAATCTTCTATTATTATTTTTCACACTAAAACGTATTACCTATCTATCTATCTATCAGGCTATGTGATTTTAGAATTCAGGGGTACAACCAGAATAGAGTAGAAAATCAAACCGTTAACAATAGTCGTTAGTTCCTGACCAATTAATGAATTCACCGTAAATCATTACTACTAATGTCTTGAAATACCGTTTTAAATAATTCAAGAGGCTCATTATTAATGTAATAGCGAAACTAGAACCCAATAAAACTATCCAAATCAGAGAATAGAAACTAGTAAAAGCAAGTGATAAAATCTGTAGCGTTGCAAAAAATTCTTTTATACATTTGGTAGTGCTATTGGTGCGAATCAACTACCAAAGTAAGATATTTAGTTCTTTCTAGTGATCTACAACGATAGCAACAATCATGAAGAAGATAAGATTATGGTTGCTAAAAACTGATACTAAACCATCAAAGAAGTCAATTGACAACGAAAAGAAGAAAGAAAACAAGTATTGTAATGCCAATTTCTCCAGCCAACCAACTAACCCTGGATATATTTTTTTTTCTCCCTACTCATCTCGCACGAGTTTTGATATATATGAATGGCATTTTGATAAGGCAAAAAAAGCATGAATGAAAATTTCTTTTTTTTTTGAATTCTATTGCCGTAAACCCAACAAAGAATACTTGGCCAAAGACATTGAAACAACTGGCAAAAGTGACAAACTCTACTATGGGGCGAATGGCACTTGTTCAAATTAGTAAAAAGTAACATAATTAATAATAATTAATAATAATTGCTTCTAAACTCCTGTTTTCCAGTTTCTTGCTAGTATGGCACACCAAAAGATACAAATTATAATCTCCTCTTATTTGTTTTTAATCAATCTGTCATATGCAATGAGAGATAACAAATTGAATAAAAATCAAAAATGTGGAGAAATAAAGAACAGATAAGTGAACAGTTATCAACACTTCCCCCCCAAAAAAGAAACAGCAAACAAAGATAAAGATAACGGAAAGTAATTGGCGGATGGAGATAAGATTAGAGACCACAAGAAAAAAAAAAACAGAATAAGAAGGGGCAACCAAACCAAAACCAAAACAGATTTAGCTTGATTAATAAGGAGATCTAGATTTATCAAGGGGGGATATATGGCGCTCCGTTGGTTATTATACAGAATGAATGAATGAATAATTGATACATGTACATACATATACGTGAAACAAGAGAGGGAATAAGAATCAGGAGTGTAATTGTTAGTAGAAATCAAAATCAACTGATAAAATAGAAATTCTTACAAAAGAAAAGTGATATACTGTACACTACTCATTTTTTTTGGGTGGTGATATGCAGTAAAATTGATTAGATTGGATTGATTAGGCTAAGAATTAATAATATTGTTAGCTTTACAAGTTAATGCAGAGCCAATAAAAAAATCAATCAATCAACTCATTTTTACCTCTTTTCTCATTGTTTGATTTAAAGAATAGTTGGGTTGTCACTGTATTGTGATAGATAGATTGTTTAAGTGATTGATTGATTGATCAAGTTAAATATATATTTTTTGTAGTTGAGTACACGCCCATACTTGTGATCACAAATCAAAATTAAGAGTGAAAAATTTTTCTTTCTTTAAATCCATTTGTAACACAAAACCAGAAAGAAACAAGTGAAAATTTTTTTTCTCTCTCTCTATTTCTATTTCACTCACTCACTTCACTCACTTCACTCAAAATCAAACACTTTGAACAATGTACACTACTAACAAAAACCTTATTATTATCAAGTATCTCAGGTATTCTTTTTTTCCCTTTTAGAGGCCTTTCTTTTTCTCACCCAATAAAATAGATAACGAAAATTCTTCTACTTGTTTTCTTCTTGTTTCTACTGCCCCATAAAAGAAAATTTTTCATTCTTTTTTTTATTTAACAAATATCCTTTTTTATTTTATCTTTCTCTCTTTTTCTATTTGATATATAAAGAAGTTGTTTTTTTATTTTATTTTATTATCAATTCTATTAGATATATAATTAATTCAAAAGATTTGTGTTTCATCATCATTATCTACTCACCCACTCACCCACCTACCTACGAAAAACAATCTTTATCTCTCTACTTACCCACTACTTCTTCTCCCTCCCTTATCCTTTATCCCTTATCGACCTACTTTTTCCTTGAATTTACAATAAACCGTTATCAATAATGTCTATGAGTGATATCCAACAACGTCCTCAAATACCAACTACTACTACAGCAGCAGTAGCTGCTGCTGCATCTACCAATGTTAATACTGGTGCAGCTACTACTAGCACTGCTACCACTGGGAATACTCCTACTACTACCCCTACTTCACCAATTGAAAACATTTCAAAAGTACCAGTTAAACCATCAGTAGATGTACCAGTGAAACCTAAACTTGAACAACAACAACAACAGCAGTCTGAACAATCATCAAAACCACCACCACCACCACCAGAGCAACAACAGCAGCATCAATTACCCACACCCCCAATAAAACCACCTAAGACAGGTACAACCTCCAGTTCCAGTTCCACTACTACTTCATCTGCCACTTCAAGTAAAATCTCCATGTCTGGACCAGTTTGTGGGAATTGTCAAACTCAAACTACTCCCTTATGGCGAAGAGATGAAACGGGTCAAGTGTTATGTAATGCCTGTGGATTATTTTTGAAATTACACGGACGTCCAAGACCAATTAGTTTGAAAACCGACACAATTAAATCAAGAAATAGAGTCAAACAAAATGGAAGCAATTCTCAATCAAGTAAATCTTCTGGAGCTAATACCCCTGAATTGAAATCAAAAGAAGGCAAATCAGGCAAAAAATCACCAAAACTGAAAAAGAAATCACTTAGTAACGGCAATGCTAATGGTAATAGTTCTCATGAACATAATACTTTAACACCATTATTACCAGCAACTAGTAATAATACTCCTACTTTTAAAAGTACCACAAGTCAATCACAACATCAACAAAACCAAAACCACCACCACCAACATCATAATCATCATCATCATTTACCTAATCATGTATTACAAACTCATCAAGTACCATTACATTATCCTTCTTCTACTCCTACTCAATTTGCTCCAGGTTTACAAAGAATCACCTCTCCTTTGTTATTATCTACCACTTCATCTTCTTCATCAGTAAGAACTGAACCAAACAACAACAATACTAGTAAACTAACTCCAATTCAAGCAGCTGCAGGAGCATTAGAAAATATGTCAAATGAATTAGGTCCTAGTGCTACTTTCAAAAAAGGTAATAATATCAATGGAATATCATTAATGAATAAGACCAAAAAAGATGTTTCTTCAATTAATGGCTCCTCAACGTCATTGTCATCGTCATCAGCCTCATCATCAATATTTTCCAGTGTTGCTCCATCAACATTATCTTCTTCATCTTTATCTAATGGTACAACAACTAATAATTCAGCACCTAAATTACCTACATTAGGTTCCAAAATTTCATCACCTTCATCTCAACCATTTACCAGATCTACTACTCCATTACAAACATTACCTCCATTACATAAAATAGCGTCACATGAATCTTCATTACCTCCATTACATAATATCTCGACCTACAACAATAACAACAGTGGTGGTGGTGCTGATGGTGGCCAACAATCTATGGCTAATTATTCCCAAACTAATCAATCACCAATCAATGGTAACCAAGACAACAACAACAATAACAACAACAATAACAACAACAATAACGGGAACAATAATGGTAACAACAACAGCAATAATAATGGAAATAATTTTACTGCTTCTGCTCATGAAGTAACATTATTGAAAACAAGAATTTCCGAATTAGAATTAGTTAATGATTTATATCGTACCAGAATTATGGAATTAGAAGCAATGGAACAAGCAGCTAGATTAAGAGAAAATTCTATGAAGAAAAGATTAGATGAAGTAATGAATTTACAAATTAATTATCAAAATTTACTTAATAATAATGGTGGGATGCCATCGCAAACTCAACCCCAACCATCACAACAACCACAACAAGCTGGTCAATATTATAGTAACAACAACAACAACAATAATAATGATCAAGGATCACAATCGATTAGTCCAAATGTAAGTATTACTGGATCAACAACAATTACATCACCTAATTCAAGAAGTAAAATAATATCAGAAACTACTCCAACCCATCATCAGCAACAACAAGGAGGAGTTGGTGCAGGAGATAATGAATCAATTATATTACCACCTTTAAAAAGAAATCGAACTGATGAATTAACAGATGCCAATGGTAATGGTAATGGTAATGATAATAAAAAAGTGAAAATATAAGTCATAAAAAGATGGTAATTTTAAACCAAATGACAAGAAAGGAAATGAATTATATCACTATTATTATTAGTATGTTATTAATGTTTATGTATATATTTGTTGGTTATATAAATAGTTGACCAAAAAAGAAAAAGAAAAATTTGTATTAATTATGTATAAAATCTCTATTTTATTAATATGCCCAAATCACTATTTGAGGCTACTAGCAGTGAAACAAGCTGTTGATGCTGTAATGGACAATGATACCGCCAAGGGACTTCACAAAAAACCATACACCGATCTAATCAATTTTATTTTGGAGAGAAATATGACCGTTAAGAAGGATCATTTTCTTCACAAATATTACACTTTTCACACAGTGAGAGTCGGAGCAATGGATTCCGATAATCTTGTTGATAATTGACGCAGCAAACTATAACACTCCTCGTACACCAATATCATCTGTTTTTTGAAAAAATCCGGAATGTTCGAAATTTCATAGTGTTGGAGTGGATCCATTTCCAAAAGAACTCTACCATCAGAATATTGCTTTACAAAAATAAATGGACGTTCAACTTCCATGTCGTCTGACTGGTTTGGAATATCGTGAATAATGCTTGCTTATTCGTCTCTGACTGAAGCATTTTCACTATGTGAATTGTTTTCTCCTCTCAAGTTTTCTTGAGGAACAACATTTGTGTGGTTTTCTGGGGTATCCCCACCACTAGTTCTACTTCTGGTTCTACCAGCCATGATCTCTGATCACTTGAAGAAGATATGTAATTCTTGTGAAAGAACTTCTAATCTGAATAAAATCTCTATTTGAGGTTATTAGCAATTTTAGTAATAAAGATTTCATTATTTTCTAAATTGCAAAATTACTAATTCAAGAGGACATTCATCTGAATTTATACTTCATCTGAAATTCTCTTGTCAAAAACGATACCCACCTTCCCTTACTCTTTGAGTAAGTCATATTAGTTTGAGAGCAATTTCTCAATGCTATAACCTGCATTACATATCTTACTAGTGACTATGTCACCAATCATATTTCTCTATTTTAGTTATCTTGTTCCAAGTCGACACAAAGATACTTTGACTTTCGTGCATCTTAGTCCAAAACTGAACAAATTAATTTATAGAAGATTTAATAATATTCGGTTTTTTTGAGATTTAACAAACTAGAGATGAAGTTCAATTATTGTCTTGATAACACTGTCCATTACCATATAAACAGAAATATACAACACATATACAACTAAAAAAATCAAACAGATGTGGCTAAGTTTAGCTTAGCTTAGCTTAGCTTAATTTAGTTTAATTTATCTCTTACCCAATTTATGTACGTACATCAGGTTCTTCTTTATTTAAAAATTGTTTAAATTTCAATAATTCTAAAACAAATTGAATTTCATTAGTCAAATATTCATCAACTTTCAAATGATATTTAGATTTATCATCACAATGTTTTTCTAAATATAATCTAACGGTAGCACCAGAAGATCCTGTCCCTGATAATCTCACAATAAATCTTAATCCATTATCAAATTTAATAAATAATCCTTGATTTGATGAAACACTACCATCTAAATCAGTATATGAGAAATTGTCTGCTTGTTTAATAATATAACCTGGAGCTAATTCATCACCAACGGATTTTTCATTAACAATTGATTGTAATAAATCAATTAACTTTTGAGCTCCTTCACTAGAAACATTTTCATAATCATATCTAGTGAAAAAAGTACGACCATATTTTTCCCAAAATGAATTTTGAACAATTTCAATTGATGTTTTAGATTGAGGGTTTTGTTTATTATAACCAGCTAAAACATTTAACCAAGCCACAATGGCCCATAATCCATCTTTTTCTCTAATATGATTAGATCCAGTACCAAAACTTTCTTCACCACAAATACTCAATTTTTTAGCATCAAATAATGAACAAAAAAATTTCCAACCAGTAGGAACTTCATAACATTGTAAATTTTTATTAGCAGCAACAAGATCAATGGCACCTGAAGTAGGCATTGATCTAGCTAATCCATACACTCCTTGTTTTTGGAAATATGGAATTGAATCAGCATATTCAGAAATAATAGCAACGGAATCTCCTGGTGAAACAAAAGTCCCAGCACCATAAATCATATTTCTATCACCATCACCATCGGAAGCAGCACCAAATGCAATATTTTCTTTATCAACCCTTTCAACTAATGTATGAGCATAAGTTAAATTTGGATCTGGATGTAATCCACCAAAATCCGGTAATGGCTTATAATTTTGAATGGAAGATTCTGGTAATCCCAATTCATTAACAAATATTTCATAACCATAAGGACCAGTAACACCATTTAAAGCATCAAATAATACTTTAAAGTCTTGTTCTTTAGTAGCTTTATCAATAAATGATTTAATCAATGGGAAATCAAAAATTGATTTCAACATATCAACATAATCTTTAGTTGAATCAATAATTTCAATTTCAATTGGTCCTTCAACAATAGTACCAATTTTAGATAAATCGACATTTGGTAATTCAATTAATTTATATTGATTAATTTGTTTCGAAATTTCATAAATTTTATTTGTAACTGATTCTGGAGCTGGACCACCATTACCTAAATTATATTTAATTCCTAAATCATTCTGGGGACCACCAGGATTATGACTAGCAGTTAAAATAATCCCACCGGTGGCTTGTTTAATTCTAATTACATGAGAAGTTGCCGGAGTTGATAAAATCCCATTTTGACCAAGAATCAATTTTTTAACTCCATTGGCAGCAGCAATTTTAATGATTAATTGAATAACAACATCATTATAAAATCTACCATCACCACCAATGACTAATGTTGAACCTTGAGAACCTTCAGGAATGGCATCTAAAATCGATTGAATGAAATTTTCGGTATAATGAGGTTGTTGAAATACAGTGACTTTTTTCCTTAAGCCTGAAGTTCCAGGTTTTTGATCTTGGAATGGTTTAGTTTCAATTGTTTTAATTGATAATTCCGACATTGGTACTAACAAGAGAAGTCAATCAATTGAGGATGATAAAAGTTATTAAAAAGAAGAATATAAGAAAAAAGAGGGTGAAAAATATAAAATAAAATTCCCAGGTTGGTATTTTTCTTGGGAACTTTGCGGTTTATATTTAATTGGGGATTGGGGATTGAAATTAGAATTGGCTCGTGGTGATTGTCGAATAAGAAAAAATTGAATTGAATTGTTTTTTGTCTCGGGCGTTCTCCCCTTCCCTTCGTCTCCCCCCATTGGCACTACTGCCACTACCACCACCAGCACACACAAAAACTCAACAAAGAATTTCAGGGTGCCAAACTTCTTGGTGTATATTGTTGGGCCACCCTTTAGTACCAAATACATTTACTATAGATCACTTTTCAAAGACAAAGGACATAATTATACAATAAGGAGGGTTGAAATTGAGTTTCAGAGAATACATAACATGATGTGGCAGAATTTAAATTAAATTAGGTCCGGAGACACGTCACGCTCCTTCCTCCCCTTCTCCCCTCCTCTTCCTTTCTTATTGTTTAATTTAGGCTTCTCTTGCATAGTAATTAATTATTCCACCGCACTCCCCTCCTCCTTTTACTTCTTCCCCCACGCGGAATATTAACTGCTCTTTTATTTAGACCCACCATCTCCAGATGATGTTGTTCCACCACCGCTTAAGCCCCCCACTAATTCCTCCACAAGTTTTACACTTATAGAATTGATTAAAAATAAATTCAGCATAGAAGGGGGGGAGGGAACAACTAAGAAAGGAATTGACGACAAACATTGCCTGACAATTGTCTCGTAATGTCTCGGTGATCACCAGATGTGATATGATATGATATGACTTTTCTAAAAAATTTAATACATTTACGAGGATTTCCTCAATATACTTTACATAATCTACAAAACTAACTAGCTAGTACCTCAACTATCATCGATTTTAGAATGTTTCCTCTTACGTGTAATATTAGTAACATCACTCAACACGCCCTCCAGTTGTTGTTGTTGTTGATGATGATTCTCGTTATTGTCTTGTAAATTGTTTCTCTTTTCAACAAATAATTCACCTAGGGCATACTTCTCCAAAAAGTCTTCATCTTCCAAATATTTGGCTACTTCTGCTTCAGTAAGATTCCCCTGTTGTAGTTGCTGTTGTAATAGAACTTCCAGCCTTAAACGATTCTTTTCAAACTCCAATTCTGCAACCTGCACTAACAATCTATCTATTTGCTTTTTTCGTCTCTCTAGGTTCCTTTGTGATCTTTCAATAATTTCAGATTTGGTCATTTCTGCACTTATAACCTCATCGTCATCACTGTCATTAGTTGACAAGGTCTTATTCTCTTCAGACTTATTGGCATCAGCTCTTCTTCTTTCCCCTTTTCTTGTTTTTTCAGCTCCATTCTTGAGTTTTGCAACCACATCCTGTGATAAACTAACAACTTTACGGATATTATTCGGATACATCCCGGTAAAAGCCCAACGATCAACAATTTCTTCTGGAGTCATATTCAATTGTTGTCTTGCTTTGAAATATCCTGATAAGAAAAATCTCTGTTTAACTGGTGCAAATCCAAATTTTTTATCCAATTCTTGTAATTTTGATTTATACTCTGGTGATACTATTCTCGGAAGCGTTTGAATATCAACTGGGGACAATAAGTGAGGACAACAAGGGGGTAAATATAAGGGAACAACACCACTCAGTTCACAAGAATTCTGAAATCTTGTATTAGTAGTACCATAATCTTTGTCCATAATAAGTAAACATTTCTCGTCTTCAGATTTCTTTTGCTCTAGATATGGAGTGAAAACTTCATTCAACCAACTGTACATAATTTGACAAGATACAGATCCACTAGTAGTTGCAGTATAATACCAATGTGGCGAACCATCATTAATCCATTTTGTTCTTAAATCCGCTCCACTGAAAACAATCCCTATGGGCGAAATATTACCTGTCATACTAACGGCTTCAATCACTGTACAACTATCATAACCTTCAAATGATTGAACATAGACCTTGTTGTCATCACCAGGTATAACCATTTCTGAACTATTACCTTTACCCATAATATAGGTTGTGGAATCAACTCGAAACACATTATCATGATTAATATTGTTTTCATTTATCAACTGCTTGAAATTCTTGAAAAATTTCTCTGCTTGTTTACGACTAGTTGATTTCATAGTCTGACTCGATACTAATTTTTTATCGACTGTATGAATTTCCGGATGTCTCTTTTTAAACCTTTCAAACCAATTATCACTGACATGTATTGTTGGCTTATCTTCTTGCGCAGCTATTAATCCAGCAAATTCAATCACATCTTTACGAGTTCTCGGGGTTCCTTCACGTTCAGAATCAAGAATCCATTGAGCAATTGAATCTTCTTGTAATGGACTGAAGAGTTGTTCATTTGCATGGGCAATGCTCCTTGATGGAACTCCATTCATTCGATTCCTTAATGTTGTCGCACAAAGACCATACTTTTGGGATGCCTTTCGAAAAGAAGATATTTTACCACTTTTAATATCGTCAATGGCTGCTTGCATTGCAACCTCATCTACTTCTTGCTTTTTTATTTGCTGGCGAGGCATGATTTTAGGATAATGATGTGAAAAAGAGTGATTGAATAATCTTTCTAATAAGAAGAATTTGTGAGTTTGTTGTTGCTTATTCTTTCACAGGGGGGCTTTTGAATTTAGGGGGTGGGTGGGAAGGAATGTTTTAGATCTCGTGACGCGTAGACAAACACAAACTCCGAATTTTCAAAGCAATTACAACTTCAAATGGAAAAAACCGGGAGCATAAAGTGCTTAAAGTATCAACTTATAACCAAGCACAGAGGTACATGTTAAACGGCAACCAAAACTAACGTCATGTTGAAGTATTCACTTCCTTAGATTAAATTGATCCCTAACGATAGTAAAGGTGGAGATCAGGAACGAGTCACCAGTTTTTGTACGATTTACACTAAACAATTCAAATAGCAACTAAATATGCAAACAGCAAATCTCATAACTAACCAAATCCTATATTAATACACACAGAGTATACATTACTCCCATTTGTTATGGCTGTGGAGCTAATTAATTGGCAATTTCGTCAAATATCCAATCATGCAGAATCACCATTAATTCCAAACCAATGGTACGACACCAAGAATTTTACATCACATCAAATACACACTGATCTTTTAGAGGCAAACATTATACCTGATCCATTTATCGATGATAATGAAATCCACGTACAATGGATTAGTGAATTAAATTGGCAATATCGATGTATATTTGATGCACCAGGAAACTCTAATAGTAATGCCAGTTTGATATTAGAAGGTATTGATACATTTGCCAATATCAAACTAAACAACAAGACTATTTTAACTACCGATAATTATTTTCATAAACATGTTATACCCATTATAATGAATGATAATAATGAGTTAGTAATTACATTTAATAGTAGTTTAAGGATTGGTCAAGAGTTAGAACAAGAACATGGTAAATTACCAGTTTGGAATGGTGATAGTTCACGAGTTTATGTTCGGAAACCACAATTTCAATATGGATGGGATTGGGGTCCTAATTTGAATACATGTGGATTTGAATCTATTAAATTGATTACAGATGAAGATTATGTTAAAGATTTTTTCATAGGATATAATTTAAATCAAGAACTAGATATTGCTGAATTATCAATTGAGATTGAATATTTATTTGACAAAAGTCCAGAAAATATAGAAATTGAAATAAAGGATGACACAGGTATTGTTGTTGATCGTATTGTGCCAACTATTCCTGTAACTAATTACAACATTACTAATGTCAAATTATGGTATCCTATAAATCAGGGGAAACAACTGCTTTACCAGTTTTCTTTAATTATTAATGGAATTTGCAAGACTACACAGAAAGTAGGGTTTAGGAAAATAGAATTAGTTCAAGTGAATGATAAATATGGTAAATCGTTTTATTTTAAAATCAACAATATACCAATACAAATTTGGGGGACAAATTGGATACCAGCTCATTCCTTCCAATCTCGATTAACCAAATTAGATTATCAACAATGGATCAATTTAATAATTCATGGTGGGTATAATTTAATTAGAATTTGGGGTGGTGGTCAATACGAAAAAGATATTTTATATTCATTATGTGATGAAGCTGGCATTTTAATCTGGCAAGATTTTATGTTTGCTTGTGGGATTTATCCCGAAACCATTATAGAATCCGTAACCCAAGAAGTTGAAGATCAATTAATTAGATTAAGACAACATTGTTCAATTATAATTTATGCTGGTAATAATGAAGATTATCAAATTGCCGAACTGATAAATCTTGATACCAATAATTCCACTCAATTCCCAGCAAAAAATATCTATGAATATATAATACCTGATAAGATCAATAAATTGTGTAATTTTACACCGTACCATTATGGATCTCCTTATTCTGACACTTCACACAAATCTTCAGATCCAACAATAGGAGATTTACATCAATGGAATGTTTGGCATGGTACTCATGAACCATACCAAAATTGGCCAGAATTATCTGGTAGGTTTGTATCTGAATTTGGAATGCTTTCAATTCCTTCTTTGCAAACATTGACAAAATATATCAATGAATCACAATTATCAATAAATTCAACCTTATTAAATTTCCATACTAAAGCTGCTGGCGGCATTGAAAATTTGGATAATTATTTATGGGATAATTTCCTTAAACCGGAATCACTAGATATTTCTCATTATATTTATTTGACACAATTACTTCAATCTGAGGCAATGTCTTTAGCTTATCGCTATTGGAGACGGAATTGGGAAAATTATAAAACAGGTGGAATAATTATGTGGCAATTAAATGATTGTTGGCCAAGTATATCGTGGTCCGCTATTGATTTTTTAAAAATTCCTAAATTGGTATATTATGGTGTAAAGAGAGAAATTCAACAAGTTGGGATAGCTTGTAGAAGGTATCAAATTAAACAACAAACTTATAAACAACAAAATGTATTTGAAGTTAAAAATTGTTTAGATATTTGGGGATTTGGTGAATTTTTGGATATTGGTGTTAAAATTGAGTTTTATACTGAATATGGAGACTTGTATTTTTCCAAATCAATCAAGAATTTGGTTTTCCTTAACAATCAAGTGAATATGGTTGCTGAAAAGCTTTGTTTTGATAACATAAACGATAATACTATTATCTATTTGAAAGTAATTGAAAATGACAAAATTATAGCTCGATCTAGTGATTGGCCCCAACCGTTGAAGAAATTACCATGGAATAAGTTGTCGACAAATTTAACAATAGAATATCTTGGACAAGGAGATTTCCAAATATCCACGACCAAACCTGTTAAGAGACTTGAATTGTATTTTGATTACACTCATAATTACCTATTTGATGATAATGGAATTGATTTATTCCCAGATGATCCTCAAATTATACATATCAATAATTTTGATGAACTTGATGTTGAAAAAATACGATATAGACATTTAGGAAGTATATAAAATCTTATTCAAGTTTTGCAATATGGATTAACTTACCTATTAGAGGTTTTAATCTTGCCAAGTCTTTTATAAACTATACTGTTGAATAGAAGAATGAAGTTTTAGATCGTTATGAGCTTGGTTAATTGGTTAACCATTGAGGTAGTTTGGTGTTGGTTGTGGTTGTGGTTTTGTAACTTACCACGTGATCTGTAGTATCTGTAAGATTGACAAGCGTCATAATAATTTAAAAGTCGCGCCCTTTCTTGTTTAATGCTTATTTTTTTTTTCAACTTTCGTCAACATATCCATTCAACATAATTAATCAATAATTAATATAGAACACATATATATAACAGTTATTCATTTAATTAAGATATAATTCCCATAATGATATATTATATTCTAGCATTTTTCATATTTATAAGTTTATCAATTTATGCAACTGTTATATTTTTCAGTCATAAACCTCGAAAACCGTTCCCATCAGAATTAACTTATAAAACCAATGATTCCACTGATAAATCACATCCATTACCACCAAGAATAAATACTAATAGTAAATTCCAAGATGATGGAATTGATATAAGTTTAGTAATTCCTTGTTATAATGAAACTCAAAGATTAGGGAAAATGTTAAATGAAGCCATTGAATATCTTGAGAAAAATCATCAATCAAAATATGAAATCATTGTTGTTGATGATGGATCATCTGATGGTACTGATGAATATGCATTGCAGAAAGCCAATGAGTTTAAATTACCGTCTCATATAATGAGAGTAGTTCAATTGAAACAAAATAGAGGTAAAGGAGGAGCTGTCACTCATGGATTATTACATTCTCGTGGGAAATATGCATTATTTGCTGATGCTGATGGTGCTACTCTGTTCCCAGATGTAGCCAAATTAGTTAATTATCTTGCCAATGCCAATGGCCAGCCATCAATTGCCATTGGATCAAGAGCGCATATGGTTAATACTGATGCTGTAGTTAAACGATCATTTATTAGAAATTTTTTAATGTATGGACTTCATGCATTAGTGTTTGTGTTTGGTATTAGAGATGTTAGAGATACTCAATGTGGTTTCAAAATGTTTAATTTTGAAGCAGTGAAAAATATATTCCCTCATATGCATACTGAAAGATGGATTTTCGATGTTGAAGTATTATTATTAGGAGAAATTCAAAAATTCAATATGAAAGAATTGCCAGTTAATTGGCAAGAAATTGATGGATCAAAAGTTGATTTGGCTAGAGATTCAATTGCCATGGCAATTGATTTGGTGGTTACTCGATTGGCATATCTTTTAGGAGTATATAAATTGGATGAATGTGGACGAATTAACAAGAAGGAACAATAATAGAAACTATAGAAGAAAAAACGAAGGGACAACAACAATACATGCAATACATAAATAAATAAATAATTCTTTATATTTATACTCACACACAATACAATCAAACAAAATTAATATCTCCAAACTATAATCCCGTCACTAAAAACCTATCCAAACGAGCCCCCTGTACCCATGCAATACATATTGGGAACATCTATGAATCAACTTTATTAATCGCACCGGATTTCACATCATAAATATATCCAGTTACAGGAACATCCAATACCAAAGGGTTTCTCTTGAAAAATTCGACGTCATCTTTAACACTTTTTTCTAAATCACCAAATGGTAAAAAGGCAAAATGATCAACATTATGACCTGTTTCTTTGGCAACAATTCCTCTTAAATCATTATCAGAAAATGTCAACATACCACAATCAGTATGATGAACAACAACAATTTCTCTTGTTCCCAATAATCTTTGAGATATAATAACACTTCTTAATGCATCACTAGCTCTACCTCCAGCATTACGAATCACATGAGCATCACCTTCAGTTAATCCAAGTGATGCTGCAGGATCAATTCTTGCATCCATACATATGACCACGGCTACTTTTCTAGCTGGTGGAAGTGGTAAATCTCTTTTAGTGAAATTGGAGGAATAATGTGTGTTGGCTTTTTCAAATTCTTGAGCAATTGACATGGCAAATAAGGTGAACTTTGTATGATAGACTATATAATGATGAAGGTAGAAGAAAATATTCTTGAAACCTTGAGTTAAGAAATAGTTGTTAATTTATATTCATATTCCCCTGGGGGAGGGGGGGGGATTTCAAGAAATGTGGAGTCTAAGGAGAAAACTCCCCCTATAGTCGAACATCTTCGTATAAAATCGTGATTTACAGTGGTTTTGCAAACTGTGGCTTTCTTCCACACATCGAGGGATTTCCACCTCCCACTATATTTTGGTATCGTATAATTCAAAATTAAACACAATGCAGACTTACCTTCCAAAAAACCGGAAAGTTGGTCTCCAGTCTAAGTTTTAGCTCTGAGTTATTGTTCTAATTTATGCTCGATATAAGTAGGTCCAATTTGATTGGTACAGAAGTCTACATTTGTTAAGAACGGCATTGGCAACCGTACATTTGAATATATAAACAGAATAAAATTTAAATAAAAACAGTAGATGGAGTCTATTGTGATATTTCAATAAACATCCTCCTTCTTCATATACCACTTAAAGATGTGTGATTCAAGCTCCTTGCTATATTAACAAATTCAGGTCGTGTACGAGCACATAAAGACTGCATATAAACACACGTAATTTTCAAATAAAGAAACCAACAATAAATTTCAAAGAAGAACAGAAGGTGATGTCAAGAACAAAAGAGAGAGAGAGAGTATACTCTTCCCAATACATTCAATCACAATGTCAGAACAATTATCAGCAGATGAAATTGCTCTTTATGATAGACAAATTAGATTATGGGGTACATCAACCCAATTGAAATTACGTTCAACAAAGATACTAGTTATTAATTTAGGTGCCATTGGAAGTGAAATTGTTAAAAATTTAGTATTAGGAGGGATTAATACTATTGAAATATTAGATAATTCAACGATTCAACCTCAAGATTTTGCTGCACAATTTTTTTTACCCAATAATGATGCAAAAGTTAATGAAAATGGTGATGGAGGTAGTGGAGATGAGAGTTCATATATTGGACAATTAAAATTACCATTAGTCATTGAAAAAATACGAGAATTGAATAATCGAGTCAATTTATCAATTAACACCGATATGACAATTGATCAATTAAATGGCGATTATTTAAAAAAATTTGATTTAATTATTGCCACGGAAATTAATAATAAACAAGAAATATTCCAATTGAATAAATTGACTCGAGATTTAAATATTCCAATGTATTTAACAGGGATGCATGGATTATTTGGTTATATTATTACTGATTTGATTGAACATGAATCAATTGTTACTAAACCAAAAGGTAATGTTTCTCGGCAATCAGGGGTTCAATTATCACCCAATAAAACTATTATTAATGTTACCACTGATAGTAGTAGTAGTAGCACCACCACAACCACAACCACAACCAATGACAATGAGGGTAGTAGTTCTGGGAAAAATGAATTAATAACAATAAAAGATCAATTTGTACCTATAGAATCGATATTTGTTTCAAAAAAATTACCAACTCAATTGACTAAAAAACAATTGACCAAAAAACTATCACCAGTTTTACCATTAATATTTACATTATTTGAAATTGAACGTCCCACAATTGATAAAAATACCGAGCCAGACTTGCCATCGATTGATATTGAATTATTGAAACAAAAATCTCTTGAAATTTGTCATAAATTTGAAATCCCTCAAGAGATTATCACTGAACAATATTATGAAATGTTTAGTCGATGTGCTTTTACTGAATTTGCCCCAATTTCAGCTATAGTGGGAGGAACAGTAGCACAAGATGTGATACAATATTTGAGTGGGAAAGAAAGTCCTATTAATAATGTATTGATATTAGATTCAATAACTCTGGAAATGCCAATTTATCTGCTCTAGAAGAAAGGAGGTGGTGGAGGTGTTGTGTAAGATGTTTTGTATAGTTAATAGATACTAAAAAATCTTCCAATGAATGGGTAGACCTGATTTTCATCAATACTGTGTTTACTTCAATTCCTCGAGAAAATTGTCACACATCTATGTAAACTTGCCTTATAGTTGGCTTTTTGTGAATATATTCAACTTGTGACGATAGGTAGATTTATAAACATCTACTTCTACTCGAAAGAATACTTTGGGCATGTAAATTTTTATATATCATGCAATGTGTTTATCTTTTTGTAAATTTGACATAATTTCATAACCCGAGAAAGAAAAATTTAGACCTCATACAAAAACAAACCGGAAAGGAAGAAAGGAAGGGAAAAAAATCGTATCCTTTTTCACTTTCAATCATTCTTCTTCTTCTTCTTCTTAGATAATCATATACAACAAATACAAAAAGAATACTAATAGATTAAAAGAAAAGCTATTTGTCATCAATTTACAAAGAGAAATACCCGATTATTCAAACAAAACAAACCAACCGAAGAAAAAATGTATCAAGAATTACCATTTGATGAATTAAAAGTTGACCCAAGAAAACGAAGAGTAGCTTATTTTTATGATCAAGATGTTGGTAATTATTTTTATGGAACTGGACATTGTATGAAACCTCATAGAATCAGAATGGCACATTCATTGATTATGAATTATGAATTATATAAAAAAATGGAAATTTATCGAGCTCAACCAGCAACAAATTTAGAATTAACACAATTTCATACTGATGAATATATAGATTTTATTGATCGAGTCACACCCGATAATCTACATTTATTTGAACGAGAACAAGTTATATTTAATGTTGGTGATGATTGTCCTGTTTTCGATGGATTAGGAGAATTTTGTAAAATTTCTTGTGGGGGATCAATGGAAGGTGCAGCAAGATTAAATCGAGGTCAAGCTGATATTGCCATTAATTATGCTGGAGGATTACATCATGCAAAAAAATCAGAAGCTAGTGGATTTTGTTATACTAATGATATTGTATTGGGGATTATAGAATTATTACGATATCACCCCAGAGTATTATATATTGATACTGATGTTCATCATGGTGATGGAGTTGAAGAAGCATTTTATACTAATGATCGAGTAATGACTTGTTCATTTCATAAATTTGGTGAATTTTTCCCTGGAACAGGGAATTTAACTGATATTGGTATTGGTAAGGGGAAATATCATGCCATTAATATTCCACTTCGAGATGGTATCGATGATGCCTCTTATAAATCAATATTTGAACCTATAATAACGAAAATTATGGAATGGTATCAACCATCAGCCATTGTTTTACAATGTGGAGGGGATTCTTTAAGTGGTGATCGATTAGGACCATTTAATTTATCAATGAGAGGTCATGCCAATTGTGTCAATTTTGTTAGATCTTTAGGAGTGCCCATGATGGTATTAGGTGGTGGTGGTTATACCATTAGAAATGTTGCGAGAACATGGGCATTTGAAACCGGAGTTTGCAATGGAGAAATCTTACCTAAAGAACTACCTTATAATGGATATTATGAATATTATGCTCCCACATATGAATTGGATGTACGATCAGCTAATATGACTAATGCCAATTCCAAAGAATATTTGGATAAAATATTGACTCAAGTGATATCTAATCTTGATAATACAAAACATACACCATCAGTACAAATGAATGAAGTGCCATTAGATATGGAAGATTTAGGTGATGTAGATGAAGATATGCCTGATGCTATAGATACAAAAGGTGGATCACAATTTGCTAAAGATAAATTAGTTCAAGCTGATGGAGAGTTCTATGATGATGATGAAAAAGATAAGGGTGAAAAAAATATCCAAGAAAATGGGAACGTGAATGCTAATGCTAATGGAAATGGAAATGGGAATGTGATTATAACGGAGGAAGAACAAGCTGAATTAGATAAATTAAATAATAATGTGTGAATGGCAAATAATGTAGATAGAAGATTTGTATAAATGTATCTCATGTATGTATGTATGTATATATAATTAATTAATTAATTATTGTTCACGTTGAAGATCAAGTTGGCTGATTGATAATGGGATATTGCAAAATTAATAAACTAAGTAGGGGTTTGAAAATAAGAAGAGAACTATTTCCGTTAAAAAAGCTGCAAAAAAGGAACCAAAATCCAACATATCATTATTATTCAAAG
>OKKB01000022.1_pt1 | contig 124878 bp, 107 predicted proteins | sample 1613931 | NCBI WGS metagenome assembly OKKB01 (sample SAMN04436893, study PRJEB24849) | human gut metagenome | biome: human gut; feature: NICU; material: stool | host: Homo sapiens | place: USA: Saint Louis, MO | collected 2012-02-08
GGACGGCTCCAGGCGGGCCGCCGCGAGGCCGGCGGGAACCCCGCCGACGCCGCGTCGTCTGATGCCGCGACGCCGGGCGGCCGGCGCCTCCGCTGTGCTAATCTGCCGCCCATTCACAGCGCCTTCGACGGCTTGATCTGCAGGAGTCTGCATGCACATCCACGTACTCGGCATCTGCGGGACCTTCATGGGCTCGCTGGCCGTGCTGGCCAAGGAACTGGGCCACCGGGTGACCGGTTCCGACGCCAACGTCTACCCCCCCATGAGCACCCAGCTGCAAGCCCAGGGCATCGAGTTGATGCAGGGCTACGATCCGGCCCACCTGGAGCCGGCGCCGGACCTGGTAGTGATCGGCAACGCCCTGTCGCGCGGCAATCCGGCGGTGGAGCATGTCCTGAACAAGGGCCTGCCCTACGTTTCCGGCCCGCAGTGGCTGGCCGACCACGTGCTGCAAGGACGCTGGGTGCTGGCGGTGGCCGGTACCCACGGCAAGACCACCACCACCAGCATGCTCGCCTGGGTTCTGGAGCACGCCGGCATGAGCCCGGGCTTCCTGATCGGCGGGGTGCCGCAGAACTTCGGGGTTTCGGCGCGCCTGGGCGGTACGCCGTTCTTCGTGGTCGAGGCCGACGAGTACGACAGCGCCTTCTTCGACAAGCGCTCGAAGTTCGTCCATTACCGCCCGCGCACGGCGATCCTGAACAACCTGGAATTCGACCACGCGGACATCTTCCCCGACCTCGCGGCCATCGAGCGGCAGTTCCACCATCTGGTGCGCACCGTGCCGGGCGAGGGCCTGATCATTCGCCCGAGCGCCGAGAAAGCCCTGGAGCGCGTACTCGGGATGGGCTGCTGGACCCCGGTGCAGACCACCGGCGAAGGCGGCCAGTGGCAGGCGCGCCTGCTCGCCGAGGACGGCTCGCGCTTCGAGGTGCTGTTCGACGGCATCGTCCAGGGCGAGGTGGACTGGCCGCTGACCGGCCTGCACAACGTCGCCAACGCCCTCGCCAGCCTGGCGGCGGCGCGCCATGTCGGTGTGGTGCCCAGCCAGGGCGCGGCGGCGCTCAGCGAGTTCCGCAACGTCAAGCGGCGCATGGAGAAGGTCGCGGAGGTCCGGGGCGTGACCCTCTACGACGACTTCGCCCACCATCCGACCGCCATCGCCACCACCCTCGACGGCCTGCGCAAGCAGGTTGGCGCGGATACCCAGGTGATCGCCATCGTCGAGCCGCGTTCCAACTCGATGAAGCTCGGCGCTCATCGCGACGGCCTGCCGGACAGCGTGCGCCAGGCCGACCAGGTGCTCTGGTACGCGCCGCCGAACCTGGGCTGGGACCTGGCCGCCACCGCCGCGCAATGCGCGATACCGTCGCAGGTCTGCGATACCCTGGAGGCGATCATCGAGCAGGTGCGCCAGCAGGCCAGGCCCGGCGCGCAAGTGGTGATCATGAGCAACGGCGGCTTCGGCGGCTTGCACGGCAAGCTGGCCGCGGCGCTGGCCGAGTGAGGGGCGCGATGAGCGGTCCGGAACGCATTACCCTGGCGATGACCGGCGCCTCCGGCGCCCAGTACGGCCTGCGCTTGCTCGATTGCCTGGTGCAGGAAGAGCGCGAGGTGCACTTCCTGATCTCCAAGGCCGCGCAACTGGTGATGGCCACCGAGACCGACGTGGCCTTGCCGGCCAAGCCGCAGGCGATGCAGGCCTTCCTCACCGAATATTGCGGTGCCGCCGCCGGACAGATCCGCGTGTTCGGCCAGAACGACTGGATGGCGCCGCCGGCCTCCGGCTCCAGCGCGCCCAATGCCATGGTGATCTGCCCGTGTTCCACCGGCACCCTGTCGGCGGTCGCCACGGGGGCCTGCAACAACCTCATCGAGCGCGCCGCCGATGTCGCCCTGAAGGAGCGCCGGCCGCTGGTGCTGGTGCCGCGCGAGGCGCCGTTCTCCAGTATCCACCTGGAAAACATGCTCAAGCTGTCCAACCTCGGCGCGGTGATCCTGCCGGCGGCGCCGGGCTTCTACCACCAGCCGCAATCGGTGGAGGACCTGGTGGACTTCGTCGTCGCGCGAATCCTCAACACCCTGGGGATTCCCCAGGATATGCTGCCGCGCTGGGGGGAACAGCACCTTGTCAGCGACGAGTAGGGTGCTGCTGGTCCTGGCGGTGCAGATGAGCGGTTGCGCCACCGTGCGCACCCTGGATGCGGCCAAGCCAGGGGCGCCGGTGGTCTACGCCGGCACCCGGCTGGATTGGTACAGCCTGCACGGCGGCTGCTGCCCGATGGAACGCTTCGGCGCGGAGGCGCCGGCCCATCCGGGGCTCGACCTGCCGGGCAGCGCGCTGCTGGACACCCTGTTGCTGCCGTTCTCGCTGGCCACCGCCATCGGCCTCAACCTCGGCATCAGCGGCGGCATGTAGGGCGGGACCCGCCCCAGGCTCATTTCCCCAGCTTGCGCAGTTCGTCGGACTCGACGAAGCGCACGCCCTTGCCTTCCTCCAGCGCCAGGCGCCAGAGCGCGCGGGCCAGGTCGCAGGCCTCGATGCCGTGGTACTTGCCGGGAAGGATGCGGGCGATCGGCGCAGCGAGGATCTCGGCCAGGCGGAATTCCTCGCGCGGGCCGAACAGCAGCGATGGCCGGGCGATGGTCAGTTGTGGCCAGCCCTGTTCCTGCAGGGCCTGCTCCAGTTCGCCCTTGACCCGGTTGTAGAAGATCGACGACTTGGCGTCGGCGCCCAGGGCGCTGACCACCAGGTAATGCCGGGCGCCCATCTCCAGCGCGCGCTTGCCCACCGCCAGCGGCAGGTCGAAATCGACCGCGCGGAAGGCCTCCTCCGAGCCGGCTTCCTTGATCGTGGTGCCGAGGCAGCAGAAGGCGGTATCGATGCTGCCGTCGAGTTGCGGCAGCAGCTCGGCCAGCGGGCCGACCGGGTTGTCCAGCCGCGGATGCTCGGCCAGCGCCTTGCGGGCAGGGGCGATGACCTTGGCCAGGGTCGGCTCGCTCAATATCCGATCCAACAGGTGCTCGCCGGTAAGACCGGTCGCGCCGGCGAGCAGAACGCGCTTGGGCGTCGAGTGCATGTGTGTTTCTCCCCTTCCACACCAATGAGCGTAGTGCGCGGCGTATCTATTTGCCCGCCGCGCCCTCGCCGGTTTTTCCTTCCCGGGACGCGAGCGCGCGCTCGGCTTGCTGCCCCCGCAGCGTCCGCCAGTGCGCGAGCACGCGTTCCGGTAACCAGGCTTGCGGTTCCGAAGCTTCGAAACCTTCCTCCTTCTCCCTTTGACGCACTTCCTCTTTCGCCAGTTCGAACGCTTTGGACAGATCGTCGGTGCGGTTCAGCGCATTGGCCAGCAAGGCGCGGCCGAAATAGGTGAAGTCGGCGTCGTCGGAACAGCCGAACGAGACCCGGTCGGCACGCGCGGCGGTCAGGATCAGGGTACGTTCGTCTTTCAGCGGCGGGATGAAGCCCCCGCTGTAGCAGGCCGATACCACCAGCACCTTGTCGCGCTGGCGCAGCGGCGCGAGCAGTTCGGCCAGTTCCGCGGCCGGCAGGTCGCCGAGGTTCAGGCCGGGCATGTCCAGGGCCAACTGGTGGTCGCTGGAGCCGTGGCTGGTCAGGTAGATGAAGACCAGGTCTTCCGGCCCGCTGCGTTCGGCCAGGGTGCGCACGGCGCGGGACAGGCTTTCCCGGGTAGCCAGCGGGCGGTCGCCGAAGTGGTCGCGGTGGTTGACCAGGCGAATCACGCCACGAGCGGCGAAACGCTGGCCGAGCAGGTCGCCGGCGTAATCGGCCTCGCGCAGGAACACGCCCTGGCGGCCATCGCCGCCCAGGCTCAGGGCATAGAGTTCGCTGGCCGGCGTCGAGGCCGGGATCTTGCGCAGTTCTTCGTCGAGCAGGCGACCCTGGGCCAACAGGCCGATTTCCAGGGTGTCGGGCAGGGCCTTGCCGGCGGCGTCGCGGATGCGCTTGCCGTCGGCCCAGAGTCCCTGCTCACGGCTGCCGTCGGCGCGGTCCAGGGTGCCTTGGCCGGCATAGGCGCCGGCGGCGAAGCCGCCTTCGTAGCGGGTGCCGTCCAGTTGTTCGAGCAGGCCCTGGCCATGGAAGCGCCAGAACTGGAAACCGCCGCGGTAGCGGCTGCCGTCGGCGCCGAGAAGCTCGCCGGGGCCGTTCAGCGCGCCTTCGCTGAAGCGGCCGATCCAGACATCGCCGCTGGCGCTTTCGTAGCGCCCCTGGCCATGGAACTGGTTGTCCTTGAACTGGCCGACGTAGCGGTCGCCATCGGGCCCGCTCCAGCGCCCCTTGCCGTTCAGTTGCCCGTCGCGGAAGGTACCGGCGTACTGGTTGCCCTGGCTGTCGCTGAAGCTGCCTTCGCCTTCCAGGCGGCCCTGGCGGAAGCTGCCCTGGTAGCGGCTGCCATCGCTGCCGTCCAGCGTGCCCTGGCCGCTGTACAGGCCCTTGCGGAAACCGCCGCGGTAGCGAGTGCCCTGTTGTTCCAGGCTGCCTTCGCCATCGAACAGGCCCTGGCGGAAACCGCCCTGGTAGACGCTGCCATCGGCCATCGCCAGGCGTCCCTGACCGTCGAACAGGCCGGCCGCGAAGCCACCGCTGTAGCGGCTGCCGTCGGCGCCCTGCCAGGTGCCATGGCCGTGCAGCAGGCCATGCTCGAAGCGGCCGGCGTACCAGGCGCCGTTGTCGTAGTCCAGCCGGCCCTGGCCTTCCAGGCGCCCGTCCACCAGCTCGCCGCGATAGCGCGCGCCGTCCGGCAGGCGCGCATCGGCCGGGAGCAGCGGTTCGCCCTCGCCACAGGCGGCGAGCAGGATGACCAGGGCGGAGCAGAGCGAGAGAGACCTGGCGGGGCGAAGCATGCGGCGTTCCCGATGAGTGGTTCGGTCCGAGGGTGGAGGGGAGACAGTGTGGCGGAAAAATCGTTGCCTGGCAGTAGGGTATTTCCCTGCCGGCCCAGAGCGCCCCCGCGAGCGGGGGCTTTTGGAAGGGGGAGAGGGGCGCGAAGGCGCCTGGCCGTCAAGCGAACGGCAGCGCTCGCTGGGGCGGGCTCAGACGAAGCAGAGGCTGAGGGTCTCGGCGATGTAGGCGGGTTTCTCCTGGCCTTCGATCTCCAGGGTGGCGCGCGCCTTGATCAGCCACTGGCCGGGATTCTTCTCGTTGACGTCGAGTAGGGTCAGGCCCAGGCGGACCCGCGAGCCGACCCGCACCGGCTGGATGAAGCGCACCGTATCGAGGCCGTAGTTGACCGCCATCTTCAGTCCTTCGGGAAGCACCAGCAGGCCTTCCATCAGCTTCGGGATCAGCGACAGGGACAGGAAACCGTGGGCGATGGTGCCGCCGAAGGGCGTCTTCGCCGCCTTCTCCGGATCGACGTGGATGAACTGGTGGTCGCCGGTGCATTCGGCGAACTGGTCGACCCGCTCCTGGTCGATGGTGAGCCATTCGGAATGGCCGAGATCCTTGCCGACATAGTCCTTGAGCGCTGCTACGGGTACGAATGGCATAAGTCCTCCGGGAGGATGGCTGTTGTTCTCATGGTGCAGGAAGATCAGCACGCGTTGGCGACCGGGTCAAGAAACCATCGGCCTGGCGAATATCGCGTCATGCGGTGCCGCGACTGCGACTGATGGATAGGCGAGGAGCGTGCCAATGTCCCGGCGGGCTGGGCATAATGGTCGGCCCTTGCTGGAGGTGCCCATGTTGCTTCGTGGTCTGACCTGGCTGGTGCTGTTCCAGTTGCTCGGCACAGGTCTGAACGTTCTGTTGTTGCCCATGCTGCCCGGTCCGATCATCGGCCTGGTGCTGCTGTTCGGTTATTTCCTGGCGCGTGGCGAGGTCGGCAAGCCGGTCAACGAGGCGGCCGGCTCGTTGCTGCGCTACCTGCCGCTGCTGCTGGTGCCGGCGGCGGTCGGGGTGATGGCCTATGCGCGGGAGATCGCCGCCGACTTCTGGGCCATCGTCGGCGCGCTGGTACTGTCGCTGGTGCTGTCGTTCCTGTTCGCCGGCTGGATGATGCAGAAGCTCATCGATCGCCAGCAACGTCGCCGGGAGGAGTCCTGATGGCCTGGCAGGCCGCCCTCGAGGCGGTGATCCACCATCCGCTGTTCGGCGTCGGCGTGACCCTGGGCGCCTACCAGTTGGCCCTGGCCGCCTATGAACGGACCCGCTGGGTGTTCCTGCAGCCGGTGCTGGTATCGATGCTGGTGGTGATCGGCGTGCTGCTGCTTTGCGGCATCGACTACGACGAATACAGTGCCAGCGCCAAGGTCCTGACCATTCTCCTCGGCCCCGCCACGGTGGCCCTGGCGGTGCCGCTGTTCCTCAACCTGCGGCGTATCCGCCAATTGTTCTGGCCGACCCTGCTGACCCTGGTGGTCGCCGGTACGCTGGCGACGGTGCTGGGCATCGCATTCGGCTGGTTGTTCGGTGCCGAGCCGCGGATGCTGATGAGCATGGCGCCGAAGTCGGTGACCTCGCCGATCGCCATGCTGGTGGCCAGCCAGATCGGCGGCGTGGCGGCGCTGGCCGCCGTGTTCGTACTGATCACCGGGGTACTCGGGGCGATCCTCGGGCCGGAGCTGCTGCGCGCCATCGGCGTCCGGCACCCCGCCGCGCAGGGCATGGCGCTGGGCATGACGGCCCACGCGGTAGGCACTTCGCGGGCCTTGCAGGAAGGCGAGGAGTGCGGCGCCTTCGCCGCCCTGGCGATGAGCCTGATGGGCGTTGCCACCGCAGTGCTGCTACCGTTGGCGGTAGCGCTGGTTGCCTGACGATGCCCGAGGAGTCGCGATGAAGTTGCCGTTGTTTCCCCTCAACGCCGTGCTGTTCCCCGGTTGCCGCCTGGACCTGCAGATCTTCGAGGCGCGCTACCTGGACATGATCAGCCGCTGCATGAAGCAGGGCACCGGTTTCGGCGTGGTGACCATCGGCGAAGGGCGGGAGGTCGGCGAAGCGCCGAGCCGCCTGGCGATGGTCGGCTGCGAGGCCTCGGTCCGCGACTGGCAGCAGCGCCCGAACGGCCTGCTGGGCATCCGCGTGGAGGGCGGTCGGCGTTTCCAGGTGCTGTCGGTGGAGGTCCAGGCCGACCAGCTCAGCGTCGGCGAGATCGAGTGGTTCGAAGACCTGCCGGAGCAACCCCTGACGTACGAACACAACGATCTCGCCGCGTTGCTCAGCGTGCTGGCCGAGCATCCGATGGTGGCCGCGCTGGAGATGGGCGGCGAGCCCGGCGGCCAGCAGGACCTGGCCAACCAGTTGGCCTACCTGCTGCCGTTCGATACCGAACGCAAGCTCGAACTGCTCGCCCTGCCCGACGCGCAGATGCAACTGGCGCGGATCCAGGTGCTGCTGGAGCACCTGCAGGGCGAGTTGGGTATCGACTGAGCGCCAACCCTCACAGCGGCCGGTAGCGCGCAATGGCTTCCGGCAGGGCCCAGCCGGCGGCGATCGCCAGGGTCGCCACGCAGACCGGCAACAGCAGCCACCAGACCCGTTGCGGCAGCGCCGGCAGCGACTCGCGGCGCTGGCTCAGCCACAGGCTGGCGGCGCAGACCGTAGTGGCGAGCAGGGCGCCGGCGACGATGTCCGACGGCCAGTGCACGCCAAGGTAGACCCGCGACAGGGCGATGCTCAGCGACGGGATCACCGCCAGCAGTACCCAGGTCAGGCGCCAGCGCGGCGGTTGCTGGCGGCTGGCGAGGACGCCCAGGGTGAGGAAGAAGGCGAAGGACGCCGAGCTGTGTCCGCTGGGGAAGCTGAAGCTGCTCAGCGGTTCGGCCAGCACTTCCGGGCGGGCGCGGGCGAACAGGGTCTTCAGGGTCTGGTTGGCCAGCGCGGTACCCACCAGGGTGCCGATGGCGAAGATGGCCGGACGCCATTGCCGGGTCAGCAGGAGGATACCGCCGAGCAGCGCGCCGGCGATGAACTGGGTGCGGAAATCGCCGAGCCGGGTGACCACCACCATCACCGGGTTCAGGTCGGCGTTGCGATGCTCCTGGACCAGCGTCATCAGGCCCTGGTCGAGGTCCTGGAGGTACGGCCAGGCGACGGTCATCGCCAGCAGCAGGACCAGGCTCAGCGCGGCCGCCACAGCGGTTGCCCAGCGTTTGCGCCGCAGGCTGGCCTGGACTACCACGCCGACCAGCACCGCCAGGCAGGCCGCGACGATCCCGGCTTCGCTCCAGAAGCCTTCCGGCAACGGCAGGCGCAGGGCTGCGCCGGTGGCCCAGCCGGGCAACAGGTAGGCGACCGCCCAGCCGGCGGCGGCGATCAGCGAAACGCCGAGAAAACGGCCGAACGGCATGTCGAGCATGCCGGCGACCATCGGCAGCATCGGTCGCAGGGCGCCGATGAAGCGGCCGACCAGCAGGCTGGCGATACCGTAGCGTTCGAAGTACACCTCGGCGGCGGTGATCCACTGCGGATGGCTGCGCAGGCCGGGCAGGCGGCGGATGTTCTGGTGGAAGCGGCGGCCGATCCAGTACGAGCTGAGGTCGCCCAGCACCCCGCCGGCGTAGGCCAGCAGCAGGGTTTCGCCGAGGCCGAGGGCGCCGCTGCCGGCGATCACCGCGACGCCGAACAGCAGCACCACGCCGGGGAGGACGATACCGACGATGGCCGCGCATTCGAGGAAGGCGATGAGGAAGATGGCCAGCCCCAGCCACTCGGGGTTGGCGGCCATCCAGGCGTTGAAGCTGTCGAGACTCATTGCAGGTGCGGGTCCTGATGTCCGAGTAGATGATAGTCGCGCCCGGCGACCTGGCCGCGGCGCAGTGGGTTGCGGGTGCAGAAGGCGGCGAAGGTGGCATCGACGAAACGGTACGGCAGGTGTTCGTCGCGCCCCTTCGGAATGCCCAGCCGAGCGGCCTGGATCACCTGGCTGGGGCGCTCGCCGACATCGTCGACGAACAGTCGCTGCGGGTCGAAGCGCTGTGCGTCCCACTCCGGCACCTTCAGCCCCATGGCCTTGCACAGCAGGGTCTGGCCGGCGCACAGGCGGCCGATCTCGCGGGGCCGGCCCTGGCTGTCCGGGTTCAGGCTCTGCATCCGCTCCAGCGCCGTGTGGTCGCTGATGCGATCCAGCCAGGGATGGCCGGACTTGATCAGCACCGCATTGCCCGGCCCGCCGGCGCTGAAGTTCAGCGAGTCGCCGCCGCGCGCGTAATACATATAGATGTGCCCGCCGTCGAGGAACAGTGCCTTGCGCTTCTCGGTGTAGCCGAGCGAGGCATGGCTGCCTTTCTCCTCCAGGTAGTAGGCCTCGGTCTCGATGATTCGCGCCGCCAGCCAGAGATTGCCCTGGCGATGGCGGATCACCTTGCCCAGCAACTCGCGGGCGACCAGCAACGCATCGCGGTCGAAGAAGGTGTCGGGGAGCGGCCGGGCGTCGGGCCAGGGCAAACTAAGGATGGGATCGCGGGACATGGGATTGTCGCTGGGACCATGGCAGTCATAGGCTGGCGAATGATAACAACAAGAGCCTGAATCATGGTTGAACGAGAGCGTGTCGACAGTGCCCACATCACGCCCAGCGCCCATTACACCGGGTACGTCTGGTTCCGCCATCGACTCGCCGAACCGGCCTTCGCCACCGTCTTCGGCCGCTGGGTACACGGCTTCGTCGCGCCGATCAACTGGGGCGCGCAGCTCGGTTTCGGACTGAACATCGAGGATTTCCTGTTACAAAGACACCTCATGATCGACGCGCGCCTGACCCAGGCCGTCGAACGCGAGGGAGTGGTCCAGGTGGTGGAAATGGCCTGCGGGCTCTCGCCGCGTGGGCGACGCTTCCGGCAACGCTATCCACAGTTGCGCTACCTGGAGGCCGACCTGCCGCCGATGGCCGCGCGCAAGGCGGCGTTGCTCCGCGAGCAGGGTTGGCTGGGCCCGAAGCACGCGGTGGCGGCTGTGGATATCCTCGCCGAGGACGGCGAGCGCAGCCTCGCCGCGCTGTTCGCCGGGCTCGATCGCGAGCGCCCGCTGGTGGTGGTCACCGAGGGGTTGGTGAACTATTTCCAGCGCCCGGTGATCGAGGCCTTCTGGAGTCGCCTGGCGACCGAACTTAAACGCTTCCCCCAGGGCATCTACCTGACCGACCTCTATCCCGATCTCCGCGAGCACCCGCGCTACCGGCAGATCCGCTGGGGAGTGGGGATCATCGGGCGGCTGACGCGGGGAAGCTATCCGTTGCATTACCGCAATGCCGCGGAAATCGAGGCGGCCTTCGCCCGCTGCGGCTTCGCCTCCACCCTGGTGCTCGACCCGCAGCGCGAAGGCGCCGCCCTGGGCTTGCCGCAGGGACGCCTGCCGAGCCTGGTGCGGGTAATCGAAAGCCGCACGGCATAGCCGCCTCTCAGGCGACCTCCGCTCGCTCCCAGGCGGCGAGGAGGTCGGCCAGTCCGGCGCTGGCCGCCGGATCGGAGTGCGGGAAGATGAAGGCGAAGCCGCCGGCGGTCGAGCGCAGGGGCAGGATGTCCAAGTCCGCCAGGCCGTCGCAGCACAACCGCCAGCCGCGTTGCGGGCGGGATTCGGGCAGCTCGGCGTGCAGCCGCCCGCCGAAATAGCCGAGTTCCATCAGTTCCGCCGCATAGACGCCGAACTGCGGATGTTCCAGCCGAGCGTGCCCTTGGGCTGGCCGATGGCGGACCTCGAAGCGTCGCTCCAGGCCGAGCAGGCGCGTGCGCGGGATCCGCGTGCTGCCCTCGGCGCGCTCCGGCAGTGCCTCGCCGCGCAGAAACGGGCCGTAGAGCCGGGCGCAGGCCTCGCGTCGTTCGAACTGGGCAAGATGGTCGGCGTCGTGGATCAGGGCGAACTCGGCGTTCCCGCAGGCATGGGCGAACACCGCATGTTCCCAGGGCTGGGTGAAATGGTCGTACTCGCCGGCGAGCACCAGGGTCGGGCAGGTCGGGTGCCGCTCGAAGCCGCCGAAGGCCAGCAGGCGCCGGCTATTCTGCCGGTAGCGTTCGATCTCCGCCGCGGTCAGGCGTTGCAACTGGCGCAGCATGGCCTTGCGAAATACCGGGGAGACGCCGGTACGTTCCAGCTGTAGCGGGTTGATCAGGCCGGTCAGTACGCCGTGGGCGAAGGCGCTCTGGTCGCCCTCGTCGAGCCGGGCCAGGGCTTCTTCCAGCAGCAGCCGCGCACCGGGGCGGCCGAATGCGGTGATGCCGGCCAGTAGCAGGCGCGCGCAGCGGCGCGGATGGCGGGCGGCGAACAGCGCGGCCAGGGCCGAGCCGTAGGACAGGCCGATGGGCATCAACGGCGGCAGGCCGAGCTGTTCGGCGAAGGCCGCGATCAGGTCGGCGAGGTCTTCCAGGCTCAGTTCCGCCGCCAGTTGCAGGTTGCCGCCCTGGCTCGGCAGGTCGAGCAGGATCACCGGGTGCTCGGCGAGCAGTTCGCTGACCTCGCCGGTGAATGAGCGGAAGCTCTGGAAGGCGCCGCCCAGCAGGAGCACCGGCGGGCGCGGGTCGTCGGCGCGGGCGGCGAAGGCCTGGTAGCGCAGTTGCCAGCCGTCTAGGAAGAGGATATCCGGTTCGCTGCTCAGCGACTGCGCGCTGTAGTCGGTACGGTAGCGCATGGCGAGGCCCCGCGGTGTGTGCGTCGTTATTGTTGTTCTGCCGAGCGGGTGCCGGTGGGTGGCAGTGGCCAGGCTCGCCTCGAAGGTAAACAGAGGTAGCAATTTTGTTTACCTATCCTTCGGCCGGCGCCTGCGCCCAGGTGTCACCGTCTCGCGCACAGCCCCAGGCGCAGCGGGGCTGCCGCGTTACCGCCGGGGGCGATGGAACGCACTGTCTACCGACCGGCTGTTGCGGCTGGGCGCGCCGGGGCTGGCTCGCTATAATCGCGCATTTCCCTGACGCCAGATGCCGAGACCATGACCGAGTCCGTCCTCGACTATATGAGCCGCCTTGGCCGCGATGCCCGCGCCGCCTCGCGGTTGCTCGCGCGCGCCGCCACCGCGCAGAAGAACCGCGCCCTGCTGGCCGCGGCCGATGCGCTGGACGCCGCCCGCGCGGAGTTGTCCCACGCCAACGAGCAGGACCTCGCCGCCGGCCGCGCCAATGGCCTGGAGCCGGCGATGCTGGACCGCCTGGCGCTGACCCCGGCGCGCATCGACGACATGATCGAGGGCCTGCGCCAGGTCGCCACGCTGCCCGACCCGATCGGCGAGATCCGCGACATGCGCTATGTGCCCTCGGGCATCCAGATCGGCAAGATGCGCGTGCCGCTGGGCGTGGTCGGGATCATCTACGAGTCGCGGCCGAACGTGACCATCGACGCCGCCAGCCTGTGCCTGAAGTCCGGCAACGCGACCATCCTGCGCGGCGGCTCCGAGGCGATCCACTCCAACCAGGCGATCGCCCGCTGCATCCAGCAGGGCCTGGCCGAGGCCGGCCTGCCGGCCGCCGCCGTGCAGGTGGTGGAAACCACCGACCGCGCCGCGGTCGGCGCGCTGATCAGCATGCCCGAATACGTCGACGTGATCGTCCCGCGCGGCGGCAAGGGCCTGATCGAGCGCATCAGCCGCGAGGCCAAGGTGCCGGTGATCAAGCACCTGGACGGCATCTGCCACGTCTACATCGATGTCGCCGCCGACCTGGACAAGGCGATTCGCGTCGCCGACAACGCCAAGACCCAGCGCTATGCACCGTGCAACACCATGGAGACGCTGCTGGTGCATGCCGGCATCGCCGAGCAGGTGCTGCCGCCGCTGGCCACGATCTACCGCGAGAAGGGCGTGGAACTGCGCGGCGACGCCGCGACCCGCGCGCTGCTCGGCGCAGACGTGCTGGAGGCTACCGAGGAGGACTGGCGTACCGAGTACAACGCGCCGATCCTGTCGATCCGCATCGTCGACGGGCTGGACGCGGCGATCGAGCACATCAACACCTACGGCTCGCAGCACACCGACGCGATCATTACCGAGAACTTCAGCGATGCGCGGCGTTTCCTCGCCGAAGTGGATTCCGCTTCGGTGATGGTCAACGCCTCGACCCGCTTCGCCGACGGCTTCGAGTACGGCCTCGGCGCCGAGATCGGGATTTCCACCGACAAGCTGCACGCCCGCGGCCCGGTCGGCCTGGAAGGCCTGACCAGCGAGAAGTACGTCGTCTTCGGCGACGGTCACGTGCGCACCTGATGGGCAAACGTATCGGCCTGTTCGGCGGCACTTTCGACCCCGTGCATATCGGACATATGCGCAGCGCCGTGGAAATGGCCGAGCAGTTCGCCCTCGACGAACTGCGCCTGCTGCCCAATGCGCGGCCGCCGCACCGGGAAACCCCGCAGGTGTCGGCCGCGCAGCGGTTGGCGATGGTCGAGCGGGCGGTGGCGGGAGTCGAGCGATTGACGGTCGATCCCCGCGAACTGCAGCGCGACAAGCCGTCCTACACCATCGACACCCTGGAGTCGGTGCGGGCGGAACTGGCGGCCGACGACCAGTTGTTCATGCTGATCGGCTGGGATGCCTTCTGCGGCTTGCCGACGTGGCACCGCTGGGAGGCGTTGCTGGATCACTGCCACATCGTCGTGTTGCAGCGTCCGGATGCCGACAGCGAGCCGCCGGAGTCGCTGCGCGACCTGCTGGCGGCGCGGAGCGTGGCCGACCCGCAGGCCCTGAAAGGGCCGGGCGGACAGATCACCTTCGTCTGGCAGACGCCGCTGGCGGTGTCCGCCACCCAGATCCGCGCGCTGCTGGGTGCCGGGCGCTCCGTGCGTTTCCTGGTGCCGGACGCGGTATTGAACTACATCGAGGCGCACCACCTGTATCGTGCGCCACACTGATAAAGAAACAGAGACCGACTCAATGCAAACCGAACAACTCGTCCAAGTGGCCATCGATGCCCTGGAAGACCTCAAGGCCCAGGACATCGTGACCCTCGATGTGCGGGACAAGACCAGCGTCACCGACTACATGGTGATCGCCTGCGGCAGTTCCAGCCGCCAGGTCAAGTCGCTGGCCGACAACGTCCTGACCAAGGCCAAGGAAAACGGCGTCAAGCCCCTGGGCAGCGAAGGCCTGGAGTCCGGCGAATGGGCGCTGCTCGACCTGGGCGACGTGGTGGTCCACGTGATGCTCCCGGCGACCCGCCAGTTCTACGACCTGGAGCGCCTGTGGCAGGGCGCCGAGCAGAGCCGCGCCCAGCACCAGCCGGAAGAGTGACGCCGGCATGCGGTTGCGCCTGATCGCGGTTGGCTCGCGCATGCCTCGCTGGGTCGAGGAAGGCTGGCAGGAATACGTCAAGCGCCTGCCGGCCGAGCTGTCCCTCGAACTGGTGGAGATCCCGCTCAACACCCGCGGCAAGAACGCCGACGTGGCGCGCCTGATCCGTCAGGAAGGCGAGGCCATGCTGGCGCGCGTGCAGCCGGGGGAACGGGTGGTGACCCTGGAGGTCGAAGGTCGGCCCTGGAGCACCGAGCAACTGGCTCGCGAACTGGATCGCTGGCGTCTCGACGCACGCACCGTGAATCTCATGGTCGGCGGCCCGGAAGGGCTGGCGCCGGAGGTCTGCGCGCGCAGCGAGCAGCGCTGGTCGCTGTCGCCGTTGACGCTGCCGCACCCGTTGGTGCGGATCCTGGTCGGCGAGCAGATCTACCGGGCCTGGACCGTGTTGTCCGGGCACCCCTACCACAAATAGTCCCCAGTCCCGATGCCGCAGCCGATCCACCTGAAAGACCACGAGAAAGACGCCCGCCTGGTGCGTCGGCGCGTCATCGTCGGGGCGGTGGCGGTGGTCTTGCTGACCCTGGTGCTGGTGGCGCGCATGTACCACCTGCAGGTGACCCAGTACGAGTACCATTCGACGCTGTCGGAGAACAACCGGGTCCATGTGCAGCCGATCCCGCCGACCCGCGGGATCATCTTCGACCGCAACGGCGTGATCATCGCCGACAACCGGCCGAGCTTCAGCCTGACCATCACCCGCGAACGCACTGAGGACCTGCAGAAGACCCTCGACACGCTGGTGGAGATCCTCGGCCTGACCGAGGACGACCGGGCCATCTTCGAGAAGCGCATGAAGCAGGGGCGGCGTCCGTTCGAGCCGGTTCCCATCATGTTCGAACTCAACGAGGAACAGATCGCCCGCATCGCGGTGAACCAGTTCCGCCTGCCGGGCGTCGACGTGGCGACCCAGTTCGTCCGCCACTACCCGCTGAAGGAGCACTTCGCCCATTCGGTCGGGTACGTCGGGCGGATCAACGAGCAGGAACTGAAGAACCTCGACCCGATCAACTACAGCGGCACCCACCATATCGGCAAGACCGGCATCGAGCGCTTCTACGAGAGCGAGTTGCACGGCACGGTTGGCTACGAGGAAGTCGAGACCAACGCCCGCGGGCGGGTGCTGCGGGTGCTCAAGCGCACCGACCCGATTCCCGGCAAGGACATCGTCCTGAGCATCGACAGCCGCCTGCAGGAGGCCGCCGAGAACGCCCTGGCCGGGCGGCGGGGCGCCATCGTGGCGATCCAGCCGTCCACCGGCGACGTGCTGGCGATGGTCAGCCAGCCGAGCTACGACCCCAACCTGTTCGTCACCGGCATCAGCTTCAAGGCCTATGCCGAGCTGCGTGACTCCATCGACCGGCCGCTGTACAACCGCGTCCTGCGCGGGCTCTATCCGCCGGGCTCGACGGTGAAGCCGGCGGTGGCGCTGGCCGGCCTCGACGCCGGGGTGGTCACGCCGACCTCGCGGGTCTTCGACCCCGGCTACTACCAGTTGCCCAACTACGACCACAAGTACCGTAACTGGAACCGCTACGGCGATGGCTGGGTGAGCCTGGAGTCGGCGATCTACCGGTCCAACGACACCTATTTCTACGACCTCGCGCACAAGCTGGGGATCGACCGCCTGCACGCCTTCATGAGCCGCTTCGGCTTCGGCCAGAAAGTCGCCCTGGACATGTTCGGCGAAGCCGACGGGCTGATGCCCTCGCGCGAATGGAAGCGCAAGACCCGCCGCCAGGTCTGGTACCCGGGCGAGACCCTGATCCTCGGCATCGGCCAGGGCTACATGCAGGCGACGCCGATCCAACTGGCGCAGATGACCGCGCTGCTGGCCAACAAGGGCCACTGGATCCGCCCGCACCTGGCCAAGACCATCGACGGCCAGCCGCCGGTCGACCCCGACCCGATGCCCGACATCGTGCTGCGCGACCCGGCCAACTGGGACCGCGTCGACTACGGCATGCAGCAGGTGGTGCATGGCGCCCGCGGCACGGCGCGCAAGGTCGGCGCCACCTCGGCCTACCTGATCGCCGGCAAGAGCGGTACCGCCCAGGTGGTGGCGATCAAGCAGAACGAGCGCTACGACCGCTCCAAGCTGCTCGAGCGGCACCGCGACCACGCCCTGTTCGTCGGCTTCGCGCCGGCCAACAACCCGCAGATCGCGGTGGCGGTGATGGTGGAGAACGGCGAGTCCGGCTCCGGCGTCGCCGCCCCGGTGGTCAAGCAGGTGATGGACGCCTGGCTGCTCGACGAGCACGGCAAGCTCAAGGCCGAATACGCGGAACCCGTCGCGCCGCTCGCGGCGGCGGTGGCCAAGCCCGAACCCACGGCAGCCGAGCCGGAGGCGCCCGCCCTTGAACAGTAACTTCGACCGCACCCTGTCCAACGAAGACGTGATGCGCCGGCGCGCCAGCCTGTTGCAGCGCCTGCACATCGACGGGATTCTCCTGCTGCTGTTGCTGATCCTCGGCGCCACCGGCCTGTTCGTCCTCTATTCGGCGAGCGGCAAGAGCTGGGACATGCTGATGAAGCAGGCCACCTCGTTCGGCCTGGGACTGGGCATGATGGTGGTCATCGCCCAGATCGAGCCGCGCTTCATGGCCCGCTGGGTGCCGCTGGGCTACCTGGTGGGGGTCGCGCTGCTGGTGGTGGTCGACGTGATCGGCCACGACGCCAAGGGGGCGACGCGCTGGATCAACATCCCCGGGGTGATCCGCTTCCAGCCCTCGGAGTTCATGAAGCTGCTGATGCCGATGACGGTGGCCTGGTACCTGTCCAAGCGCAACCTGCCGCCGGGGCTCAAGCACATGGTGATCAGCCTGGCGATCATCATCACCCCGTTCGTGCTGATCCTGAAACAACCCGACCTCGGCACCGCCATGCTGATCCTCGCTTCCGGCGGCTTCGTGCTGTTCGTCGGCGGCCTGCGCTGGCGCTGGATCGTCGGCGCGGTGTCGGCGGCGGTGCCGATCGCCGTGGCGATGTGGTTCTTCATCATGCACGACTACCAGAAACAGCGGGTGCTGACCTTCCTCGACCCGGAAAGCGACCCGCTGGGCACCGGCTGGAACATCATCCAGTCTAAGGCGGCCATCGGTTCCGGCGGGGTATTCGGCAAGGGCTGGCTGCTGGGCACCCAGTCGCACCTGGATTTTTTGCCGGAAAGCCACACCGACTTTATCATTGCGGTCCTCGGCGAGGAGTTCGGCCTGGTCGGCGTCTGCCTGCTGCTGGTGCTCTACCTGCTGCTGATCAGTCGTGGCCTGGTGATCACCGCCCAGGCGCAGACGCTCTACGGCAAACTGCTGGCCGGTGGCATCACCATGACGTTTTTCGTTTATGTCTTCGTGAATATCGGTATGGTGAGCGGGTTGTTGCCGGTGGTGGGGGTACCGCTGCCTTTCATTAGTTATGGCGGAACTTCGCTGGTTACCCTGTTGTCAGGGTTCGGGGTTCTGATGTCGATCCATACCCATCGGAAGTGGATCGCCCAGGTTTGAGACCAAGAGTGAAGAACGCAATGCAAGTACTGCGTACATGGGCGGCCAGGGGCGTCCAATGGGTCGGCGTAGCCGGCGTCATTGGCCTGTCCGGGGCGGCCCAGGCGGGGGACTACGACGGCTCGCCGCAAGTGGCCGAGTTCGTCAGCGAAATGACCCGCGACTACGGCTTCGCCGGAGAGCAGCTGATGGGGCTGTTCCGCGACGTGAACCGCAAGCAGTCGATCCTCGATGCGATCTCGCGCCCGGCCGAGCGGGTCAAGCAGTGGAAGGAATACCGGCCGATCTTCATCAGCGACGCGCGCATCAGTCGTGGCGTCGACTTCTGGAACAAGCATGCCGAAGACCTGGTGCGGGCGGAGAAGGAATACGGCGTGCCGGCCGAGATCATCGTCTCGATCATCGGCGTGGAAACCTTCTTCGGCCGCAACACCGGCAGTTACCGGGTGATGGACGCGCTGTCCACCCTCGGCTTCGACTACCCGCCGCGGGCCGACTTCTTCCGCAAGGAGTTGCGCGAGTTCCTCCTGCTCGCCCGCGAACAGCAGGTCGACCCGCTCAGCCTGACCGGCTCCTACGCCGGCGCCATGGGCCTGCCACAATTCATGCCGAGCAGCTTCCGCGCCTACGCGGTGGACTTCGACGGCGATGGCCACATCAATATCTGGAGCGACCCGACCGACGCCATCGGTAGCGTCGCCAGCTACTTCAAGCAGCACGGCTGGGTCACCGGCGAGCCGGTGGTCTCGGTGGCCGAGATCAACGACGAGAGCGCCGAGAGCGCGGTGACCAGGGGCGTCGACCCGACCATGAGCCTGGGCGAGCTGCGTGCCCGCGGCTGGCGCACCCACGATGCGCTGCGCGACGACCAGAAGGTCACGGCGATGCGTTTCGTCGGCGACAAGGGCATCGAGTATTGGGTCGGTTTGCCGAACTTCTACGTGATCACCCGCTATAATCGCAGCGCCATGTATGCCATGGCGGTTTATCAGCTGGCGGGCGAGATTGCCCGCGCGCGAGGTGCCCATTGAGCAAGCGTGTCCGCTCCTCCCTGATCCTGCCCGCCGTCTGCGGCCTCGGGCTGGCGGCCGTGCTGTTGAGCAGTTGCTCCAGCAAGGCGCCCCAGCAGCCGGCCAGGCAGGCGGGCATTTCCGGGCCGGGCGACTATTCCCGTCCGCATCGCGACGGCGCCCCCTGGTGGGACGTCGACGTGTCGCGGATCCCCGATGCGGTACCGATGCCGCACAACGGTTCGGTGAAGGCCAACCCCTACACCGTGCTGGGCAAGACCTACTACCCGATGAACGATGCGCGGGCCTACCGGATGGTCGGCACCGCGTCCTGGTACGGCACCAAGTTCCACGGCCAGGCCACCGCCAACGGCGAGACCTACGACCTCTACGGCATGACCGCCGCGCACAAGACCCTGCCGTTGCCGAGCTATGTGCGGGTGACCAACCTGGACAACGGCAAGAGCGTGATCGTCCGCGTCAACGACCGCGGCCCGTTCTATTCCGACCGGGTCATCGACCTGTCCTTCGCCGCGGCGAAGAAGCTCGGTTATGCCGAGACCGGCACCGCGCGGGTCAAGGTCGAAGGCATCGACCCGGTGCAGTGGTGGGCCCAGCGCGGCCGGCCGGCACCGATGGTCCTGGCGCAGCCCAAGCAGGCGGTGGCCCAGGCCGCTCCCGCCGCGGCGCAGACGCAGGCGGTGGCGATGGCCCAGCCGATCGAGACCTACACTCCGCCGCCGGCGCAGCATGCGGCCGCCGTGCTGCCGGTGCAGATCGACTCAAAAAAAAACGCTTCATTACCAGCCGATGGCCTGTATCTCCAGGTGGGCGCCTTCGCCAACCCGGATGCGGCGGAGCTGCTGAAGGCCAAGCTGAGCGGCGTGACGGCTGCGCCGGTGTTTATCAGCTCGGTCGTGCGCAACCAGCAGATTCTGCACCGGGTGCGGCTGGGACCGATCGGTTCGGCGGACGAGGTTAGCCGCACCCAGGACAGCATCCGCGTGGCCAACCTTGGCCAGCCGACGCTGGTACGCCCCGACTGAGCGCCTACTCACGCAGGGAATTCCCGCAAGGGATTGTTTGACCATTGGTAGAACCAGAGAGACGGATGAACATCACCACTATCGCGAAACGCTTGTCACTGCTTGTCCTGTTCATCGCCCCTACGGCTGGCTGGGCTGCTGAATCCATGGTTCCGGCGCCGCCGCAACTGGCCGCCAAGTCGTACGTCCTGATGGACGGCGAGAGCGGCCAGGTTCTGGTCGAGAACAACGGCGACCAGCGCCTGCCGCCGGCCAGCCTGACCAAACTGATGACCGCCTACATCGCCACCAAGGAGATCGAGGCCGGCCGCATCGGCGAGAACGACCTGGTCACCGTCAGCGAACATGCCTGGCGCACCGGCGGTTCGCGGATGTTCATCAAGGTCGGCAGCCAGGTATCGGTGAGCGACCTGCTGCATGGCATCATCATCCAGTCCGGCAACGACGCCAGCGTCGCCCTGGCCGAGCATATCGCCGGCAGCGAAGACGCCTTCGCCGACATGATGAACACCACCGCGCAGAAGCTGGGCCTGACCAACTCCCACTTCATGGACGCCACCGGCCTGCCCAACCCGGACCACTATTCCTCCGCCCGCGACATGGCGGTGCTGGCCCGCGCGATCATCTACGGCGAGCCGAGCCACTACGCGATCTACGCGCAGAAGGAATTCCTATGGAACAACATCAAGCAGCCGAACCGCAACCTGCTGCTGTGGCGCGACAAGACCGTCGACGGCCTGAAGACCGGCCACACCGACGAAGCCGGCTACTGCCTGGTGGCTTCCGCGGTACGCGACGGCCAGCGCATGATCGCCGTGGTGTTCGGCACCAACAGCGAGCAGGCCCGCGCCGCCGAGACCCAGAAGCTGCTGACCTATGGCTTCCGCTTCTTCGAAAGCCGCAACTTCTACAAGAAGGGCACCGAGCTGACCAAGGGCCTGGTCTGGAAGGGTTCCGAGCATGAAGTGAAAGCCGGCCTCGCCGAAGACCTGACCATGACCCTGCCGCGCGGCCAGATGCAGAAGCTGCAGGCCAGCATGGTCCTGGAGCCGCAGCTGATGGCGCCGATCCAGCAGGGCCAGGTGATCGGCAAGGTGGAAGTGAAGCTGGACGACAAGGTCATCCGCAGCGCCGACCTGGTCGCCCTCAACGCCGTCGAGGAGGGTGGTTTCTTCCGCCGCCTGTGGGATAGCATCCGCCTGTTCTTCTACGGTTTGTTCAACTGACCGACCGGCGCCCGCCCGCTCACGAGGCCAGCGGGCGCCCGTCCCCGCGGACCACGGGTCCGCCGCCGCCATGACCGATACCCCTGACGTTCAACCCCCGAAAATCGAATTCCCCTGCGAGCGCTATCCGATCAAGGTGATCGGCGACGCCGGCGAAGGTTTCTCCGACCTGGTCGTGGAAATCATCCAGCGCCACGCGCCGGATCTCGACGTCGAGACCCTGGTGGTCCGTGACAGCAGCAAGGGGCGATTCCTCTCGGTGCAGGTGCTGATCACCGCCACCGATGTCGACCAACTGCAAGCCATCCATAACGACCTGCGCGCGACCGGACGCGTGCACATGGTGCTCTGATGGGACTCGAGCTGGGCTTCCGTGAGCTCGGCGAGGTTCCCTACGAACCGACCTGGCATGCCATGCAGCGCTTCGTTGCCGAACGCGACAAATCGGTAATGGACGAAGCCTGGCTGTTGCAGCACCCTGCGGTCTTCACCCAGGGGCAGGCCGGCAAGGCGGAGCATGTGCTGTTCCCCGGCGACATCCCGGTGATCCAGGTGGATCGCGGCGGCCAGGTGACCTACCACGGCCCCGGCCAGTTGGTCACCTACCTGCTGCTCGATGTCCGCCGCCTGGGACTGGGCGTGCGCGAGCTGGTCAGCCGGATCGAGCAGAGCCTGATCGGCCTGCTGGCGTCCTATGACGTGCAGGCCGTGGCCAAGCCGGACGCGCCGGGTGTCTACGTCGACGGGGCGAAGATCGCCTCCCTCGGCCTGCGCATCCGTAACGGCTGTTCCTTCCATGGCCTGGCGCTGAACCTGGACATGGACCTGCGACCGTTCCAACGAATCAATCCCTGCGGCTACGCCGGGATGCCCATGACCCAACTGCGCGACCTGGTTGGGCCAGTGGATTTTGCCGAGGTGTGTACCCGATTGCGCGCTGAGCTCGTCTCACGCCTTGGCTACGCTGAACAGAAGACCCTTACGGGCGGGATCGAACTGACATGAGCACTGTTGTGGAGAAGTCCGGAGAAGCCAAGCCGGGCAAGGTGGAAGTCGGCGTGAAGCTGCGCGGCGCGGAAAAGGTCGCGCGGATTCCGGTGAAGATCATTCCCACCGAGGAACTGCCGAAGAAACCCGACTGGATCCGCGTGCGCATCCCGGTTTCCCCCGAGGTCGACCGCATCAAGCAACTGCTGCGCAAGCACAAGCTGCACAGCGTCTGCGAAGAGGCGTCCTGCCCGAACCTGGGCGAGTGCTTCTCCGGCGGCACCGCGACCTTCATGATCATGGGCGATATCTGCACCCGACGCTGCCCGTTCTGCGACGTCGGTCATGGCCGGCCGAAGCCGCTGGACGTCGACGAGCCGACCAACCTGGCCATCGCCATCGCCGACCTGCGGCTGAAGTACGTGGTGATCACCTCGGTGGACCGCGACGATCTGCGCGACGGCGGCGCCCAGCACTTCGCCGACTGCCTGCGCGAGATCCGCAAGCTGTCGCCGGGGATCCAGCTGGAAACCCTGGTGCCTGACTATCGCGGTCGCATGGACATCGCCCTGGAGATCACCGCCAACGAGCCGCCGGACGTGTTCAACCACAACCTGGAGACGGTGCCGCGCCTGTACCGCTCCTCGCGGCCGGGCTCGGACTTCGAGTGGTCGCTGGACCTGCTGCAGAAGTTCAAGCAGATGGTTCCGCACGTACCGACCAAGTCCGGGCTGATGCTCGGCCTGGGCGAGACCGACGACGAGGTCATCGAGGTCATGCAGCGGATGCGCGAGCACGACATCGACATGCTGACCCTCGGCCAGTACCTGCAGCCGTCGCGCAACCACCTGCCGGTGCAGCGTTTCGTGCATCCGGACACCTTCGCCTGGTTCGCCGAGGAAGGCGAGAAGATGGGCTTCAAGAACGTCGCGTCCGGCCCGCTGGTGCGTTCGTCCTACCATGCCGACCAGCAGGCGCACGGCAACAAGATCGGCTGATCTACGCCGCGCCAATGCCTTCCGACGCCGCGTCCCTGCACAGGGACGCGGCGTTTTTCATTGGGCAGCCACGAAGCCTCTTCGGACGTAGGACGAACAACCGCTTGCGGTTATCCGCCGGCGCGTAGGTGAGTACCGTTTGCTCTCATCCCTGTGCGGTAACGAAGCGACTGCGCTGGCCGAGCTGCCGCACCGCCTCGATCAGTGCATCGGCTGCCAGGCTGGGTTGGCGCGAGAAGGCGTAGAAACGCGCCTCCGGCAGCGTCGGAAAACCCTGTTCCGGGCCCAGTTCGCGTAGCCCCTCGCGCATCTGGCTGCGCGCCACCACCGTCACGGCGAAACCGGCCAGCGCGGCGGACAGGCAGCCGGCCATGCTGGCGCTCTCGAACACCAGGCGCCAGGGACGCGCAGCGGCGCCGAGGGCTGTAATCGCCGCTTCGCGGTAGACGCAGGGTTCGGGGAACAGCGCCAGCGGCAGCGGTTCGCCCGCGGGCAGCTCGATCGCGGTCGCCGCGGCCCAGACCAGCGGTTCCTCCCAGAGCAGTTCGCCGTCGTCTCCTACCCGCCGGCACTGCTTGCCGAACACCACGTCGGTGCGCCCCTGGGCCTGCTGGCGGAGCAGGTCGGTGGTGATACCGACCTTGAGTTCGATGGATGCTTCGGGGTGCCAGCGGCGAAAGCGTTGCAGGACGCGTGGCAGCCAGGCGCTGGCGAAGTCCTCCGAAGCGCCGATGCGCAGGCGGTCGCGGATCGGCGTGCCGTGCAGCCTGGCGCGGGCCTCGCGCTCCAGCTCGACGATGTTGCGGGCATAGGCGTAGAGCGTCTCGCCCGCCTGGGTCAGCTCCAGGCGGCGAGTGGTGCGGCTGAGCAGGCTGACGCCGGCTGTCTGTTCCAGGCGCTTGATATGCCCGCTGACTGCGGAGGGGGTGAGCGCGAGATTGTCCGCGGCGAGGGCGAAACCGCCGCTGTCGACCACTTCGAGAAAGGTACGCAACAACACGATATCCAGGGATTGGAGGTGGGGACGGCAAGCTCCATGAGGTCTTCCATTCATCTCGTTTCATGAATAGTAGACGCTAACTATTCATGAATCACCCTTGGCAAGCGTCCTAGGATGTCCCTTCTTTCTCTTGGAGAGGTCCGATGAGCCGCTATGCCTTCGTTTCCGCCGATGTCCTGGATATCGCCTACCTGGAGTGGAATCCGCAGGGGGCGCGCAGCGCCGTCTTGTTGCACGGTTGGCCGGACAGCCCGCATACCTGGAAAGACCTGGCGGAGTCCCTGGCGGACGCCGGCTATCGGGTGCTGGCACCAGCCCTCCGGGGATTCGCCCCGACCCGCTTCCGCGATGCGTCTACTCCGCGCAGCGGGCAACTGGCGGCTCTGGCTTGCGATCTGCTGGCATTCGTCGACAGCCTGGCATTGCAACGTCCCCTGCTGGTCGGCCATGACTGGGGGGCTCGCGCGGTGGCTAGTGCCTGCGGACTGCGCGAGGGCGTAGCCTCGCACCTGGTGATGCTCTCGGTGGGGTACGCCAGCAACGATCCGCAGCAAGTTCTTTCCCTGCCGCAGGCCCGTAGCTTCTGGTACCAGTGGTTCATGGCTACGCCACGCGGAGAGCGCGCGCTGCGCGAGGAGGGCGAGGCATTCGCCCGGCAGATGTGGGACACCTGGTCGCCGCCGGGATGGTATGCCGAGCGCGATTTCCAGGAGGCCGCCCAGGCCTTCTCCGGGCCGGACTGGGTCGCCGTGGTGCTGCACTATTACCGGCATCGCTGGGGCTTCGTCGCGGGGGAGCCGCGCTACGGGGCGGCGGAACAGCGCTTGCTCCCGGCACCGCGCCTGGCGCTGCCGACCCTGGTGCTGCACGGCGGCGCGGATGCCTGCACCCACCCCGACGGCTCCCGCGGACGCGAGCACTACTTCAGCGGGCGCTACCAGCGGCTGGTGCTGGAGAGCGTCGGCCATTTTCCGCAGCGCGAGGCGGCCGCCCAGGTGGCGGACGCTATCCTGCGGTTCTGCGCGGATGACTAGGTCCTGGACACCGCAGCGGCGGATAACGCCCATGGCGTTATCCGCCCTACGAACCGGTGTGCCGCGAGCGGTCGCGGCGGACGTGGGGTCGTAAGCTCCGCCGGTGGCCCTATGGCGTCCGCAGGCGGTCGAGCAGCGCCGGGGTCGGATAGCCGTCCGCCGGCCAGCCGAACTCCTGCTGGCAGGCGCGGATCGCCTTGCGCGTATTGGCGCCGATGATGCCATCCACCGCGCCCGGATCGTGTCCGCGGGCGGCCAGTTGCCGTTGCAGCTCGATGCGCTGCGAGCGGCTCAGCGGAACATCCTCCAGCGGCCAGGCGCCGACTATCCGGCCGCCGCCCTTGAAGCTGTCGGCGAGCAGGCCGACGGCCAGGGCGTAGGCGCTGGAGTTGTTGTACTTGAGGATGGCGCGGAAGTTGTGCAGCACCAGGAAGGCCGGGCCGCGGTGCCCGGCCGGCAGCAGCAGCGAGGCCTGTTCGCCGGAGAGTCCGGAGGGCAGGGGGCCGCCGTTGACGCCTTGTACGCCCATCCCTTGCCATTCGCCCAGGGGCTTGCGGATGGTGAGTTCCGCCAGGGAATAGTCGAAGCCTGCCGGCAGGCGGACTTCGAAACCCCAGGGTTGTCCGGCGATCCAGCCGGAGGCTTTCAGGTAGTTGGCGGTGGAGGCCAGGGCGTCGCCGGGCGAGCCCCAGATGTCACGCTTGCCGTCGCCGTCGAAGTCCACGGCATACTGGTTGTAGGTGGTCGGGATGAACTGGGTCTGGCCCATGGCGCCGGCCCAGGAGCCGATCATGAAGGAGGCCGGAACGTCGCCGTGCTGGAGAATCTTCAGGGCGGCGAGCAACTGGGCGTGGGCGAATTCCGGGCGGCGTCCTTCATAGGCTAGGGTCGCCAGGGAGCGGATCACGTTCTTGTTGCCCATGTGCGAACCGTAGTTGCTCTCCATGCCCCAGATCGCCACCACCGCATCCGCATCCACCGCATAGCGCGCGTCGACTTCGCCGAGGATGCGCGCATGCTGCGCCAGGCGCGCCTGGCCCTGGCGAACGCGCAGCGGATCGAGGGCGCCTTCCAGGTACTTCCATACCGGTCGGGTGAATTCCGGCTGGCTGCGGTCTGCTTCGACCACGGCGGGATCGGGCTGGACGCCGGCGAAGGCGCGATCGAAGGTCTGCGCATCGATTCCACCGGCCAGCGCCTGTTGACGGAAGGCGTCGCGCCACTGTTCGAAGCTTTGCCCAGGCTGGGCCTCGTTCGGCGCGCCAGCGGGCACCGAGGCGGCCGGGCCGGCGCCGGAGAAGGGCGCCTTGGTCTGCTGGGGAGCGGCAGGCTGGTTGTATTCGACTGTCGGATTCTTCTGCGCGCACGCGCTGGAGAGGCCAAGCCCCATGGCGACGACGGTGCTGCCCAGCAGCCCGCTCACCTTCAGCAGGGCGGATCGTTCGGGGTTACGCATTGCTCTCCTCAGCAGGGTCCTCGGGACGGGCCACCTTAGCACGCCGGCCAGGACGCGTCTGCCGTCGTTGGACGCGCCGGCGGGGCCCCGGGTTCGTCAATGTGGTTCCATCGGCGCGGTGGATATCGTTCGCCATATGTTCGGTCACTGTCGGGCGGCCAATGGTTTCGTCCGTATCGCTCCGCCGCCTGTCGAAGCCTCGCGGCGCACCCGAGTCGGGATCGGCGACGGGGCGCGCGGCATGCTCGAGGCCTTCGACTTCTTCTTCCTGGCCTTCGTTCTGCGCGACATGGCTACCCGCTTCGGCGTCGGCATCGAACGCCCGAGCCTGGTTCGTGCGCTGTAATGGCCAGAGGGTTGCCAGTCGGCCGCGCGGGATGTCGAGGCCGCGGATCATGATGGAGGAACCATTGGCTTTTCGCCCAACCCGATGGGGCCAGGGCTTGCGCGCCGACGATAGTGTGCCCATGGGCGGCAGGCTGGCGGTGGGGTTGGTCTTGTCGACGGGCTTCGGGCGGGGTAGGCGGGGCGCGTGGGTGAGGAGGGCGTTGCGGGAGGATGGACCAGCGGCTGTTTCAGGCCGCCATAACGAAAGAAGCCTCCCAGTTACGGGAGGCTTCGCGGCGGTAGCTGCCTTTGCCTTTCTTCGCCTGTTCCTGGCGGCTGCGGAACAGTGGCTGGGCGACCAGGGATTTGGCCTTGTTCGGCCGCTTGCTTTTCTTTGCCATGGCATAGGTCCTCGAAGGTGATCGGGCTGGCGCTCGCCAGCGCGCGCATCATCTGCCTGTCGCCGCGGATTGTCCAGTGCCGGTTGCGCCTTCAGGCTGCCGGCAGGCCGAGGCGCTGGCCGGCGAGGCTCAGGGCGAGAAGCGAGAGACCGCTCCAGGGGCTGCCGGGTGCCTGTCCCTTGATCTGCGCGTCGATCAACTGGGCATCCCTCAGCATCTGGTTCCAGCGGCTGCTGGAGTGGCGTTGCAGGGCACGGGTCAGCAGCGGACGGCGCTTGTCCCAGACCGGCGGACGCGCCTGGGCGAAGGCTTTCTCCAGCGGGATGCCCTGGCCGTATTGCTGGGACAGGCCAGCCAGCAGGCGGATCTCGCGGGCCAGGCCCCAGAGGATCACCGGCGGCTCGATGCCTTCGCCGCGCAGTCCTTCCAGGATGCGCAGGGCGTGGGCCGCTTCACCGCCAAGGGCAGCGTCGATCAGGCCGAAGACATCGAAGCGTGCGCTGTCGGCGACCGCGGCCTGTACGGTGGCGGCGTCGATCTGGTTGCCCTCGGCGAGCAGCTTGAGCTTTTCGATTTCCTGGGCGGCGGCGAGCAGGTTGCCTTCCACGCGCGCGGCGATCAGCTCCAGGGCTTCGGGGCTGGCGGACAGGCCGGCCTGGGACAGGCGCTGGCGAATCCACTGCGGCAACTGGTGGACGTCGACCGGCCAGACCTGGATGAACTGCGCGGCGTTGCCATCGATCAGGGCCTTGGCCCACTTGGTCTTCTGCGTGCTGCCATCGAGCTTGGGCAGACTGAGCAGGAGCACGGTGTCTTCCGGCGGCCGTTGCAGGTATTCCTGGAGAATCGCCGCGCCTTTGTCGCCGGGCTTGCCGGAGGGCAGGCGCAGTTCGATCAGGCGCTTCTCGGCGAACAGCGACAGGCTGGCGCCGGCCTCCAGCAGCAAGCCCCAATCGAAGTTGGCTTCGGCATTGAATACCTGGCGCTCGCCGAAGTCGCGCTCGCGGCAGGCCTGGCGAATGGCATCGCAGGCTTCCTGGCAGAGCAGCGGTTCATCGCCGCTGACGACATAGACGGGCGCCAGGGGGCCCTGGAGGTGCTTGGCGAGTTGCGCGGGAGTCAGCTTCATAGGAGAAGACGGGGCCGGCGAAACCGGCCCCGGGGCATCACGGGGTGGGGAACTCGATCGGCGACTGCTGCGGCTCGGCGGCGCGGCGCTGGCGCTCCGCCTCGTCGGCGGCGCGCAGGGCTTCGGCTTCCGCCTTGGCCTTGGCTTCTGCCTGGCGCTGGGCTTCGTCGAGTTGCGCCGGGGTCAGCGCCTGGAGGCGCATGGACAACTGCTGGATCAGGTCGCGCCGCATCTCGCTGCGCAGCTGCGCGGCTTCCTGGTCGGAACCGATCAGGTTGTTTTCGTCGTGCACGTAGACCTTCTGCACCTGTACCTGGTTGCTCATCAGGACCAGGTCGTTGGCGCCGACGATCTCGTAGTTGATCGTGTTGGTCAGCTCGAACTCCGCGCCGCGCGCGGAACCGGTGTAGCTGACGGTGCGCTGCTGGTTGTCCTCGCGGACCAGCACCAGGTGGTAGGGCGCGTTGCTGGTGACCTTCACGCCGCTGTTTTCCAGGGTTTCCTTCAGTTCGCGCACGGTCGGGCCGTAGGCGTTGCGCGCGGACACGTCGATTTCCTTGAGCGCGAATTGCGCATCGCCCAGGCCGCGCAGTTGGAAGCCGCAGGCGGCCAGCAGGGTGGTCATACCGATCAGCGCGGCGCTGGTCAGGATACGTTTCATCAAGCTTCCCTCACTCCTGTTGATCAGCGCCCCCGGATGGCCGGGGGCGTCCAATGGAATCGCGTATCAGTTGGCGACGATGTTGACCAGTTTGCCCGGTACCACGATGACCTTGCGGATGCTCAGGCCTTCGGTGAAACGCAGCACGTTCTCGTTGGCGCGCGCGGCGGCCTCGACATCCTCGCGGCTGGCGCTGGCGGCCACGTCGATGTGTCCGCGCAGCTTGCCGTTGACCTGCACCACCAGTTGCAGGGTGTCCTGCACCAGTGCGCTCTCGTCGACGCTCGGCCAGCGCGCATCGATCACCGCTTCGGCATGGCCGAGCTGGCCCCAGAGCACGTGGCAGATGTGCGGAGTGATGGGCGCCAGCAGCAGAACCACGGTTTCCAGGCCTTCCTGGATCAGGGCGCGGTCCTGGGCGTCCTGGTTCGGCGCCTTCTCCAGCACGTTCATCAGGGTCATCACCGCGGCGATGGCGGTGTTGAACTTGTGGTGCTGGCCGACATCCTGGCTGGCCTGCCTGATCGCCAGGTGGATGGCGCGGCGGACCTGCTTCTGCGCGTCGCTCAGGGCGGCGACGTCCAGCGCGCCGGGGAGGCCGGCGCTGACGTGGGCGTGAGCCAGGCGCCAGACGCGGCGGAGGAAGCGGTTGGCGCCCTCGACGCCGGCGTCCGACCACTCCAGGCTCATGTCCGGCGGCGAGGCGAACATCATGAACAGGCGGCAGGTATCGGCACCGTACTGGTCGATCATCGATTGCGGGTCGACGCCGTTGTTCTTCGACTTCGACATCTTCTCGGTGCCGCCGATCTCGACCGGCTGGCCGTCGCTCTTCAGGCGCGCGCCGACGACCTTGGCCTTGGCGTCACGCTCGACCTCGACGTCGGCCGGGTTGAACCAGTCCTTGCCGCCGTTGGCGGTGGTCCGGTAGTAGGTATCGGCGACCACCATGCCCTGGGTCAGCAGGTTCTTGAACGGTTCGTCGCTGCCGACCAGGCCTTCGTCGCGCATCAGCTTGTGGAAGAAGCGCGCATAGAGCAGGTGCAGGATGGCGTGCTCGATGCCGCCGATGTACTGGTCGACCGGCAGCCAGTAGTCGGCCGCCTTCCTGTCCAGCATGCCGCCTTCGAACTGCGGGCAGGCGTAGCGGGCGAAATACCAGGACGACTCGACGAAGGTGTCCATGGTGTCGGTTTCGCGTTTGGCCGGCTGGCCGCATTTCGGGCAGTTGCATTCGTAGAATTCCGGCATCTTCGCCAGCGGCGAACCGGAGCCGTCCGGTACCACGTCTTCCGGCAGCACCACCGGCAACTGGTCGGCCGGCACCGGGACGTCGCCGCAAGCCTCGCAGTGGATGATCGGGATCGGGCAGCCCCAGTAGCGCTGGCGGCTGATGCCCCAGTCGCGCAGGCGGAACTGGGTGCGTGCCTGGCCCAGGCCCTTGGCCTCGAGGTCGGCGCCGATGGCGTCGAAGGCGGCCTGGTAGCCGAGGTTGTCGTACTTGCCGGAGTTGACGGTGAGCACGGACTCGTCCTTGGCGCCGTACCACTCCTTCCAGACGCTGGACTCGAAGTCGTTGTCGCCCTCGACCTTGGCGATCACCTGGCGGATCGGCAGGCCGTACTTGTTGGCGAACTCGAAGTCGCGCTCGTCATGGCCGGGCACCGCCATCACCGCGCCTTCGCCGTAGTTCATCAGCACGTAGTTGGCGACCCATACCGGCAGCTTGTCGCCGGTCAGCGGGTGTTCGACGAACAGGGAAGTGGCCATGCCTTTCTTCTCCTGGGTGGCGATGTCGGCCTCGGCGACGCCGCCGCGCTTGCATTCGTCGATGAACGCCTGCAACTGCGGGTCGTTCTGCGCTGCCTGGGTGGCCAGCGGGTGTTCGGCGGCGACGGCGACGTAGGTGGCGCCCATCAGGGTGTCCGGACGGGTGGTGAACACCTTCAGTTGGCCGGCGTGGCCGATGGAGGCCTGGTCGTAGGGGAAGCCGATCTCCATCCCGCGCGACTTGCCGATCCAGTTGCGCTGCATGGTCTTCACCTGCTCCGGCCAGCCGGGCAGGTTGTCGAGGCTCTCCAGCAGTTCCTCGGCGTAGGCGGTGATCTTGAAGTAGTACATCGGGATCTCGCGCTTCTCGATCAGCGCGCCGGAGCGCCAGCCGCGCCCGTCGATCACCTGCTCGTTGGCGAGTACGGTCTGGTCGACCGGATCCCAATTGACCGTGCCGTTCTTGCGGTAGATCACCCCTTTTTCGAACAGGCGGGTGAACAGCCACTGCTCCCAGCGGTAGTAGTCCGGCTTGCAGGTGGTGACCTCGCGGCTCCAGTCGATCGCCAGGCCGAGGCTGTCCAGCTGCGACTTCATGTAGGCGATGTTGTCGTAGGTCCAGGCCGCCGGGGCGACGTTGTTCTTCATCGCGGCGTTTTCCGCCGGCATGCCGAACGCGTCCCAGCCCATCGGCTGCAGCACGTTGCGGCCCTGCATGCGGTGGTAGCGGCTGATCACGTCGCCGATGGTGTAGTTGCGCACGTGGCCCATGTGCAGCTTGCCGCTCGGATACGGGAACATCGACAGGCAGTAGAACTTCTCCTTGTCGGGTAGCTCCCTGACGAGGAAGGACTGGTGTTCTTTCCAGTAGTTCTGGGCCTGGGTTTCGATCTCGAGTGGCTGATATTGCTCGTGCATGGCGCTACTTAGACGTGACTGTTCGAAAGCCTCGTAGCATACATGACCCCCACTCCTGTCGATAGCCCGCGCCGTTTGTCGCCGGGGGCGGTTCAGCCGAACGGGAACGCTAAGCTTGCCCTATGGGCCGTCGATGGCTGGCTGCCCAGTGGTACCTTCAGAGGTGTTCGATGGCTGAGCTGCAACGCGCGAGTGTGACGGGAGGTGGGCTGTACGAGAGGCTGCTGCAGCGTCTCGCCCTGGCTCTGGATGAAGCGGATACGGCCGAGCGCCTGCGTGACGAGCATCCCACGGAGCTCGAGTTGCGTGGTTTGAGCGAAGCGGAGATGGGGCTGATACGCGCCTATCTCGACCAGGACCTGCACTGGTTGCGCGGCTGGCATGCGGCCGCCGAGGAGCTGGCGCTGCTCGAGCGCCAGCCCGGCAGGACACCCCGGCCGCAACCGCCGGCGCCCCGTCGGCACGTCTCGTTGAAACAGCGGCAACTGCTCTGTGCGCTCTGCGGTGCGCCGGTGCAGTGGAGCAAGGGGCATGGCGTGTTGCCGTGCGGCCATTGCGGCTCGCAACTGTTCCGTTCGGGCAACGACCGCTAGGGTCTCCTTCCCGGAAGTTTCGCCAGGCGTCGCGCAATCCTTTAGATTGCCTCTTCCGACAGGGAGGGGGCGATGCCGATCCGTTATTTCTTCAAGCAACTGCTGCTGCCGCCGGGCGGCCTGTTGCTGCTGCTGTTTTTCGCTTTCTGGTGGCGCACCAGCCGACCGCGGCTGGCGCGGCTGTGCGGTGTCTGCGGGTTCTTCGGTCTGTGGCTGATGAGCATGCCGCTCAGCGTGGAGTGGATGGGGCGCTGGCTCGAAAGCGAACCGGCCCTACTGGCGGAGGATCTGCCGGGCCTGGCGCAGCGCGCCGACGCCATCGTCATCCTCGGTGCCGGCCGGCAGACCAACGACCCGGCCTGGGGCGACGATGCGCCGAGCCTGCTGGCGGCCGAGCGGCTGCGCTATGCCGCGCGGCTGGCCAAGACCTCGGCGCTGCCGGTACTGATCAGCGGCGGGTTGCATTACGGACGCCCGCCCAGCGAGGCGGCGCTGATGGCCAATGCCCTGCTGCAGGACTTCGGCGTGCCGACGCGCTGGCAGGAAGGTCTCAGCCGTACCACCTGGGAAAACGCCACCCTGAGCGCCCCGCAGTTGCGCGAGGCCGGCGTGCGCCGGGTGGTGCTGGTGACCCAGGCCTGGCACATGCAGCGGGCACGCTGGAGCTTCGAGCGCCAGGGGTTCGAGGTGATCCCGGCGCCGGTCGGCTTCCTCGGCGGGGCCAACCTGCGGCCCTTCGGCGGCTGGCTGCCGGAAGCGCAGGCCTTCTGGCAGAGCGGCATGCTGCTGAACGAGGCGATCGGCCTGGTCGGCTATCGCCTGTTCTACCGCTGAGACGCAACCGGCGCCGCAGGGGCGCCGGTCTTTCCAGGAGGGGCTGGTTTCAGCCGAACAGGCGTCGCTCCTGCGGACGCAACTGGCGGCCGAGCAGAGCCCATAGCAGCAGCACGCCGGCCAACCCGGCCAGCGGCCAGACGCGGTATTGCAGATAGGGCGTCAGGCCCTGCATGGGAATCACCTCGCCGCGCAGGATGCCCTGCTGGAACTGCGGGATCTGCCGGACGATTCGGCCATAGGGATCGATCAGACCGGTGACGCCGTTGTTGGTCGCGCGGATCATCCAGCGACCGCTTTCCAGGGCGCGCATCTGCGCCATCTGCAGGTGCTGCAACGGGCCTATGGAAGTGCCGAACCAGGTGTCGTTGCTCACTGTCAGCAACACCTGGCTCTGCGCCGCGAGCGCGGCAGCGAACTCCGGGTAGACCACTTCGTAGCAGATGTACGGGGCGATCTCGTAGCCCTTGGCCTTGAGCAGCGGCTGGTCGGCCGGGCCGCGAGCGAAGTCGGACATCGGCAGGTCGAAGAAGGCGATCAGGCCGCGCAGCAGGTCCTGCAGCGGCACGTACTCGCCGAACGGCACCAGCTTCTGCTTGAGGTAGGTGCCCGCGCCTTCGCCGACCACGGTGATGCCGTTGAAGTAGCGACTCTTGCCGTCGGCGAGACGTTCGCGCACCGGGACCCCGGTGATCAGCGCGGCGTTCTTCTCGTCGGCGACCTGGCCCATGGCGCCGAGGTAGCCGCTGGCCATGTCCTGGAGAATCGGCACCGCGGTTTCCGGCCAGACGATCAGGTCGACGTCCTGCTGCGGCAGGCTCAGGTCGCGGTAGAGGTCGAGTTGCGCGCGGACCTGATTCGGGTCCCATTTCAGCTCCTGGGCGATGTTGCCCTGGATCGCCACTACCCTCAGCGGTTCGCCGGCCGAATGGGTCCAGGCGTGGCCCTTGAGATAGAGGCCGGCCGCCCACGGGCCGAGCAGCAGGACCAGCCCCAGAAGCAGGCTGGCACCGTGCGGGAAGAGGCGCGGCAGGTTCACCAGCAGGGCCGCGCTGAGGGCGATGACGAAGGAGGACAGCCATACGCCACCCACCGGCACCAGCCCGGCCAGCGGTCCCTGCAACTGGCTATAGCCGGCGTAGAGCCAGGGGAAACCGGTAAGGAACCAACTGCGGAACAGCTCCAGTGCCAGCCACAGGGCGGCGAACGCCAGGGCGTCGCCCAGCGGCGCGTTGTCGCGGCGCAGGCAGCGCGCCCACAGCCAGGCCGGCAGGGCGAAGAAGAAGGCGACGCCGGCGGTGAAGCCGAGCATGAGGAGGCTTGCCAGCGGCACCGAGGCGGCGCCGTAGTCATGGATACTGACGTAGATCCAGCTGGTGCCGGCGCCGAACGCGCCGAAACCGTACCACCAGCCGCGCCACAGGGCGGACTTGCCGGGAAGGCCGCGCAAGCCGAGATAGAGCAGGGCGATCGAGAGGATCGCCAGCGGCCAGTAGTCGAAGGGCGCCAGGGCCAGGGGTGTGAGCGCGCCTGCGGCGAGTGCCAGCAGGTGTCCGGGCCAGCCGGGACGAGAAATCCAACGCATCGAATGTCCTTAGAGCCTGTTCAATGTCCGACTGCGCAGACCGGGGCCGCCTTCGGCTGCCGGACGGCAACGTCCGCGGCGACAGGGGAGTCTGGCGCAAGGCGCAAGAGTAAAGGAGGGGCTGGCGAGACGCCAGAAGGACGGCGCGGGAAGATGCCCCCTCCGCCGCGGCGGAGGGGGCGCGCTCAGTTCTGCAGGGGAGACAGGCGCAGCAGATGGACGCGGCGGCTGTCGGCGTTGAGTACGCGGAAACGGAACTCGCCCAGCTCGACCACTTCGTTGCGCTTGGGCAGGTGGCCGAAGGCGCTCATCACCAGGCCGCCCACGGTATCGAATTCCTCGTCAGAGAATTCCGAGCCGAAGAAGTCGTTGAAGGCGTCCACGGGGGTCAGCGCCTTGACGATGAAATCGCCGCTGGGCAGCGGCTTGATGTAGCTGTCCTCCTCGACGTCGTGCTCGTCCTCGATATCACCGACGATCTGTTCCAGCACGTCCTCGATGGTCACCAGGCCGGCCACGCCGCCGTATTCGTCGATGACGATAGCCATGTGGTTGCGGTTGGCGCGGAATTCGCGGAGCAGCACGTTGAGGCGCTTGGATTCGGGGACGAAGGTAGCCGGACGCAGCAGTTCCTTGATGTCGAAGGGACGCTCGTCGTTGTGCAGGATCAGTGGCAGGAGGTCCTTGGCCAGCAGTACGCCCATGACGTCGTCGAGGCTTTCGCCGACCACCGGGTAGCGCGAGTGGGCGGCTTCGATGATGGCCGGAAGGAATTCCTTCGGCGTCTGGGTCGAGCGGATGCTCATCATCTGCGAGCGCGGCACCATGATGTCGCGCACCTGCAGGTCGGCGACCTGGATCGCCCCCTCGACGATGGACAGCGCCTCGCTGTCCAGCAGCTTGTTGTCGTGGGCATCGCGCAGCAGCTCGAGTAGCTCCTGGCGGTTTCTCGGCTCGTGGGCAAAAGCCTGGGTGATCTTGTCCAGCCAGGACTTGTGCCCGTTGCTCGATCGGTCTTCGCTCATTTTTCCTTGCTCGGTGGCTCTTCGTCGTCGCAGGCGTACGGATCGGGATGACCCAGTTCCGCCAGCAATTCACGTTCCAGTGTTTCCATTTCTTCCGCTTCGGCGTCGTCGATGTGGTCGTAGCCGAGCAGGTGCAGGCAGCCGTGGATCACCAGGTGGGCCCAGTGGGCCTGCAACGGCTTGCGCTGTTCCAGGGCTTCGCGGGCGACCACCGGGGCGCAGATCACCAGGTCGCCGAGCAGCGGGATATCGAGAAGCTCGTCCGGGACATCGGCGGGGAAGGACAGCACGTTGGTCGCGTAGTCCTTGTGCCGGTAGGTGCTGTTCAGTTCCAGGCCTTCGGCCTCGTCCACCAGGCGGATGGTCAGCTCCGACTCCGGACGCTGGCGCAGGGCCAGTTCGCACCAGGCGCGGAACTGCGCTTCGGAGGGCAGGTCCGGGGCGGCGCTAGCGACCTGCAGGTCGAGCTCAAGCGGCATCGTGACCGCCCTTGCCCGTTCCCTCGACCGGCCGCACCTGGCCTTGCTGGCGGCTCTCGTGACGCTCGTAGGCTTCGACGATACGCTGCACCAGCGGGTGGCGGACCACATCCTTGGGCTTGAAGTGGGTGAAGCTGATGCCGGGGACGTCCTGCAGGACCTCGATCACGTGCTTGAGGCCGGAGCGGGTGCCGCGGGGCAGGTCGACCTGGGTGACGTCGCCGGTGATCACCGCGGTGGAGCCGAAGCCGATCCGGGTGAGGAACATCTTCATCTGCTCGACTGTGGTGTTCTGGCTCTCGTCGAGGATGATGAAGCTGTTGTTCAGCGTGCGCCCGCGCATGTAGGCCAGCGGCGCGACCTCGATGACGTTGCGCTCGATCAGCTTGGCCACGTGTTCGAAGCCGAGCATCTCGTAGAGCGCGTCGTAGAGCGGGCGCAGGTAGGGGTCGATCTTCTGCGACAGGTCGCCGGGAAGGAAACCGAGCTTCTCGCCGGCCTCGACCGCCGGGCGCACCAGCAGGATGCGGCGGATCTGCTCGCGCTCCAGGGCGTCGACGGCGCAGGCCACGGCGAGATAGGTCTTGCCGGTGCCGGCCGGGCCGATGCCGAAGTTGATGTCGTGGTCGAGGATCGCCTTGACGTAGCGCTGCTGGTTGGCGCCGCGCGGGCGGATGTGCGCCTTGCGCGATTTCAGGGTGACCTGCGGCGCGCTCTGCAATTCCTCGAGGTCTTCCAGGCCGGACTCCTGCAGGTACAGGTGCACGGTGTCGGGAGTGAGATCGGTGCCGTTCTGCGCCTCGCGGTAGAGACGCTGCAGCAGGCGTTCGGCAACCTTGGTCCGGCGCGGTTCGCCGGCCAGTTCGAACTGGTTGCCGCGGTTGCGGATCTCGATGTCGAGGCGTTTCTCGATCTGGTGGAGATGCTCGTCGAACTGCCCGCAAAGTGTCGCGAAGCTGCGGGCGTCGAACGGCTCGAGGATAAAGCGATGAAGTTCCTGGGGGGCGTTCAAGGTGTTCTGTCGTACTCGCCAGTGGCTGATTGATAGAGAAGAGAATAACCGCTGGATATCGTCGCGCAAAGTTGCCGTATCGCGGCGGCGCTTTCCCGGTTCCCGCTGAAACGTTGGTGCACCGTGGCGGCGGGAAGGTTCAGCGAGCCCGCCGTACGGTCGTCGGCCTCAATGCAGGGTGCTGTCGATCAGGGTACCGCGCAGCGAGTGCGGCAGCGCGTCGTCGATGTGCACCTGGGCGAACTGGCCGATCAGGCGTGGATTGTCGCAGCGGAAGTTGACGATCCGGTTGTTCTCGGTGCGCCCCTGGAGCATGCCTGGGTCCTTCTTCGAGAAGTCGGTGACCAGGATCCGCTGGGTGCTGCCGACCATGCGCCGGCTGATCTCGTAGCCTTGCTGGTGGATGCGGCTCTGGAGGATCTGCAGGCGCTGTTTCTTCACTTCTTCCGGCAGGTCGTCGGCGAGGTCGGCGGCGGGCGTGCCGGGCCGCGCGCTGTAGATGAAGGAGAAGGAGAAGTCGAAGCCGACGTCCTCCACCAGCTTCATGGTCTGCTCGAAGTCCTTCTCGGTTTCGCCGGGGAAACCGACGATGAAGTCGGAGCTGATGCAGATGTCCGGTACCGCGGCCTTCAGCTTGCGGATACGCGACTTGTATTCCAGCACGGTATGGTTGCGCTTCATCGCCGCCAGCACGCGGTCGGAGCCCGACTGCACCGGCAGGTGGATGAATTTCACCAGCTCCGGCACCTCGGCGTGGGCCTGGATCAGCGCGTCGGAGAATTCCAGCGGGTGCGAGGTGGTATAGCGGATGCGCTCGATACCGTCGACGGCGGCGACCACCCGCAGCAGTTCGGCGAAGTCGGCCAGGCGGCCATCGTGGGTCAGGCCGCGGAAGCCGTTGACGTTCTGTCCCAGCAGGGTGACTTCGCGGACGCCGTTCTCGGCCAGGTGGATCACTTCGGCGATCACGTCGTCGAATGGTCGGCTGACTTCCTCGCCGCGGGTGTAGGGCACCACGCAGAAGCTGCAGTACTTGCTGCAGCCTTCCATCACCGAGACGAAGGCGGTGGGGCCATCGACCCGCGGTTCCGGCAGGCGGTCGAATTTCTCGATTTCCGGGAAGGACACGTCGACCTGCGGCTTGCGCGTGCTGCGCGCGGCGTCGATCATTTCCGGCAGGCGGTGCAGGGTCTGCGGGCCGAAGACCACGTCGACATAGGGCGCGCGCTCACGGATCGCGGCGCCTTCCTGGCTGGCCACGCAGCCGCCGACGCCGATCACCAGGTCGGGATTCTGCTGCTTCAGCTCGCGCCACATGCCGAGCTTGGAAAACACCTTTTCCTGGGCCTTCTCGCGGATCGAGCAGGTATTGAGCAGGATGACGTCGGCCTCGGCGGCGTTTTCGGTCACCTCGAGGGCTTGGTGTTCACCGAGCAGGTCCGCCATTCGCGACGAGTCGTACTCGTTCATCTGGCAGCCGTGGGTTTCGATGAAAAGCTTCTTGGCCATGCGCTTCGTCGGACAGTTCGAAAAGGACCGCGCATTATAGAGGGCGGGGCCCCCGGTTCCTAGCGTTGCTGGCCGAAAGGCTGTGCTATGATTCGCGCCCTTCATTTTCCGGCATTGCTTTCCCCGCCATGAACAAGCGCGAAAACCCCATCTACAAGGTGATTTTCCTCAACCAGGGCCAGGTCTTCGAGATGTATGCCAAGCAGATCTACCAGAGCGATCTGTGGGGCTTCCTGGAAATCGAGGAGTTCGTCTTCGGCGAGCGCACCCAGGTGGTGGTGGACCCCAGCGAGGAGAAGCTCAAGGCGCAGTTCGAAGGCGTTCTGCGCAGCTTCGTGCCGATGCACGCGATCGTCCGCATCGACGAGGTCGAGCGCCTGGGTACGCCGAAGATCAGCGAGGCCAAGGGCGCGGGCAACGTCATGCCGTTCCCCATGCCGATGCCCGGCAAGAGCGACTGATTCGCGAAAGGGACGTCAGGGCAGCGGCGCGAAGGGCGTGACGCCGCCGGCAGTCTGCAGTTCGATCAGGTAGTTGCGGAAGATCTGCCCCAGCACCCGGGTGGCGATGTCCAGTTCGTCGCGGTTCATCTGCTCGGCTACCAGGTCGGCGCTGTCCAGGGCGTCCTCGGCGCCGTTCACCGCTGCCATCTTCAGCACGATGTAGGCCTGTACGTTGTTCGCCGGAACCCCTTCGCCACGGAAGAACATGGTGCCGAGGTGGTACTGGGCCTGGGCATGGCCCTGTAGCGAGGCTTTCTCGAACCAGTTGAGGGCGGCCTGGAGGTCGCGCGGGATGCGCTCGCCGTCGTAGAAGAATTCGCCCAGTTCGTATTGCGCCTCGGCGTCGCCGCCATTGGCGACCTGCTGGCAGGCGGCGAGCGCCTGCTGCAATTCTTCGGGAACGGTGTTCAGCGCGCAGCGGCCGGTCGCTGGAATCAGCAACGAGTTGCCTCCCGCCTGCGCGAGCAGCGGCTGGAGGATCAACAGGCAACCCAGGGCGAGGGTGCGGCCGGTACGGAACATGAGGGGAAGACACCTCCTGGATCGGGGCGGGCAAGGGCTGCCCGGCCAACGAAATGCGCTGACCCTCACATTATGAAATAAGCCGACGCCTCCTTACAAAGTCTTTACTGTCTTTTCGGGAACTTTGTCGGCGCGTTTATGCATTTCGGCTAGGAAGGCGTTCCGGCGGGGAGGAGGGCGGCGCCCGGGAAGGGCGCCGCGAAGAGGATCATTTCAGCGCGGCGAAGGCTTTTTCGGCGGCGTTCAGCGTGATTTCCAGCTCCTTGTCGCCATGGGCGATGGAGGTGAAGCCGGCCTCGAAGGCGCTAGGCGCAAGGTACACGCCACCGTCTAGCATCAGGTGGAAGAAGCGCTTGAAGCGTTCGACGTCGCTGGCCATCACGTCCTCGAAGGTGACGATGGCGTCGGCGCCGCTGAAGTACAGGCCGAACATGCCGCCCGCCTGGGTGGTGACGAAGGGGATGCCGGCGGCATCCGCGCGCTGTTGCAGGCCGTCGAGCATGCGCGTGGTGTAGGCGGTCAGTTCGTCGTGGAAACCGGGGCGGCTGATCAGGCGCAGGGTGGTCAGGCCGGCGGCCATTGCCAGCGGGTTGCCCGAGAGCGTGCCGGCCTGGTAGACCGGGCCCAGCGGGGAAATCTGCTGCATGATCTCGCGCTTGCCGCCGAAGGCGCCCACCGGCATGCCGCCGCCGATGATCTTGCCGAAGGTCGACAGGTCCGGGGTGACCCCGTAGTAGGCCTGGGCGCCGCCGAGGGCGACACGGAAGCCGGTCATCACTTCGTCGAAGATCAGCACCACGCCGTGTTCGTCGCAGGCTTCGCGCAGGCCTTCGAGGAAGCCCGGCGCCGGCGGCACACAGTTCATGTTGCCGGCAACCGGCTCGACGATGATGCAGGCGACCTCCTTGCCGACTTCGCCCAGGGTCTTGCGCACCGCCTCGATGTCGTTGAACGGCAGGGTCAGGGTGTGCTTGGCGAAGGCCGCCGGAACGCCCGGGGAGTTCGGCACGCCGAAGGTCAGGGCGCCGGAGCCGGCCTTCACCAGCAGGCTGTCGGAGTGACCGTGGTAGCAGCCTTCGAACTTGATGATGCTGTCGCGCCCGGTGTAGCCGCGGGCCAGGCGGATGGCGCTCATGGTCGCCTCGGTGCCGGAGCTGACCATGCGCACCATCTCCATCGACGGCACCATGGAGCAGACCAGGTCGGCCATTTCCACTTCCAGCGCGGTCGGCGCGCCATAGGACAGGCCGTGGTCGAGTTGCCGGCGCACCGCGTCGAGCACGTCCGGATGGCTGTGGCCGAGGATCATCGGGCCCCAGGAGCCGACATAGTCCACGTAGCGCTTGTCGTCCTCGTCCAGTACATAGGCGCCTTCGGCGTGCTTGAAGAACAGCGGGGTGCCGCCGACGCTCTTGAAGGCGCGCACCGGGGAGTTGACCCCGCCGGGAATGTGTTTCTGGGCGTTGTTGAACAGCGTTTCGGAACGGGACATGGCTAGCTCTCTATCTCTCGGGCGAGGCGCGGAGGCGTCAGGCAGGTTCGAACAGGGCGCTGAAGGCGCGGGCGCGGCGTTCCACCTCGGCGGCGGACGCGGCGGCGAACAGCGCATGGATCACGGCGACCAGATCGACGCCGCGGGCGATCAGGCCGGGCGCGGTGTCGAGGCTGATGCCGCCGATGGCGGTGATCGGCAGGTGCAGGCGCGGCCGGGCCTGGTCGAGCAGTTCGACGCTGGCGGCGGGGGCGCCGGGTTTGGTGCTGGAATTGAAGAAGCGGCCGAAGGCGACGTAGCTGGCGCCCTCGGCCACCGCTTGCTCGGCCAGTTCCAGTTGGGCGTGGCAGGTGGCGCCGATGATCGCCTGGCGGCCGAGCAGGGCGCGCGCCGCCGACAGCGAACCGTCGGTCTGGCCGAGGTGCAGGCCGACGCCCAGGCGCGCGGCGAGTTCGGCGTCGTCGTTGACGATCAACTGCGCGCCGTGGCGTTCGCAGAGTTCGCGCAGGCTTTCCGCCTCGCGCAGGCGCCGCGCCTGGTCGCTGGATTTGTCGCGGTATTGCAGCAGGCGCGCGCCGCCGCGGAGCGCGGCTTCGACGTAGGGCAGCAGGCGGCCGTCGTCCAGTAGCTGGCTATCGGTGATGGCGTACAGGCCGCGCAGTTTCATCGGCTGGCTCTCAGTGACAGAAGTCGGTGGGCAGGCGGCGCGGCACGTATTGGCCGTGGCCCGGACTCTCGGCGTCGCGCAGGGTCCGCCAGGTGTAGTCGAGGGCGCTCTGCACGGCGCCGTGCAGCGCTTCGCCGAGGGCGATGCGACCGGCCAGGGCGCTGGCCAGGGTGCAGCCGGAGCCATGGTAGCTGCCGGGCAGGCGCTGGCAGGTGAAGGTGCGGCGGCTGCCGTCGCGGCTGTACAGGCGATTGTGCACTTCGCTTTCGTCGCCGTGTCCGCCGGTGATCAACAGGTGCTCGCAGTGTTCCAGCAGGCGCTCGGCGCACTGGTCGGCGCTGCCCTCGGGCAGGTCGGCGAGCAGGCGCGCTTCCGGCAGGTTCGGCGTGGCGATGGTGGCGCGCGGCAGCAGCCGCTCGCGCATGGCGAAGCCGACGTCGCCCTTGCCCAACGCACCGCCGCCGCCGGCGCGCAGCACCGGATCGCAGACCACCGGCAAGTGCGGGTGGGCGGCGAGGATCTCGGCCACCGTGTCGACCATCTCCAGCGAACCGAGCATACCCAGCTTGACCGCCGCGACGGGCAGGTCGGCGAGTACGGCGTTGGCCTGGGCCAGCACCCACTCGCGGTCGAGGACGCGGAAGTCGCTGACGTTGACGGTGTCCTGCACGGTCAGCGCGGTGACCGCCGGGGCGGCGTGGCAGCCCTGGGCGAGCAGGGCTTCGATGTCGGCTTGCAGTCCGGCGCCACCACTGGGGTCGTGACCGGACAGGCAGAGCACTACGGGGCGGGAAGTCGGTGTTTTCATGGCGCGTGAGCTTACCACTAAAAGCGCTTCGTGGCGGCTGCGCGGACGACCTTTCGGGCGCCGCGCCCGGGCCCTGCGTGACACGTCCCGGGCCTGACGTGGCGTGGCGTGTGCTAAAGTTCGGCGAATATTCATACAACGCTCGCCAAGGGCGGACCATGACGAGGGAGGTGGGGCTCCCGGTCCGTTCGAGGAGCACTGCGGGGCATCATGCGGCACTGGCTGATTCTCTTTCTTCTTGCGTTGCCGTGCCTGGCGGGTGCGGTGAGCTTCAACGAGCAGGTCGAGCGCCTGCCGCTGGGGCAGTCCATCGACGTGTTCGAGGACGTGCGCGGTAGCGCCGATATCAACGACATCACCTCGCGGGCCATCGACAGCAGCTTCCGCCGCCATGACAAGGACATGCTCAATGCCGGCTATTCGCGCTCGGTGTTCTGGTTGCGCCTGGACCTGGACTACCGGCCGGTCGCCTCCAGCGATCCGCGCACCTGGCTGCTGGAGCTGGCCTATCCGCCGCTGGACAAGCTCGACCTCTACCTGCCCGATGGCCAGGGCGGCTACCGCCTCGCCCAGCGCACCGGCGACACATTGCCGTTCGCCAGTCGGCCGATCCGGCAGAACAACTACCTGTTCGAACTCGGCCTCGAGCCGAACAAGCCGCAGCGTGTCTACCTGCGGCTGGAAAGCCAGGGGTCGATCCAGGCGCCGCTGACCCTGTGGTCGCCCAAGGCCTACCTGGAGGAGCAGCCCGAACGCATCTATGTGCTCGGCATCATCTATGGCGTGCTGCTGGTGATGCTGATCTACAACCTGTTCATCTTCCTCAGCGTCCGCGATACCAGCTATCTCTACTACATCCTCTATATCGCTTCGTTCGGGCTCTACCAGGTCTCGGTGAACGGCGCCGGCATCGAGTACTTCTGGCCCGACAGCCCCTGGTGGGCGAACGCCGCCACGCCATTCCTGATCGGTTCGGCGGCGCTGTTCGGCTGCCAGTTCGCGCGCAGCTTCCTGCATACCCGCGACCACAGCGTGTGGGTCGACCGCGGCCTGCTGGCGCTGATGGCGGTCGGCGCGCTGGTCATGCTGATGGCGCTGACCATGAGCTACGCCGTGGCCCTGCGCCTGGCCACCTACCTGGCGCTGGCCTTCACCGGCCTGATCTTCGCCGCCGGCATCCTCGCCTGGCTGCGCGGCATGCGCGTGGCGCGCTATTTCATCATCGCCTGGACCGCCTTCCTTCTCGGCGGCATCGTCAACACCCTGATGGTCCTCGGCTACCTACCGAACATGTTCCTCACCATGTATGCCAGCCAGATCGGTTCGGCGCTGGAGGTGGGCTTGCTGTCGCTGGCGCTGGCCGACCGGATCAACGCGATGAAGGAGGAGCGCGCGCGAATCCTCCAGGAGTCCAGCCGCAAGCTGGAAGCGCTGAACCAGGAACTGGCCAACAGCAACCGCCTGAAGGACGAGTTCCTCGCCACCGTCACCCACGAACTGCGCACCCCGATGAGCGGGGTGATCGGTTCGCTGGAGCTGATGCAGACGGTGCCGATGGACGTCGAACTCGCCGAGTACCAGCGCACCGCCGCCGGTTCGGCGCGGGACATGATGCGGATGGTCAACGACATCCTCGCCCTCATCGAACTGCAGGCCGGCAAGCTCTACCCGCGCCGCGAGCCGTTCAGCCTGCGCGGCCTGTTCGACAGCCTGCGCGCGCAGTACGCGCCGCGCGCCGAGGAGAAGGGCCTGCGCTTCGCCCTGCAACTGGACGACAGCCTGCCGGACACCCTCGAAGGCGATGCCGGCAAGCTGGCCCAGGCGCTGGGCTACCTGGTCGACAACGCGATCAAGTTCACCGCCAGGGGCAGCGTGACCCTGCGCGTCGCCGCCGGGCGTACCCATGACGGGGTGGCGCTGCGGGTGGAAGTGATCGACACCGGCATCGGTTTCGACATGGCCGCCGGCAGCGACCTCTACCAGCGTTTCGTCCAGGCCGACAGCTCGTTGACCCGTGGCTACGGAGGCCTCGGCATCGGCCTGGCTCTGTGCCGCAAGCTGGTGGAGCTGCTTGGCGGCGAGCTGACCCACGAGTCCCGGCCGGGACAGGGCAGCCGCTTCCTCCTGCGCCTGCAACTGACCCAGCCGGCCCAGGGCCTGGCGCCGCCGCCGCGGCGCGCCGGCGGGCAGGCGGTGCGGCGTCCCGAGGAGTGCACGGTGCTGGTGGTGGAGGACAACGCCATCAACCAGTTGGTGACTCGCGGCATGCTGCTCAAGCTCGGCTACCGGGTGCGCACCGCCGACAACGGTAGCGAAGCCCTGGAGTTGCTGGCGCGCGAGCGGCCGGACGGCGTACTGCTCGACTGCCAGATGCCGGTGATGGACGGCTTCGCCACCTGTCGGGCGATCCGCGCGCTGCCCGGCTGCGCGGAACTGCCGGTGCTGGCGTTGACCGCCCACAGCCACAGCGGCGATCGCGAGCGCTGCCTGGCGGCGGGCATGAGCGACTACATGGCCAAGCCGGTCAAGTTCGAAGAGTTGCAGACCCTGCTGCACGATTGGCTGCTGTGCCAGCCGATCGTCACCAAGTCCGCCTGAAGCCGTTCCGCGGCTGGCTGAAATGCCGGCCTGCGCGACCTGTATGTCTCTTTAGGCAAAGCCTGAAGCGTGATTCACTGGGAAAAAGTGAATCCGGATTCAGTCATGGTCTATCGTGTCACCGAACGCCGCCTGCAACGCGATTCCGCGCTGCGCGAGCGCATCCTCCAGCTAGGCCTGCGGCGTGTCGCGGAGGGCGGTTTCGCCGCGCTGACCATGCAGGCCCTGGCCGACGACGCGGGGATTGCCACCGGCAGCCTGTACCGCCACTTCCGGGGCAAGGGCGAGCTGGCGGCGGAAATCTTCCGCCGCGCCAGCCAGCGTGAGGTCGATGCCCTGGCCGTGGTCCTGCGCGGTCCCGGCGCGCCCGCCTGGCGCCTGGCCGAGGGCTTGCGGCGCTTTGCCGCGCGCGCCTGGAGCAGCCAGCGGCTGGCCTTCGCCCTGATCGCCGAGCCGGTGGATCCTGAAGTCGACGAGCAGCGCCTGCGCTATCGCGAGGCCTACGCCGCACTGTTCGTCGAACTGCTCGAGGAGGGCCGGCGCAGTGGCGCATTCCAGCTTTCCCTGGTGCCGCTTGCCGCGGCCTGCCTGGTCGGGGCCATCGCCGAGGCGCTGGTCGGCCCCTTGTCTCCCCCGGCGCGCGCCGCTCGCGACAGCGGCCAGCCGGAACCGAGTCTGGAGCCGGTGAGTACGGCTCTGGTGAACTTCTGCCTGCGCGCGGTGGGCGCGCCTGTCTGCGAGGAACCCTCATGAACCTGCACCAGTACGCCGAAACCCACGAAGTGACCAACCAGGTACCGTCGCTGGATGGCGCCAACCTCTACCGCCTCGATCTGCCTCTCCAGGAGTGGGTGCGTCGCTACCAGGGCGGCTGGGCCGAGGAGCGCCTGCAGCGCTACGGTGAGCTGGCCGGCGGCCCGCTGATGGCGGCCGGCTTCCTGGCCAACCAGCACAAGCCGGAGTTCCATAGCCACGACCGCTACGGCAACCGCGTCGACCTGGTGGAGTTCCATCCCGCCTACCACGAGCTGATGCGCGCCGCCATCGAGCACGAACTGCCCTCGCTGCCCTGGACCGACCCGCGCCCCGGCGCCCAGGTGGCGCGGGCCGGGCTGTCCTACCTGCACAGCCAGGCGGAGGCCGGCACCGGTTGCCCGTTGACCATGACCTACGCCAGCGTGCCGGCGATTCGCCTGCAGGCGGACCTGGCCGAGAAATGGCTGCCGAAGATCCTCTCCCGCGAGTACGACCCGCGCAACGTGCCGATGGAGCAGAAGGCGGGCGTCACCATCGGCATGGCGATGACCGAGAAGCAGGGCGGCACCGACGTCCGGGCCAATACCACGCGGGCCTACCCGGTGGGGATTCCCGGGCCGGGGCAGGCCTACGAACTGGTCGGGCACAAGTGGTTCTGCTCGGCGCCGATGTGCGACGCCTTCCTCACCCTGGCCTACACCGACAAGGGCCTGACCTGCTTTCTGCTGCCGCGCCACCGGCCGGACGGCAGCCGCAACCAGTTCTACATCCAGCGCCTGAAGGACAAGCTGGGCAACTGGTCGAACGCCTCCAGCGAAATCGAGTATCGCGGCGCCCTGGCCTGGATGGTCGGCGAAGAGGGCCGTGGCGTGCCGACCATCATCGAGATGGTCGCCATGACCCGCTTCGACTGCATGATCGGCTCCAGCGCACTGATGCGTCAGGCGTTGACCCAGGCCGCCCACCACTGTGCCTACCGCAAGGTCGGCGGGCGGGTGCTGGCCGAGCAACCGCTGATGCAGAACGTGCTCGCCGACCTGGCCCTGGAAAGCGAGGCGGCGCTGGCCCTGACCCTGCGCATGGGGCATGCCCTGGACCGTGGCCACGACGAGCAGGAGGAGAAGTTCGCCCGCCTGGTCACCGCGGTGGGCAAGTACTGGATCTGCAAGCGTGCCCCGGCGATGATCAACGAAGCCTCCGAATGCATGGGCGGTGCCGGCTACGTCGAGGAAACCATCCTGCCGCGGCTGTACCGCGAGGCCCCGGTGAACTCGATCTGGGAAGGTTCCGGCAACGTGCAGTGCCTGGACGTGCTGCGTGCCCTGTCGAAGGAGCCGGGGGTGCTCGACGCGTTGTTCGCCGAACTGGGCGACGGCCATGGCGACGCCCGTCTCGCCGCGCACATCGGCAACCTCAAGGCGGCCTTCGCCGACACCGCCGACATCCAGTACCGCGCCCGCCAGCTCACCGAGGACGTGGCGATCGCCCTGCAGGCCAAGCTGTTGCTGGAAGCCGGCAACTCCGCGGTGTCCGACGCCTTCATCGGCAGTCGCCTGGGGGACGGCGGGCGGGTCTACGGCACCCTCCCGCGCGGCGTCGAGGTCGAGGCGCTGTTGGCTCGCGCCACCCCGCACCTGGCCTGAGGCGCGTCGCGATGCAGGCGCATCCGCGCTACCGGGAGCTGGTCGAGCAGGGCTTCGCCGCGGCCAGTTTCGTCGGCGACCTCGGCATCCGTCCGCTGGACTGCGGGCCGGGTTGGGTCGAAGCGGGGCTGGACATCCTGCCCCGCCACGCCCAGCAGAACGGCTTCATCCATGCCGGGGTCCAGGCGACCCTGGCCGACCATGCCGCCGGGGCCGCCGCCGCGACCCTGGTGGAGGAGGGGCAGACGGTGCTGACCCTGGAGTTCAAGCTCAACCTGTTGCGCCCGGCGCTTTGCCAGCGCCTGTTGTGTCGCGCCGAGGTGCTCAAGGCCGGGCGCCAGGTGACGGTGGTCGAGGCCGAGGTGTTCGCCGAGCGGGACGGTCGGCGGCACCTGTTCAGCAAGGCCACCGTGACCATGGCGGTGGTGGCGCTGGCCGAATGAGATAACGGGAGAAAAGCGCTGTGTTTTCCTGTCGGTACAGGCAAGATGTTTTCCATGCGAACCGACAGGAAGCCCACCATGAGTATCGATTCCGACGACGGGTTCGTCGTCGCCCGCACGGCCGAGGAGGCCGTCGACCGTCTTGCCGAGCTGCACCGCCAGGCCACCGCGGCGCTGAGCCAGGCGCTCAAGCGCTACATCAAGGAGCGCATCGAGCCAAGCGAGGCCGAGCGGCAGAACTTCCACTACCCGCAACTGCGCATCGGCTACCGCTGCCAGGGCGAGGTGCCGTCCACCACCCGCGCCTACGCCAAGGTCCAGGTGCCGGGCGAATACAGCGTCACCGTCACCCACCCCGACGCCTTCCGCAAGTACCTGCTGGAACAGTTGCGTCCGCTGATGGACGATTTCACCGTGCAGGTGCAGGTCGGCCCGAGCCAACAGGACATCCCCTATCCCTACGTGGTCGAGCAGGGCGACGAGCTGGCCGGCTCCGGGGTGACCGCCGCCGAGCTGGCGCGGGTGTTCCCCAGCACCGACCTGTCCGCCGCTTCCGACGACATCGCCGACGGCCTCTACGAATGGGAACGCGCCGACCAGTTGCCGCTGGCGCTGTTCGACGCCGCGCGGGTGGACTTCTCCCTGCGCCGCCTGGTGCACTACACCGGCAGCGACTGGCGCCACGTGCAGCCGTGGATCCTGCTGACCAACTACCACCGCTACGTCGACCAGTTCATCCGCCTCGGCCTGACCCGCCTGCGCGAGGACCCGCGCTTCGTGCGCATGGTCCTGCCGGGCAACGTGATCATCGAACGCGGGATGGACGAAGGCGAGGCCAACGCCATCGTCGCCGGGGTGGTCTGGCACCGCTACCAGATGCCGGCCTACCACCTGATCGCCGCCGATGGCGACGGTATCACCCTGGTCAACATCGGGGTCGGCCCGTCCAACGCGAAGAACATCACCGACCACCTGGCGGTGTTGCGTCCGCATTGCTGGCTGATGATCGGCCACTGCGGCGGCCTGCGGCAGTCGCAGACCATCGGCGACTACGTACTGGCGCACGCCTACATGCGCCGCGACGGCATCCTCGACCGCGCGCTGCCGCCGCACATCCCGATCCCGGCGCTGGCCGAAGTCCAGGTCGCCTTGCAGGAAGCCGCCGCCGAAGTCACCGGCGAGCGCGGCGAGTCGCTCAAGCGACGCTTGCGCACCGGCACCGTGCTCACCTACGACGACCGCAACTGGGAGTTGCGCTGGGCCCAGGAGCGGCCACTGATCAACCTGGCGCGGGCCATCGCGGTGGACATGGAGAGCGGCACCATCGCCGCCCAGGGCTACCGCCTGCGGGTGCCCTACGGCACGTTGCTGTGCGTCTCGGACAAGCCGCTGCACAGCGAGATCAAGCTGCCCGGCTCGGCCAACGCCTTCTACGAGCGCGCGGTGAACCAGCACCTGCGGATCGGCATCGCCGCCCTCGACCTGTTGCGCAGCCAGCTCAACTCGCTGCACTCGCGCAAGCTGCGGAGTTTCGACGAGCCGCCGTTCCGTTGATCGGACGCGCCGCGGTTTCCGTGCGGAAACCGCGGCGCGCTTCTACGCCTTGCGGCGCCGAGGCCCTACAATGATGGCCCTTCGCCCTGCGTGGAACCGCGGCGCCCTCTGCCGGTCGGAACGACCACGCCTGCCATCGATGTGAGCCCCATGCCGTTCAGCGTCCCCACTCATCTCAGCAACCCGCTCCGTCGCTTCGCCCGCCGCCTGGTACCCGATGCCGCGCCGGAAGTGGCAGCGCCGTTGCCGATGCCGGAAAGCCTGGCCGGCGAACCGTGGTTCTCGGTCGGGCGGGCGGTCGAGGCCCTCGGCGGCGAGCGGGTCGATGGCTGGATCCTGGAAGAATGGCGTGGCTTGGCCCTGCGCGCGCGTTTCAGCGCTTGCTGGCGCGATCCGCGCGGCAACCTGTGGAATGTCCTGCCGCAGGCGGCGCCATCGCTTTCCTGGCCGACCCGCAGCGGCGCTACGAAGGCGTGCCGCTGGCCGACCAGTACCAGGCGCTCAGCCGCGATGTCCTGCTGGAAGACTACCTCGGCCTGCGGCGCCAACTGGCCCGCGCCGGCCTGGACGATGAGGCCCGCGAGCGCCTGGCCGGGATGGCCGCGCGCCTGGAAAGCTGGCTGGCCCTGGGCGGCCGTGGCGACCAGGCTTGTCCGTGCGGCAGCGGCAAGCGCTACCGCAACTGCTGCTCCCGCCTGGTGGCCTCGGCCTCCTGAGCGACGTTGCGCGGTGCGACGCGCCACTGCTCGCCGGGTTTCGGCGTGCCGAAGGTCGCCGGGTCCACGCCTTGGCTGCGCAGCGCCGCCTGGAGCGCCTTGGGCGGGTCGTCCTGCTGTTCGTCGGTGAGATTGAAGGTACCGAAGTGGATGGCCATGCTGGTCTGCGCCTGCAGCGTGCGATGGGCCTGCACCGCGTCGTCGGGATTCATGTGGTGGTCGCGCATGAACCAGCGCGGCTCGTAGGCGCCGATCGGCAGGGCGGCGAAGCGCATCGCCCCGAAGCGCTGGTGGATCAGCCCGAACTCCGGGCCGAGCCCGGTATCGCCGGGAAACAGCAGCGGGCCGTCCGGCGAGTCGATGACGAAGCCGAGCCAGAGCGTGCGGTTGGTGTCGCTGCGGGTGCGCGACGACCAGTGCTGCACCGGTACGCCATGCAGCGTCAGGCCAGCGCCCAGCGGCACGGCCTGCCACCAGTCGATCTCCACGACGTCGGCGAAACCTGTCTGGCGGATCAGCCCGGCGTTGCCCAGGCCGCTGACTACCTTGGCCGTCGGCCAGCGCCGGTGGAGCTGGCGCAGGGTTTCCAGGTCGAGGTGGTCGTAGTGGTTGTGGCTCACCAGCACCAGGTCGATCGGCGGCAACTGGTCGAGCGTCAACCCGGGCGGATGGTGGCGCTTCGGGCCGATGAAGGCGAGCGGGCTGACCCGTTGCGACCAGACCGGGTCGGTGAGGATGTTCAGGCCGCGGTGCTGGATCAGCAGGGTGGCGTGGTTGATGTAGGTGACCCGCAGTTCTTCGCCGCGGGCGCGTTCGTTCACCCTTGGCGGCGTTGCCGTCGGCGGCAGGGCGACCCACGGGCGTTGCGGCGGGCGGTTCCACTGCCACTTGAGCAGGTCGCGCAGGCTCTTGTGCGCGGTCGGCTGGATATTGCGGAAACGTTCGCCGTCGAAATGGTCCGAAGGCGGACCCTGATAGGCGCTGCCAGCGCAGCCGGCCAGGGTCAGCAGGCTGATCAGCCAGGTGGGACGCAGGGAGGGCATGAGGGGATGCTCTTGCGGTCAGGCTCTCGGACAACCTAGCATGCCGCCCGGTACCCCGATCAAGCCAACTCGTTTCCAGTCATGTCCCGTCCCCCGCGTCCTTCCCCGCGTCATCCCGTTCGCCCTGCGCCACGCCGGGTGGCCAAGGCGCCGCCGAGCGAGCCGAAGCTGCTGCTGTTCAACAAGCCGTTCGACGTACTGACCCAGTTCAACGACGAGCAAGGGCGTTCGACCCTCAAGGACTTCATCCCGTTACCGGGCGTGTATCCGGCCGGGCGCCTGGACCGCGACAGCGAGGGCCTGTTGCTGCTGACCAACGACGGTCGCCTGCAGGCGCGCATCGCCGACCCCCGGCACAAGCTGCCGAAGACCTACTGGGTGCAGGTCGAAGGCACGCCGGACGAGGAGCAATTGCGGCGCCTGCGCGAGGGTGTGACGCTCAACGACGGCCCGACGCTGCCCGCCGAGGCGCGTCTGCTGGATGAGCCGACGTTGTGGGAGCGGGTGCCGCCGGTGCGTTTTCGCAAGTCGGTGCCGACCTACTGGCTGGAACTGGTGATCCGCGAGGGGCGCAATCGCCAGGTGCGGCGGATGACGGCGGCGGTGGGCTTGCCGACGCTGCGGCTGGTGCGGGTGCGGATCGGCCCCTGGAGCCTGGACGGCCTGGGCCTCGGGGAATGGCGGGAAGTGCCGGCGCGGCTGGACTGACGAGAGGGGCGTCGTCCAGCGGGCGCGGAACGATCAGTAGTACGACTTGATCACGGCGATGCCACGACCCATCACGTCGCGCCAGGCGTCGCGGGTCTCGGCGTCGCAGTCGCGGTCGTGCTCGGCGACCGCCATCAGCAGGGCGTCCAGCCACAGGTCGTAGAGTTCCGGGCGGATATCCAGCGCGGCGCGCGAATGGCTGGCGCCGAGGGCGCGCAGCTTACTGTCGGACATGCCGCGGGCGTACATCACCAGGTTCATGATCCCGGCACGCAGCAGGTGTTTCTGCGCAGTCATGTCGGTGGTGGCGAACTTGGCGCGAATCTGCGGGGAACTGGCAAGGAAATGCCGGTAGAAATCATCGAAGAATCCGGTGCTGGCACAGCAGCGTCCATAACTCTGCATGACGCGGTCGGCGGCGTTCATGGCGACTCCCTTGTTCTAGGCAATGGCAAGGCGAGCCGGCCCCGTTGGCCGGGGCCGGCGGATGAATACGAGTGGTTGGATGACGCGCGTGGCGCCGGGGTTACATGCCCGCGCCTTCGAGGCTGCCGATGACCAGGCCCTTGATGATGAAGCCCAGTACGCCCAGGCCGAGGGCGAAGAACAGGATCAGGGTTCCGAACTTGCCGGCTTTCGACTTCTTCGCCAGGTCCCACACGATGAAAGCCATGAACAGGATAAGCACGGTCACCAGACCGGTCATCATCCACTCTTCGAACAGTTCGGGATCCATTGGCAACCTCCGGATTTTCAAGCAAACGAAGTCCGGCTCGCGGTCGGACGGAGCGTGCCATGGGGGGCGGGCAAGGCGTTTATCGTTCTACGAGCAGGCTGCTCTTTATATGCGGGGGCCACGCGGGCATGACAACTGAAACAGGCTGCCGATTATACGGCATGCCGCCTGTTCCGTGTCATGTCCCAGGTCTCGCTACGATCAATCGCGCAGGTGCTCCAGCGGCAGTTCGGTACTCGCCAGCACCTGGTTGAGGACGAAGCTGGAGCGCACGCTGGAGACCCCCTCGATGCGCGTCAGGGTACCCAGCAGGAGCTTCTGGTAATGGTCCATGTCCGGCACCACGACCTTCAACTGGTAGTCCGCGTCCATCCCGGTGACCAGGCTGCACTCCAGCACTTCCGGGCATTTGCCGATGACTTCCTGGAAATGTTCGAAGCGTTCCGGGGTGTGTCGGTCCATGCCTATGAGGACGAAGGCGGTGAGGCTCAGGCCGAGTTTCTTGCGGTCCAGCAAGGCTACCTGGCGGACGATGTAGCCGTCGTCCTCGAGCTGCTTGACCCGTCGCGAACAGGGCGATGGCGACAGGCCTATCCGTTCTGCCAGTTCCTGGTTGGAGATGCGTGCGTCGCGCTGGAGTTCTTCGAGGATACGCAGGTCGTAGCGGTCGAGTTTGTTCATGGCGAGGATTTCTTTCAGGTTGATTGCCATTGGCAAGGTGAATTTGAGTGATTTATTGCGCAATCAAGGTTCTGGTGAGCAATATTAGCAATCATTGGTCGCGCCTGGCGACGTATTCTTTTACCCAGATTCACGGCCCGGACATCTCGTCCATCACGGCTCGCCCAATCAGGCCAGCCGTGGCCGCCGACCCTACAGGGTTGCGCCGGCCTCCGGGTTGCACACCGCCCAGAAGGTGGAGTGAGGTGAGCCGTCGCCAACAGCGCCGAGCCAGGACAGTTACCCCAGAAGGGAGGTCGACGGGCCTCCCTTTTTCTTTGCCCGCGATCCGGCCCGTGCCGCGCTTTTACCCATTCTTTACCCGGCGTTTACCCACCCTTGGCGGAAAACGGCGGAAAGTCGTTCCCGGGATCATTCGAACGTGGCCGGGCGACCAGGCCCGGGGCGAGGCAGACGATGAACGGTGGATGGTGGCGAATGCTCGGGGTGGGCGCTCTTTCGCTGAGCCTGTGCGTCCAGGCGCAGGCCGACGACGGCCGAGGGGGACGCGGTGGACCCGGCGGCGAGCGCGGTGTTGCCCACGGACAACCGGGACCTGGCCGCGGCGAAGCGTACGGCGGCAGTTGGGGACCGCATCCCGACTGGCGTCCGGGCCGGGTGGTGGAGGCCTTGCCGCGCGGGCACCTGCGGGTGCCCTATCGCGGCGGCGAGTATTTCTTCGACGACGGCTACTGGTACCGACACGACGGCCCGCGCTATGTGCTGGTCGTGCCGCCCCGCGGGGTGCGCGTCCGCAGCCTGCCACCCTATGCGGAGCAGGTCTGGCTGGGCAGCGTGCTGTACTTCCTTGCCGCCGGCACTTACTACCTGTGGCATGCCGACACCCGTGAGTACGAAGTGGTCAGCCCGCCGCCGCAGGCAGCGGGACCCGGTTATCCGGTCAGCGTGCCGGCCACCGGCTACGACGTGGTGGCCTACCCGGCGCGCGGCCAGGGGCCCGACCAGCAGAGCCGCGATCGCTACGAGTGCCACCGCTGGGCGGTGGGCGAGAGCGGCTTCGACCCGGCGGGGGCGACCTATGCGCCGGCCGCCGAGGTCGCCAACGGCTACCGCCGGGCCATGGCCGCCTGCCTGAGCGGGCGCGGCTACAGCGTCAACTGACGGTTTCCTTGCCGACCACTTCCTGTGGGTCGGCATGGATCAGCACCTCGGCTTTCGGGTATTCGCGCTTGATCGCCAGCACTGCGCGGTCGGTCAGGGCGTGGGCCACCGACAGGCTCAGCTCGCCGGGCAGCTCGAGATGCAACTGGACGAACCAGTGGTTGCCGGAGATCCGCGTGCGCACGTCGTGCGCGCCGAGCACTCCCGGCACGCTGCAGGCAAGTTCGCGCATGCGCTCGCTGATGTCGGTGGGCAGTTCCCGGTCCATCAGGATCGACACCGACTCGCGAGCGATCTGCAGGGCGCTCCAGAGGATGTACAGGGCGATGCCCAGGCCGAACAGACCGTCGCTCTGCGGCCAGCCGTAGCGGGCCAGGAGCAGTGCCACGAGGATGCTGGCGTTGAGCAGCAGGTCCGAGCGGTAGTGCAGCGAGTCGGCGCGTATCGCGGTGGAACCGGTGCGGCGGATGACGTGGGTCTGGAAGGCCAGGAGAAGGGCCGTGAGCAGCAGCGACAGCAGCATCACCGCGATGCCCCAGGTGGCCGCGCCGAGGGGCTGCGGGTCGCGCAATTGCTCGACCGCCTGGATAGCCACCAGCACCGCGCTGGCACCGATGAACATGGCCTGGGCCAGGCCGGCCAGGGCCTCGGCCTTGCCGTGGCCGTAGCGGTGGTCGTCGTCGGCCGGGCGCAGCGAATAGTGCACCGCCAGCAGGTTGAGCAGCGAGGCGGCACTGTCCAGCAGGGAGTCGGTGAGGCCGGCGAGCAGGCTCACCGAACCGCTCAGCCACCAGGCGATGGCCTTGCCGATGACCAGGGTGACGGCGACTCCGAGCGAGGCCAGGGTGGCCAGGCGCAGCAGGCGGGCGTGGGGGGAATCGGGACTCATGGGGCGCTTCTGTCAGGAGGGACGGCGCCACTGTAAACCAACCGGGCGGCGACCGGGCACTGACGCACGGTCGCGCTCGGAGGGCGGATCAGGCGGCCGGCTTCAGGCCATAGGCCGCCAGTTGCTCGACGCTGCCGCTGTGGCGGAGCAGGCGCGGGTCGTCGAGCGGCAGTTCACGGCCGATCTCGCGTTCGAGGATGGCCTTGAGCTTGCGGTTGTCGACCTTGCCGTCTGCGCCGACGGCATCCTTGAGCACTTCCGGGGCGACCGAGTACTTGGCGTCGGGCAGGTAGATGGCGCCGGTGGCGAAGTCGACGCCGAAGGCGATCAGGCCGGGGATGATATAGAACAGCAGGCCGATGGCGTCGAAGGCGACGATGGCCGGATCGATGCGGCCGTCGATCTGGCCGCGTCGCTCGGGGTAGAACAGCGTACCGCAGGCCGACAACTGGCTCAGCAGGGCTGCACTGAGAACGGCACAGGAAACGCGGGTGGCAAGGCGCATGTATGACCTCCGGGTGAACATGACGGCGAACTATAGCAATCGACCAGCGTTCGGCAATCTTCTGCCGCGACGATGACGATAAGACCGCCGAAAGCGCCCGCCGGTTCGCCGGTATACTTCGCCGGTCAGTCCGGAGCCAGCATGATTTCCCTACCCATCGACGCCGTTGTTCCCGCCCTGCGCCAGGCCCTTGGCGCACAACACCAGGCCGTTCTGGAAGCCCCGCCGGGCGCCGGCAAGACCACCCGCGTGCCGCTGGCCCTGCTCGACGAGCCCTGGCTCGCCGGCCAACGCATCCTCATGCTCGAACCGCGGCGTCTGGCGGCGCGGGCGGCGGCCGAGCGGCTGGCCGACGAGCTGGGCGAAAAGGTCGGCGAGACCGTCGGCTACCGGATCCGCCTGGAGAGCAGGGTCGGCCCGAAGACCCGCATCGAAGTGGTCACCGAGGGTATCCTTGCCCGTCGCCTGCAAGACGACCCGGCGCTGGACGGTGTCGGCCTGGTGATCTTCGACGAATTCCACGTTTTGCCGATTGCACGTAAATCATCATTTTCTTGTCAAAAACTCCCATCCTTCCCTTCACAGTCCTTGAGCTGAGCCAACTCTCCACAGAGCCCGTCGTATACTGCCTCCCTGATTTGGGAGCCTCGATGATTTCTCTACCTATTGACCTCGTATTGCCAGACCTACGAGAGGCCCTGGCCAATCGCAACGAAGTGATCCTTGAAGCACCACCTGGTGCGGGCAAGACCACTCGAGTGCCCCTGGCGCTGCTGAATGAGCCTTGGCTTGGTGACCAGAAGATCCTGATGCTCGAGCCTCGTCGCTTAGCTGCTCGGGCGGCAGCAGAGCGTTTGGCGAGTGAGCTGGGTGAGAAGGTTGGGGAGACTGTCGGCTACCGAATTCGCCTTGAAAGCAAGGTAGGCCCGCGCACCCAGATCGAAGTGGTCACCGAAGGTATCCTGGCTCGCCGTCTCCAAGATGATCCTGCGCTGGACGGTGTGGGCGTGGTCATCTTCGATGAGTACCACCTCCGAAACCTCGACTCCGACCTTGCACTCGCGCTGTGCCTGAGTGGCCGTGAGCTCCTGCGTGAAGAGCCCCCGCTGAAGTTGCTCCTAATGTCCGCAACGCTGGAAGGTGCTCGCCTTTCCAAGGTGCTGAATGACGCTCCTGTGGTCACCAGTGAAGGGCGGATGTTTCCGGTCTCTACGGTTTGGGGTAGCCCCTATCAGCCGGGCGAGCGAATCGATGCGCGAGTCACAGACACCTGCTTGGCCGCCATCAATGAACAGTCGGGAAGCGTTCTGGTTTTCCTTCCTGGGCAGGCAGAGATTCGGCGGGTGGCAGAAGACCTCAAGGAGCAGCTGAGCAGCCGTCCAGAGGTGATCGTATGCCCGCTGTACGGTGACCTCGATCTGAACGCCCAGCGTGCTGCTATTGACCCCGCACCCAAGGGCTCCCGGAAGATCGTACTGGCCACGAACATCGCCGAGACCAGCTTGACCATCGAAGGCGTCAGGGTCGTGGTGGACAGTGGTCTGGAGCGAGTGCCGAAGTTCGATCCTCGCAGTGGCATGACCCGACTCGACACTCAGCGTATCTCGAAGGCCAGTGCTACCCAGCGTGCGGGGCGGGCAGGGCGCTTGGAGCCAGGTGTCTGCTATCGCCTGTGGTCGGAATCGCAGCACGAGCAAATGGCCGGCTACAGCACCCCAGAGATCCTGCAGGCGGATCTCGCAGCTCTGGCACTCCAGCTGGCCCGGTGGGGAATGAAGCCAGAAGAGATGACCTGGCTCGACCAACCTCCATCAGCTCCTTTCGGCCAAGCCAGAGACCTGTTGAAGCGCCTGGGCGCACTCGACGATGCAGGACAGCTCACACCGCACGGATCAGCCATGAGCGAGCTCCCAGCGCATCCACGGATCGCTCACATGCTCATCAAAGGCAATGCGATGGGCCTAGATGACCTGGCGTGCAACATCGCGGCGCTGCTCGGAGAGAAAGACATCCTACGTGGAGCCGGTGCTGACCTTCACACCAGGCTGAGTGCCTTGTCAGGCGAGCAACATTCACGTCGTAGTGGTGGTTCCCTCCAGCGGGTGAAGCAGTCGGCTCGGCAGTACCGATCCCTGCTGCGCGGGAAGGCCTCCAGCCCTGTCAGCGAGCCTGATCACCCACGGTGGGTAGGGTGCCTCCTGGCGTTTGCGTACCCTGACCGAATCGGCCTGCAGAGGCGTGCAAGTGCATCCGAATACCGTCTGTCCAACGGTCGTGCTGCGGTGTTCTCAGAGCCCGATGCTCTCACCAAACATGAGTGGCTGGTGGTGGCCGACCTGGGTAGCCGGCAAGGGCAGCGTGAGGAACGGATCTACTTAGCGAGTGACCTCGATCCGGCTCTGTTCGATGACGAGCTGGCTGACCTGGTGAGGTCGGTGGATGAGGTCGACTGGGACGAAAGGGAAGGTGTTCTGAAGGCTGAGCGGCAGTTGAAGGTTGGGCAGCTGATCTTGTCGACGAAAGCCCTACCGAGTCTTGATGAGCAAACTCGTTCGCTGGCCCTGGTCAACCTGGTGAGGCGCAAGGGCATCGAGCTCCTGCCCTGGAACCCGGAGCTTCGGCAGTGGCAGTCGCGGGTCGACCTACTGCGTCAGCTCGATATCCAGAGTGGCCAGGCAGAAAGTAAGTGGCCTGATCTCAGCGATGCCAACCTCCTCGACACGCTGGAAGAGTGGCTCACGCCGTACCTGGGTAAAGTCACGAGGCTCAGTCACTTCAGCCAGTTGGATCTGTCGTCGATAGTCAGGAACCTTCTGCCTTGGCCGCTTCCGCAGGAGCTGGAAGTCCAGGCGCCTCAGGCGATTCAGGTGCCGTCTGGTTCGAATATCCGCATCGATTACTCGCAGCATCCACCGATCCTCGCGGTGAGGCTGCAGGAGCTGTTTGGCCTGGCAGAAACACCACGCATAGCCCAGAGCAGGCAGCCGCTGATTCTGCATCTTCTGTCGCCGGCTCGTAGGCCCGTGCAGGTTACTCAGGATCTGGCGAACTTCTGGCGAAGCACCTATGTAGAGGTGAAGAAGGATTTGAAGGGTAGATACCCCAAGCATCATTGGCCTGAAGATCCATTGGTTGCTGAAGCGACGGCCAGGGCGAAGCCTAGGAAACCTTGAGGTTTGGGCGTGCCCTGCGGGAGCGGCTGTCGTGAATCGAGCCACTGCGTGTCTCCACCCTTACGGGCTTCCATCCTCACGCCTAGCGCGCTCCGCTTGCGCTTCAGCGTCGGCTTAGCCTAGGCAGCTCGCGATTACCAAGTAGCTGCTCACTTTGACTACATGGCCAAGATAGGTCATTTCTGGAACTCAACGGCCACCACTGACTAGGCTTCGAAGTCAGATAACTGCTTTGAGCCTTTTTGCGGCGGCGATTCAGTGGAGCTTTTGGGTTTCCGAGAGTAACAAGTCGTTCAGTTTGCACGAGTGCGTGGATTCAAGCAGCGTGCTATCCAAAACTCTGAGTGTGGTCTTGCCTTCGTTGGCAACGACCATCAGAGTCATGAGTGCGATCAGCGTTGCGCTGGGATAAGTAGGATGTTGCGCTTCTCAGCCATAAGGCTAGCGGTATAGTGTATTGAGTCCCACATATAATTCGAGCAAGGAGGTCAAAAGTGTCAGAAAACGGCGAGGTGGAAAGAGATGATCTTGAACTGCTACGAGCAGATCTCTCCAAGAGACTGAATGGATTTAACAGTAACTATCCGGACGTCAGTGTTTATGAGCTGAGAAGCTCACGGCTGTCTAGGGAAGAGTTTCCGGTGCCTGAGATGCTCTTGCTCATGCTCCGAAACGTACTGGGGTGGCGGTGGTCTGGCACCGGCGAGAAGATTCGCTGGACTGTTTATGGCTCATTCAATGGCGAGCCGCTCTCGATTGAACTCGGAAAGTTTGGTCTCACCATGCGTAGCTCACCAGTCCTAGATGAGAGCCGGAGGCGGATCGAGGGCCAGCTGAAAAGTGCAGTAAACCTCGTCGAGCAATTCATCAAACCGATGATCGATAACCAGATTACCAATGGTGAGTTGACCATCGGTAATCATCTTACTGAGTTCATGTCACGCTATGAATTTTTCCGTGACAAGGCGGATAAAGCTTTTCGACGCGCCGACCGGAAAGCTAGAGAGAAACCTAAGGAGAGTGGCGAATTTCCAGAGGGCATCATCAGTGCCCTTATGCATGGTTACAGTAGAAGTATGAGTGATCAGCAGGAAGGATTCTATTACTCGGTTGCCATGGTCGACGCATATTTTAGTGCTTTAGAGCACAGGTTGAACTTGCTTCGTGCCTTTACAGGAGTGCCCTTACCCGCTGAGGGATTCAAAGCCTTCATGTCCAAGACATGGAACGAGAAAGTTGACGAATTATTAGGGGAGAATCCATCGCCAAGGGCGCGTAAAGCCCTGCAGGGTATGCGAGATATCAAAGAGCGGATTCGCAATCCGTTCGCTCACGGCGGATATGAAAATGACAAAGGGGCGCTCCATGTCCACATCCCGACAATAGGAGCTATCCCCGGAAATATTACCAAATTTGGGAAAAGTGCTAGGTTTTCCTTCATTCCTGTAGGTGTCAACGATCATAAATTAAATTGCACGGTATTCGACGAGGTCGATAAGTTGTTGTCCACGGATCAGCTTGCTGCCCCCTACCGGCTTATGGTGGCTGGTATCGACCCATCGTTCAATGAGAAATCCTTATGTTCCTACAGGGACGCGATCTCGGGTGGAGATAAGGCTTTAGAAAGGTTCATCGACCGCTGGCATCATATGTGGGAGCGTCACGCCAACATGGATTACTAGCGCATGTAGCTGTGTTAGAGGGTCAGGTTTTCATCTTCCATGCGATCAGGTTCTACTTGAGGTACACGTTTTGTAGTGGTCTACTAACCCCGGACACCCATTTAGGCGAGAATGCTCGCCACAGAGAGGTGTCCGATGACCAAGCAACGCCGTACCTTTACCCCTGAGTTCAAGCGCGAAGCTGCCTGCCTGGTGCTCGATCAAGGCTACAGCCATGCCGAAGCGGCCCGTTCGCTCGGCTTGGTCGAGTCGGCCCTACGCCGATGGGTTAATCAGCTTCAGCAGGAGCGCGGCGGCGTTACGCCGGCCAGCAAAGCGTTGACGCCAGAGCAGCAAAAAATCCAAGAGTTGGAAGCCCGGATCACGCGCCTTGAACGCGAGAAATCGATACTAAAAAAGGCTACCGCGCTCTTGATGTCGGAAGATCTCGAGCGTACGCGCTGATCCGCCAGCTCAGCGACCATGAGCCCGTTGATTGTTTGTGCGAAGTGTTCGAAGTCACTCGCTCAAGTTACTACGCACATCGTCACAGAAGGCGAACTCCGGACGTTGAACGACTGCGGTTGCGCAGTCGAGTGAATGAGTTGTTTACGCGAGGTCGAAGTGCGCCCGGCAGCCGTACCATCATGGCAATGATGCAAGAAGAAGGTGAGCAAATCGGGCGGTTCAAGGTCCGCAGCCTGATGCGTGAGCTGGCGTTGATCAGTAAGCAGCCAGGATCACATGCGTACAAAAAGGCCACAGTGGAGCGGCCAGATATTCCGAACACCTTGAACCGAGCGTTTGATGTCGAAGCGCCAAATCAGGTCTGGTGTGGAGACATCACTTACGTCTGGGCACAGGGCAAATGGCACTATCTGGCGGTTGTCCTGGATCTGTATGCACGCAGAGTGGTTGGTTGGGCCTTATCAGAAAAGCCGGATGGAGACCTGGTGGTCAAAGCGCTGGACGTCGCCTACGAACAACGTGGAAAGCCTCAAGGACTCCTGTTCCACTCCGACCAGGGATCGCAATATGGCAGCCGTTAGTTCCGCCAGAGACTGTGGCGCTACCGCATGCGCCAGAGCATGAGCCGCCGAGGCAACTGTTGGGATAATGCACCGATGGAGCGAGTATTTCGCAGTTTGAAATCAGAGTGGATACCGACCACGGGCTACCTGACCGGGCAGCAAGCTCAACGAGACATTGGCCAATACCTGATGGGCCACTACAACTGGATCCGGCCGCATCAGTTCAACGATGGACTGGCTCCAGCGAAAGCTGAAGAAAAACTTAAAACCGTGTCCGGGATGAGTTGACCACTACACCGAGGCTGCCAGTTCCGGAAATGAAGTGGTTCAGATTGCGGTGTATGGGAGGCGCAAGCAGGTATACACCCTCCATCCCGCCTGAATGCACTGAGAGCAGCCAGAGCGTACCTGCTCTGGCTGCGGGCGAAGCGTATAGGGCCTACGGGGGTCACTTGGGGGCAACGTAGTAGCGCACCGAAGACTCCAGGAAGCGCTTGTTGAGGTACTCCGGTGTAAGTTGGCCGGCCTCTTGGAGCTTGGCGAGCAGCTTCTCGTCAAGCAGCACAAGCTCCGGGCTCACGGGCAGTGCCATGAAGCGCTTTTCGTACAGGGCTACGTTCGAGTCGGGGAGAATAAATTTCTCCCCCGTCGTCTTAAAAGGCACCCACACAGCGTCCTTCAGCAACTCGCGCGCCCTGATGAAGAATTGGGTGAGTGCCATGCTCACAACTGTGCGGGCTGTGGCATGTGGATTTCCAGCGCCCCTGAAGATTCGAACGGTATCATGCACCTGCTCAACCTCATCATCTTCAAGCTCAGCCTGAGACGGCGCCCAGGACGGCGGCTCCATGATGGAGTCGTAGAGCGGCCTTTCTTTGGCGGCAAAGTAGGCCCGTGCTGCCAGCATCACGAAGTATTCTGTGATCCAGGGGGATTGGGCGATGCTTCCGGTCTCTGCGAGTAACGTCAGTTGCTGCTGATAATTGTCCTCGTTCATTTTGATCATGCCCTGTTCAGTAGGCTGATCCCAAAGACGGGAAACAACAAACGAGTTCTTAGGTGAGCGCTTCAGGGGCTTGCCACTCGATTTATCGACGACTGTGAGCAGGTCTTCACCACCTAGCCATTGCTTCAAATGCGCTTGGGGGATGACGTGTTGATTTACAGTAATCTCGTTCGGGTTTTTTATCCGCTTCCCATCTTCGCTGAGCTTTTCGATTGGCTTTTCGTGGGGGGAATGGTCTTTTTGATACATGTTCTTGGCCTCATTCGTTACTAGAACGTGCCAGTGAGCTGCACGATCCGAATCGTTACTGGTGATTGAAACGCCGTCTTCACCGAGCGACCATTTGCCATCGCGTCGAATCAGCTCGACATCCGCTTTTAGGAGAAATGCACTGCTGTGGAAGGCGCGGTCTAAATCCTGATGCTTTTGGTAGGTGATCGACATGCTCAACGCGAGCACACCGGTCGCATGGTCATAGGTGGCTGACTCCACCTCGCTTTCACCGATGGAGAACTCACTGGCGTTGGCCTTGGCCATCGAGCCGGTCAGCATGTGTCCCAGCCTAGAAAACACATCGTCCTCATGGATCGCGTCCTTGAAGTCACGCACGCCAAAGGCAGCAAGCATCAAGCGAGGATCTGTGGGGTTTCGTTGGGCGACAACGGCAAGCTCGTGGTACTTCTCGAACCCCGCTCTACGGGAAAGCGCTTCTTGGGCAGCAGAAAGCTTCATGCCATGTTTGCGGGCATGCTGTTTGGCTTGCGATTTGAAAATGCTGAGAGGGGAAAAATCAGACATGGCCGTGCCACCAAAACTATCGACGCTTTGGTTACCGATTGCCTGTTCACCGGGCAGCGTCTAGTTAGGGACATGCCGATGTAAAACGAGAGGGTGTATCTACGATGGGCTATTGCTTCGCGAAACAGGCGCCAGGCGACCACCACCGCCTGGCCCGATCATAGATCAGGCAATTTCACTCCGCAAGAGCCTGCAGGAAGGGCATCGCGAGGTTGATTTCGGGGGGAGTTTCTTGGAGGGGGCTCGGGTATCAGGCACGAACGCAAGCGGAGCGCGCCGGCCCACGAAGGGCCACAGGCTTGAGGATGGAAGCCCGCAGGCTCAAAACCGGGCGCAGCCGGGGTGCGGTTCACGACAGCTGTCCCCTTGCAGGGGGCGAGCCCATAACTCTCCGCTGAGCGATGGTTTCCGCCTGCTGGAGGAACTATCACCCATCCACAAAAAAGTTATGGCTCTGGGTTTAAGCAGCATTTCTTATACTTCTTATTAGAGCCACATGGGCACGGAGCATTTCGGCTAACGTTCTTGGTCGCCCCGTTCCCTGGTGTTGCTCTCTGAGAAATGTTGTCTAGTATGTTGTAGGTTTTCATGATTTGTTGAGCAGTCGTTCGCTCATCGCCAGTAAGCGGAACAGATGCATCTATAGCAAAAATTGTCTCAGAGCCCCCTTGATGGCCTTTGGTGTCGGCTCCAAGAACTACAATTTCTTTTGCTTTCTGGAACTTGTAGCGCGCTACACATGCGTATAGCTGCATGTAGGCAGTTCGCTCCTGCCTATATTCATCATAGGAGTTGAATTTATGACTCCAGGGGAAAAATACGAAGACGTACACTCGGCCTGGATTACAGACGGAGTAAGTCGTTCGTGCTGAGCGTGTTCCGCTGGGGACTGTATGGAATTTATCGAATAGGGCAGTTGCAAGGAGACTACTCGACAGAAGGTTTTCCGACGCCAACACCTGCACAGCATTTGCATGCGTTATGAACGGTAAGTCACTTGCTTCGCCTACCTGTGCATCCACAATCCCGTCCGCGAAGCGGGAAATTATTTCATTCCATAGCTTTGCTTCTTTTCTTTGTTGATACCTCAAGGCATATATTACCGTTTTCCTGTAATGATCCCATTCTCCTTCGGGTATCATTAGGAAGTTGCCTTTGTTGTGAGGTGGGTTGGTGATTTTTCCGAACCCGTTGCCACCATCCTCTTGGAGATAGCATGCAAGTGTTTCCTCTTCTCCAGCGCTGATCAGAAGGTCTTTGTTGCGGATTGCATCCTCTTTAACCTCGAGGTATCGGATAAAGTCTGCAGGTGTGCAAAGCTCTTCTAGAAGAAGTTTTATACCCCCTTCATCTAGCACGTGAACGAAGGTTTTGCTCATGTCTACATCGCCGACGAAGAAAGGTTTGTCGAGCAACTGTTCTTCATTAGCTCCATAAAGGTAGCCGAGCGAGCCACGGCTGCCGGGCCTTATGGCGTCGAAATGCTGCTTGGCATGTTTACCTATTCCTCGGGTTACCGCTATCAAGTGTATTTTGAGGTCAGTCCTACTCAAGTCAAAAGGGAATCGCTCATCAAGTTTGCTGTTGAGGAAGATTTTGTTCGGGTGATTCCTAATGCAACTTTCTGCTCCATGCAGTTGCTTTGCAGATTCCTTGACTGCGGCTCTGTACCATCGGCTCCAAGCAAGTTTTGGGTCATTCTGCTCTTGGAATTTAACGTGCCCCTTGTCGGAAAATAGTATAACCGTGTTATTGAAGTACACGGTGAGGTCGGTAAGCTCTTTTCCTTTTCCTAACGACCGATACAGGCTGGGGTAGCACCATAGGCTAAAAAATGTATTTGAAGCAATCGTGGCAAGAATCTTCTCGCTTTCATTTACACTTGCTTCCTTGTTGATTGGCTTTAACAATTTGCATATCCTTTCTGCAAATATTAGCTGTTGTAAGTTTCTAGCTTTTATGGATATTCATAATTATCTTGGTCTTCGTCTTTGTTGCATGTTCGAGGTAGTAGGCTGCATTATTTTGCTGCTCTAACATTTGGCTATGCTTTTCTTGGTCACCTACGTGTCTGGACTCTTGCATTTTAATTTGCAGGTATTTTATCTCTGTCTGGAGCATGGATATGTTTTTATTCATAAGTTCTAGCTGTAGGTTCATTTCAACCCCTTTGTTTTGCCAAGTCACCAACGTCTCGATCTCGAGTGACCGCTGACGCGCTGCGATCTCACGCTTACCGGCCCATTTGGGGTGTAGCGGAGGAGACCGCTTCGAATGTGGCCGCTGACGTGCTGAAGCGTCAACCTCTCGGCGATGAACGACGTCCCCTGAGGATGGAAGCCCGCAGGGCCAAAACCAGGCGCAGCCGGGGTTTGGTTCACGAGAGCCGTCCCCCGGAGGGGCAAGCCAAAACCCTTCGCAGAAGGGCTTTGGAGATGGCCTCGGGTAATCCTGATCATGAATCTACTGGGCTGACCTCGATTTCATCCAGCCCGTCAGCATTACGCCACTGATTCTGGAGTGGATTTCAGGTTCATCTGGGCTTCAAAGATGAGCAAATCGCTCTCCTCATTTTCCCTCATGAGCCCGATGACCCTTGAGCTGACTTCGATTTCGCCATTGTTGTCGAGGCGAACATACCGTGGGTATCGATCCAGCAACAGCTCAGCCAGCCCGCGACTGTAGCCCTCTCGGATCAGCTTAATTTTTGCATCGTCGGTGGTGCCATACTTGATGCGCTTGTAGAAGCCGGGATCAACAGCACCTACACCGTTCAGAACTTCTACGAACTTAAAAATCTTATTGTCGAAGAAATCGTCTTCTTCTTTCAGACGGACGATAGCGAGGTTGACTTTCTCTACGTCATTTTTGGTTGAAATTCTGACCCAGTAAGCATAGTGACTGTCACCGTATTTAGTATCGCCCCAGTTGGACACGTAAACATAGTCAGTACCTTTCTTCTCAGGGAGCTCGCTCCAGTATTTAAGCGTGTATCTCAGGATTTGCTTAACGCTATACTTTTTGAGCTTCCAGTCTAGGAACATGGCGTAAAAATCAATCGTCGCTTTGTTCTGGAGGCGTTTCAGGTCGCTGTATTTTCGCTTGTCATCGAACTTGTCGATGAAGCAGGTCTTGATCTCCAGCAGCAGGCGGTCGGCGTTGTCGATCATGCCGTTCGCATCAACCGACATGCTGATGGCGTCGTCTATCTCCTCCTCAGAGGTGAAGACATCGATCTCGCTTACGCTGTTGGCGATCAATAACCGGCCAACCTCCGTCTTCACGTACTTGCATTCTTGACCAGTGACTACCCCTGGCTGAAGGTTCTCCAGCCTTGATACAGCGTCACGATGGCGGTCAGCCACCTCGCCCTCCAATATGGTGGTCGCTTCAAGGAGAACGTTACTAACACTGTCCTGATCAACCTTCGAGACGTTGACCGCTTTCTCGTAAAATGTCTGGAGGTTAGATTTTTTGTTCGTGTAGCCGTCCATCCCCAGCAAGTAGATGCTCGACTCAAGCTTTTTGAGGGTGGTTCCTGCTTCGGGCGCAAACACCTCACTGAACCTATTCACACGCCCAACCAGGTTCTTAAATTGCGATGAGGTGAGGTTCCCTCGACCTTTCGAATAATCGAAGACGAAAAGCCGTTCGATAGGGAGGTTTACCCCTTCAAGCAGAGTGGAGTTGCAAACCAGATACTTCATGGCCTTGGATTGGTGGAACAGGTTTTCCAGATACAGTCGGATGGTGTCGGGGATGGAGCCGTGGTGGTACATCACCCCTTTCCGCAGGCACGAAATCAGTCGATATCGTTTGTCGAACGCATCTTCAAGCTCATCGCAAGCTGTTTGAACCAATGGGCACTCGATGTTAGGCAGCGTCTCAGCGAGCTCGAGTGCGAACTGCTCAATTTTCTTTTTGGTATTGCCATAGATAATGTTTTTGGCCAGCGACTCGCCCTTGATGAGATCGAAGCCGCTCTTGTACTTTCTATCTATCTCTAACCATTGGTTGAGGAAATGGTCGTAAAGCTTGAGCTTTCCGTCGTTTTTGCCAGTTCTGAAGTCCCGAGTGTAAAAGCGCTCGGATTTAATGTATTCATCAACCCTGAAGCCTTTGGGCGTCATGTCCAGGTAACGCACTCGGACGTTGAGTTCGTTACAAAGGAAAGGGGTCAGGAACTTGAATGAAGTCTTAGGGTTCCTGGCCCCCAGGATGCATAGCATTGTGGCCAAGAGCTCATTGCGACTATCGCCTTGGAGAAGGTTGTGAGCCTCGTCCACAAAAACCATGTCGAATTTTAGGGTGCTGTATTCATTAAGTAAGCGATTTAGGCGCTCTTGTGTAAGGACAAAAGCCCGATTATTTCGCTCGGGCGAGAACATTTCAGGATGGGTAACGACCTTACCCAGCTTTGGGATGTCCGCGTAGATCAAACGCTTCTTTGTCTGCGCTAGAAGTGCCTTTGATGGCACCAAAATAAGAATGCGCTTAGAGGGGTTGTCTTTTACTGACTTGATGATGAGCTCGGACTTTCCGTAGGAGGTCGGGGCGATAACGACCGAAGAGTTCTCGTACTCATCTTGGACGAAGACTCTCAGCGTATCCTGCTGCTCCGTCAGCACCATGCCCTGGTCACGGAATGTGTCTACGTAACTGCTCACAATGTTTTGAATGAAAGACCTGCTGAGTCGCTCGTCTTGTGCGAACGACTTACCAATCACAGCAGTAACCGGTAATAGGCCGCTGTTAACAGCTACATCATAAAGCGGTTCATATCGGCCAGTTAGGTTTCCGTAGAATAGCGTGATTCGATAACCAAGGCGTTTTATCTCGGGCGCCTGATGGTTGAGTAGCAGGACTGCAATCGCCAAAAGCTTCACGATATCCCCATCTGACATCTGGCCTCCACGGAGAAGCTCCAGGTAGATGTCTTTGAAACGGGTCTTGGCCAATTCCTTGATGGTTAACTCTTGCATTTAGCATCCTGCCTCTGTGCGAAGGAAGTCCTCAAGCTTTTGAAGCGTTCCTTTTTGGATGGATAGCACCAAAACTGTTTTAAATATTGGCGTAGTTAAAAGGCTGTCCGTGAAGCCTGAAATGGTCGCTTCTTCCACTTTTTGAGTAGCATCGTTGAAGAGTGCTGAAACCAAAACAACGTTGTTGTCAGAGGCTACAGCAGAGTTTCCATATGCCTTTTCGCCTTCCATGCCTAGGATTTCTAGCACAGATTCTTTGTAGCGGGTTTTGTCATTAATGGATTTCTGGGCGGCGTTCATGGCGTTGAGCCAATGGTTCATTTCTGCCTCAGCAAGGCGACCCTTGAGATCGTCTCGAGCCTTCGCCAGTAATGCCTTGGTGGCCGCGCACGAGGTCTTTTTACCAGCGCCTCCTGATTTTACCTCTGTGATCCATACTTCATTGGAAGTGGACTCGTAGAGAACGAGGTCGAAACCCTTTCGAATGTGCTTTTCTTCCATGTTGAAGAATGGAGAAACCACATCGAAACTGTCGAGTTTTTTGAGAATTATGACGTGGGCAAGTAGCTCGCCAAGCATGCCAGTCCGGGTGTTGAGATCCTTGGTGGAGTAGCGATCCCAGAACGACTTCAGGGTGGCCTCATATTTGAAGATGACCATGTTGCGGCTACCCAGGTCGGCGCCATGACAAATTCTAGTCAGGTTGTCCCGTAGAGCCGTTATGAGCTCGTCCGACAGGTTCTCAATACAGCACATTGCGTACTGACCGGCTTGCTTGAAAGTAACGCCATCCATAACTCAAATATCCAAAGGGGCCGTAGCCTCTGAAATCCTCCCGCTGCATCCGTCGCAGCGGCGTGGGGTTCTGGTAGACACTTTTTAGCTGCGCTGAATTCGCCTCTTCTACTATGTCGATGAGCCTGGTCAAGGCCTGAAGAAGCCATGGCGGCACTGTGCCATTTCATGAAGTATAGCGAGATGGTTCTGCAGAAGTAGAGACTAACGTCGGTGTTGGCGGGGCTACTTTGGGGCTGCGGTGATGCCTGATGACTACACACGTCTGAGAGGTTGAGAAGCTGTTCTGAACACCCTCGTTGGCTTTACTGGCTTTCCATGCGCATGAGGAAAGGTGTCAATGTTCTGCAGAGGGCAGGAGGGGAGGGTGGATTCGGGGCGTCAATGGTGATGGCTGGCAAGGGTGATTTCAGTCAATCACTGGAGCTAGAATTGACAGTCAACCACCGTCGCACCCCGATTGAGCTAGGCCCTGGTTTTCCTGGGGGCAGGGGGTGTCAATCTTAAGAGCAGTCATTTGGTACGAAGCATTATTGGCCGGACGACCCGCTGGTGGCCGAGGCCACTGCCCGGGCCAAGCCACGCAAGTAGTCGACGGCGCTCAGAGCACCCGGGTCAGGTCGTCGTCGAGGAAGTGCCGGAAACTCAGGCGCTGGCCGTCGGCGAAGTCGAAGTGGCTGTCCAGGGTCGGGCCGTTGAGGACGAACTCCAGGGCCAGCAGGCGCACGCCGACCAGGCCGCGCTGCCGGCCGAGGTCGTGCAGGCGGTACTCGCCCGGGCCTTCGTCGTTCTCGCAGGGCCGCGGCGCTTCGCCGCTGCGCCAGAACACCGTCTCGCCCTCGAAGTAGAGGCGATACCAGCGTTGCTCGAACTGCAGGTAGACCACGTTCACCGGATCGGCCGGACGGCCTTCCCACCACCATTCCTGGATCAGCAGCGACTGGCAGACCTGTCCGCGCAGGGCGGGCTGTTCGCCGTTGATCGTGCAGCAGGGGATGGCGGTATGCATCGGGCTCCTCCTCCGGGGTCGGTTCACAGCAGGGACAGGTCGGCGCCGTCGCTCCGCAACTGGTCGTAGGCCTGGTCCAGGCGGTCGCGCAGCGCTTCGGCGCCGGGAATGTGGCGCGAGACGATCATCCGCAGCGGCAGGCGGTACAGTTCCTGGCTTGCCAACGCCTGGCGGCTGGCCGCTTCCACCGGCGCCTGGTAGTCGAGCAGGTAGTCGCCGCGCCCGAGTTCGAGCATGCGCAAGGCGGCGTGGTGGGTGCCGGTGCGGTACAGGCGCAGGTGCAGGTTGGGGTCCTGGATGAAGTCGGTGACCGGTTTCCAGTAGCTGTAGCCGCTGATCAGGATCAGCCGGCGTCCGGCCAGGTCCTGGGGAACCCGCGGTGCCGGCTGGTGCGCCGGGTAGTACAGGTTCAGGCTGACGTGGCCGAGCACGCGCCGCGCCTGGAGGGTGTCGGCGGCCAGCTCCGGCTTGGCCGCGCCGGCCCACAGCGCCACGCTGCCATCCTGCAGCCCCAGGTACAGGCGCGCGCTGGGCAGGGCGCGGAACGCCGGACGATAGCCGGCCCGCTCCAGCAGCAGGCGGACCAGGCGGGCGCCGGAACCGGCGGCGTGGCCATCCCGGGCGGTATAGATGTAGGGGGGGAATTCGTAGTAGCCGACGTTCAACGACGGCCTTGCGTCCTGCGCATGGAGCTGCGGGGCGGCCAGCAGGGCGAACGCCAGCAGCGCGAGCAGGGGCGTTGTGGTGCGTAAGGGCATGGTGTGCGGCCTTGCCGTTTTTTGTTGTTATGAATGGGGGCGAAGCATGCGGCGCGCCGGGCCGCTTGTCCAGCCCGGCGCGCGCCCGGTCAATGGGGCAGCAGGAAGCGCGCGGCGAGCGGCAGGTGGTTGGAGATCTGCAGCGTATCGCTGCGCCGGACCCGGGCATCGAGACGGGTCAGCGAGGGGCTGTGGAACAGGTAGTCGAGGGTCCGATCCGGCCCCTGGACCCGTGGGTCGTTGGGGAAGTGCGTGTACCAGCGAACCTGGTCGACGCCACTGGCCTCTTCCAGCGACGGCACCATCGGGAAGCGCCCGCTCAGGATGCCCAGTTCGCTGTCTTCCCGGTAGGGCGCGCGCAGCGGCGCCAGCAGGTAGGGATACTGGCCGGGCGGCAGCAGGTTGAGGTCGCCGCCGAGCAGCCAGGGCGTGCGCCTGGCCTGCAGTTCGTCGAGCAGCGTACGGGTGGTCTCGACCTGGCGCTCGAGGGTGTCGTCGTTCGCCTGCGGGCGGTCGAAGCGGGCGTTGAGCACGGCCAGCTCGCCGCCGCCGTCGATCGGCAGGTGGCTGACCAGGATCGCCGGGCGCGGCCCGAACAGGCGGTCGAACAGCCCGCCATCGCGTGGCGGCAACTGGCGCCGCTCGGCGCTATCGATGCGATAGCGGCTCAGGGTGGCCTGCTTGCGGCCGACGCTGCCGAAGATGTGCGGCGTCGGCACGAAGGCCGACTTCCACTCGTAGGCCTGGGCGCTGCAATGGTAGAGATCGTTGATGCGCTCCTGGATCAGCGCCAGTTGGTCCTGATCGTCGGTGGCGCTGGAGCCGTCGTCGATCTCCTGGAGCAGGACCAGGTCCGGCTGCTCGTCGCGGATCACCCGGACCACCTCGTCGAGGGTGAACGCCAGGTCTTCGGCGGTGGGGCGCTGGTCCGGGCCGGTGGCATCCGGCAGGTCGTCCCAGAAGACGTAGCGTTTGCCGGCCAGGTACTGGATGTTCCAGGTCATCACCTTCAGGGCCTGCCCCGGCTTCAGCGCCGGCGCGGCGCCCTGGCAATGCAGGGGCGCGGCTTCGCGATCGGCGGGTTGCCAGCTCAGCAGGTAGCTGGCGAGCAGGGCACCGCCGACCAGCAGGAGCAGGCCGACGAACAGCAGGTTGCGTAGACGGGGCAGTGACATCGCAATCGAGACTATGCTGGAAAGGACCAGAGCATAGAGCTTGCCGCCGCGCATTTCATCCTTGCAGGTCGAATTGACGCAAGGGTTCGCGTTTTTTCGAGCGGGAGGGTACCGCATGCCGCGCAAGGTATTCAGCAGCCAGGCCTACCGCCACAAGGTGGTGCTGGTCAGCGGCGGCTGTTCCGGCATCGGTCGCGCGCTGGCGCTGCGTTTCGCCCGGGCCGGTGCGCGACTGGCGATCCTCGACCTCGACCAGGCGGCGCTGGACAGTTTGGTCCAGCACCTGCGCGACCATCTCGGCGGCGAGGCGCTCGGCCTGCGCTGCGACGTCGCCGACGCCGATGCGGTGGAGCGTGCCGTGGCGCTGGCGGTGGAGCGCTTCGGCGGCATCGACGTGCTGGTCAACAACGCCGGCATCACCCACCGCGGTACCTTCGCCGAAACCGGCCTGGGGGTTTTCCGCAAGGTCATGGCGGTGAACTTCTTCGGCGCCGTGCATTGCACCCGCGCGGCGCTGCCGAGCCTGCTCGAACGGCGCGGACAGATCGTCGTGCTCGGTTCGCTGACCGGTTTCGCCCCGTTGCTCTACCGCAGCGCCTACAACGCCAGCAAGCATGCCTTGCACGGTCTGTTCGACACCCTGCGGATGGAGCTGGAAGGCACCGGCGTCAGCGTGACCCTGGCCTGCCCGGGATTCACCGCCACCGACCTGCGCAAGAACGCGCTGGTCGGCGATGGCTCGGTGACTCGCCAGCCGGTGCAAGTGCTGGGCAGCCAGGTGGCATCGCCGGTGGAGGTCGCCGAGGCGATCTTCCAGGGCGCCGCGCGGCGCCGGCGCCTGCTGGTGCTGTCCAACGTCAACTGGCGGGCGCGGCTGCTGGCGCGCTTCTTTCCGCGTCTCTTCGAAAAGCTGCTGGTGCCGCGCCTGTCGGGACTCAAGCCGCAACCCTGACGGTGCTCAGTGGGCGTGGTCGTGGGCGTCGAAGCCCTGGCTCATGTCCCAGTAGGAGGCCTCGACCTTGTGCCCGTCGAGGTCGCGGATGAAACACCCGTAGTAGGGCTCGCCGTACAGCGGACGCGGGCCCGGCGCGCCCTCGTCGCGTGCGCCGGCGGCCAGGGCCGCGGCGTGGAAGGCGTCGACCTGGGCCTTGCTGTCGGCGAAGAAGCCGACGTGGCTGCCGTTGCCGACGCTGGCGGGACGGCCGTCGATCGGCGCCTGCACCCAGAACTCCGGATAGAGCTTGCCGTAGGCTACGGCGCCGGGGTATTCGAGGATCACCTTGCAGCCGAGGGCGGCCATCACCGCGTCGTAGAAGGCTCGGGCACGGGGAAAGTCGTTGGTGCCGATGGACAGGTGGGAAATGCAGCTGGGGTTGGCCGATTCGTCGCTCATGGTCCGTTCCTCGAGGCAGGGCTCGTCAAGCATAGGCCAGCGCGGCGAATCGGCGCGCGGCGCCGTTCACATCCCGTTGCGTGGCGCCGGACCGAGGCTGTAGATGCGGAAGGCGACGATGGTCAACAGCAGCTGGAAGAACCCGCTGAGCGCATGCAGGGCGACCCGCAGCACGACGGCGTCGCCGGCCGAATCGGCGAGCCAGGCTTCCAGGCTCCAGACCGGCAGCAGGATCACCAGCGAACAGGCGAGGATCAGGAAGAATCGCCCACGGGTGAACTCGAAGCTTTCCCGCAGCGCCTGCAGCGGACTACGGCCGCGCAGCACCAGGCAGAATTCGGCGAAGGACAGCTTCACCATGACGAAGATGCCCGGCAGGATCAGCAGCGACAGGCCGAGCACGATCAGCAGCGAAGTCAGCGCCGCGAGTAGCGCGAAGGCTGGCCACAGGCGCAGCGCGGCGCTCCACAGCTGGCCGACGCGAGGCCGCTCGTCGCGCCCGCGCGCGTCCATGAACAGGATCAGGGCTGCGGTGTAGAGCGGGTAGAAGAGCAGTCCGGCGACCAGGCTCCAGGCGCCCATCTGCTGGGGGCCGACGGCTTCGTCGATCTGCTGCTGGAGCAGGCTTTCGAGGAATATCCAGGGCAGGCAGAGCGGCACCAGGGTGGTCAGGTGGCGGGTGAAGAAGAACCAGGCGTCACGCAGCGGCAGCAGAGGATTCATCGCGGGTCGGCAGATCGGATACGAGCCCGCGACTCTAACCCAGCCGGCCGCCGAGGCCAACGCCTGGCGGCCGCCGTTGCCGTTCAGGCCGCTTCGCGAGCCTGGGCCTGCTCCAGTTCGCGGACCAGCGGCAACACGTGCTTGCCGAAATACTCCACTTCTTCGTGGAAGTGCAGGAAGGCCGACAGCACCAGGTCGACCCCGGCCGCCTTCAGCGCGACGATGCGCTCGGCGATCTGCCGTGGCGTGCCGATCAGGTTGGTCTTGAAGCCGTCGTTGTATTGCACCAGGTCTTCGAAGGTGGATTTGGCCCAGTTGCCATCGCCCTCCGGCGAGGCCTTGCCGGCCTGTTTCACCGCGTCGCCGAAGGCGTTCACCGCCTCGTAGTCGGCCTTGGCGATGATCTCGTCGAGCACCGCCCGCGCTTCCTCCTCGGTGTCGCGGGCAATGATGAAGGCGTTCACTCCGACCTTGACCGAATGGCCGTTGGCCGCCGCCTTGGCGCGGATGTCCTCGACCTGGGCGCGGATGCCGTCGATGCTGTTGCCGTTGGTGAAGTACCAGTCGGACACGCGCGAGGCCATGTCCCGCGCCGCCCGCGAGCTGCCGCCCTGGAAGATTTCCGGGTGCGGCTGCTGGATCGGCTTGGGTTTCAGGGTGTAGTCGTGGAAACGATAGAAATCGCCCTTGAAGGTGAAGTTTTCCTCGGTCCAGATGCCTTTCAGCACGCGGATGAACTCCTCGGAGCGCCGATAGCGTTCGTCGTGCTCCAGCCAGGGTTCGCCGATGCCGGTGAACTCTCCCTTGAACCAGCCGCTGACGATGTTCACCGCGACCCGGCCATTGGTCAGTTGGTCGATCGTCGCCAGTTGCTTGGCCACCACCGCCGGATGCCAGGGGCCAGGCAGGATCGCCGCGATCACCTTGAGCTTCTCGGTGGCCGCCAGCAGGGCGTGGCTGATGGCCACCGACTCGTGCTGGTACTCGGCGCCGTAGCCGGCGGTGAAGCGGATCTGCGAGAGGGCGTAGTCGAAGCCGTTGCGTTCCGCCAACTGGGCCAGCTTGCGGTTGTAGTCGATGTCCCAGCTGGTGCGTTGCTCGATCTTGCTCACCACCAGGCCGCCGCTGACGTTGGGGACCCAGTAGGCGAAGCGGATCGGCTGTTGCTCTTGGCTCATCGGGGGTATCTCCGGGTAGGGGCGTGGTCCGGTGTCTATGAAGGAACCGTGCCATCCCGGATTCATGTTTTCGAATCAATGGCTTATGGGGGATATGGCGGAACCGGCCTGTCTTCTGCCGGACAGCCCTGTTGTCCCGCTGTTGCCCGGCAGACAGTCAGGCCGGCAAGCGCTGCAACAGTTCGGCGGCGCGCAGAACCACGGCGTACTCGCCGTGCAGGTTGGCCAACGCCATCGCATGCACCTCGTCGGCGCTGCGCGGGGTGCCGTGGAAATCGGGCTTGGCGAAGGTGAAGCAGGCGTCGGCCACTACCCAGGTCTGGAAGCCGAGGTTGCCGGCGCTGCGTGCGCTGGCTTCCACCGAGTTCTCCGTGGCTACCCCGACGAGCGCCACCTGGCGGATGTCGCGGACATGGAGCCAGCGTTGCAGGCCGCTGTTGATGAAGGCGTCGGGAACGTTCTTCTCGAACACCGCCTCGTCGTCGCGCGGCGCCAGCGCTGGCTGGAACTCCACGCCAGGCTGGCCGGGCGCGAAGGGCGAGCCGGGCTGCCGGGATACGTGCCGGACGTGCACCACCGGCCAGCCGGCGGCGCGCCAGGCGGCAAGCAGTTCGACGATGCGCGCCTCGGCGCCGGGATTGTTGCGCGGCGGCAGGTCGTGGCGCTGCATGCCGCGTTGCAGGTCGACGATCAGCAGGGCGACCTGGGACCGTGCGGAGCGCTGGGCATCGTCATTCATCGGGAATTCACCGGAGGAACTTGAGATCGTGCAGGGTGCTCCAATATTTCCCTTTGGTGCAATCCATCCTTCCTTCTCGAAATGCAGTCGAGGCGTGCGATGAAATCCGATGAGAAAACCCTGATCGACGGCCTGTTCAGCCGCCTGCGCGAGGCCGAGGGGCAGTCCGCTCCGCGTGACGCCGAGGCCGAGGCGCAGATCAACCAGCACCTGGTGCGGCAGCCGGCGGCGCCGTACTACATGGCGCAGGTGGTGCTGATCCAGGAAGCCGCGCTGAAGCGCCTCGACCAACGGGTGAAGGAGCTCGAGGCGCAGGTCGCCCAGTTGCAGCAGAGCCGTCCGAGCAGCGGCGGCTTCCTCTCCGGCCTGTTCGGCGGCGGCGCGCGCGACGAGCCGGCGCCGAGCCAATCGGGGCGCCCGGCGGGCTGGGGCGAGACGCGTTTCTCCAATCCGGCGGCGGCGGCCGGCGACATGCGTCCGGGTATGGCGCCCGCCGCGGCGGCCGCGCCTTCGCGGGCCAGCGGCTTTCTCGGCGGTGCGCTGCAGACGGCCGCTGGGGTCGCTGGCGGGATGCTGGTGGCCGACCTGCTCACCGGCATGTTCCGCCACAGCCAGCCGCAGGAAATCGTCGAGGTGATCCAGGACGTCCCGGTGGATAACCTCGACGCCAGCCAGTTTGCCGATCCCGAGCCGGCGCCCGAGCGCTTCGCCGATAGCGACTATCCCGCCGACGGCGGTTTCGCCGATGGCGATTTCAGCGACAGCGATTTCAACGACGACTCCAGCTTCCTCGGCGACGACGATTTGTTCACCTGACCGTTAGGGTTGCGGGCCGTGGGCTGCGATAATGGTGGCCCACTGCCGTCGTTCCGGAGTTCCCCTTGAGTCGTCCCGAGTCGCCCGCGGCGAAGAAGATCGCTGTCTTCGCCGATGTGCAGAACCTCTACTACACCGTGCGCCAGGCCTACGGCTGCCATCTCAACTACGCCGCCCTGTGGGCAGACATCGCTCGCGGCGGGAGCATCGTCGAGGCCTATGCCTACGCCATCGACCGCGGCGACCCGCGTCAGCAGCAGTTCCAGCAGATTCTGCGCAACCTCGGTTTCACGGTGAAGCTGAAGCCCTACATCCAGCGTGCCGACGGCTCGGCCAAGGGTGACTGGGATGTCGGCATCACCATCGACGTACTGGATGCCGCGCCGCGGGTGGACGAAGTGGTGCTGCTGTCCGGTGACGGCGACTTCGATCTGCTGCTGGAGAAGGTCATCCGCGCCCACGGCGTCGTGGCTACGGCCTACGGGGTGCCTGGCCTGACCGCCAACGCGCTGATCCGAGCGGCGTCGCGCTACGTGCCGATCGAGGGCGGACTGCTGCTCAAGGGCTGACCGGCCGCGCTCCAGAGGACGATGGGAGACGGCGAATCCGCTAGAATGCCGTCCGTTTCCTTTTTTCCGAGTCGCTCATGACGTTCGCTTCCCTCGGTCTGCTCGCCCCCCTGCTCAAGGCCCTCGAAGGGCTCGGCCACGGCACGCCTACGCCGATCCAGGCCCAAGCCATACCCCCGGCGCTCAAGGGCCGCGACCTGCTCGCCGCAGCACAGACCGGCACCGGCAAGACCGCCGGTTTCGCCCTGCCGTTGCTGCAGCGGCTGACCCTGGAGGGGCCGCAGGTCGCTGCGAACTCGGTGCGTGCACTGGTCCTGGTTCCGACCCGCGAACTGGCCGAGCAGGTCCACGGCAGCGTCCGCGACTACGGCCAGCACCTGCCGCTGCGTACCGCGGTGGCCTACGGTGGGGTCAGCATCAACCCGCAGATGATGAAGCTGCGCAAGGGAGTGGATATCCTCGTCGCCACTCCCGGGCGGCTGCTCGACCTGTATCGGCAGAACGCGGTGAAGTTCGCCCAGCTCCAGGCGTTGGTGCTGGACGAAGCCGATCGCATGCTCGACCTCGGTTTCGCCCGCGAGCTGGACGAACTGTTCGCCGCGCTGCCGCGCAAGCGCCAGACCCTGCTGTTTTCCGCGACCTTCTCCGACGCCATCCGCACGCTGGCCCGTGAACTGCTGCGCGACCCGCTGTCCATCGAGGTCAGTCCGCGCAATACCGCGGCGAAGAGCGTCAGGCAATGGCTGGTGCCGGTGGACAAGAAGCGCAAGGCCGAGCTGTTCTGCCACCTGTTGCAGGCCAATCGCTGGCGCCAGGCGCTGGTCTTCGCCAAGACCCGCAAGAGCGTCGAGGAACTGGTCGGACTGTTGCAGCGGCAGGGTATCGCCGCCGACTCGATCCATGGCGACAAGCCGCAGCCGGCGCGGCTGCGCGCCTTGCAGCGGTTCAAGGCCGGCGAGGTAGACCTGCTGGTAGCCACCGACGTGGCCGCGCGTGGCCTGGATATCGAGGAAATGCCGCTGGTGGTCAACTTCGACCTGCCGATCGTCGCCGAGGACTACGTGCATCGCATCGGCCGTACCGGCCGTGCCGGTGCCTCCGGCCAGGCGGTGTCGCTGGTCTGCGCCGACGAAGTGGAGCTGCTGGCGGCGATCGAAACACTGATCGGGCAGACCCTGCAACGCCGCGAGGAGCCCGACTTCGAGCCGGAGCACCGGGTGCCGCAGACCGCACCGGGCGGCGTGGTGCTGAAGAAACCGAAGAAGCCGAAGAAACCCAAGGCCGCGGAGAGCGTCGGCAAGCCCGGCAAGATCCACTTGGGCAGTTGGTTCGACAGCAGCGCGCCGACGGTCAAGGCGGTGCGCAAGGCACCGGGCTTCGGCGCGGGTGCGGCGGGCAAGCCGAAGAAGCGGCCGTCCGGCAAATAGCGAGGCGCTGGCGTACCGGTCTCTAGCGCCTGCCGCGCAACCAGGCCAGCGCGCCGAGTCCGGCCACGCGCCCGCTGGCGAAGCAGGCGGTCAACAGGTAGCCGCCGGTGGGCGCCTCCCAGTCGAGCATTTCCCCAGCGCAGAACACGCCGGGCAGGCCATCGAGCATCAGGTTGCGGTCGAGCGCCTCGAAGCGTACGCCGCCGGCGCTGCTGATCGCTTCGTCCAGCGGACGCGGGCGCAGCAGCGTCAGCGGCAGGCGCTTGATCGCCGCCGCCAGGCGGGCCGGCTCGGTATAGGTGGCGGCGGGGGTGAGTTCACGCAGGAGGCCGGCCCGAACCCCATCGATGCCCAACTGGCTGCGCAGGTGATTGGCCATCGACCTGGAACCGCGCGGGCGAGCCAGGGCTGCCTCGATCTGCTCGCGACGCCTGTTCGGCAACAGGTCCAGCCATACTTCGGCCGAGCCCCGTGCCTCGATCCGTTCGCGGATGGCGGCGGAGAGGGCATAGACCAGGCTGCCCTCGATACCGTCGCGGGTCACGACGAATTCGCCCTGGCGCGGCGTTTCGCCCGCCAGTCCCATGGCCACCGGTTTGACCGGAGCGCCGGAGAACTTGTCGCGAAACAGCTCGCTCCAGCCGTCGATCTCGAAACCGCAATTGCTTGGCCGCAGGGGCTCGACCTCGATGCCACGGGCGCGCAGCAGGGGCACCCAGGCGCCGTCGGAGCCCAGGCGCTGCCAACTGCCGCCACCGAGCGCCAGGATCACGGCGTCGGCGCGTATCGACAGGCGCTCGGCGGCGCTCTGGATGTCCAGCGTACCGTCCGCGTTCCAGCCCAGCCAACGGCAGCGGGTGTGGATGAGCACGCCTTGCTCGCGCAGGCGCTTGAGCCAGGCACGGAGCAACGGCGCGGCCTTCATGTCGGAGGGGAACACCCGGCCGGAACTGCCGACGAAGGTGTCGATACCCAGGCCGTGGATCCAGGCGCGCAACGCATCCGCGTCGAATTCGCCGAGCAGTGCGGCGATTTCCTTCTGGCGCCTGCCATAGCGGCCGAGGAATTGTTCCCTGGCCTCGGCATGGGTGATGTTCATGCCGCCGACGCCCGCGAGGAGGAATTTCCGGCCGACCGAGGGCATGGCGTCGAACACTTCCGTGCGTACGCCCGCCTGGCTCAGGACCTCCGCGGCCATCAGGCCTGCGGGACCGCCGCCGACGATGGCGACCTGGGGGGAAGGGGAGGATGCTTGACTGGGCATGTGGACGACGAGCGAGACCTGGGGAAACCGGCGTGCAGTGTAACCGAGGCGAAGACCGCCTCCGAGCCTTGTCGATGCCACCTGGTCCGCTCGCCGTGCGCCTGGTCAGGAACTGATCAACCGTCGCAAGGCCAGGCACGATGCGCTGCGCGAAGCGTTTTTCGCACCTTATCCACAGGCGGTTCCACACGCTTTGTGGAAATCCGCCGACGCTCGTCGCGTGGCAGGAACGGCTTCCGGTCGCGCTTGCCCGAAGGTGCCCTAGGCCTTGGCTTCGACAGCCAAGCGCCAGGTCAGTGGATCAGCGAATTGCGCTTGGCGAACTCTGCGAGGTCGACCAGCGAACCCAGGCCGAGCTTCTGCAGCAGGCGGGTCTTGTAGGTGCTGACGGTCTTGTTGCTGAGGAACAGCTTCTCGCCGATGGCCTTGTTCGAATAGCCCATGGCGAGATGCTGGAGGACGATCATCTCGCGGTCGGAGAGCAGGCCGATAAGCTCGCTTTCGGAAATGCGTTCCGGCGGGGTGCCGAGGGTATCGAACGTGAGCGAAGGAAAGAACGTGTAGCCAGCGGTCACCGCGTTCAGGGCGTTGATCAGGTTGTTCAGGTCTTCTTCCTTGTTGACGAACCCACGGGCACCGACCTGGATGCAGCGCTTGCAGAACGCCTCTGCGGATTGCGAAGTGAGTACCAGCACCTGGCTACGCAGTCCCAGGGACTTGATCCGCGAGATCACGGTCAGGCCATCGAGTTTGGGAATGCCGATGTCGAGAATCACCACGTCCGGTTCGTGCTCCCGGACCAACTGGATGGCATCCACGCCATTGTCCGTCTCGGCGACCACCTGCAGACCATGCTTTTCCAGCAGGACGCGCACGGCGAGACGGATGACGGGGTGGTCGTCGACGATCAGGACGGTATGCATAAATTCGATTTACCTTGAGGGACCGGGACAGGGTCGGGATTCGATTTCCCGGGCGCTGCCGCCGGTGGTCATCCATGTTGGGCGCTAGGCCGAGATCGCCGTCCAGAATAGCCTGTTAAGGCGGGGCGACTCGGTTTTTCATGTGGAACCATGCTAATCCAACCGAACCTCCAAATCAGTAGGAAAATTCCCACAAAACATGGGGACTTGTCCCATAGGTCTAGTAAGGGAAACACAGCAGTATATCGCCGGTATTTCCTGGAAACCCTGTGTGGACCGTGATGAATGATTTGAATGTTCTGGTGTTGGAGGATGAGCCTTTTCAGCGCCTGGTAGCCGTCACAGCCCTGAAGAAAGTGGTGCCCGGATCGATCCTCGAGGCGGCGGACGGCAAGGAGGCGGTGGCGATCCTGGAGTCCTGCGGACACGTCGACATCGCCATCTGCGACCTGCAGATGAGCGGCATGGACGGCCTGGCGTTCCTTCGCCACGCAAGCCTGAGCGGCAAGGTCCATTCGGTGATCCTCAGCAGCGAGGTGGATCCCATCCTGCGCCAGGCCACCATTTCGATGATCGAGTGCCTGGGCCTCAATTTTCTCGGCGACCTTGGCAAGCCATTCAGCCTGGAGCGGATCACCGCCCTGTTGACTCGCTACAACGCTCGTCGCCAGGACCTGCCGCGACAGATCGAAGTCGCCGAGCTGCCCTCCGTGGCGGACGTGGTGCGCGGCCTCGACAACGGCGAGTTCGAAGCCTACTACCAGCCCAAGGTGGCCCTGGATGGCGGCGGCCTGATCGGCGCCGAGGTCCTGGCACGCTGGAACCACCCGCATCTCGGCGTATTGCCGCCGTCGCATTTCCTCTATGTGATGGAAACCTACAACCTGGTCGACAAGCTGTTCTGGCAACTGTTCAGCCAGGGGCTGGCGACGCGCAGGAAGCTGGCGCAGTTGGGGCAGCCGATCAACCTGGCGTTCAACGTCCATCCTTCGCAACTGGGTTCGCGTGCCCTGGCCGAGAACATCTCGGCGTTGCTGACCGAGTTCCACCTGCCGCCCAGTTCGGTGATGTTCGAGATCACCGAGACCGGGTTGATCAGCGCTCCTGCCAGCAGCCTGGAGAACCTCGTGCGTCTGCGGATCATGGGCTGCGGCCTGGCGATGGACGATTTCGGCGCCGGCTATTCGTCCCTCGACCGGCTCTGCGAGTTTCCCTTCAGCCAGATCAAGCTGGACAGAACCTTCGTCCAGAAGATGAAGACCCAGCCCAGGAGTTGCGCCGTCATCAGCAGTGTCGTGGCGTTGGCGCAGGCGCTGGGAATTTCCCTGGTGGTGGAAGGGGTGGAGAGCGACGAACAACGGGTACGCCTGATCGAACTCGGTTGCTCCATAGCCCAGGGCTACCTGTTCGCCCGGCCGATGCCGGAACAGCACTTTCTCGACTATTGCTCCGGATCCTGACGCCGCCGCCCTGGCCTCGGCTGCCTCTAGCCGAACGCCGGGCCTCGCGCCGGACGCGTTTCCTTTCCATACAACTGCCGGCCCTGCCGCACAGACCTTTCATGCGATCAAAACTATTCCTGCTGTTCTTCTGCCTGCTGCTGTCGGGCGGACGCCTGTTCGCCGTCGAAGCGCATCCGTCCCTGACGCTGTTCAGCCAGTTGCGCATCGAGCACGAGGACATGGCGATCGCCGAGGACGACTGGGCCTGGCTGCGCCACAAGGGTCACCTGAGGCTCGGCGCGGCGCTGGACGAGACCTCGCCCTTCAACGTCCGGCTCGACGACGAGAACTACGAAGGCATAACGGCGGACGTCGCCACGCTGGTCGGGCAGTTGCTCGGCATGCGCATCAAGGTCGTGAGCTTCGATACCCATGCGGATGCCGTGGCGGCGCTCGCTGCCGGAAAGATCGACCTGCTTGGCAGCCATTACAGCTCGGCGGGTGATTCCTCCCTGGTGCTCAGCCAACCCTATGCCCGTGATCGATTGGCGGTGTTCAAGCGGATGGGGGAAAAGCGCAACTCACCGGAGGATCTCGCCGGACTCAGCGTGGCGGTGGCCCGGGAGCATGTCGGGGAATTGCGCCAGCGTTTCCCGCGGGCGCGTTTCGTGGTCTTCGGCAGCCATGACGAGGCCGTTGCCGCGGTGGCTTTCGGACATACCGACCTGTATCTCGACGATGTGCTCAGTGCCTACCACCGGATCAATCGGTCCTATTACGGCTACGTGAGGTTCGAGCGGTTTGCCGATGCCCGCCTGGAAGGGGGCTACGGCTTCCTCCTTCGTCGCGGCGACACGAACCTGTTGCGCGTCGTCAACTCGGCCATCGGCGCGATCAACCAGGACCGTCTCGAAAGCATCGCCAGGCGCTGGGTCGGCAGCGGTTCCCTGCCAACGGGCCAGCGTATCGCGCTGACGCCGCAGGAGAGTCGCTGGATCGCTCGCCACCCGGTGGTGCGGTTGGTCATCAACGACGACCTGGCGCCGCTGGCCTTCTTCAATTCCGACGAGACCTTCTCGGGCATCGCCTCCGACCTGCTGGACATGATTTCCCGCCGCACCGGCCTGCATTTCCAGGTCACGCCTCGCAGTGGCGGCTTCCCCGAGCAGATCGGCGTATTGGCCAGGAAGGAGGCGGACCTGGCGATCATGAGCCGCAGCAGCAAGCGCGAGGAAATGCTGCGTTTCACCCGCTCGTTCCTGTCCACCTCGTACGTCCTCGTCACCCGGGCGGACGACAAGGGACGCGCGGAGAGCCCCGGGAGCCTCGACGGCAAGCGCATAGCGATTCCCGCCGGCCATGTGGGCATGCAACAGGTGCGCGAGCGCTATCCGCAGGCCTCGATGGTGGAGGTCGGCGTCGCGCTGGATGCCATGAACCTGGTCTACGAAGGACGGGCCGACGCGGCGGTGGTGCCGCTGGTCACCGCTCGCTACTACATCGTCCGGTTGTTCCGCGAGAGGCTGGCGATCGCCGACCTGGTTCCCATCGGTGCGGCCACCGCCCACTTCGCCGTTCGCCGAGGCGACGCCGAACTCCAGTCGATTCTCGACAAGGCCTTGCTGAGCATCTCGCCGGACGACCTGAGCGATATCGTCAATCGCTGGCGCTCGCCGCCGGGAATGAGCGGCCAGACCTGGGTCGACTACATCCTGGTGATCACCGAGATCCTGGCGATCGCAGCGGCCTTGCTGCTGCTCTGCCTGGGCTGGGTCACTTATCAGCGCCGGCAGATCAGGGTGCGCGCGCGGGTCGAACAGGCGCTCAGCGACCAGTTGCGGTTCGTCGAGGCCCTGACCGACTGCATGCCTCCGCCGCTGTATGTGCGCGATGTCAATGGACGGATGCTGTCCTGCAACCGCAGCTACCTGCAGAGCGTCGGCTTGAGTTCCGAGGAGGTGATGAACCGCACCGTGCTCGAACTGCCCATGGAAAACTTCGAGACCGCTCCGGAGTTCCATCGCAGCTACCTGAGGGCCATGCGCGAGGGCAGGACCATCGAGGCGGTCTACCCGGTGGCGCTGGGCGGTCGGGAGCGCTGGATCGACCACTGGATCCAGCCGTTCCGCGATTCCAGCGGGACCATCCGCGGTGTCATCTGTGGCTGGCTGGACATCACCGAGCACCGCCAGTTGATCGATGAGCTGGAAGAGGCAAAGAATCTGGCCGACGAAGCGAGCCGGGCTAAGACCACCTTCCTGGCGACCATGAGCCACGAGATCCGCACGCCGATGAACGCGGTGATCGGTATCCTCGAACTGGCGCTCAAGCGTGCCGAGACCGGTCGGGTGGACCGTTCCAGCATCGAGATCGCCTATGCCTCGGCGAAGAGCCTGCTGGAGCTGATCGGCGATATTCTCGACATCGCCCGCATCGAGTCAGGTCGCCTCAGCCTGTCGCCGAAACGGGCCAACCTGCGCGAGCTGGTGGAATCGGTGGCACGGGTATTCGAAGGCCTGGCCCGGCAAAAGCGCCTGAGCCTGGTGCTGGAGATCGATTCGAGCATCAACGGCGACGTACTGCTGGATGCCATGCGCTTCAAGCAGATCCTCTCCAACCTGGTCAGCAACGCGATCAAGTTCACCGACGAGGGCTCGATCCGCATCCGCATCGATGGCCGCCAGGTGGAGCCGTCGCTGTTGCAGGTCAATCTCTGTGTGGAAGACACCGGCATCGGTATTTCCCTGGGCGACCAGCAGCAGTTGTTCCGGCCTTTCGCCCAGGTCAACCGCAACCTGCAGAACACCGAGGGCACCGGGCTCGGCCTGGTGATCTCGCGCTCGCTGTGCGAAATGATGGGAGGGCGCCTGGTGATGAGCAGCGAGCTGGGGCAGGGTACGCGGATCGACGTCGAGCTGCGCCTGCAGGTGCTGGAACCGATCGTCGAGAACGTGCGGGCGATCCCGCTCGGCAGTCGCCAGGCGCGGCGGTTGCAGGTGCTGGTGGTGGACGATCATGCGGTCAACCGGCAGATCCTCCATCAACAGCTGAGCTTCCTCGGTCATGACGTGGAGGAAGCGGAGAACGGCCTGAGCGCTCTCAACCTGTGGCATGGGCAACCGTTCGACATGGTCATCACCGACTGCCACATGCCGCTGATGAGCGGCTCCGACCTTGCCCGCTCGATCCGCCAGGAGGAGCGCGAGAATGGCGAGGAGCCGGTGGTCATCATCGGCCTCACCGCGGACGCCCAGCCGGAGGAGATCGAGCGCTGCATCCAGGCTGGAATGAACGAGTGCCTGATCAAGCCCATCGGCCTCGATGTCCTCGAGGAGCGCCTGCTGGCCCTGGGCTTCGCCGCCGACGAGCTGCCCGTCACCATCGATGCCGAACCCGTCGCCATACCGACGGCCCCCCGTCTCTACGACCTGGATTCCCTGCATGCGCTGACCGGCGGCGAGCCGACGATGCTCAGGCGGCTGCTCGACGAACTGCTGACCAGCAACCGCAAGGACCTGGAGACCCTCGAGGGACTGGTGCAACGCCAGGAGACCGGCGAACTGGCCGAGCTGGCGCATCGGATCAAGGGCGCGGCGAGGGTGGTGCGTGGCGAGCAACTGGTGGAAAGCTGCCGGCGCCTCGAGGATGCCTGCCTCAGCCCGAACGCCTCGTTCGCCTGGGTGGAAGAGTGCGCCGTTGGGGTGAAACTGGCGATCCTCGCCCTGGACGAAAGCCTGGTGGAAGAGTGCACGGATTGACGCGGCCCGCGCCCGTTGCCCGGGCGGTAAACCAATCGTCATCGCTTTGCCCGAGGATCGGGCATGTCCAGGCGCGGAAAAGACTACACTCCGGTTGGGGAGCCTTTTCCGCGGAGCCTGACCAAAGATCGGAATACCGCCCTCGCGGGCACCCCAGCCGATTCCTGCGGTCAGATAGTCCTTCTGGAGTGCGTTGAACGAAAGGAACCAAGCGATGGCCGACCTGACCAGCCTGAGCATCGAGCATCTTCGCTCGCCACGGCTGTATACCCACCGTCTGATCCTGCGGCCCTGGCTGGTGCAGGACCGGGCCAGGTTCGCCGAGCTGAATGCCGATCCACTGGTGATGGAGTTCTTTCCGTCCTGCCTGGATCGTGCCCAGAGCGACGCGTTGCTGCGCCGCATCGACGCGCACTTCGCCGAGCACGGTTTTGGCTGGTGGGCGCTGCAGGTCAAGGGCGGTGATCCTTTCATCGGCTACGTGGGGCTGGAGGTCGTGGACTTCGATGCGCCCTTCGTACCCGCGGTGGCCATCGGCTGGCGTCTCGCCGCCGAGCATTGGGCGGAGGGCTTCGCCCACGAGGCGGCCGAGGCGGCGCTGAGCTACGCCTTCGATACCCTTGGCCTGGACCAGGTGGTGGCTTTCACCGTACCGGCCAACGAGAACTCCCTGGGGCTGATGGAGCGCCTGGGGATGCATCGCGATCCCACCGACGACTTCGAGCATCCCGACCTGCCTCCCGGCCACCGCTTGCGGCATCATGTGCTGTACCGGTTGACGCGCGAGGACTGGCTTCGCAGATGAGTCGGCCGTTTCCGAAAAGGCCTCCCATGAACGCGAACCTTCCCCCTTCCGCCATTTCCGAACTGCATGGCCCGCGCCTGCTGCTGCGCGCCTGGCGCGACAGCGACCGCGAGGCGTTCGCCGAGATGTGCGCCGACCCGCAGGTAATGGAATTCTTCCCCAGTGTGCTCGACCGCGCGCAGAGCGACGCCTTGGTCGATCGCGTCCAGGCGCATTTTGCCGAGCGTGGCTACGGGCCCTGGGCCCTGGAGCTACCGGGCGAGGCGGCGTTCATCGGATTCACCGGCCTGTTCGACGTGACCATGGACGTGCACTTCGCCCCGACCGTGGAGATCGGCTGGCGCCTGGCGCCCGCCTACTGGGGCCGTGGACTCGCCCGCGAAGCGGCGGAAACCGCCTTGGACTTCGCCTTCGAGCGGCTGCGCCTGCCCGAGGTGGTGGCCTTCACCACGCCGCCCAACCGCCGCTCCTGGGGCTTGATGGAGCGCCTGGGCATGCGTCGCGATCCGGCCGAGGATTTCGACCACCCACTCCTGGCAGCGGATCACCCGATGCGCCGGCATATCCTCTATCGCGTCGACGCGGCCCGCTGGGCGGAGCGGTGAACATGGGCGACGGCGGCGGCGAGGTGCTCTCCTACCATCGCCTCAGCATGCATCGCCCGGAGCGCTACGCACCCGGTCCCGGCGGACTGGACTGGGCGACCCAGCCGGCGCCGTTCCGCCAGTACCGGGGCTGCCGGCAAATCGAACTGCTGCATCGGCCGCTGGAGGAGTCGCCACCCTACGACGGGGTGTTTTCCGGGCCGGCGGCCGCGCCCTCTCGGCTCGATCGCCGCAGCCTCTCGCAGATGCTCTACGACGGATTGGCGCTGTCGGCCTGGAAGGAGGCCGGCGGCACTCGCTGGGCGCTGCGGGTCAATCCGTCGAGCGGCAACCTGCATCCCACCGAAGCCTACCTGCTGCTTCCCGGCGGTACCCTGGAGCCGGCGCCGCTGCTCGCCCACTACCGTCCCGACAAGCATGCCCTGGAGGTGCGCGGCGAACTGCCGGCGCCGCTGGTTTCGCTGCTGGATGACTGCTTGCCGCCCGGCGGCTGCCTCCTGGCATTGACCAGCGTGCCCTGGCGCGAGGCCTGGAAATACGGTGAGCGAGCCTATCGCTACTGCCAGCATGACCTCGGCCACGCGCTGGCCTGCCTCTCGATCGCCGCGGCGATCCAGGGCTGGGAGATGCGCCTGCTGCGCGGCGTCGCCGAAAGCGCACTGGACGGCCTGTTCGGCCTTGACCGGGACGGCTTCGCCGAGTGCGAGAGCGTCGACGCACTGTTCTGGATCGGGCCGGCGCTCACGCAGGAGCCTTCCCTTTCGCCGCGCCTGTGCGAAGGACTGGCGGCCCTGCCGTTGGCCGGCGCGCCGAACCGGCTGTCGCGGGAGTACCGGGACTGGCCGGAGTTGCAGCGGATACATGGGCTATGTCGGGCGCCGCGCCTGCCGGCACGCCCGTGGAGGGTCGCACCGGGCGAGCCCGGCAACGACAACCCCGGCCTGCCGCTGCGACCGCTGCTGCATCGGCGGCGTAGCGCGCAGCGCATGGACGGGCGCGCCGGCATCGATGTCGGGCTGCTGCGGGCCTGGCTGCGCAGGCTGCTGCCGGAGCGCTCGCCGGTGCCTTTCGCGGTCACCGGCGAGGCCGCGCGGGTCGATCTGCTGCTGTTCGTCCATCGCGTCCGGGGCCTGGTGCCGGGGTTGTACTGGCTGGACCGCAGCGGCCTGCGGCGGCCGCCGATGCGCGAGGACTTCCTCTGGCAGCGCGTCGATCCGGAGTTGCCGCTGTACCTGTTGCAGGAAGGCGATGCACGCGCGCTGTCGGCGTATCTCTCCTGCCAGCAGGACATCGCCGGCGACGGCTGCGTCGCGCTCGCCATGCTCGCCCATCTCGGCGCGGCGCTCGAAGAAGGTCCCTGGTGCTATCCGCGGCTGTACTGGGAATGCGGGGAGGTCGGCCAGTTGCTCTACCTCGAGGCGGAGGCCGCCGGGCTGTCTGGGACGGGTATCGGCTGCTACTACGACCCCCTGGTGCATGAGCTGCTTGGACTAACGGATGAGTCCATGGCCAGTCTCTACCATTTCACCCTCGGCCGCGCGGTGTGGGACACTCGTCTTTGCAACATGCCCGCGTACCCGGCCATGCGCCGCGACTAGCCCGTCGACAGCCCGAATTCGAGGAAACACCCCATGACCCAGATACTGGACAACCTGGTGGCTTTGCTGAGCCTGGAACCCATCGAGGAGAACCTGTTCCGGGGCATGAGCCAGGATCTCGGCTTCCGCCAGCTCTATGGCGGCCAGGTCCTGGGGCAGGCGCTGTCGGCGGCCAGCCAGACGGTGGAGGACGATCGCCACGTACACTCCATGCACGGCTACTTCCTGCGTCCCGGCGACGCCAGCATGCCGGTGGTGTACCAGGTGGACCGGGTGCGCGACGGCGGCAGCTTCAGCACCCGCCGGGTCACCGCGATCCAGAAAGGCCAGCCGATCTTCACCCTGAGCAGCTCCTTCCAGTACGACGAGGAAGGTTTCCACCACCAGATCGAGATGCCCGAGGTGGTTGGCCCGGATAATCTGCCTTCGGAACTGGAGCTGACCCGCCAGCGCGCCGAGCGGATTCCCGAGCGCATCCGCGACAAGCTGCTGTATCCGAAGCCCATCGAGATTCGTCCGGTCACCCAGCACGACCCCTACGACCCGCAGCCCGACGAACCGGTGAAGTACCTCTGGTTCCGTGCCGACGGCAAGCTGCCGGACGTCCCGGCGCTGCACAAGTACCTGCTGGCCTACGCCTCGGATTTCGGTTTCCTTACCACCTCGATGCAGCCCCATGCCGTTTCGGTGTGGCAGAAGACCATGCAGGTCGCCAGCCTCGACCACGCCCTGTGGTTCCACCGCGACCTGCGCGCGGACGAGTGGCTGCTCTACGCCATCGACAGCCCCTGGGCCGGCAACGCACGCGGTTTCGTGCGCGGCAGCATCTTCAACCAGAGCGGCCAGCTGGTCGCCTCGTCGAGCCAGGAAGGCCTGATCCGCAAGCGTGAGGACTGGGCGTGAGGCTGGCCGACATCCGCCACTGGGTGTTCGACATGGACGGCACCCTGACCCGGGCCGTGCACGACTTCCCGGCGATCCGCCGAGCGCTGGACATCCCCGAGCAGGACGACATCCTGCTGCACCTCGCCGCCCTGCCCGAGGCCGAGGCGGCGGCCAAGCACGCCTGGCTGCTCGAACACGAGCGCGCCCTGGCCGAGGCCGCGCGGCCGGCGCCGGGCGCACTGGAACTGGTGCGCGAGTTGCAGCGGCGCGGCGTGCGCCTGGGCATCCTGACCCGCAACGACCACCAGTTGGCGCTGATCACCCTCGAAGCGATCGGCCTGGGCGGCTGCTTCCCCACCGAGCACATCCTCGGGCGCGGCGAGGCGCGGCCCAAGCCGGACCCTGATGGCTTGCTGCGCATCGCCCGACGCTGGAACGTGACGCCGGCGGAGCTGGTGATGGTCGGCGACTACCGTTTCGACCTCGACTGCGGACGCGCCGCGGGTAGTCGCACGGTGCTGGTCAACCTGCCGGAAAACCCCTGGCCGGAGCTGGCCGACTGGCACGCTGCCGATTGCCATGCGTTGCTCGAGCAACTGCAAACGCCGTAGGAATATCCGGCGGAAAACCTCGAGGGCGGCAGCGCCAGCGGCTCCCCGAAAACGAAAAAAGCGCAGGAGGCCAGGCTCCTGCGCTTTTTTCCTGCGCATCCGTGCGGGATGCGGCGGCCGTTATCAGCCGTTGATCGCGTCGGTCAGTGCCTTGGCCGGAACGAACTTGGCTACACGCTTGGCAGCGATCTCGATCGCCTTGCCGGTCTGCGGGTTGCGGCCGGTGCGCGCGGGACGCTCGGAGACCTTCAGCTTGCCGATACCCGGCAGGGTGATTTCGCCATCGTTCTCCAGGGCGTCCTTGACGATCTCGGCGAGCTGGTCGAGCGCGCTGCGAACGGTGGTCTTCTGCGCGTCGATGGCTTCGGCGATGTCCTGGATCAGTTGGTCTTTGGTCAGTGCCATGGTGGTGTAGCTCCTTGGTAAAAGACTGCGCGAGGGGCCTCGCACAGAAACGGGCGTGATTTTAAACAGCTTGGCGCGAATAAGGTTCCCTTTTCTCCGCTTATTTGTTTCCTCGCACGACGCGCATGACAGAGCCGTTACAGAGGTTTTCGCGGCTGTCCGGAATGATGCCGGCGTCGGTTGCCCGACGCATCCTCATGGTTCTGCCAGGGCGCATGCCTCCGGTTCTTAGTTAAGGATTATTGGTTATTTATAGGTTAGGGTTTCATCCATTAGGGTTATAAGCAGGACATCCCGTCCCTTTCCATCACCGGAGCCTGCTTACCTCGCGCCAACGCCTGGCCCTCGCTCCCCGTTCGAGGTGCCGCATGAGCGAAGCCCGGCTCCACTCGCCCGACCCCAGGACACCGCGACCCATGGCCGGTTGGGCGGCAAGCCTGCGCGACAGTGGACTGCTGGCGCTGGCAGTGCCGCGCGTGTTCGCCGGCATGGAGCGGGACTGGGGGGACATCTTCGCTGGCGTCCGCCACCTGGCCGAGCAGGAACTCGAGCTGGCACGGCGCCTGGCCCTGCATCATCTGCAGATCGCTTCCATTCGCCTGCTGGGTAGTCCTGAACAGCAGCGCCGCCTGTTGCCGGCCAGCGTCGAGCGCCGCTGGCTGTGGAGCGAGGCGGTCGATCTGCGGCGCGCCCAGCCCGAAGCGCAGGAGCACTGGCGGGGCGGTTTCCTGGTGGGTGGACGGGGTAGCGATTGCTTCGCCGTGGAAGACGTGGATCGCTTGCTGATCTCAGCCTGGCACGCGCCCTCCCGCGCTCACCTGATCGCTGTCGCCGAAACGGGGCGGGCAGGCATCGACATCTCCGGCCTCGCCGATGGTTCGGGGCTGTTCTTGCCCGCCGGGCAGCGGCTGCATTACCAGCGGCTGCGGCTGCATCCCGAGGACATCCTGGTGCCGCCCGGCCTGCCGCCGACCCCGTGCGGGCAACTGCGCGAAGGCTTGACCCGATTGGCCCAGGCCAACCTCGACCTGGGCCAGGCTGCGCGGGTGCCGGGCGACGTGGCGGGGCAGGGAGAGGCGCCGCGTCTCCTCGCCCTCGCGCTGCGTCTTGTCGAACTGGCGGCGGAGTCCTTCCAGGCGGCATTCGCCCGCGGCGGCGCGCTGACATTCCGCGAAAGCGCGGCGGCGTCGCTGCTGGCGAGCGAGGCGGAGGCGGTGGCCCGCGCCGGGCTGCTCGCCTGCCTGCGCCGACAGGCCCTGGAAGCCCGTTTGCTGGGCGCGGCCCTGTAGGGACGGGGGCATGGAGCAAGGGCGGAAGGGCATCCGGGGGCGCATTCGCGCTCATAAACTAATTCCAAAATATTATTTATATCGAGTTTTTTATATCTGTAATCTGCATCGCACCGGACCACCGGACTTGCTGTCGCCACCCATTGCCCGTCCCTGGTCCGTTCTCCTCCGGAGCGCGGCACCGTTGCCTCCGAGGTTCGCCCGATGAAACGCCCGAATTCCCTGCACCGCCTGGTGGCAGCCCTGGCCTTTGCCAGCCTTTCCGTCGCCGCCCAGGCCGCCGACATCACGGTCGGCTACCAGACCGGCATCGACCCGACCAAGGTGCCCCAGGCCGATGGCCTGTACGAGAAAGCCATCGGCGAGAAGATCGACTGGCGCCGCTTCAACAGCGGTCCGGAAGTGATCGCCGCGCTCGCCTCCGGAGACCTGCAACTCGGCAACATCGGGTCCAGCCCGTTGGCAGCGGCGACCTCGCGGAAGCTGCCGATCGTCGCCTTCATCGTTTCCGCGCAGATCAACGCCGCCGAGGCGCTGGTGGTGCGCAATGGAAGCGGGATCGGGAAACCCGAGGACCTGGCCGGCAAGACCATCGCTACCCCGTTCGTTTCAACCTCCCACTACAGCCTGCTCGGCGCCCTCAAGCACTGGCAGATCGAACCGTCCAAGGTGAAGATCGTCAACCTCAACCCGGCCGAGATCGCTGCCGCCTGGCGTCGCGGCGACATCGACGGGGCCTTCGTCTGGTCGCCGGCGCTGGGCGAGATCAAGAAAAGCGGCAAGGTCCTCACCGACGCCGCCGAAGTCGGCCAGTGGGGTGCGCCGACATTCGAGGTGTGGGTGGCGCGCAAGGACTTCGCCGAGAAGCATCCTGAAATCGTCGCCCGCTTCGCCCGCGTCAGCCTCGATTCCTTCGCCGACTACAACGCGCACAAGGCCGAATGGACCGCCGACTCCGAACCGGTGAAGAAGATCGCCCGGCTGACCGGCGCCGATCCCAGGGACGTCCCCGAACTGCTGGCCGGCTCGACCTTCCCGGAAAGCCAGGCGCAACTGTCCGCCGACCTGCTCGGCGGCGGCACCGCCAAGGCTATCGCCGGCACTGCCGAATTCCTCAAGGAACAGAAGCGCGTGCCGGCCGTCCTCGGCGACTACTCGCCCTACGTCAGCGCCGACTTCGTGCGCCAGGCGGAGCAGGTCCAGGTCGGCCAGCGCTGAATTCCGCGACTCCGCTCCGGCCTGTCGGAGCGGAGGCTTTCTTACCCTACGGAGGGCAGAACACATGAGCCGTCTGACGGCCGAGGCGATCAGCCTCTCATTCGAACAGCGCGGCCAGCGCCGCGCCATCCTCCGCGATCTCAGCCTGGGCCTGGCCAAGGGCGAGTCGCTGGTGGTGCTGGGTCCTTCGGGCTGCGGCAAGTCGACACTGCTGAACATCCTTGCCGGTTTCCAGAAGCCGGACCAGGGACGCGTGCAGATCGACGGCCGGACACTCGAAGGGCCCGGCGGCGAGCGCGGCGTGGTATTCCAGGACGACGCCCTGATGCCCTGGCTCAACGCCCTCGACAACGTCGCCCTGGGCCTGCGCATCCGTGGCCTGGGCAAGGCCGAGCGCACCGCGCGGGCGCGCCAGGTCCTGCAACTGGTGGGCCTCCAGGAGTACGCCGAGCAGTCCGTCGCTCAGCTCTCCGGCGGCCAGCGGCAACGCCTCGGGCTGGCACGCGCGCTGGCGGTCGAGCCGGACTTCCTGCTGCTCGACGAGCCGTTCGGCGCGCTCGACGCGCTGACCCGCGAGCGCATGCAGGTGCTCCTGCTGGACCTGTGGAAGCAGACCGGCAAGGGCCTCTTCCTGATCACCCACAGCGTCGACGAAGCCCTGTTCCTGGCTACCGACCTGGTGGTGATGGACGGCCCGCCGGCGCGCATCGTCAAGCGCCTGCCGGTGGACTTCGCGCGGCGTTACGCCGCCGGCGAAACGGTGCGTTCGATCAAGGCTGATCCCGAGTTCGGCCGTTTGCGCCAGGCGTTGCTGGACGAATTCCTCGATGTCGCGGAGGCCGAACATGCCCACTGATACCCTCGGACTCGCCGTTGCCAATCCTGTCCCGCGCAAGCGCCGTCTGCCCGGCGACCGTCGGCGCTGGGCCGCCGGTGCCAGCGTGCTGGCCCTGGCCCTGCTGTGGTGGGCGGCGACCCGTTTCGGCTGGGTCGACGTGCTGTTCCTGCCGGCGCCCGAACAGCTCTTCGAAGCCCTGCAACGGCTATGGCAGGATGGCTACCTCGATGCCAGCCTGCTGCAACACGTCGGCACCAGCCTGCTGCGGGTGCTCCTGGCGCTCGGCGCGGCGGTGCTGACGGCGATCCCGCTGGGCGTGCTGATGGGCCTCAATCCCTTGGCCGGAGCGGCCCTCGATCCGCTGGTGGAGTTCTACCGGCCGATCCCGCCGTTGGCCTACCTGCCGTTGATCGTCATCTGGTTCGGCATCGGCGAGCTGAGCAAGGTGCTGCTGATCTACCTGGCGCTGTTCGCGCCGCTGCTGATCGCTACCGCCGCCGGCGTGCGTCGCGTCGACCGATCGCGGGTGCAGGCGGTGCGCTGCCTGGGGGCCAGCCGCTGGCAGGTGGTGCGCTACGTGATCCTGCCGAGTGCCTTGCCGGAGGTCCTCACCGGCCTGCGCATCGCCCTCGGCGTCGGCTGGTCGACCCTGGTCGCCGCCGAGCTGATCGCGGCCAACCGAGGCCTCGGCTTCATGGTCCAGTCCGCCGCGCAATTCCTCGCCACCGACGTGGTGGTGGTCGGCATCCTGCTGATCGCCGCCATCGCCCTGGCCTTCGAACTGGGGCTGCGCTGGGCCCAGCGGCGCTTCGCCGCCTGGGGTTGAGCGCGAGAGTCCCGAGTCATTTCCGAACCGGCCTTCACTCACGCGGCGAAGGCCGGAGCGAGGGCGCGCAGGGCGCGCCCGCAACCTGCCCGACGAGTAGCACGACATGAGCCTGACCATCCAACCCATCAGCCCGGCCCTGGGCGCCATCGTTTCCGGCATCGACCTCGGCGCGCCGCTGGACGACACCGGCCAGCGGGCCATCGAGCAGGCCCTGCTCGAACACCAGGTGCTGTTCTTCCGCGACCAGTCGCTGGAACCCAGGAGCCAGGCGCGCTTCGCCGCCCGCTTCGGCGACCTGCACATCCATCCGATCTACCCCAGCGTGCCGGAGCAGCCGGAGGTCATCGTCCTCGACACCGCGGTCACCGACGTGCGCGACAATGCCATCTGGCACACCGACGTGACCTTCCTCGAGACCCCGGCGCTGGGAGCCGTGCTCGCCGCCAAGCAATTGCCGCCGTACGGCGGCGACACCCTCTGGGCGAGCAGCACGGCGGCCTACGAGGCGCTGTCGGCGCCGCTGCGGCGTCTGCTGGACGGCCTCACGGCGACCCACGACATCGGCAAGTCCTTCCCCCGCGAGCGCTTCGGCGTCACCGAGGCCGACCTGGCGCGCCTGGAGGAGGCCCGCCTGAAGAATCCGCCGCGCTCGCATCCGGTGGTGCGCACCCATCCGGTCACCGGGCGCAAGGGCCTGTTCGTCAGCGATGGCTTCACCACCCGCATCAACGAACTGGAGCCGGCCGAGAGCGATGCGCTGCTGAAGTTCCTCTTCGCCCATGCCACGCGACCTGAATTCACCGTGCGCTGGCGCTGGCAGGAAAACGACGTGGCGTTCTGGGACAACCGCGTGACGCAGCACTACGCGGTGGACGATTACCGGCCACAGCGGCGGGTCATGCATCGCGCCACCATCCTCGGCGACAAGCCCTTCTGACGACGCCGCGCGCGGGCTTCCTCCGGCGGCCCGCGCCGGCAACTGTGCGTTCCGCCAGCTTTTGCTCTCGAAAAGGTCGCCTCTGCGACATTCGCTGTCGTGTCCCGGCGTGCCGCTCTCGCCTAAGCTTGGCGGGTCCAATTGTTTCGAGAGTTTTCATCCATGCAAGAACGCATCCCGGATGAGCTGACCCTGCCAGAGCTCACCCTGCGTGGCCTGATCCTCGGTGCGCTGATCACCGTGGTCTTCACCGCCTCCAACGTCTACCTCGGTCTGAAGGTCGGCCTGACCTTCGCCTCGTCGATCCCGGCGGCGGTGATCTCGATGGCCGTCCTGCGCTACTTCTCCGGCGCCAACATCCTCGAGAACAACATGGTGCAGACCCAGGCCTCGGCGGCCGGCACTCTGTCCTCGATCATCTTCATCCTTCCCGGCCTGCTGATGATCGGCTACTGGAGTGGCTTCCCGTTCTGGCAGACCGCGGCGATCTGCTCCATCGGCGGCATTCTCGGGGTGCTCTATACCATTCCGCTGCGCCGGGTGATGGTGGTGCAGAGCGAACTGCCGTATCCGGAAGGGGTGGCGGCGGCGGAAATCCTCCGGGTCGGCAGCGACGGCGCCGAGGACGAGGAAGACGCCCGCGCGCCGCGTGCCGCCGGTAACGCGCCGGGGCTCTACGACATCCTCGGCGGCGGCCTGGTGGCGGCGCTGTTCAGCCTCTGGAGCAGCGGCTTCAAGGTTCTCGCCGAAGGCTTCAGCGTCTGGCTCAGTGCCGGGCAGGCGGCGTTCCGCCTTTCCACCGGTTTTTCCCTGGCGCTGGTCGGTGCCGGCTACCTGATGGGCATCACCGCCGGCATCGCGATCCTCATCGGCGTGGTGATCTCCTGGGGCGTCGCGGTGCCGCTGCTGACCGTCAACAGCGTGCCGGCCGACGGCCAGAGCCTGTCGGACCTGGCCACCCAACTGTGGAGTTCGCAGGTGCGCTTCCTCGGCGCCGGCACCATCGGCGTGGCCGCGCTGTGGACCCTGGCGACCCTGTTCAAGCCGATGGTGCGGGGTGTCTGGGCCTCCCTCGGGGCAGTGCGCGGCAATAGCCAGGCGAACAGCCTGCGCACCGAGCTGGACATGCCGGCCAAGTGGATCCTGCTGATCGCCGGGATACTGCTGGTCTCGCTGTTCGTGGTCTTCAGCCACTTCCTCGGTGCCGCCGCGCCGGACATGGCCAGCCCGCAGTTCTGGAGTCTGGTGGCGGTATGCGTGGTGTTCGCCTTCTTCTTCGGCTTCCTGATCGCCGCCGCCTGCGGCTACATGGCCGGCCTGGTCGGTTCGTCGAGCAGTCCGATCTCGGGGATCGGAATCATCGCGGTCATCCTGGTGTCGTTGCTGATACTCGGCTTCGGCAGCATCGAGGGCGGCCTGCTGGACCGCCAGAACGGCAAGCTGGCGATCGCCCTGGCGCTGTTTACCACCTCGGTGGTGCTGGCCATCGCGGCGATCTCCAACGACAACCTGCAGGACCTCAAGACCGGCTACCTGGTCGGCGCCACGCCCTGGCGCCAGCAGGTCGCGCTGATCGTCGGCTGCATCGTCGGCGCGCTGGTGATCCCCCCGGTGCTGGAACTGCTCTACAGCGCCTACGGCTTCACCGGGGCCCTGCCGCGCGAGGGAATGGACCCCGGCCAGGCCCTGGCCGCGCCGCAGGCGACCCTGATGACGGCGATCGCCAGCGGGATTTTCCACGACGCGCTGAACTGGAACATGATCCTCATCGGCGTCGCCCTGGGCATCGCCCTGATCCTCGTCGACCTGCTCCTGCGCCGTACCGGCAAGGCCTGCCTGCCGGTGCTGGCGGTGGGCCTGGGGATCTACCTGCCGCCGACCATCGGCATGACCCTGGTGGTCGGTGCGCTGATTTCCTGGCTGCTGGAAAATGCCCTGAAGAAGCGTGCGGCGGCGGCCGGGGTCGACGAAGAGGCTTATGCCGAAGAGCCGAAGCGACGCGGCGTGCTGCTGGCTTCGGGGCTGATCGTCGGCGAGAGCCTGATGGGCATCCTGCTCGCCGGGGTGATCGGCGCCACCGGCGAGGACGCGCCGCTGGCGCTGGCCGGCGCCGGCTTCGCGGGCATCGCCCAGTGGCTGGGACTGGTGGTATTCGTCGCGATCTGCGTGCTGTTCTACCGGCGAGTGCTGGCGCGCTGAGGGATTCGCAGCTGCACGGGGATGGGATGTTGCCGCTAGCGTCATTCCCCGCGGTCAGGGACGGAGGATGAGGGAAGGGGCGCCCTGCGCGCCCCCTTTTCCTGCGCTCAACGCACCAGGTGCAGGAACTGCAGGTGCCGCTCGTACTGGTCGAGCATGTCGTTGATGATCTGCTCCTTGGTGTAGCCCATCAGATCGTAGTCCTGGCTACCTTCGGCGAGATGCACCTCGGCACGGAAGTAGCGGCGATTCTTCAGGTGCAGGCCGCCCATGCCGGCACGCGCGAAGGACGGCGTGAAGTAGCCGCGCATCAGCACCTGGTAGAGGAACCGATGCTGCTCGCCATGACCGATCTCCAGGCTCAGCGAGGCGTTGCCCGGGTCGAGCTGGGCGTCCACCGCCAGGCCCTTCTCGCGGAACACCTCGGAAACCTCGCTGATCGCCGGGCGCACCACGTCGTTCATGAAGCGGTACACCTCGTCCCGCGAGGGGAAGTGCACGGCCTGCGACAGGCGTCGCTTCCAGCCGCCGGAGCGCTTGCCGTTGCCGCTCATCAGCGGCGCCAGGGAGTGGCTCCGCGCCCGCTGGCGCTGCGACTCCATGTAGAAGGCCTTGTGCAGGCCCCACATCATCAATAGCAGGATCAGCGAGAAGGGCAGGGAGGTCAGCACCACCGCCGACTTCAGCGCGTCGATGCTGCCGGCGAACAGCAGCCCGCCGGTGACCAGCGCGGTGACCGAGCCCCAGAACACCCGCAGCCACTTCGGCCCGTCGTCGTCGGCGCTGCCGCCGTGGGCGGAGAGGGTGGAGAGGACCACGGTGCCGGAGTCCGCCGAGGTGACGAAGAAGACGAAGCTGACCAGCACCGTGACGGTGATCACCGCGCGGCTCCAGGGGTAGTTCTGGAGCATCTGGTAGAGGGCCATCGACGGCTGCTCGATGGCCACCCGGCCGAGTTCGCTGGCGCCGCCGAGGGCCTGCTCCAGGGCGCTGTTGCCGAAGATCGACATCCACGCCAGGGTGAAGCCGAGCGGGATGAACAGCACGCCGAAGACGAATTCGCGGATCGTCCGGCCGCGCGAGATGCGCGCGATGAACAGGCCGACGAAGGGCGCCCAGGCGATCCACCAGGCCCAGTAGAACACCGTCCACGAGCCCAGCCAGTCGCTGGGGCCGCCGTAGGCGTAGAGGTCGAAGCTCTTGCCCGGCAGGTGGCCGAGGTAGTCGCCGACGTTCTGCACCAGGGTGTTGAGCAGGTGCTGGGTCGGACCGGCGAACAGCACGAACAGCAACAGGCTGCAAGCCAGCAGCATGTTGATGTCGGAGAGGATGCGGATGCCCTTGTCGACCCCGGAGACCGCCACCGAGATCGCCGCGCCCATCATCAACACGATGAGCGCCATCTGCACCGGGTGGGTATGCGGGATGGCGTACAGGTAGTCCAGCCCGGAGTTGAGCTGGAGCACGCCGAAGCCCATGTCGGCGCCGAGGCCGAACACCGTGGCGATGATGCCGAAGCAGTCCACCGTGTAGCCGATCGGCCCGTTGATGCGCTTGCCGATCAACGGGTAGAGCGCCGAGCGCAGGGCCAGCGGCAGGTTGTGGCGGTAGGCGAAGTAGGCCAGCGCCATCGCCACCAGGGCGAATACGCCCCAGCCGTGCAGGCCCCAGTGCAGGAACAGCAGTTCCATGGCCTGCCGCGCGGCTTCCTGGGTACCGGCCTCGCCTTGCGGCGGCTGGAGGAAGTGGGTCAGTGGTTCGGATACGCAGAAGAAGAACAGGGTGATGCTGATGCCGGCGGCGAACAGCATGCCGGCCCAGGACAGGTAGCTGAATTCCGGCTCGTCGTGGTCGGCACCGAGCTTGATCTTGCCGTAGCCGGAAAGCGCGGTGACCACCACGAAGATCAGGTACAGCGTCATCGCCAGCAGGTAGTACCAGCCGACGGTCTGCGAGGCCCAGGTCTGCGCGGCCAGCAGCCATTCGCCGGCGCGCTGGGGGAAGCCGATGACCACTGCGGCGAACAGCAGGATCAGGATCGCCGCACCGTAGAACACCGGGGGATTCATGCGGATGGGCGTGGGGGTGGAGGGGGTGGCGGAGGGCGATTGTGCGTCAGTCAAAACAGGCTGGTCTCCTCGTCCTTAATTTGATCAAGCGTTCAATATAAACACGATCAAGGGCCCGGGAGCCAATCCTTCGGACGTATGGAAGCCTTCGGCGCCGCGCTTTTCCCGCACGTTCGCCGAAGGATTCCTTCAGTTCGCCGCCAGTCCCAGGCGCCGCCTTCCCGCCTCCTCGTCGCCGCCTGCCTGCTCGGTGGCCAGTTGCAGGAGCAGGGCCTGTACCTGCTCCAGCGACGGCGCTCCGGCTTGGCCGAGCAGGCGCCGCAGACCGGCCAGCGATGGGTCTGGCGTTGCCCCGCCAAAATTCAGATGCTGCGGCAGGATTTCTTCCTTGTCGCTGACCAGCAGGGCGAAGTGGACGACGTTTTCCAGCTCGCGGATGTTGCCTGGCCAGGGATAGCTCTCGAGGACCCGCTGGGTTTCCACGCCGATGGCCGGCACCGGCAGGTCCAGGCGCTGGGCATAGACGCCGATGAAGTATTCCGCCAGCGGCAGGATGTCTCCCGGACGTTCGCGCAATGGCGGCAGGCTCAGGCGGCCGTCGTGCAGGTACTGCTGCAGGCCGGCTAGGAACTTGCCGGCGCGCACCGCCTGGTCCAGGTCGACGCTGGTGGCGGTGACCAGGCGCACGTCATGGGGAATCGGCTGCTGCGCGCCGACCCGCAGCACCTCGCGTTCCTCCAGCGTCTGTAGCAGCCTGGCCTGCAGCGTCAGCGGCAGGTCGGCGATCTCGTCCAGGTACAGGGTGCCGCCATTGGCCGAACCGAACCAGCCGGCGCGGCTGCCGACCGGGCCGTTATGGGCGCCGGGAGCGTAGCCGAACAGCTCGGCTTCGGCATGGTTGCGACTGAGGGCGCTGCAACTGACCGCGACGAACAGACCGGCGCGTTCGCTGTGGCGGTGGATCTGCCGGGCGAGCAGCTCCTTGCCGGTGCCGGTCTCGCCTTCGATCAGCACCGGCTGGCCCTGTGGCGCGAGGCGCTCGAGTTCTTCGCGGACCCGGTGCGAGCGTGGGTCGAAGAACACCAGGGCCTTGGCGCGGATGCTCAGCGGACTGCGGTCGGCGTCGGGGAAGGTCAGCGGCGCGGGGCGTGGTTTCTCGCTCATGGGTAACTCCTTGGCGGCACGGGGCGCCTCCAGCGCCTGCGCCGCGACGACGGCCGGAACGGCTGCGGGCGGGGGCCGTTGCGGAAAAAGAAACGCCGGTGCAAGCCATGCGACACCGGCGTGAACAAGGGGCGCTGCAACGGCGCCCAGCGTGGGAGTCGGGACGGGCTGGGGTCAGAAGGCCGGGACCACCGCGCCGGCATATTTCTTCTCGATGAAGGCTTTCACTTCCGGGCTGGTCAGCGCGGCGGAAAGCTTCTTCAGGGCGTCGCTGTCCTTGTTGTCAGGACGCGCCACCAGGTAGTTCACATAGGGCGAATCGTGGTCTTCCAGGACCAGCGCGTCCTTGGCCGGGTTGAGCTTGGCCTCCAGCGCGTAGTTGGTGTTGATCAGGTCCAGGTCGACCTGGTCCAGCACGCGCGGCAGCAGGGCCGATTCGAGTTCCTTGAATTTCAGGTTCTTCGGGTTCTCGGCGATGTCCTTGGGCGTGGCCAGGGCGTTGTTCGGATCCTTCAACTTGAGCAGGCCGGCCTTCTGCAACAGCAGCAGGGCGCGCCCGCTGTTGCTGCCTTCGTTGGGAATGGCGACGGTGGCGCCGTCGGGCAACTCGGCCAGCGACTTGTATTTCCTCGAATAACCACCGAAGGGCTCGACGTGTACGCCGACCACGGTGACCAGGTTGGTGCCCTTGCCTTTGTTGAAGTTCTCCAGGTACGGCAGGGTCTGGAAGTAGTTGGCGTCCAGGCGCTTCTCGGCGACCTGCACGTTGGGCTGCACGTAGTCGGTGAACACCTTGATCTGCAGGTCGACGCCTTCCTTCGCCAGGGTCGGCTTGATCAGCTCGAGGATTTCCGCGTGGGGGATCGGCGTGGCGGCGACGAGGAGCTTTTCCGCTGCGTTGGCGGAAACGCTGATGACGGAGGCCAGGGCAGTCAGCAGGAGCAGTTTTTTCATTCTTCGATCCTTGTAGGGCGATGTCCGCCGCTGCGTTCAGGGCGGTGAAGGAGGGGCGCCAACACGCGAGGGGCGGCTTGAAGGGGAGAGTAGCGACTCTTTTTATTCCATAAAAATATTATTTGTTTATTTTTATATTCTATTAATGAATATAAGAGAGCTGAGGCAATTTGTCTCGCGACAACCGACCACAGCAGGACGGTCTAGGCTAACGGGTAAGATTTTCGTACCGAATTGCTCTGCATCAAGGCGGGCGGTCCGGGAATCTGCTTGCGACCCTTCCCGCATTCCTGCCATCCAGGGCTGCGGTCGCTTTCCAATGACAAGAACGATAGCTGAAGGATGTGTTCCAAAACCTTGCGTAGCGTTGCGCGTGAGGAAGCACGGCCGAATCCGCACGTAAGCCGGAAGGGCCGAGAACCTGAAGAGGAGTTGCCATGTTCGGATTGGAGGCTATCGACCTTGCCCGCATCCAGTTCGCGTTCACCGTGTCCTTCCACATCATCTTCCCGGCGATCACCATCGGGTTGGCCAGCTACCTGGCCGTACTGGAAGGCCTCTGGCTGAAAACGAACGAAGAGGTCTACCGCGACCTCTATCATTTCTGGTCGAAGATTTTCGCGGTCAACTTCGGCATGGGCGTGGTGTCCGGGCTGGTCATGGCGTACCAGTTCGGCACCAACTGGAGCCATTTCTCCGACTTCGCCGGGTCCATCACCGGTCCGCTGCTGACCTACGAGGTGCTCACCGCGTTCTTCCTCGAGGCCGGTTTCCTCGGGGTCATGCTGTTCGGCTGGAACCGCGTGGGACCGGGCCTGCATTTCTTCGCCACGGTGATGGTGGCGATCGGCACGCTGATCTCGACGTTCTGGATCCTCGCTTCCAACAGCTGGATGCAGACCCCGCAGGGTTTCGAGATCGTCGACGGCCGGGTGATCCCGGTGGACTGGCTGGCGGTGATCTTCAACCCGTCGTTCCCCTACCGCCTGCTGCACATGTCGGTCGCCGCGTTCCTCGCCACCGCCTTCTTCGTCGGCGCCTCGGCCGCCTGGCACCTGCTGCGCGGGCGCGACAACCCGGCGATCCGCAAGATGCTCTCGATGGCCATGTGGATGGCGCTGATCGTCGCCCCGGTACAGGCGCTGATCGGCGACGCCCATGGCCTCAATACCCTGGAGCACCAGCCGGCGAAGATCGCCGCGATGGAAGGCCACTGGGACAACAGCAGCGGCGAGCCGACCCCGCTGATCCTGTTCGGCTGGCCGGACATGCAGCGCGAGGAAACCCGCTTCAAGGTGGAGATCCCGGTGCTCGGCAGCCTGATCCTCAAGCACAGCCTGACCGAGCCGATCCCGGCGCTGAAGGACTTCCCGCCGGAAGACCGGCCGAACTCCACCGTGGTGTTCTGGTCGTTCCGGATCATGGCCGGCCTCGGCATGCTGATGATCCTGGTCGGCGTCTGGAGCCTGTGGCTGCGCTGGCGCGGCCAGGACAAGCTGTTCAACTCGAAGGCCTTCCTGCGCCTGACCCTGCTGATGGGACCGTCCGGCCTGATCGCGATCCTCGCCGGCTGGTTCACCACTGAGATGGGCCGCCAGCCCTGGGTGGTCTACGGACTGATGCGCACCGCCGACGCCTCCTCGGCGCAGAGCGTGACGCAGATGAGCCTGACCCTGCTGACCTTCGTGGTGGTGTACTTCTCGCTGTTCGGCGTCGGTATCGGCTACATGATGCGCCTGGTGCGCAAGGGCCCGGTCACCCATGAGGGACGCGAGACCAACCCGGGAGGCGCCGGGCAGAAGCGCACGCCGGCACGGCCGTTGTCGGCCGCCGGCGAAGGTTTCGACGAAGAGCACGACGGCCACGCGCAAGCGGCCGACCGCGACCAGGACAAGAGGAACTGAGACATGGGTATCGATCTTCCCCTCATCTGGGCGGTCATCATCATCTTCGGCATCATGATGTACGTGGTGATGGACGGCTTCGACCTGGGCATCGGCATGCTCTATCCGTTCTTCAAGGACAGCGGCGACCGCGATGTGATGATGAACACCGTGGCGCCGGTCTGGGACGGCAACGAGACCTGGCTGGTGCTGGGCGGCGCGGCGTTGTTCGGGGCCTTCCCGCTGGCCTACGCGGTGGTCCTGTCGGCGCTCTACCTGCCGTTGATCTTCATGCTCGTCGGGCTGATCTTCCGCGGCGTCGCCTTCGAGTTCCGCTTCAAGGCCAAGCCGGCCAAGCAGCACATCTGGGACAAGGCGTTCATCGGCGGTTCGCTGGTGGCGACCTTCTTCCAGGGCGTGGCGCTGGGCGCCTTCATCGAAGGCATCCCGGTGGAGAACCGCAGCTTCGCCGGCGGTTCGCTGGACTGGATCGCGCCGTTCCCGCTGTTCTGCGGCCTGGCCCTGATCGTCGCCTACACCCTGCTCGGCTGCACCTGGCTGATCATGAAGACCGAAGGCCGCCTGCAGGAGCGCATGCACGACCTGGCGCGCCCGCTGGCGTTGGTGCTGCTGGCGATCATCGGGGTGGTCAGCCTGTGGACGCCGCTGGCCCATGCCGAGATCGCCGCACGCTGGTTCAGCCTGCCGAACCTGTTCTGGTTCCTGCCGGTGCCGATCCTGGTCCTGGTGACCTTCTATGCGCTGCTGCGCTCGGTGGCCAACAACGACCACGTGAAGCCGTTCGTGCTCACCCTGGTGTTGATCTTCCTCGGCTACAGCGGCCTGGGGATCAGCCTGTGGCCGAACATCATCCCGCCGGCGGTGAGCATCTGGGAGGCCTCGGCGCCGCCGCAGAGCCAGGGCTTCATGCTGGTCGGCGCGCTGTTCATCATTCCCTTCATCCTCGGCTACACCGCCTGGAGCTACTACGTGTTCCGCGGCAAGGTGAAGCACGGCGATGGCTATCACTGAGGAGGCGCCGCATATGGTCCGTACGCCGAGTCATCCCGAACGAGATAGCGCGGCCAAGCCACCGCTCTGGCGACGCCTGGCCTGGCTGGCGGGTATCTGGACCGCCAGCGTGCTGGCCCTGGGCGTCGCCGCCTGGCTGATGCGCCTGTTCATGAGCGCGGCGGGGCTGGGCGTCCCGCACTGATCGACGATCCCATCCGGGCGCTCCGGCGCCCTTTTCCGAGAGCCCTCCGCTGGAGGGCTTCTTTTTGTCCGCCGATCCGCCAGTGCTCGGTGTTGCGCCGTAGGGCGTCAATCCTCGCGTTCCCGCCTTGCACCATCCAGGCCGGTTCGGCGGATAGCCGCGCTGCGGTTATCCGCCCTACGGGAGCGGCGGATGCGCCCTACTGAAGCCTTGGTAGGGCGAATAACGCCGCAGGCGTTATCCGCCGATTCGCCATTGCTTGGCGTTGCGCCGTGGGGCATCAGTCCTCGCGGCCCCTGATCCGTGCCAGTTGCTCCAGTCGCCCCAGGTAGTCGCGCGGGGTTTCGCCGAGCAGGCGGCGGAACATGCTGCTGAAGGCCCGCGTACTGCCGTAGCCGAGGTCGCGGGCGACCACCTGCACGCTGTCGCCGGCCAGCAGGCGCGGCAGGGCTTCGGTCAGGCGCAGTTGCTGGCGCCACTCATGGAAGCTCATCTGCAGTTCCTGGGCGAACAGCCGCGCCAGGGTGCGCGAGCTGGCGCCGACCCGCAGGCCCCAGTCATCGAGGGTCAGCCCCAGTTCCGGCTGTTTCAGCAATGCCTGGCAGATCGCCTGCAAGCGGCGGTCGCGGGGCATCGGCAGGTACAGCGGCATCCGTTCGAGGTTGGCGATCTCGCTGAGGATCAGCCCTTGCAGGCGCTGGCGGAAGTCGTCCAGGCGCGGCTGGCTCTCGAGGTGGATGGCGCGCAGGATCATTTCCCGCAGCAGCGGCGTCACCGCCAGTACGCAACAGTCGCTTAGCGGTGTCGGTGTTTCGGGTTGCTCGATGAACAGGGTGCGCATGTGCACCTCGCCGGACATGAATATCTCGTGCTCCACCCGGGGCGGAATCCATACCGCGCGGGTCGGCGGGATCACCCAGGCGCCGTGGTGGGTGGCCAGGCGCATCAGGCCGCGAGCGGCGTAGAGGAACTGCGCCTGCGGGTGGAAATGCCGCCCCAGGTGATGGCCGTCGGGGAAGTCGAGGGAGATGGCGGCCAGCAGGCCGTCCGGGCGGTGCTCGATCAGCATGTCCGTTTCGATGACCTCGCTGTCCTGTCTGCGCTTTTCGGTCAACCTATCATGCCCGGGTCATGACGCCCATTCCTCACCGACCATTCAGGCCGCACGCCATGAACCGACCTCGAACCGTTATCCGCTTCATCAACGCCGCGCATGTCATCGACCACATGTTCATGCTGATCTTCCCCGCCGCCGTGCTCGGCATGGCCGGCAGCTTCGACCTCGACTACGCCGGTCTGATCGGCCTGTCGCTGGGCGGTTTCATCGCCTTCGGCGCCTGTTCGCTGCCGGCCGGCTGGCTGGGCGATACCTGGAGCCGGCGGCGGATGATGCTGTTGTTCTTCTTCGGTATCGGCGCCGCCGCACTGCTCACCGGGCTGGCCGGCAGCGTACCGATGCTGGTGACCGGGCTGACCCTGATCGGGGTATTCGCCGCGATCTACCACCCGGTTGGCACCGCGATGCTGGTGGCACACGCGGAGAACCGCGGCCGCGAGATCGGCATCAACGGCATGTGGGGTAACCTCGGGGTCGCCTTCGCCGCGCTGCTTACCGGCTTTCTCACCGCGCACTTCGGTTGGCGTGCGGCGTTCATCTTGCCCGGCGGGGTGGCCATCCTGCTCGGCATCGGCTTTTTCTTCTGCGTGCGCGAGGAGCCATCGCCGCACCTGTCGGCCAAGGCCGCGGCGCGTGGCGAGGACAGCGAGGGCCTGTCGATGCGCCGGGTGTTCGGCGTGCTGGCGCTGGTCACCGCCACCGGCGGGGTGGTGTTCAACGCCAGCACCGTGACCTACCCGAAGCTGTTCCAGGAGCGCCTGAGCGACTTGCTGGCGTCGCCGCAGACCCTCGGCGTGGTGGTCAGCCTGGCCTATGCCTTCGGCGCGGTAGCGCAACTGATCATGGGCCGCCTGATCGATCGCCTGAACCTGAAGTTGCCGTTCGTCTTCCTCACCTTCTGCCAGGTGCCGCTGCTGCTGGCCCTGGCCTACGGCCACGGCAGCGCAGTGGTGCTGTTCGGCGCGCTGTTCATGTTCGCGGTGTTCGGCCAGGTGACGGTGAACGATGCGATGGTCGCCCACTTCGTCGCGCCGCAGTGGCAGGCGCGGGTCTTCGCCCTGCGCTATTTCCTGTCGTTCGGCGCCAGCGCGGCGGCGATCCCGATGATCGCCTACCTGGAGCCACGGCAGGGGCTGCTGGGGTTGTACCTGGTACTGGCGGGCTTCGCCGCGCTGACCTTCGCCGCGGCGCTGGTGTTTCCGCGTCCGGCGCGCAGCGCCGCGGTGGGCACCTGAGGAAGAGGGCGCCCGGACAGCGCGAGCCGGCCGGGCGCCGATGGCTCAACGCCGTATCAGAGCAGTTCGAGCGCCACGGCGGTGGCTTCGCCGCCGCCGATGCACAGCGAGGCGACGCCGCGCTTGCCGCCTTTCTGGCGCAGGGCGTTGATCAGGGTGAGGATGATCCGCGAGCCGGTGGAACCGACCGGATGGCCCTGGGCGCAGGCGCCGCCATAGACATTGACCTTGGCATGATCGAGGCCGTGTTCGCGCATGGCGAGCATGGTGACCATGGCGAAGGCTTCGTTGATCTCGAACAGGTCGACGTCGTCCTTGCTCCAGCCGGTCCTGGCGAACAGGTTGGTCATCGCGCCGATCGGCGCCAGGGTGAACTCGCTCGGGTCCTGGCTCTGGGTGGCATGGCCGACGATTCGCGCCAGCGGCTTCAGGCCACGGCGCTGGGCTTCCTCGGCGGTCATCAGGACCAGCGCGGAGGCGCCGTCGGAGATCGAGCTGGCATTGGCGGCGGTGATGGTACCGTCCTTGCGGAACGCCGGCCTGAGGCTCGGGATCTTCTCCAGGTTGGCGGTCAGCGGTTGCTCGTCGTCCTTCACCACGCTCTCGCCCTTGCGGCTGGTGACGGTGACCGGGACGATTTCCGCCGCCAGCGAGCCATCGGCGATGGCGGCCTGGGCGCGCTTGAGCGATTCGATGGCATAGGCGTCCATCTCCTCGCGGGTCACGCCGTACTTGTCGGCGGTCTCCTGGGCGAACGAACCCATCAAACGGCCGGTACGGGCGTCCTCCAGGCCGTCGAGGAACATGTGGTCCTTGATCTCGCCGTGGCCCATGCGCAGGCCGCTGCGGGCTTTCTCCAGGACATAGGGCGCGTTGGACATGCTTTCCATGCCACCGGCGACCATCACCTGGTTGGTGCCAGCCTTGAGCAGGTCGTGGGCCAGCATCACCGCCTTCATCCCCGAGCCGCACAGCTTGTTGATGGTGGTGCAGCCGGTGGCGGCGGGCAGGCCGGCCGCCAGCGCGGCCTGGCGGGCCGGGCCCTGCTTCAGGCCGGCGGGCAGGACGCAACCCATGATCACTTCCTGTACGTCCTCGGCGGCGATGCCGGCGCGCTGCACCGCTTCGCGGATCACGACGGCACCCAGGTCGACCGCGGAAACGCCGGCCAGGCTGCCCTGGAAGCCGCCCATGGGAGTACGGGCGCCGGCGACGATGACGATATCGGACATGGAACGTTACCTCTTGTTCTGGATAGGGTCTGAACGATTCAGTGGGCGGATTCTATCTTGTGACCGGGAGGCTCCGAAAGGTCACGGGGCAAATCACTCTTTTGACTGATGAACAAAGCCCGCCGACGGCTCTAGAGTCGGCCTCATCCTGACAACGAACCCGCTCCCAGGTGTACGCCCCATGCTGAAGACCCGTCTCATCCCGGCCGCCGCCGGCGCTTATCAGTATCCGTTGCTGATCAAGAGCCTGATGCTTTCCGGCCGTCGTTACGAAAAGAGTCATGAAATCGTCTACCGCGACCAGGTGCGCTACAGCTACGCCACCTTCAACGAGCGCGTCGCGCGCCTGGCCAACGTACTCAGCGAGGCCGGGGTGAAGGCCGGCGACACGGTGGCGGTGATGGACTGGGACAGCCATCGCTACCTGGAATGCATGTTCGCCATCCCGATGATCGGGGCGGTGCTGCATACCATCAATATCCGCCTCTCCCCGGAGCAGATCCTCTACACCATGAACCACGCCGAGGATCGCTTCGTGCTGGTGAACAGCGAGTTCGTCCCGCTCTACCAGGCGGTGGCGGGGCAGTTGGCCACGGTGGAGCGGACCATCCTGCTCACCGACGGCGCGGAGAAGAGCGCGGAACTGCCCGGCCTGGTCGGCGAATACGAGTCGCTGCTGGCCGCGGCCAGCCCGCGCTACGACTTCCCCGATTTCGACGAGAACTCCATCGCCACCACCTTCTACACCACCGGCACCACCGGCAATCCGAAAGGTGTGTATTTCAGCCACCGGCAACTGGTCCTGCACACCCTGGCGATGGCTTCGACCATCGGCAGCCTGGACAGCATCCGCCTGCTCGGTACCAGCGACGTGTACATGCCGATCACCCCGATGTTCCATGTCCACGCCTGGGGCACTCCGTACGTGGCGACCATGCTCGGGGTCAAGCAGGTCTATCCCGGGCGTTACGATCCGGAACTGCTGGTCGAACTGTGGAAGCGCGAGAAGGTCACCTTCTCCCACTGCGTGCCGACCATCCTGCAGATGGTGATGAACGCCAGGGCTGCCCAGGGCGTGGACTTCAAGGGCTGGAAGGTGATCATCGGCGGGAGCGCGCTGAACCGCTCGCTCTACGAGGCGGCCAAGGCGCGCGGCATCCAGCTGACCGCCGCCTACGGCATGTCGGAGACCTGTCCGCTGATTTCCTGCGCCTACCTCAACGACGAACTGCTGGCCGGAAGCGAGGACGAGCGCACCACCTACCGGATCAAGGCCGGCGTGCCGGTGCCGCTGGTGGATGCGGCGATCATGGACGAACAGGGCCGCTTCCTCCCGGCCGACGGCGAATCCCAGGGCGAGCTGGTGTTGCGCTCGCCATGGCTGACCCAGGGGTATTTCCGCGAACCCGAGCGCGGCGAGGAGTTGTGGCGCGGCGGCTGGATGCACACCGGCGACGTGGCGACCCTGGACGGCATGGGCTTCATCGAGATCCGCGACCGCATCAAGGACGTGATCAAGACCGGCGGCGAGTGGCTGTCCTCCCTGGAGCTGGAAGACCTGATCAGCCGCCATCCGGCGGTACGCGAAGTGGCGGTGGTCGGGGTGCCCGATCCGCAATGGGGCGAGCGCCCGTTCGCCCTGCTGGTGGTGCGCGAGGGCCAGCAACTGGACGCCCGTGGCCTGAAGGAGCACCTCAAGCCTTTCGTCGAGCAGGGCAACATCAACAAGTGGGCGATCCCCTCGCAGATCGCGGTTGTTACCGATATTCCCAAGACCAGCGTCGGCAAGCTGGACAAGAAGCGCATCCGTATCGAGATCGCCCAGTGGCAGGAAGCCGGCAGCGCCTTCCTGTCGACCGTCTGACGGGGCTTTCCTACACCGCTGAAACGCCCGGAGGCCAAGCAAACGCTTGGTCTCCGCGTTTTCGCGACCGCCCGGTCATTCTCCATCCGCCGCAAAGGCGCGAGCCAGAGTGGTTGCGCCGCGCAAATCACACTTTCGAGGGATCAAGCGGCAGGCAGCGCTAGCTATAGTCCACGCACTCATAACAAAAAACACACATGGAGTAGCGTCGATGACAACCCGTAATCCGTTCTCGCGTCGGGCCCGGTTGCCGTTGGCCGTCAGCCTGGCTTCCTCGCTGGCGGCTCCGGCCTTTGGGGTGACCTTCAACATCGGGGAAATCGAAGGTTCCTTCGATTCGGCGTTGTCGGTCGGGGCCAGTTGGTCGACCGCCAAGCCGAACAAGAACCTGATCGGTGTGAACAACGGCGGCAAGGGACTTTCCCAGACCTCCGACGACAGCCACTTGAACTTCAAGCGTGGGGAAACGTTCTCGAAGGTCTTCAAGGGCATCCATGACCTCGAACTGAAGTACGGCGATACCGGTGTGTTCCTGCGCGGCAAGTACTGGTACGACTTCGAGCTGAAGGACGAGCACCGCGAGTTCAAGGACATCGACGACAGCGGCCGCAAGACCCTGGCCAAGTCCTCCGGAGCCGAACTGCTCGACGCCTTCATCTACCACAACTATGCCATCGGCGACCTGCCGGGCAGCGTGCGCCTGGGCAAGCAGGTGGTGAACTGGGGCGAGAGCACCTTCATCCAGAACGGCATCAGCGCCATCAACCCGATCGACGTCACCGCCTTCCGCCGGCCCGGCTCGGAGATCAAGGAAGGCCTGATCCCGGTGAACATGTTCTACCTGTCGCAGAACCTCACCGACAACCTGTCCGCCGAAGGCTTCTACCAGATCGAGTGGGACCAGACGGTGGTCGACAACTGTGGCACCTTCTTCTCCCAGCCGGACGTGGTGGCCGATGGCTGCGACCAGAACCTGGCGGTGCTGACCAACAACAAGGCGTCCATCAACCTGCTCAACAACGTGCTCGCCGGGGCTGGCCTGAGCGTTACCCCGTCGCCCTGGGACGAGGGCATCCTGGTCCGCCGCGGGCCGGACCGCGACGCTCGCGACAGCGGCCAGTACGGCTTCGCCCTGCGCTACTTCGCCGACGAACTGAACACCGAGTTCGGCGCCTACTACATGAACTACCACAGCCGCCTGCCGATCTTCAGCGGCCAGGGCGCCTCGGCCAGCACCATGGCGGCGATCAACGACCTCGCCACCCGCCTCGCCGCGATCAACCCGGCACTGGCCGCCCAGGCCGCGGCGGCGGCCACCGCCGGCAACTCCAGCTACTTCATCGAGTACCCGGAAGATATCCGCATGTTCGGCCTGAGCTTCTCCACCACGTTGCCCAACGGCACCGCGTGGAGCGGCGAAGTCAGCTACCGGCCCAACGCGCCGGTGCAGTTGAACACCACCGACATCCTCTTCGCCGGCCTCGACCCGGTGAGCATCGGCGGCAACCGCCCCTACGACAACGCCTCGGTGCTGAACGGCCAGGCCGGGCAGGACCTGCACGGCTATCGGCGCAAGGAGATCACCCAACTGCAGACCACCCTGACGCACTTCTTCGACCAGGTGATGGGCGCCGAGCGCCTGACCCTGGTGGGCGAGATCGGCTGGACCCACGTCGGCGGCCTGGAAAGCACCTCCAAGGCACGCTACGGGCGTGACCCGGTCTTCGGACCGGGGCCGCTGCCGGGGACCATCTCCGGCCTGGCCAGCTGCCAGGCGCTGAACGTCAGCACGCTGGGCACCGCCGAAGCGAACAACGTCAGCCGCTACTGCGAGAACGATGGCTATACCACCTCGGATGCCTGGGGTTATCGCGCCCGTGCGATCTGGGACTACAACGACGTGTTCATGGGCGTGAACCTCAAGCCCAGCGTGGCCTGGTCGCACGACGTCGATGGCTATTCGCCCGGTCCCGGCGCCAACTTCGAGGAAGGCCGCAAGGCGGTCAGCCTGGGGGTGGACGCGGAGTACCAGAACACCTACACCGCGAGCCTCTCCTACACCAACTTCTTCGACGGCAAGTACACCACCGTGGACGATCGCGACTTCGTCGCGCTCAGCTTCGGCATGAACTTCTGATGTACGCCGGCCCGGTGCGAACCGGGCCGGCGAGCAGGACTTAACGAGGACGACGAGCGAATGAAAACAACGAAGATTCTTCTGCATACCGGTGTACTGGCCCTGAGCCTGCTGGCCACCCAGGTGATGGCGGCGGTATCCGCCGACGAAGCGGCCAAGCTCGGCACCAGCCTGACTCCGTTGGGGGCGGAGAAGGCCGGCAACGCCGACGGCAGCATCCCCGCCTGGGACGGCGGCCTGGCGACCAACGCCGGCAGCGTCGACAGCCGTGGCTTCCTCGCCAACCCCTATGCCAGCGAGCAACCGCTGTTCACCATCACCGCGCAGAACGTCGACCAGTACAAGGACAAGCTGACTCCCGGCCAACTGGCCATGTTCAAGCGCTACCCGGATACCTACAAGATCCCGGTATACAAGACCCACCGCAGCGCCACCGTCCCGGCGGCGGTGCAGGAGGCGGCCAAGCGCAACGCCACCACCACCAAGCTGGTGGAAGGCGGCAACGGCCTGGAGAACTTCGATACCGCCAACCCGTTCCCGATCCCGCAGAACGGCCTGGAGGTGATCTGGAACCACATCACCCGCTACCGCGGCGGCAGCGTCCGGCGCCTGGTGACCCAGGCCACTCCGCAGGTCAACGGCTCCTACCAGCTGGTCTACTTCCAGGATGCCTTCACCTTCCGTACTAACCTGAAGGACTACAACCCGAACAAGCCGAGCAACGTGCTGTTCTACTTCAAGCAGCGGGTCACCGCGCCCTCGCGCCTGGCCGGTAACGTGCTGCTGGTCCACGAGACCCTCAACCAGGTCAAGGAGCCGCGCCTGGCGTGGCTCTACAACGCCGGCCAGCGCCGCGTGCGGCGGGCTCCGCAGGTGTCCTACGACGGTCCCGGCACCGCCGCCGACGGCCTGCGCACCTCGGACAACTTCGACATGTACAACGGTGCGCCGGACCGCTACGACTGGAAGCTGGAAGGCAAGAAGGAAATCTACATTCCCTACAACAGCTACAAGCTCGACGATCCGAAGATCAAGTACAGCGAAATCGTCAAGGCCGGCCACATCAACCAGGACCTGACCCGCTACGAGCTGCACCGCGTCTGGCATGTGGTCGCGACCCTGAAGCCGGGCGAGCGGCACATCTACGCCAAGCGTGACTTCTACATCGACGAGGACACCTGGCAGGCCGCCGAGATCGACCATTACGACGGTCGCGGCACCCTGTGGCGCGTGGCCGAGGCGCATGCCGAGCAGTACTACGACAAGCAGGTGCCCTGGTACGCGGTGGAAACCCTCTACGACCTGCTCTCCGGCCGCTACCTGGCGCTTGGCATGAAGAACGAGGAGAAACAGGCCTACGACTTCAACTACAGCGCATCGGAAAGCGACTACACCCCGGCGGCGCTGCGCCAGGAAGGGGTACGCTGAGAAACGGCGTTCCTAGCCACGAAGAAACCGGCCTTGTGCCGGTTTCTTCGTTTTCGCGGGCGGCGTGCCGCTCCGGCCGTCAATTCATTACAAAGTGTTTTCCCGCCTCGCCCGCGGATTCCGTCGTCGCCATCCTCCCGGCGGGCACCTGTGTGGCCGGGAAACGTTTGCCGCGCCTGGACCGCGCCGGGAAACCGGTCTTTCCTTGGTTATCGAGCTGAAGCGCCGGTGCGCTATTTCGTCCGAGCCGATGGATAGTGCTTCAAATAGCCATCACTTGTGGTTAGTCTCCGGAGCGTTCACGCCCCATACATAAACCAAGAAACCGGGTGATGACTGACTTCTCGCGCACCTTCTCGGGCACTCCATCCGCCGTTCTGCCGACGGCCAACCGCTTTTTCCGCCCCCCGCTGCCGTCGGCCCATGTGGCGCGCCCGCGTCTTTGCCGTCGACTGCGCGACGGACTGGACGGTCGCCTGCTGCTGATCGCCGCGCCCGCCGGATTCGGCAAGAGTTCCCTGGCCATCGAGTTCTGCGAAAGCCTCGATCCGCGCTGGCAGAGCCTCTGGCTGGGACTGAGCAGCCGCGAGAGCGATCCCGGACGTTTCCTCGAACGCCTGCTCGATGGCTTGCGACAGTACCACCCGACCCTGGGCGAAGAGGCCCTCGGCCTGCTGAAGATGCGCCAGCGTCACCAGCCGTTCGCCTTCGAGACCTGGCTCGACGACCTGCTCGACGAACTCGCCCCCTGCCTGGACCCGCAGCGTCCCCTGCTACTGGTGCTGGACGATTACCACCTGGCCCAGGGCGCGGTGCTCGACCGTTGCCTGCAATTCCTCCTCAATCACCTGCCCGAGGGCCTGGTGCTGCTGGTCACCAGCCGGCAGCGGCCGGACTGGCACCTGGCGCGCCTGCGCCTGTCGCGGCAATTGCTCGAACTCAGCGAACAGGACCTGCGCCTGACCGCCGAGGAGAGCGGGGCGCTGATGGCCGCCAGCGGCCTCGAACTCGACGAGGACGCGCTGGACGCGCTGCTCGAGCGCAGCGAAGGCTGGGTCGCCGGGCTGCGCCTCTGGCTGCTGGCGCGCGGCGATCCAGAGGAGCAGGTCAGCCCCGGGGTACACGGCGCCGACGAACTGATCCGCGACTACCTGCTGGAGGAGGTGATCGAGCGGCAGCCGCCCGAGGTCCAGGCGTTCCTCGCCCAGACCGCGCGCTTCGAGCGCTTCTGCGCCGAGCTCTGCGATACCGTGCGCGAGGCCGGCGACAGCGCGGCGATCCTCGACCACCTGCAGCAGCACCAGGTCTTCCTCGTGCCGCTGGACGAAAACGGCCAGTGGTTCCGCTACCACCACCTGTTCTCCGACCTGCTGCTGGCGCGTCCCTTGCCCGACTTCGGTCCGTCCGCCGGCTCCCTGCACCTGCGCGCCTGCGGCTGGTTCAGCCGCCATGGCCTGCTCGACCAGGCGGTGGAGCAGGCGCTGCGCGCCGGCCAGCCGGACGTGGCGGCGAGCCTGGTGCAGAACCTGTCGGAAGAGCAACTGCTGGCGGAGCAGAACATCGCCACCCTGCTGCGCTGGAAGATGGACCTGCCGGACAGCCTCCTGGCGAGCACGCCGCGCCTGATCCTGCTGTACGGCTGGGCGCTGGCGCTGGCCTGCCAGCTGGATGCCGCGGAAGAACTGGCCGGCCAACTGGCGCGTTTCCTGCCGGCGCCGGACGAGTCCGCGCAGCGCGACCTGCTGGCCCAGTGGCAGGCCCTGAGCGGGGTGATCGCGCGCGGCCGCGGCGATATCGACAAGGCCGAGGCGCACTGCCGCGAGGCCTTGCAGGACCTCGCCGGGGAGCGCTATGGCACCCGCCTGCAATGCCTGTCGACGCTGAGCAACCTGGCGGTGACCCGTGGCGACTTCTGGCAGGCGCGCAACTACAACCGCGACGCCCTGGAGTTCGCCCAGCGCTACGGCAACCCGCTGTTCGAGGCACTGGTCCATTACGACCGCGCCCGCGTCCTCCAGGCGCGCGGCGAGGTGGCGCGCGCCGAGGAGGAGGTGCGCCAGGGCCTGGAACGCCTCCAGCACCTGCCGGCGCAACGCCGCTACGCGGTGCGCGGGCGGCTCCTGCTGTACCGCGGCTACCTGCGCAGCCTGGCGCTGCAGCCGGACGAAGCGCGCAAGTGGATCAAGCAGGGAATCGAGGAAACCCGCAGCTGCCGGGATGTCAGCCTGGTGATCGGCTATTGCGTCCTGGCCAGCCTGGAAGGGCGCCTGGGCAACTACGCGGCGGCGTTCGCCCGGCTTGGCGACGTCGAGCGGTTGATGCATGCCTGGGATATCCCGCCGATCTACTACCTGGCGGCGATCACCCTGATCAAGTGCGAACTCTGGCTGGCCCAGGGCCAGACCGAACTGGCCGGCGTCTGGCTACAGCGCCTGGGCGGCACCTACGGTGGGCAGGCGGCCACGCCGCCGGAATGCAGTCCGCTGCTGCCGCTGCATGTGGAGTTGCTCCAGGCCGGCCTGGAGCGCCGCGAAGGACGCCCGGAGGAAGCCGCCCGGCGCCTGGACCGGCTGGCCCGCTCGACGCGGGAGAACGGCGCGTTGCTGCCGGCTCGCCTGGCCCTCGGCCAACTGGCCGCGCTGCACCTGGAGCAGGGCCGCGAGCGCGAGGCGCTGGCGACCCTGCAACAGGCCATGGAGGGCGCAGTCGGCGGAGCCTTGCTGCCGCTCCACGAATTGCTCGTGCAGCAGCCGGAATGGTTGCGCGAACAGTTGCAGCGCTTCCCTGCCTGTCCCGGCGCCCAGCGCATGCGCGCGCTGTTGCCGGAGCCGCCCGCCGAGCCCGCGGGCGGTGCGGGCGAGGTGCTCAGCGGGCGCGAACTGGCGGTGCTGGAGCTGATCGCTCAGGGGTTGTCCAACCAGGAGATCAGCGAGCGGCTGTTCATCTCGCTGCATACGGTGAAGAGCCACGCCCGCCATATCAACGACAAGCTCGGCGTCGAGCGTCGCACCCAGGCGGTGGCGCGGGCCAAGCACATGGGGTTGTTGCGCTAGGCGCGCCACCCCATGTGCCTGGCGTGCTGGCTCAGGGCTTCCAGCGTCGCAGGAGCAGGGCGTTGCCGACCACGCTGACGCTGGAGAAGGCCATCGCTGCGCCCGCCACCATCGGGTTGAGCAGGCCGAAGGCCGCCAGCGGGATGCCGATCACGTTGTAGATGAAGGCCCAGAACAGGTTCTGGCGGATCTTCGCGTAGGTCCGCCGCGAGATGTCCAGCGCCGCCGGCACCAGGCGCGGGTCGCCGCGCATCAGGGTGATGCCGGCGGCGTGCATGGCCACGTCGGTGCCGCCACCCATGGCGATGCCGACGTCGGCGGCGGCCAGCGCCGGGGCGTCGTTGATGCCGTCGCCGACCATCGCCACCACCCGGCCCCGGCCTTTCAGCTCGGCGACCGTGGCGGCCTTGTCCGCCGGCAGCACTTCCGCGTGTACGTCGTCGATGCCCAGGGCCTTGGCCACCACCGCCGCGCTGCCGCGGTTGTCGCCGGTGATCAGGTGGCTGTGGATATCCCGTCCGCGCAGGGCCTCCACCGCTTCGGCGGCGCCGTCCTTGAGGCTGTCGCCGAAGGCGAACAGGCCGAGCACGCGTTTCTCCGGAGCCAGTTCCAGCAGCCAGGACAGGGTGCGGCCCTCGGCCTCCCAGTCCGCGGCGGCACTCGCCAGCGCGCCGGGCTTGAGTTCCTGCTCGTCGAGCAGGCGGCGGTTGCCCAGGGCCAGCCGGCGACCCTCGACCTCGCCCTGGATGCCGCGACCGCTGAGGGCCTGGCTGGCGTTCACCGGCGGAACCTCCAGGTCGCGCTCGGCGCAGCGCTCGAGCACGGCCTTGGCCAGCGGGTGCTCGCTGCCGCGTTGCAGGGCGCCGGCGAGCCTGAGCAGTTGCTCCTGGTCGTCGCCGCCGAGGTGGATGATCTGCGGTCGCCCGGAGGTCAGGGTGCCGGTCTTGTCGAAGGCCACGCTGGTGACCGCATGGGCGACTTCCAGGGACTCTGCGTCCTTGATCAGGATGCCGTGGCGCGCGGCCACGCCGGTGCCGGCCATGATCGCGGTCGGGGTGGCCAGGCCGAGGGCGCAGGGGCAGGCGATCACCAGCACCGCCACGGCGTTAACCAGGGCCTGCTCCAGGCCGACCCCGGCGACCAGCCAGGCGCCGAGGGTGACCAGCGCGATGAGGATCACCACCGGGACGAAGACCTGGCTGACCTTGTCCACCAGCTTCTGGATCGGCGCCTTGGCGGCCTGGGCGTCTTCCACCAGGCGGATGATCTTCGCCAGCACCGTTTCCCCGCCGAGCGCAGTGGTGCGCAGGAGCAGGCGGCCTTCGCCGTTGATCGCGCCGCCGGTGACCTTGTCGCCGGGAGCCTTGGGCACCGGCAGGCTCTCGCCGGTGATCAGCGCCTCGTCGGCGTGGCTGCTGCCGTCGAGCACCTCGCCGTCCACCGGGAAGCGTTCGCCGGGACGCACCACCACCTCGTCGCCGAGGCGCAACTCGGCGATCGCCACCTCTTCCTCGCGACCGTCGCGCAGGCGCACCGCGCGCTCCGGGCGCAACGCCTCGAGGGCGCGGATGGCGCTGGCGGTCTGGCGCTTGGCGCGGCTTTCCAGGTACTTGCCGAGGAGGATCAGGGCGATCACCACGGTGGAGGCTTCGAAGTAGAGGTGCGGCATGTGGCCAGGCGGGGCGGTCAGCCAGAGGTAGACGCTGAGGCCGTAGCCGGCGCTGGTGCCGAGGGCGACCAGCAGGTCCATGTTGCCGGCACCGGCCTTCACCGCGCGCCAGGCGGAGACATAGAAGCGCGCGCCGATGACGAACTGCACCGGGGTCGCCAGGAGGAACTGCGCCCACGGCGGCAGCATCCAGTGCAGGCCGGCCCATTCCACCAGCATCGGCAGCACCAGCGGCAACGCCAGCAACAGCGCGGCGATCACCCACCAGCGTTCGCGGCGCAGGCGGCGCTCGGCATCGTCCTGGCGTGGTTGCCCCGCGTCGAGCAGGCGGGCCTTGTAGCCGGCCTGTTCCACCGCCTGTAGCAAGGCCTGGCTGTCCACGGCGCCGAGCAGCTCGAGGTGGGCGCGCTCGCTGGCCAGGTTGACGCTGACCTCGCGTACGCCGGGCACCTTCTTCAGCGCCCGCTCGACCCGGCCGACGCAACTGGCGCAGGTCATGCCCTCGATGGACAGTTCCAGGCTGCGCGCCGGAACCTGGTAGCCGGCCTGCTCGACCGCCGCCACCAGGGCCGGCAGGCTGTCCGCCGGGGCCTGTACGCGGGCCTGCTCGCTGGCCAGGTTGACCGAGGCGGCCGCGACCCCGGGCACTTTCTTCAGGGCTCGTTCGACACGGCCGGCGCAGGACGCGCAAGTCATGCCGCTGACCGGCAGATCGAGCTCGGTTAGCGTGGCGCTGTTCATGAGTCCTCCTTGGAATGGACAGAAGTGGCATCGCAGGCGCCCTGGGAGGCGCCGGTGAGATCTGTCGCCAGGTTCAGCCTTGACATCGTGTCAAGGTCAAGCCCCGGATTCATACAGGAAGGCGGCGCAGGGCGCAGTGGCGGCTTTATGTCGCAGGGGCAGGGGGAATGGCGCTGGAAAACCGTTGCGGCACGGAAAAGCGGAGGGTTTTCACAGGGGTGGGACCGATAACACTAGACCTCGCGAAGGGCTGCGCCAAGGTATTTCGTCGCTTGCGGAAAAAAAACCTGCTGATGACGAAAAGTACTTTTTACCGTCATATTTTTTGCGGTATTTGTGGAACCGTAGACCGCCGAACCCTGCAGCACAGGTGGCGGCCCCGGCCCTCACCTCTGCTGTCAGGCTCTCCCCACCGGAAGAGAGAAGGCGGCTCGCCCCCCGGCGGAGCGCCGACCCGGCATTCCGTCGCCAGGCCCTTAGCAGAAGGTGATCGCGTATGGATGACCACGGACGTTCCCGCCCCACCCAGCCCACCCTGTACGTCCTCGATACCAATGTCCTGATCCACGATCCGAATGCCCTGTTGAACTTCCAGGAACACCGCGTCGCGATCCCGATGACGGTGCTCGAAGAGCTGGACAAGCTGAAGACCGGAAAGCACACCATCGCCGCCGAGTGCCGCCAGGCCATCCGCCTGATCGACCAGGTACTCGGCGAGGCCACGCCCGAGCAGGTAGAGGGAGGGGTACCGATCCAGCGTGGCAAGAACGGCCCCAGCGGCAGCCTGTCGATCCTCATGAGCAAGCGTGCCGAGCCCATCACCTGGCTGCCGGAGCACCTCAACGACAACAAGATCATCAACCAGTTGGTCGAGCTGAAGAGCCGCCACAGCGGCGTGCGCGTGGTGCTGGTGACCAAGGACATCAACATGCGCCTGAAGGCGCGCGCCTGCGGGGTGGACGCGGAGGACTACCACACCGACCAGTTGATCGACGACGTGGCCCTGCTGTCGCGCGGCTACCATTCCCTCGCCGGCTCTTTCTGGGACCGCGTGAGCAAGGTCGAGACCCGCCAGGACCACGGCCGTACCTGGCATCGCGTGCAGCTCACCGACAACCTGCCGGCGGTGCACATCAACGAGTTCATCGTCGACGAACAGGGCTTCGTCGGCTGGATCAAGGGCATCCAGCAGGACGAGCTGACCATCCTCGACCTGCACCAGGAGCCGCTCCTGCACCAGGAAGCCTGGGGCCTGCGGCCACGCGACGTGTACCAGTCGCTGGCGCTGTACGCGCTGCTCGACCCGGACATCCACCTGGTCAACCTGTCCGGTGCCGCCGGTTCCGGCAAGACCATCCTGGCGCTCGCCGCGGCCATCGAGCAGACCATGGTCAGCAAGCGCTACCGGCGCATCATCGCCACCCGCAGCGTGCAGGGCCTGGACGAGGACATCGGCTTCCTGCCCGGCACCGAGGCGGAAAAGATGGAGCCCTGGCTCGGCGCCATCACCGACAACCTCGAAGCGCTGCACATGGACGACGAATGCACCCATGGCAGCGTCGACTACATCCTCAGCAAGGTGCCGTTGCAGTTCAAGTCGCTGAACTACATCCGCGGGCGCAGCTTCCAGCAGAGCCTGATCCTCATCGACGAATGCCAGAACCTCACGCCGCACCAGATGAAGACCATCATCACCCGCGCCGGCAGCGGTTCGAAGGTGATCTGCCTGGGCAACCTGGCGCAGATCGACACGCCCTACCTGTCCGCCACCAGCTCCGGCCTGACCTACCTCACCGAACGCTTCAAGGACTTCCCCCACGGCGTGCACGTGACCCTGCAAGGGGTGCCGCGCTCGGTGCTGGCGGAGTACGCCGAGGCGCACATGTGAGGTAGCCGGCGGCAATCGCCGGCCGATATCCCGCCCGGTTGAAAAAGCCGGGCGGGATATACATCCTGCCAGGCCCGGTCCGGGGACCGGGCCCGCATCGTTACCCGATCGGGATGAGGCGCCTTGCGCCGGCCTGCCCTACCTCTTTATGTATACAATCATCCCCCTTCCGAACCTCCCCCAGGCATCGCGTCATGCCCTCCAGGGCTTACAATGACTGGCCAGTATCCTCTTCCAGGAGCACCCACGTGCTGACCCATCTCGATTCCCAGGGCCGCGCCAACATGGTCGACGTCACGGAAAAGGCCGTGACCTCCCGTGAAGCCACGGCCGAGGCCGTGGTGCGCATGCGCCCGGAAACCCTGCAACTGATCCAGGACGGTGGCCATCCCAAGGGCGACGTCTTCGCCGTGGCGCGGATCGCCGGCATCCAGGCGGCCAAGCGCACCCACGAACTGATCCCGCTGTGCCATCCGCTGCTGCTCACCAGCGTCAAGCTCGAACTGCAGGCCGAGGCGCCGGACGCCGTGCGCATCCGCGCGCGTTGCCGGCTGGCCGGGCAGACCGGCGTGGAGATGGAGGCGCTCACCGCCGCCAGCGTCGCGGCCCTGACCATCTACGACATGTGCAAGGCGGTGGACCGCGGGATGGTCATCGAGCAGGTCCAGTTGCTGGAGAAGCTCGGCGGCAAGAGCGGCCACTACCGCAAAGAGGAGGAAGGGCAGGCATGATCCGCGTGCAGTATTTCGCCCGTTACCGCGAAGCTCTGGGCATCGACGGCGAGCAGTTGAACTGGGACGCCGGGCTGGCGACCCTCGGCGCCTTGCGCCAGCTCCTGGTGGAGCGCGGCGGGGCCTGGGAGCGTACCCTCGGCGAGCAGAACCTGATGTGCGCGCGCAATCAGGAACTGTGCGGCCTCGACGAGCCGTTGCAGGACGGCGACGAAGTCGCCTTCTTCCCCACCGTCACCGGAGGTTGAACCCATGGCCATCCGCGTCCAGCAGGCAGCTTTCGATCCGGGGCAGGAGCTTAACGCCCTGCATGCGCAGAACGTCGGCATCGGCGCGGTGGTCGGCTTCGTCGGCTACGTGCGCGACTTCAACGACGGTCGCGAGGTCGGCGGGATGTTCCTCGAACATTATCCGGGCATGACCGAGAAGGCCCTCGGCAAGATCGCCGCCGAGGCCGGGCAGCGCTGGCCGCTGCTGCGCCTGGAGATCCTCCACCGCATCGGCCGCCTGGAGCCGGGCGAGCCGATCGTCTTCGTCGGTTGCGCCAGCGCCCACCGGCAGGCGGCGTTCGACGCCTGCAACTTCGTCATGGACTACCTGAAGACCCGCGCGCCGTTCTGGAAGAAGGAAGACACCGCCGAAGGCCCGCGCTGGGTCGAAGGCCGCTGCAGCGACCAGGCCGCCGCGCAGCGCTGGGAGGAGTGACGTCTACCTCCTCGCGCCGCCGGCTTACCTCTTCGGAGGAATAGCCAGCCGGGGGCCCGCGGTTCAGGCTGAGGCATCGCCCGTTCCTAGGACCCCTTCCATGAGCCACCTGGCCACCTCCACCTTCCAGCCGCTGAACATCGCCATCCTCACCGTCAGCGACACCCGTACCCTGGAAACCGATACTTCCGGCCAGACCCTCGCCGACGCGCTGCTGGCCGCCGGTCATCGCCTGCACCAGCGGAGCCTGAAGACCGATGACATCTACCAGATCCGCGCGGTGGTCTCGGCCTGGATCGCCGACCCCGAGGTACAGGTCGGCCTGATCACCGGCGGCACCGGCTTCACCGCGCGGGACAACACCCCGCAGGCGGTCGGGCCGCTGTTCGAGCGCGATGTCGAGGGCTTCGGCGAACTGTTCCGCCAGGTCTCGCAGCGCGAGATCGGCACTTCCACCATCCAGTCGCGGGCGCTGGCCGGGCTCAGCAACGGTACCCTGGTGTGCTGCCTGCCCGGCTCGCCGGGCGCCTGTCGCACCGCCTGGAACGAGATTCTCCTGGCGCAACTGGACAGCCGCACCCGCCCGTGCAATTTCGTCCCGCACCTGAAGACCCCGCCAGCCGTGGCGCCGGTGGCCGGCTGCGGGTGCCGCTCGTGAGCGCTTGCGCCTGCGATGGCGGCCAACTGCGCCCGCTCGACGAGGCGCTGGCCGAACTGCTGGCGCGCGCGCCGCGCCCGCCAGCCTGCGAGAGCCTGGCCCTGGAGCGGGCGCTGGGACGAGTGCTCGGCGAGGACCT
>OKKB01000023.1_pt1 | contig 122387 bp, 61 predicted proteins | sample 1613931 | NCBI WGS metagenome assembly OKKB01 (sample SAMN04436893, study PRJEB24849) | human gut metagenome | biome: human gut; feature: NICU; material: stool | host: Homo sapiens | place: USA: Saint Louis, MO | collected 2012-02-08
AGATCCATTTTTCATACGATATGAAATTCATATGAAAATGAAAAATGATGGATTTAAACAATATAGTAAATCATTTTATTATATAAATTCTAAAGATCAACAAATTGAATATTCAGCAGCAATTTTATCATTATTAAATAAATATATTGTTGTTAATAAAATTGTTTCTGTACAATTGTCATATGTTGATATTTATGAAAAATTTAATTTGAATAAACATAATTGTGGAGAAGGATCATTTATAAATCGAGTTTTTGAAATCAATGATAAATTGTTAAAAAAATATGCATAACTTCACAACTAATCACCACCACTACTACTTAATAATACCCTTCATATAGATTATATAGACAATCTAAAAGAAGATCGTCAATATCAATAGTTCTTGCTTTCTTTTCTTTTCTTTTCTTTTTTCTTGTCATCTCTTTTAGTCTTTTTGAAATCAAGTGGTTTATTGAAACTCCAGATAAACCAAAGCAATAAGACTTCAACTAAACGTAATGCCGTAAATTTCAAATCCTGCAATTCAATCAAATTACCTATTACACTTAACATTTCTCCAACGTCAAACACTCCCGTCAAATTTATATCACTATAGAAATTAGCAATGATAATCCTACCAAATATACGCCAAGAAACCAAATGTAACACGATTGATTGTAATAATGGTCTGGTAACTCTATTGTTGTTACTCTTTTTCAAATTCCAATAAAGTTTCAATCCATATCCAAAACTAGCCAAATGAACTAAAGCACTAATAGTCAATTTTGTATATGCTAAAACCGTAACGACAATTTTTTCCCAATACAAAATGTAAGTAGTAACCATTGTTTTATATTCTTTATTGACTAAAATCGATTTATCAATGATTTGATAACTTTCTGAATTCACAATGATTTCTTCGACACCTAAAGCATCTTTCAATAATTGAAATGAAATAAAAGTGGCTAAAATATTTATACCAACGTATAATTTCAACAAAAATTGAGGTGGATTAATTGGTAAATTAGCATATCCTGATCCAAAATAAACTGATAATGTGATATAACTTAACCAATACTTTAATACAACTTGTAGGAAACTACCATAATAATTGACAATAAAATAATACATGGCATCTGTAGGAAATACAAAATAAATTGCCCATAAGATTAAATATCCACAATAATACACATTATTAGTGAGTAAAAATTGGAATAATTGATTTGAAACCGATGATAATTTCGATATACGTCTCCCCGTACGTAAAATAGGATATACATAAATCAAAATAAAAATTACTGATGCAACTATAATAAATGAATTGATTTGAGTTGATACTTCAGTTAAAACATTTTCCTTCATACCTTCATTTTCCACAGTAACAAACGTGTAATAAGGTGTAAAATGAGTACGTTTTTTATCGAATGAATACATTGGAAGATAAATACAATATACCCCTGGTTCAGAAACATTGTATTTAACTATTTGGTCTTGGGTGATTGTTTTATTAAAAAAAGTTTCCGGGAAAGTTTTAACACCATTGACTAGTTGTAAATCAAATTTAACCAGTTTGGATTTCTGATCGGTTTTAATGAATTTTTTATTTTTTAAATAAGTATAATTAGCAAAATCATCAAAATTAGGAAGGTTTTTAAATTTCAAAAAATCCAAATATTGGAAAACAATTAATGGAATAGTAGCTTGACAAACATTATGAAAATCAAATGTTAATTGAGTTTCCAGAGTTACATTATTAATAGCCACGCATGCACCATTGGACTCGTAGTTTAATATGAACCGTCTATTGGATGCTGCCAATACCAATGACAATTGGACCAATATCAAGCCTATCAATGACAGTAAATACTTCATGATTGAAAAATTGAAGAGAATAGATTGATTAAAATGAAGGAAGTAAAAAGAAAGAAAAAGTATAAATGTAGTGAGGTCTTTTTTTTTTTCTCCAATGAACAAATAAATAAGTGGTTGGTGGAATGGAGTAGGGAGGGGGAGTAAGAGTAGGGAGGGGAAGCAAGAGTAGGGAGGGGAAGCAAGAGTAGGGAGTAGGGAGTAGGGAGTAGGGAGTAGGAGGAAGAGAATTTCGGCAAACTTCTATTCCAAAGTGTTTTGTGTCGACATAACTTTCATGTCAAGAAATTGAAGCCAACAGGTAAAAAAAAAAAAATAACTCAACTCACGAATTATAATAATTTACAATCGCGTATCCAAAAATCCTAAAACGGTAATAAATCATGCAGCCGTATCACCACCATCATCACAATCGTCAACGTTTAAGATCTGCAACCACCACCACTCATGAATGATATAGAATAATTAATTGAAATCTCATATAAAAATAAAAGTTTAACCTTGGGTTGTTTGTAAATTGTACAATTTCCAAAGAAGTTGAGAGCTGTTTATTTTTTTGGAGTAAAAAATATTACCAAAAATTATCAAAAAAAAATATTTACCTCATTGTGATAGTTCGGCAATGCTGAAAATAGCGTGTATTTGCTCTAGTGTGGTATATAGAAAGCTATTGTTTCGTAACATTTCTATATTTTTGGTTTATTTTACACGACTGTTTACTATTTATAGAGAAGCTTATTCAAGAATACTTTTATGTAGTTTTATATATATTTTTAATCAATCATTAACAATCATTCATCATTTCATAATTAAAGTATATATTTAATATTTAATTATATCGACTACTTAGTTTGTGTTCAGAATAGAATAGCTATTTCAAACTAATCCCCTTATAAGATTTTACTAGAGAGTTTCACCATCGTCTGAGAAAGAGATACGGAACAACAAAGCCTATAGAAATAGTCGACAGCAAGGGCATCTAGGAGGGTATTTTTATCCGAGTTTCAGTGGCGTGACAATAGTCCGATTACGAAAGAGTAGTGCCCACTGGATAGGATTGATATAGTACGTATTACCTTACACTCACCTATACACTAGGACTTCAATAGTTGTTCAGAACAGTAGATAAATTTTAAAAAAGTGTTTAAATTAAACATCTTCACCTTTCTCTGTCAAAAACACTGCAGTTGTGTATTGTCAGTTTTTACATTTTTCAAAATCAGATAGATACGACATGGCCACTAAAAATGACACTATTAATACTTATATTAAAGATGCCCTATTATACTAATTTATAGGTTATGATCGTATATCGAACAAGATGAACAATTGTAAACTAGAGTAAAATTCATACCTATTTGTAGTCTTCGGATTGGCTAAAGCCGAGGACGAAACCCTTTGATAATCAATCTTCGTCTAGCGTGGTCTAACCGCTAGTTATGTAGCCCAGGATGATCACTTGTTTGCTGCTGACGTGGCCACAACTGATCATTAGAGTATTGACATAATGGTATCGACTGACATCAATTGATTTATCCATAACATGCCTGTCGTAGGAAAGTTAAAGATGTAATCGTATATTGAACAAAAATAGTAAACAAAGTAATAAAAATAGAGGAATAAGAGACGAATTTATAGAGTTTGGGTTTGTAAGAGTCTAGATGAGATCCGATGGATTAGTAATCTTCGTACGGCACTTGATTACTAATAACCTCATCTCATTATAGCCTTGAGATGGTCTAAACAATCACTTGCTTACTAATGGCATAGACACAACTGATTTACTCATGACAATGGGTAACTCGGTGGGGTATTAGCACGCACACGACCTGCCGACATTACCACTATCGCTGGCTTTACAGTTCCATACTTTTACTCTTCATACGACTATCTGCTTTTTCCCCAAATACACATGCCTAAAGGACTTATGCCCTGTCAGGCTTATGACAAATATAGGTTGAATTGTTAGTAGCAATACTGGACACTCACTAGCAAACTCTGCTCTTGTGCCACACAGTCAGATCAAAAAACAAGGAATCTTGCCCAGACAGACTGAACGTGACAGTTAAATAATATAGTAATTTAATTCTAAGCTATATTACTTACAACACAATGGTTTAAGTACACAAAGTGGACAAAAAGAAATTGACACAAGTAAGAACAAAAATAATGTCTACACATTTGATGTATTTCCGGAATACATGAGAATATAAATAGTGGACAGAAGAAGATTATATTTTATATCATGTACTTGTAAAATGGACTCAATTAATAAAAGAAAAGTAGAGTTAACTTACGAAGATTCTACAAAAGAGATGAGGGACTCAAAATTGACAAATCAACTGTTGGTTGAAAGATTCAATTGATGAGAAATGGAGTATAATGAAAAGATATAGAAAATGATAATCGAAGTGAGGTTATCTTAATTACATTGGTTAGTTCACTTTAGCTTATTTGCTAGACTGTGTGACAATGTAAAGCACATATGTTGTGATAAATATGTTGTGATGAATAATGTAAGACTACATTGCACTGTGGAAATATAATACAGAGATGAGATATAATACACCTGTATAAAGTGAGGAATTAATCTAAATGTGTTATAATAATAATACGCCAAGATTAATGTGAATAGAGTGTGTATACCAAGATTTACTAACATGTGTGTTTATCCTCGGGTACTTGACCTTTAAGACCGAGAATAATTAGAACGTGCCGAGTGTGCTAGAAAGAGGAAGGCGGACTATAAATATGCGAGAATCCCCTTTAGAGACTAGCCACTAATACAAAAAGATGAACTTGCTCAACTTAAGCAACTAATCAACTAACTGACTAAATTAATATACTCAGTATAGAATATCACCTTAATATTCTATACAATACTTTTCCATCATTTTATTACAAACTTCTAATATCATACTCTATTACAAGTAATGACTTTCTAATATTTATTAAACAATATTCACTACTGGATCTTCTGAGAGAGATATCCAGTAATAACATATGCATAATACTGGTCGAGAATTGAAAGATTGTTATTTTTTTCTAACAAAAAAAGAAACGCCATACAAAATATTTACTCCAAATCTTTTACTATCAATTTTTTTTCAAATGAATTATTTTATTCTCACTATATAGTGTCATTTATTACAATACATTTCAAGCAAATGTTGAAGTTTTTGTTAAATAAAAAGTGTAAGGAAACTGAAGTTTTGGCTAGAAAGCTAGGCATGTCAGATAAGAAGGTGAGCATCTACTATTTTGATTGTGGATTTCTCCAAGGCGTTGAAATACCATTGAGGGTTCTAATATCAACCAAACTTTTGAAAATAAGTATTATTTGAAAGAAATAGACTACAAATCAATTGACAAAGAGAATTCATGCATGTGAATAAGATAATTGAGTTTTCACTAGCGAAGAAGCTAGAACTAACTAGTAACATATTTTCAAAGCATTAAAAGAATTGCGGGGAGATGATATTCACTCTAACTACACAATCACTTAAAACGGGACATTACAAAATCAACAATTCGCAAGAATGGTTTAGTGGTAAAATCCAACGTTGCCATCGTTGGGCCCCGGGTTCGATTCCCGGTTCTTGCATTCTTTTTTTCACAATTTTTTTTTGAGTAAGAAATCATATCAACAAGTTTAACTTATCCTATTCCCTTCACATGGTTGTTACTGACTTGTACCATTAAAAACAATTTTAATGACAAAATATTTAAGTTACATAATACATAAATTACGGCTATATCCATTTATCTAATTTTTTTTTCTGCGTTTTGGATCATGATCAAGGTCTTGTTTACCTGTTGAGATATACTCTAATTGTTGACTAAAACTTCTCATGTAAAGTGCAAGTTCGCTAACTTTCTCAGGTGAATTTTCAAGTATTTCCTTGTATCTTTTTGAAATGTTTTCCAAATAACCTTCAATTTCTGTACTTAACTCTTCAAAAGTTTTTTGGGGTATATTTTGATCAGACTGCCCTGTAGACGTTCCTTCATTATTAGAACTCGTCAGATTAACAACATCAATAATATCCAGAGGATCATCATAGCTAGAAGCAAGCTCGTTATCAAAATGAAAATCTCTTTCTTGATTCTCCAATTCAATATCCGAAAAAGAACCATCATCTTCATCCGAAAAATAATCCTGGGAGTCTTCCACAGGAAAATCCATTTGCTTCTCCATGTTATCTCCAAATACCAAGAGCTTCATTTTATGGTACATATAAAGATGTTTGCACCATGAAGACTCCCCTTTTTCTGTATTGCATGTATATGTACCTTTACCATGATCAATTGTAACAGTATATGTCACGTCATCATCTTTTACCAAACCTAGCTTGCCCTGAAGTTCAACGAGCTTCTCTATAGCCTCGTTGGATAAACTATAGGCGGCATCAAAATACTCACGTTCTGCTTTGCTTAAATGAAGCATCTTTCCTCGAACATGTTGTGATAAATGTAATGCGAGCACAAAGATATAGCCACGGTTAGAGAAATATGAACTAGAGGGTTAAAATGGAATAAGATAAATTACTAATATAATATTAATATAATACCAACACAATATTATATAATATTATTAGCCAAGAAAATAGACTGTGTAGAAAAGATACTTACTAATATCCTCAGGTACTTCACCTTAAAGACCCAGGATAGCTCATCGCTGAAGAGTGTGTTAGAAAGAGGAAGGGAACTATAAATACTATAGAATTCCCTTTAGAGACTAACCACAAATAACTAATAACTAACTAACAAATATATTCAGTATAGAGTATCACCATAATATTCTTTACTATACATATACATCAATTTACTGTTATCCTCTAATCAACTCAACTATGTCTACAGACACTGCTGCTGCTGCTACTCCCTCCATGGATGGTGATGGCCATTTACACTTTCTACTAGCATTCCGGACAAGTTCAACCTTATTTGAAAATCATATGAAAGTTTGCTGTAGTGGATGAAAAAACAACATCGCCACTTTGTTTGTTTACATTTTGTCCAACGTAAGAATTTTATTCGCCAAAAAAAAAGAAAATTTCTCTAACCACTATCCAAGCTGGTTTCAAAGAGACAAATCAAAGCATAAAGTCTTCAATTAAACAACTATACAACTTGTTAGCTATCAAAACAAAAAAAAATTGGCAAAAAATAAACTCCAATGCGGGGAATCGAACCCCGGTTTGCTCGGCGCTCTGTTCCTAAGAAAGAAATGAAAGCGAACCGTGATAGCCACTACACTACATCGGAATCTTACAAAAGATTAAGGCCCCTGCTGGTACCAGTGGTGCAACAACATAATTTGCTGGGTCTTGTAAATGGAAATGTTTTTTGGTCCATGGTAGATCACTTTCCAATCTTCTACTTATAGCAGCATCATGGGGCAAAACTATTGAGTTATGTGTGCTTATATGACACAACCCTTCATTTAAACTGAACAACGGATGAGTAACTAATGAAAACTTTTCTCTTTCCAATTTCTTTCGTGATTTCAAAGACGACTTCCAAAACAGAAGCTTCACTTCTGGTCTGTGGCTCGAGCAATAACGGCAATAGCAGATTGAATAGTCTTCATTATACCTTTTCTTATATTCCTTGGAAGCAAACAGAAAACCATCATCTAATTCTCCTGCCTCGACTTTATCGTCATGGTCGATGACAGCATGGCACGATGAAGACAAACAGTCTTTAAAATATCCATACATCCATAGCTGATGGGTATGCCACATCAAGTCAATATCCAATGTGGGAACTACCATATGTGTTAGATTATTATCAGTCATCATCAAGAAAAACCGTCTATATCTAATCAACGACTCGGATACGCTCTGTAGCACAATAGGTGAGTGCAACCAATCCATGCTGTTCATTTTCATGGTAAATATTTCCTGTCGCAATACACAGCCAACTAGATCCTCACCAATCACCATACCACGGGGCACTGTATAACAGATAAGATTCGACTGTGCATAATCACCCAACCCTCCATCGACATCTTTTGTGATCGCATAAACAGGTTTGGAAGAGCTCCAACGTTTCATAACAGCCTGTTTAACCTTGTTACTAGCTACGCCAGGATCTCTTGATTGTTTTGGATTGCAAAGGACTGGTGAAAAGTATTTATAAGTCTTTGGGAGGGGCCTTGAGTTGTGAAGATCGTGGTACAATTGAAGTTTGCGTAGTTCGTCATGAGTTAGCTCTTCAATATCTTCACAATAGCAATTATGCAAAACAATGTTTCTATTCTTGCTTTGAGGTTTTGCTTTGAATTGGCAATCGGCAAACCCAGTTTCCCGATCTGTTGTCATTGGAATAGGCTTTGATAATGACACCTCACACTGTGGACAATAGACAACAACCAACTCTTCGTGCATAGAAAAAGTCCCCACATCATACTTTAAATCGTTTGCTTTGTCTGTGAATGTTTTCAATAAATTAGTATAATTGGTCTTGTACTCATCCGATACGTTATACTCAAAAGATTCATTGTCAATACACGATTCAAGTCTATCCAACGGAAATGGGTACTTTGCAAATACAATAAACTCCTCTCTTGTAAACACGTCATAGAACGTCTTTGGATTTAATAAAAAGGCATGCCATACCATAACCACATCTAGCGGAGGCAAAAACAGATCCATTGTTTCATTGAAGCTTGCATCTTTTTGTAGTTCATAGAATGGAAGTTCTCTGGACGAAGATCCATCACTATAACAGTCCCTCAAGGCAGATACAAAAATAATAAACCGCCTCACGGCACATGTAATAAACACCTTCCACTTTTTAATTTGGTACTTTTCAGGATCATTTCCACACCCTAATACATTTTCCTTCAATACACCAAACGCTTTCAACAACTTTAAATGAGCAACAGCTTCGGGAATAGTTGGCATACACGTTGGTCTCCGCAAAACTAGTTTGTCTATTTTGGGAAAATCAGTGTCAATTCTATACTTGTAGCTTTGATAATCAGTTTGCTTTGCTTCCTTTAGGGTTGTGATAAAATCAAAGTAAGGCTGGCAGTCGTCATTGTCAGATTCTTTTGCGACAGCTTCATAAACAGGCAAATAAGGATAAGTGTCTTCTATAACTTGAGTCATTTTCAGTTTGATGGTGATTCAACCCATCCAGAGTAAAAAACCACAACCATGGCCGTCTTTATATAATACAGACAAGAAGAAACTACGAACTTCTGGACAAAAAAAAAAAAAACAAATCATCAAATGTGTTACGAGCTTACATAAGCATTTTTTTTTAAACACGACATTTTAAATGATCTTTGCGCACATCTATTACTATACATCACTATCTTTATATTTTTTAAAGTTATCCCATCCAACCGAATTGGCATTTGGCAATTTGATAATCTCGATTCGTGTAAGATACTCTGGATTTGGACGTTCAGGGTATGTAGTTACATAGTGTATGGGCTTTTTGATAGGCGGAAGCTCCTCCTTGCTTTCTTGGACAATCCCTCGCAACTCTAATGGCAAGTTTCGAATAATCTCTGGATACACTGTTGGTAAGCTAAACTTGTTGTTAAGATCCAACTGTGGTGTCTCAATTGGTTGTGGAGGTGGTGCTGGGTTTATGAGGTCCTTTCTTTTCGCTTCAAACTTTGTCTTGAGTGCGTTGGCGCTTGATTCAAAGTCTTGTTGAATTTGGGCAAGCTCAGATTCATCGTCATTTTCGCTATCAGCTTCAAAACTATCACTCAAAGATGCCTCTAGCTGACGGCGACGCAATTTCTCTTCCAAATCCTTCTTTCTCTGACCAAACTCGCTTTGCAATTGCTCAAACTCGTTCCGTTCATCTTCAAATACTAAACGCAATCTTTCTTGGCGAAGCTTCTCTTCTTCCGCCCACTGTTGGTGTCTAGCAGCATCCAATTTTCTCTCCTCAAGCTCATTTGCCTCCATTTGCAAAGCCTTCAATTGTTCGAAATCAATCAATTTAAACTTGTAGTAGTTATTCCATGTCTCTTGGGCAACACCACGATACGTATTCAAAAGAACATTAAACTGTAAGCTATTGTGTAAAATTTCAAGATTGGAATAGTCCTCGGTATACTTGCGTTGCTCAGAAAGCAAGTACTCAACAAAGTTCTTGTCAAACTTTTCGTGGACTAACCCCTTTAAACTCTTGTTGTACCTGTTATTGTTCGACACCTTTCTCTTGTGGCGCGGCTTTTTATTACTGGAAAGATGTATCTTGTTGATTTTGTTCATCAATGCACCATCCTTGTAATTCCCCGACCCTGGACCACGGTAGGTTTTGGTGTAGAAATACTTTGTGTGATGGTAATTATCGGTATCGCTGTTGAACACCAACTTCTGAATACTTTTTGACTTTATCTTGACATTATCATTAAACAAATACGAAGAGTTCGAAGTTGCATTAAGATTCTTTGTGTTGAACGACAGCGGGAGACTTTGGTGGTTTGATGTCACATAATAATTAGGGACTTTGCAAAGATGGTGGATACTAAAGTCAGGTATAAACCCTTGTCCCGGAATCACTGACTCGCTTAAATCTATGGAGTTCGGATCAATCTGCAAGTTATGTTTCTTTGACTTTCCAATGGGTTTACGGAAACTCTTTTTCGGCTTGGATTCTGTCTTTTCGTTAATGTGCATATCATTGTAGTTGTTGGCATTCAACACCAATTCTCGTTCTGCATAAGATAACTTGCTGTTGGGAAGAAATCGGTAACCTGAAACTCCAAAATTCTTGTAATAGTTTAGCTTCGACATTGAGTTGATACTATTGAAAAGTGAATGGGTTAATGGTGTCGAAGGGTCAAGTCCGTATTGATGAAACACTTGTCCAATAGTAACCCTATCGTCATTTATATACTTTGGATGGTCCTTGTGCATGTGCTTGTATCCTTTAGACAATTCCCCACTATTATCATTATCTTCATCCATGTCTTCATCCACTTCGTCCTCCTCATCATCATCTAGATTATCGTCATCTTCTTCAGCAGCAACCACACTTGCTGGTTTCTCTTGTGTTGGGGCTTTCGACACCTTTGGCTGTTCTGGTTCACGCAGAACATAAAAAACCTTCTTATTTTCTATTCTTGAATAGACCAAGGGTAACGAAATATAAAAAAGATCAATCTTTGTATCTGCTTCTTCAATCAAATCCAACTCAAACAACTCTTTATTCAAATCCTTATCGGTCTTTAAGATTTGCGACTTTTCAATGTTAGCACATTTGACCAACTTGACAATCAATTGATATGATGAAGGGTAGCCCCAGTACTTGGCAAGGTCTCTTATCAATACAAAGTCTTGGTTGTCAACGCTAAACACAGGAACTGCCAATGCCGCTTTCTCTATAGCACCATCGCTACTGCCTTGTTGACTAAACTCCAACTCAATTCCAAATGCCGGTGCACGTTTTTTCGTAGATGGAGATTTCGGAAATGTAACTGTAATAGACATGATTGGATTACCTAACAGGCTTGTTGTTGTTTACACTTGCTTGACTTAAAGAAAAAAAAAAACAGCCTATCAACTTCTCGGTTTGTTCAACAAAAAAAAAGTTGTCGTACTTCTGGTCGTGTACCATTCCAAACTGTTCACACTTTTTTTTAGGTCATGGCACATAATCTTTCGGTTCACACAAAATCAACTGATTTTTTGTCTAACAGCTCTAATCAAGTATAGTTATCTACATGGGATTAACAATTTCAAAATTATTTGCCAGTCTCTTGGGGAGACGTGAAATGAGAATATTGATGGTTGGTTTGGATGCTGCTGGTAAAACCACCATCTTGTACAAGCTCAAGCTAGGAGAAATCGTCACCACAATCCCTACAATTGGGTTTAATGTTGAAACCGTCGAATACAAGAATATATCATTTACAGTGTGGGATGTTGGCGGACAAGATAAAATCCGACCACTATGGCGCTACTACTTTCAAAACACACAAGGAATCATTTTTGTTGTTGATTCAAATGACCGGGACAGAATCAACGAGGCCAGAGAAGAATTACAGCTGATGTTGAATGAGGATGAGTTGAAAGACGCAGTGTTGCTTGTTTTGGCAAACAAACAGGATTTGCCAAATGCCATGAATGCCGCGGAAATCACTGAAAAGATGGGGTTGCATTCTATCAGGAATAGGCCATGGTTCATCCAGGCCACTTGTGCCACTACTGGAGATGGTCTATATGAGGGGTTGGAATGGTTATCTAACCAAGTAGGAAAATGAGAAATCTCCGTGCCCCCTCGAGTATTATCTCCGGTATTTTGGGTTATGTAAAGTAAGTATAATATAAAATGTGGTTGATTCCTTAATTTGATTGTGATATATTTTGTGGAGCGTTTGTGGATATTTTTCATATGCCAAAAAAAATTATCCGCAACAATGACTTGCCGCGGTGAAACTACCACTAATTAAGAAATAAACCCCACAGAAGAATTTCAACATAACGTCCCCTCAGACAATGAAAAAAAAAATATATATATAAACTCCATCTCTTATCTCTATTTTTCTTTATCAAATTCACCTAAAGTATCAAAACTATTATACACAATGTCCGACGAAGAAGCCGATGTCTTGTACGAAGTCAGAGATAGAACTGCTATCATCACCTTCAATATTCCTTCCAAATTAAATGCCTTAAATGGTGAACAATATTTAAAGTTGGGTAAATTCATGGAAAGGGCCAACGAAGAAGAAGGCACAGTCATGACTTTGATTCAATCTACAGGTAGATTTTTCTCTGCTGGTGCCAACTTTGCCGACAACGGATTGATGGATGTTGACCCCCAATTGTTATTTACTCACGAATATTGGTTGGGAAAATTTGTTGCTAGAAACGTTTGGTTGACCAACTTGTTCAATGACCACAAGAAGATTTTGGTTGCTGCAGTCAACGGTCCTTCCATTGGGTTGAGTACTGGGTTGTTGATGTTGGTCGATTTGGTTTACGTCCACGATTTGAGCAAATTCTATTTATTGGCACCATTTGCCAACTTGGGTTTGGTTGCTGAAGGTGCTGCCTCTGCCACCTTGTTTGCCAGGTTAGGATGGTCCAAAGCTTCAGAAGCTTTATTGTTGGCCAAGCCAATTAGTGGTGCTGACTGCTACAATGTTGGGTTGATCAACAAACACTACGACGGTAAGTTCAAGTCCACAGAAGAATTCAACCAACAGGTGTACAAGGAAGTGACCGATGCATTTGAAAACTTGCACGAAGATTCAATTCTTCAAAACAAGCAATTGTTAAAGTTGAACAGAGATCAATACATAAACCACGCCAACTCACAAGAAGTCATGAGAGGTTTGGGTAAATGGTTAGAAGGTGTTCCACAAACAAGATTTGTTCAATTGGCAAACAAAGATGTTAAACACAAGATTTAGAGGTGTGTAGTTTTAATAGAAAAATAAATCGATAAAGTAGCGAGTAATGCTTTTTTTTTTTGTTCTTTTTTTTTTTTACTTTTTGTTTGTCTTTTCTTTCCTCAATGAGTTTGAATCTACCAAATCCCAGTCTAATAGGTATACTACTAGTCATATCAACCCATAGTGGACCGCAATTAATATATAAATATCCATTTGATTTATCCAATGACCCATCTAGAGACGAATCGAAGTATGCATTGGATGACAATGAAGACGATGAATTATATGACCACGAGGAGAGTGAGGATGAAAACGAAGTAAATGAAAACGAAATGTATGGGGTTAACTCACGAAACTGGGACTCGAAACATATCGATTACTACATGGGCACCAAGTCAGACCTTCTAAAGTTTTTAGATGAACAAGACTCCCGGAGAAGGAAAATCACAACCACATCACCATCAGAAGAGAAACATACAAAGGAAAAACATGGCCTAACAAAGACAATATCAAAGTCAAGCACCATGGCTAGTCTGTCAACGACATCACCGCCAGAAAGCTCAATACAGGGAGAAATATTTGGAACAGATGCAGCCTACATATGTGAAATGTTGGCACCACCCAAACAAATGTGCAATACTCGTTTTGAAATGACTATTCAAGACAAGCTATTTTTGGGACTACCCGTTCACAGACTGGACAATGGACAGTGGCGTAGCATTGGCCACAACAACGAGCACGATGAAGAAGAAACACACACTGCCAAAAACAGCTTAAACATGTTTCACTTGGTATTTGTGATGAACCCACCAGTTATTGAAAGCAACTATAGAGTAGATGAAATGTTCCATTATGTAATATCAAGGTTGTCGCTTGTGTTGCGTTATGAACAGCAAAAGCATGATTATGTGTCCCAACAGGTGAAGAACATTTTGGCGCTACGAGAACTGCTTGAAGGAAACGAGTCATTGTTGACCGAAAAATCGTCATTGTCCAGAGTGATACGTGATTGTTTTGAAGGGATCAGCACGTCGACCATTGCCAATCTCTCCATAAATGGGAAGTTGCGCTCATTTCAAATACCAATCAAAACTGAGTTCCATTCCCTACCTGATCCGTCTGTTCCCTTTCTCCCAGCTTCATATTTGTCGTCTACAGTGGAGCTACTTGGAGACACAAGCTTTATCAACGTAGGAGAAACATCCAGATACGGCCATGCGTTCAATTCAGTACAAGACGAGGAAAACTCGGCAGAAAAGATTATTGTTTATTTCGCTCTACTATTATTGGACGACCCAGAATCAATCATCAAAGATATGAAGACTGAGACTGACTCAACATTAGCGAAGTTCATTCGAATGATCGAGCCCACTGAATCGTTGTTGAAACTATCAGCAAGAAATAGCAAGCTCGATATCTCCCAAATCAAAGACTTTGCCTTTCACCTCATTTATTGGAGACGTGCCCGTGTGATACTACCGTTGTCATCGAGGTCTGTCTACATTGTGTCTCCAATGGCTCCCATCACTATAAAGTTGTACGACGATATCTCATTTTTTAATCGCCGATTCCCAACGTTGCCGTCTTTACCCCACTTTCTCAAGTTGTTATCTCCACAGTCCAGAAAGCCTCAACAGTTTGCAACAGTGATACCTTCTAAAGACCATCGTGATAGGTATTTGCAAGCATTAGGTTGGTTGATCAAACACGGCTACGTAACCCAGCTTCAGACTTTCATTTGGCTAAAAATTTCCCGCAAAATAAAAATTAAGGTGGAGGAAGATATCGAGAATGAGAACTTGGCAAAGAAAAAGAAAAAGCAGAAGAATGGGTCTGTGACCGTAGCGACTGCAAATTCATCAAAGACCGAAACCCCAATTATGCCAACCGATAACACTTCAAAGCAAGTTAGTGATTCCAAAGACCTGGATAAACCAGAGGACGATGAGTATGCATCTAAACCCCGCTTGGACGGTCTACATGAACATATAGATGGGACTCCTATAGTAACACTAGTTCAGGGGGATGACACAATCATCCTTGATCCTGGGAGAGCAACAACGTTGGAACGTCGATGGATAAACAAGATTATATACGAAGAGTGCAAACTATCTCCCGAACTTACAGCTGTTTTCTACAAATTGCTCAAATACATGAATGGGAAAAACTCTCTTGAATTGTTATTGCTAAAGGAGAATATCTCGCGAAGTGAGTTGCGGAAACTATTGTTATCTATTGAAGAGCATATCATTTCAGTAAGACACTGGTAAGTAGTAGTAGTGTGTAGATCAATTCGATTCCCCACTTTTTTTTTTGCCAAGGTTCGTAAGTCCGGATGTGGTACCATATAAAAGTTGACGTATTTTCCAGTCAAAATTGAAAAGACTCTCTCCATCAGCAGACCCAATCATGTCAGACCCAATCACTTATGAAGTCAAAGACAGAGCAGTATTGATTACTTTGAACAATCCAAAAAAACTCAACTCCTTAACCATACCACAATATGATATACTTTGCAAATTCTTAGAAAGAGCAAACAACGAAGAGGGCACTATCATCACTTTGATTCAATCTACAGGCAGGGTCTTCTCTGCAGGTGCCAATGCTGATTTTGTTACCTCCCAAGATACCGAACTTGACACTTGGTTGAACTTGTCAGTGGCAAAGCAAACATTTTTGGTGCAAACGTTTCTTGCCCACAAAAAGATCCTTGCAGTCGCTTTGAATGGACCTGCTATAGGATTATCAGCATCCTTTGTGGCACTTTGTGATTTGGTTTATGTCAATGACTTGTCAAAAACATTCTTTTTAACTCCCTTTGCAAATATTGGTATTCTCGCTGAAGGTGGTACATCGGCCACACTTCCAATTCGTTTAGGCTGGTCCAAAGCTGCCGAAGCATTGTTGTTGTCCAAGAGAATTTCTGGTCAAGATTTACAAAATGCTGGGCTCGTAAACAAACACTATGGAGGGAAATTTAAAACAGCTGAAGAGTTCAATTCCACCGTCTTGGGCGAGTTGCTCGACGCTACAGAAAACTTGCATGTTGACTCGATTTTGCAAAATAAGGAATTGTTGAAACAGATTTACAAGCCAGCCATTAGTATGGTTAACTCTCAAGAAGTCTCCAGAGGAGTTTATAAATGGACTTCGGGAATCCCTAAAGATAGATTCAAGAAACTTGCCAGTGGCGAGTTAAAACACAAGTTGTAGTATTAATATATATACACTAACTAAATACATCTTCCTGATTTGCTTCCTCTTCATTACCAGCCTCAATGTGGGTGAAATTACTAAAATGTATTGGACGGTGTAGTTCATCGTAGAATGTCAACGGAATGTCCAACTTTAGATCATACAACTCAGCGGCATTGAAAATGGCCCCCATGAAAAAATAGTTCCAGATGTCATCATCAGGCACCATAAATGTACCAGCAATCTTGTCGGACATGATCAATTGGTTCTTTTTAGCATAATCTTTACTGAACCCAGATGGGGTTTCTGACATCATGTCATTGTTTGTGCGACCCCAATCAAATCCCTCTTTGGTGATTTCAAAAGACGATACTGTGACTGATCCTGGCGTGTAAGCAACGGTCATGGTGACAAAATTTGGCTTGTATTCATCGAAAAACCGCGATTGTGTGGTGATGTCAAATGATGTCATGTAACTAAACTCTTGTGATTGAGTATGAACCCATCCCAACAATTCCAAATCCTTCAAGTACCCTACCTGGTCGGGAAGGGTGTTTGGAAACTGTATTGAATTAACGTTACCCAACTGAGGCACAATGGCAATACACTTAATCTCCTTAACACCAACATGGTCGGCAGGGGATTTACCGTAAAGAAATGCCCCCACCTGGATTCTCAAGTCTGAAATCTGTATAAGCTTTTGCAAAATATTCTTTGGCAAGATGTACGTGAACGAATTCTCGTCATCAACAAACTCTTCTGAACTCACATATATATTTTTGGCACGCAAGTGCAAGTTGTTGGCAGCAATAGCACGATTTCTCCATTCATTTCTTGACGAAAACGTCAGTTGCTCATAGTTTGTAGTGGTTACGGTTGTAATCTCCTCACCATGTACATTGGTTGTAGTTGTCTTCAATGCTGTTAGTTCCTTGTTTTCCACTTGGTTGTTGGATTTACCATCTTCAATTTCAGCAATTTCTTGTCTCTTAACAGAAGGAGCTCTAATATCTTGACCCAATATCAAATCACGCACTTCTGATTGCGTCAACGATTGGATATTGACATTGTATTTCTTGGAATAGTCGCTAAGAATCAAGTCTCGCAACTGGGCTTCAACGTCAACCCATTGCTCATCGCTAAGTGATGGCCAAATATGGTGGTCTTGTGTCACAATGCTGGCACTAGGACGTAAAATATGGTTGGCTGTCTCAGTGTCAATATTCAATGCTCTCAAAATCAATATCACTCGAGAAAATGCAGTATAAGGGGAAATGCTCTTTAACCAATCATCATAAAAGTTGAACAACACCATTTGCGGCTCACTTGCTTTCAAAACTATATCCGACAACTTGTCTATCTTCATAACCGCAGCAAACGGCAAATGCAATTCCGAAGGTCTAATGGAGATATTGGGGAAATCCAACATATGGACTTCAAGTGGATCCATCATCCCCCTTCTACTGACAATTAATTGTTTAGGTTGTTCTTCTCGTGGTAACGACTTGACCAACGCAGCAACTTCCTCTGCTGCTTTCCACTTGGCTAATTGGCCCAAACGTTTCTGACCTGACCATACCGACGTGTGAATAATCTTCAAAAATAATTGTCCACTTTTAGGATTGAGTATAAATATACACCCATTGATTGGTTTTGTGGCCAAGTTTCCTTCGAATGTTTTGTGAACAGTAACTCGATAAACATTGGTGTCATCAACAAACAATTGGGTATCGTTATTGAACAATTCAGCATAGTTATTAGAATTCAAAAATGCTTCTTGTGGTTGTGATTGGTACAACTGCAACCCCTTACGAATACGTTCACGCAATACATACAATGCTGGGTTTGCCTTCATAATCTCTCTCATGGCATTGTGGACCAACGGCTTTAACCCTGGGAACCAATTACCATACACATCGTACATGTTATATGCCAAGTCAATTGCAATGATAATACCAGTTGGTGACGGATACGAGCTCATACCATCGGTTGTATAATCTAAAAACTTTGATCGCGCATATCTTGATATGTCATGCGAGTCATAATCACCATATCGAAGCTGAACATCAATCCAAAACGTTGTGGCAGGAATTTCCATTTTATCATCTTTTTCGTTGAGCAAAGATGGCTTGGAGACCTTCCATTTGTAAGTACTTGTCAACACAATGTCTGCCGTAGACGAATTCATTTTGTATGATTTTCTTGGATGGATAGCTTGCTTTTCCACATTATCAATCTGCAAAACTTCCAATTCTTTATCGAGAACTTGGCAAATGTCTTGGACTACACTCTCGTGGATTTTCTGCCACAAATGAGCTCTGAAAATTTGAATCAACGAAATCTTTAATGTTGGGATCTTACCATGAAGAAATATACCAGTCAAGTCCAACTGCACCAAAAACCCAACATAAACATTTGCTCGATTGATTGTGGGGGACCACCATAATGTGAAACGACGGTTGGGTATTTGACTCAACCCTTGTCGTTGGGCATTGGTCAATTTCTTGAATTTCAACGAGTCTTCAAAACCTGAAGCTTTCTCCCAAAACAATCCTTCCCACGAATCAAAACCGGTACCTTTAAATAATGTATGTTCAAGAATAGTCTCAATACCACCCAACGCTTGGATAACATCGGTTCTGTACGCATTCAAGTTCCATAATTTACCATCATGATGATTACTGGTCCACCAAAATGGGTTAAAGCGGGCTAAGCTAAACTGCTTGAATTCTCTTCTTATTCTATGGCCCTTGTCATAAGCCAAAGTGTGTCTATCCTTTTGAAACAACGTACTGATACGTGGCAAACCTCGGTCCCAGTTATTTTCCATGTCTTCAAATGTCAATCGTCTGTTTTGCTCAATTGCCTCTTGCCGTTTAATAGCATACTCGGCCCACACTCTTTGCGAGTCTAAAAACTCGTTTTCCCAAGAAGTCACGTATCTAAATATTGTGGGGATAATCTTTTCATCTTGGTGCGTCATACCAGCTCGGAAATGGGTTATTCCAGTATCTGTTTGTTTAGACCACCGAAGATCTGAAGCAGGAATTAAAATATGTGATGCACTTAGCATGCCTAACCCTCCCAACTCTTTGGGTGTATAAAACACTGCTGGTGGGAATCTTGAAGGCATTTTGGAATTGAGCCCCATTTTCACTCGATTCTGAATTTTTGTTTCACATTTGACAAGCACATCCAACAACGACGGCGTAGCAATGGCAGCTTCTCTATAGTATGTGACCAACGCAATTAACGCAGTGTTCCATTTTGCAGCAACTTTGGTAAATGTAGTAGATCCAGAAGACATTAATATTTGACGAATTCGATTGTGGAAATGATCGACAGCTTCTTGTGACACTTGTAAAAACGCCTTAGCTGTCCTTTCTCTGGTGTTTTGGTCTACGAGATCCCACACACCTTCCTGCGATGACAGAAGCTCTTTGGCTCGGATTTTCGGTAATATTCTCACTTCAAAACCACACATCAGAAACAATAAATTTGGGTTATCGCGGGAGTACACTGATGCAAACGAATCCTCCCATTCTATCGACGTCAACGAAGTTGGAATGCGTCCACTAATCTCCCAAAATGTTGCTCTCCCTAAATTCACATCGTGTCGCATCAACCGCATTCGAGAGTCGCGGGGCCAGCATCTATGATTGTTATACCCCACAACATTTTCAAAATTTGGATCTGGGTGTTCCGACAAATAGTCTTGAATTAAACCAGATGCCTCTTCATTGTCAAATTGAAAAAATATATGAATCTTGTCCAAATAACGCGAATACAACCTGATTGGTGATGCAGTTTCAGTCTCCAAATCTTTAAATTGAAGAAAATTGTTTGGGTTCTGAACGGGACCAGCTATTTCCAATGCCCTATCCAAGCCAAGAATCAACAAATCAACAACTAAACCATAGTATTGATACACAAATGACGCAAATTGAAGTCCCCTGATGATTCCGTACTGGTTGACATGGTTCATATCTTTGAATGTAAGACTCACGTTGTTTTTGGAAGTGATATAATCGGCAATATTAGTGTCCATGATTAAACGTAAAAGCCTGTTCAACAAGGTGAAATCAATGTTTTCCGAAAATTTGTTTAATGAAGTTTCAAGCATGACACCGCATTCACCTGCCGACGTATTCCACACATTATGTAAATTATTGATTCCTTGACACCATTTGTAGACAAGTAAGGGTGGGATTTCATCATCACTGGGTTTGACCCAGTTGGGGAATAACCTTCTTTTATCTGCTTCATACCACAAGTACTGGTCCAAATAGGCATCAGTAATTTTTTCCAATGGATCCACCGAATACGTTGGCACCAAATGGCTATAGTAATCCATCATCTCTAAACCAACTTCCTTGAAAATTCTCTGGGTCAACAAAAACTTCTTGATTCGAACCAAACACTCGTGGGGGTTGTCATATGCCTGCTCAATCAATGCGAGCTCTTCACGTTGTGCCGAATTCAACTTGGCATTTGCACTATAGCTTTCTTTCAAATTCTCCAATGCCAAAACCAACAATTTTGTGTCGTGCTTATAAGATATTGGTGGGAACGGAATAGGATTAAACTTTCTGCTCTCAAGCCAGCTCACCATTGTTTGGAAAATCTTCACCCCTTCGTCTGGTGACACAAATGGACCATTCTTGCCAAAATTCATTTGTCTTTCTTGTTCATTCTTGATCCATAGCCTTGTAAGTCTCCCCAAATTCTTTCTAGCAACTGTCTTTTCCACATGTGCACCTTTCCTAATTCTCTCTCTGTTGTAGTGTGCCACTGAAATCCAGCCATCTGCCTTGGCTTTTATGTACCGTTCAATTATACTCTCAATGGGCTTGGGTAACCCTGGAACTTTCCAAGGAATATTTGCTTTCCAGCATCGCCATGCCTCACTCAAATGTTGAAGAACAGTTTTAGATTTGCTTTGCTTCAATCCTTCAGGGATCATATCTAATATGTCGTGCATAACTTGGGCTCGCAACTCAATATCGTAGTATGCGTTAACTCTTTGCTTGGTAATTGTTTTTGCCACATCATTTTGTCTTCTACCTTCAAACTGTCTAGCAATAAGGTTACCCAACCATCTCTCTAATAACGGAATGATACCCCTCAAAAAGAAGAGCCATACTCTCCATGCCGGTTGCCAAAAGCCACATCCAGGACCTTTACCTATTACTTTGTTGAATCTTTGATAAATAATGTGCTTTAAATCTTTACATTGACGTATTTGGTGCATGACCTTGTACTTGTATCTGTAGATACCTGTCAATTGGCCCAAGTGATTGAAAAGATAGTAAAGCCCATCTGCTAGTTGGTAAGCATCAACATTACCTAAACGATACTGGATGTGGGAATCAACAATCATTTTGACAGCTCGTAAAAGCTCTCGAATAAGGTGAAATGCGTTCCCAAAACGAGACTTTTTACGTTCTTTGGTGCTTAACGTCTTTGTTGGCTTCAAGTTAAAATTATAATCCAAATGAAGATACGTAAGACCTCTCTTGTGTATCAACAAGTTTAGCATATTGAACCCTTGTCTGCACACTTGTATACCTGCTTCAACCCAGTCTATTGTTGTTTGTTGAAAGTATTTCGTCATCTTTAAACTCCTCAATAGTTTTTGATGTTTATTCTTATGTGATCTTCGTCTTGAGTTTGGTCGTTTGTGAACCTCATTCAACACATAATTTTTCAATAACTTCTGGTAAGAAACACGCACTTTGCTGTTGCTGCTTTTCGGGGCCTGGTGCAAATACCAATCTTTCGTTAATGCGGCGTCCTGAGCACGTATGGTTTTGCCTCTGCGACGATTAAAAGGGTATGGAGCAAAAAACAAATCCAATGCATCTGCTGTGCCTTTTGGTTCCACTGGAACTTCTCCAAACTCTTCAATGTCATTTGTTTCTTCAGTGGTTGTCCAAGATAGAAACGGCTCAACATCTAAAGCAAAATCGTTGTTGTCGTCGTCGTCGTCATCTTTATCCTCACTCTTCTTAGGTTGTGTTTTCGGCACAATGAGATTGAATTTTGGATTAAAAGTAAAAGCAGGAAGCCCCTTGCTTTGTGGCTGCTGAGATCGGCAATCCAATGGTGCACCAAGAGGGGAAACCGATACTTTCTTGACAAAGGAATTGTATAAGAATGGCAACTCCACTTTATATTCAGTCTTGATTGGCTGTCTAAATATGATTCTATCAACGGAATTGAATTCTGTAAAATCTTCGAGCTCGGGATTATTGATTTTGTCTTTGAAAAGTGGCTCAAACTTTGGTCCTCCTGGAATAGCAACATTTAGACTTTTTGCTGTGAACAAGGAGTTTTTATCGAATTTCTGTGTTTGTCCCTCGTGTAATATAGGTCGAGACAACTGATACAATTTGTTCATGGTACCAAAATCTAAATTCCATTTACGGTAAGAATCACCATTCACAATGTCCGGGTCTTCTACTAAAGGTCTTGTATCATAAAACCAATCTCTCAATTCGTCGTCATCCTCTATTTCTTTCAGTCTAATGGCATCCACTAGTTCTGTATCATCCAAGTTTTCGAGCCAATCTAACGGCGGCTCTTCGTCATCAAATGGCGGGAATCTCATCCTCTTGAAATGTTTCCTATCTTTTTTCTCTCGTCTCATCATGTTCCAAGTAGTCGCCCATTGGGCTATGTAAACTGGCTCGATGACTCTGGGAATTTCATTGACAAATGTGATGGCTCCTGTTGTGTGGTAAAGAACTTTAACTTCCTTTTGCTGTTCCCATGGTTGTGGCATGTTTTCGAGTAATTTTAACAATGCATGTGGTAAATATTTTAAAGATCCCAAGTGTGAGCGTTTATCAGATGCAATCTTGTTCAGAGTCAAATCACCATGATCAATCATAATCTTGCGCAAGTGTTGCGGTGGCATCTCTGGCTTCTGTGGTATGACCTGAGTGGCTGATCTCTTTGTATCTGACTTTTTCTGACGTCGAGATTTCACCACATTAGACCAAGTTCTTTTTCTTGGTTCTTGTTCATTTTCAAGGGATGTTGATGGTGCTGATTGTTTTTTACTATCTGCAGAAGGTTGTGGAGGTGGAGGTGGAGGTGGAGGTGGTCGAAGTTTGCTATTCAAAGATTGAGAGGATGAAGGAGGAGGAGGAGGTGGTGGAAGTTGTTGCTTACCGGCACCATTGCTGTTCTCCGTAATTGGTTTTCCATCATTCTCTTTTCTTCGTTTGTTCTTATTCAGTATTCCTGGAGGAGGTGGAGGTGGGGGTAATTTACGTCCCATTGTCTGTAAATGGTTGTACTGATATTAGATAGACTAGATAGTCTTGCGATGGAGGAGATGTTTGAAGATGTATTTTTTTTCTCAATGTTGTGGATATTTGGTTAAATGTCGCACACCTACAGAACCTAGCTAGTGCGACATTTCCCACACACCTAAACCGAGCATGACAATTACAGACAGAAAATAAGTGTGGGAGGGTTGTTCTCCTATCACACCACACACAGCACCTAACAATGAATAACAGCACTATAGATATAAGTGATAGTTTTAGCATCGCAATCGATGACGAGTATGAGTATTTTCCTTTGGCCAAGTTTATCTCGTCGTTGGTCGATGTGATATGGGAACAAAGTGAACAATCCTCCTCCATGAATACCACCCCCTGGAATAGATTAGGAGCAATAAGCAAATACTGTTGTTCGATCTATGGACTAGCATGTCTTGTGATGGCACTAGTGTTAAACAGAACATTGGTGATGGCCTCAACAAATAATTTACAGCAACAGCAAGTGAGGAGGGGCCAATTCAACCAAGCAAAGTTGGCGAGCAGTACTATTTTCAAAAATTTGAGTATGATAAGTTTTAGGGTGGGAGTTATATTGTTGTTCTTGTATCAAATTTATAACATCTTGATTGTTTTGAATTTGCATTACCACTTGGGGCTAACACAGGACTCCAGTCTAAATTGGATATACCGATACATTCCTGACCTGTTGTTCCAGTATGATGCTGAGTTTTTCAACGACACCAAATACATGAAGACACCCGGGGCACAGGTTATGGTCGGACCCACAAGTGACATGTACTGGCCAATCTTTTTAACATTTTGTTTACTGTCGTTTATTGAAACGTTTATTGCGTCGATCGAAGGTAAGAAACCTTATACAGAGAGCGGGATCACAATATTTGAACATTCTTTAGCGTTTCAAGAGTTTAGCAGTAACGGGGCATTTTTCTTTGGGAGTTCCAAGTATTACAAGCGACCAACAGAGCAAGTCCTTCTCACCACGTTGTTTCTGATCTTGAATCATTTAAACATTCACATTGGTGCTATAATTAACGACAATAAGTATAGGTTAATACCGCTGACAGTTTTTGGTATGACGTTTTTGGGTTACTTCATTAGCTCATTTACCAATGGCTGGGGCTTTTTGCAGTTCCCGCTTATATTGGTTTTGACTTTTACTCCCCAAGTGCTTATATTGTTTATCATTTTGATCAGCTTGGCAATCTTTTTGTTGGCCGTGGTTGTCAATGGATTCCGGTTACGAGGTCTCAATTATGCTAGTTTGTTTATGCGTGATTCTCGAAATGAGTTGGATGAGGAGGATACAAATCTGTTGATAAAGAACTTGAATATCAACCTCAATGATGATTTCTACACTGCATTGTTAAATGTGGGAATTTTGGCAATCACACTGGCGGGGAGGTCAAGCTATATTACCGAATTAAGTCTAGTTAATCTAGAGGATGAAACTTGGGTAGATAGAAGCATTTGGGAGAGGTTAAAGTGGGCAGGCCACTCTTCTCGAAATGGAACATCGCGGGGTGTTGTCCAGTACTTGCAGGAAAACCAACTCGTTGGTTATGGTAATGTCATAGCTAAACCCACACAAAGGTTAATTTCAGGAAACTATTTGGGCGATTACGAGAGCAGCAACATTGGTGGAAGGACCAGCGTTTTGAAGAAAAGAACTTTGTATTTGAAGGATATGATCGTGTACACTTGGCAATTATTGTACGGTTTGGTGGTTGATAGCTTTATTTTGGAATACATACCAAACTTGTTCAAAAAGGTTGTTTTGGGTAAGAAGATCGAGAAACGGCCATACTGGGAAGAAGAGACCGAAGACGAGTTTGAAAAGAGAAAGTTAAAGACCCCGCCATTTTTACGAAAATACGTGACAAGACGAGTTAGTCGTAAGAAAAAAGACTTGGTTAATATCGACTCCTTTACGCAAGATGAGGTTTCCCAGTCGTACGCTAAGATATTACTATCAACCAACGACATTTCCGAAGTGGATAATTCTGGTGATTACAATGAGGTTATAGAGGAGGAGACTGATTTGGAATATGATTCTGATGTGGATGAAGTTGTTTTCACTCCGGGAACTGTGGCATCTCGAAACCCTACATTTGCACAAAAACAAGCTATATTACCAATACATGAACTTTTTGATGGCAAGGAATTACACGATGTGCTTGTGTCATCCAACACGACATACTTGGATATATTACAGAAACACATGCAGTATGGAGAAGAGAACGGAAGATTGACCAGATCCAAGTATCAATCATTAGCATTCCTGCCACTGCAGCTGTTTCAGTCAACCGATAAATTTTTAGGGAGAACTGAAGAGGATAGTGAAACTGCTAGATTATTGGATATATTAATTTCAAAGAGGCTTGAAAAGGGCGAGCAAAGTAGTCGCGACGACGACAGTGCCAGATCCTTGGACTGTGTGATCTGCCAGACAAATGTTCGAGAAATCATTACTTGGCCATGTAAATGCTTTGCTATTTGTGAGAGCTGTAGATTGAGTTTAGTTAGTAAAGGAATTGAAGGATGTGTGTGTTGCAGAAGAGAAGTTGAAGGTGTGTCGAAAATTTTTATTCCATAAAGGTAGGTTTTCGCCGATGTGTGTGTAAAGTTATAGTTAGGATTTAGAAATATACAAAGAAAGGGGTCGCCTAAAGAAAATGTCGTGACAGAAAAATGTCTCTACTGGATAGCCCAGTGGACGATTCTTTTGTTTGTGTGTGTGTGTGTGTACTTGGTGACAAATTTCTTAAACTTTCAACAAACAAACTAAAACACGAAAAAAAAAATTTATCATTTTTGAAAACCAAGCTAACCTCACACGTCCACTTCTAACATATGTACATTTAGAAATCTACCATATCATTACTTCAATAACATTTTCATTCATTCATTCATTCTTTTCTTTTTCTTTTTTCCCTTTCTTTGATAGACAAATAGATACGTTTTTGGACAAACGAATAGTCAATTATATTTGAATCCATTTGTTAGACAGTTTATAATGGCATCTTCAATAATTGTTACCACAACCACAACCACGACTACGACTACTGCAACAGCTATAGCTCAGCAGCATTACAGTGCATTGCCATTATCAGCTGCATGGGAGTTATTGTCATCTACGTTTCAAGAAGACTTTGTCACCGCTTTGAACAACTTGGAATACATACCTGGGGGTAGTATCATTTTGAGATATATTAAATCATCTTACCAGAATGATCCTATAAGATCTTTGCTTGAATTTTGTTTAGTTCTTTTTGCCCTATCATATTTTTTGAGTTCAAAGAAAAAGGAAAACAAGTCGGAATTGGTAAGGTTTTCTCGTAAAGAGATCGATGAGTTGTGTGATGAATGGGAACCAGCTCCTTTGGTCAATGAGGTTACCGAGTTGGAAAATTGGGAATTGAAATCAGTGCCAGAGATCATAGGTCAAAATGGTGCTCATGTGAAATTAAATAACAAGACGGCAGTGAACCTTGCTTCACAGGATTTCCTTAATCTTAACGAGAACGATAGAATTAAAGAATCAGCCAGAGTAGAAATTAGATCGGCCGGTGTGGGTGCATGTGGTCCACCAAACTTTTACGGGACCCAAGATGTCCACGTCAGATTGGAAGAAGATTTGGCTCGTTATTTGGACTCTGAGCAGGCTATCATTTATGGGCAAGATTTTGTTACTGCTGGTTCCGTTATACCTGCATTTTTGAAAAGAGGTGATTTGTGTGTGGTTGACAGTGGTGTTAATATTGCATTACAAAAGGCGTTAATTGTTAGCAGAGCCGATATTGAATGGTATGATCACAATGATGTCGACCATTTGGAACAAATTTTGTCACAATTGAAACCAGTTTTAGACAGACAGAAACCAATAAGAAGAAGATTTATCATCACAGAAGGGTTGTTTGCCAATTCCGGTGATATTGCCAACTTGCCAAGAATAGTGGAATTGAAAAACAAGTACAAGTATAGACTCTTTTTGGACGAATCATTGTCTATTGGTGTTTTAGGTGGCACCGGTAAGGGTTTGCCGGAACACTATGGGGTTTCAAGAGATGAAATTTCCATCACTATTGGTTCCATGGCTAATTCTTTTGCGTCATCTGGTGGATTTTGTGTTGGTGTTAATCCAATGGTGCACCATCAAAGAATCTCATCCAATGCCTATGTCTTTAGTGCATCGTTGCCCCCATATTCGGCCAAAGTTACTTCCCAAGCAATTAGAGAAATTCTGGCACCAGAAAACTTGGATCCGACCACTGGAAAATCGAAATTAATGGTTCAATTGCATAAAAAGACTGTTGACGTGTACGACAGATTGAAAGCTGCACTTGAAAAGTTACCAATGCACATCGTGTCATCCCCTCAATCGCCTATGATACATTTGAGATTGAGAGAGAAGGTCAGAGAACAATTGAATTTGCCATTGATGTATGGTAACTCCACATTTATCACCACGGGGAAGCCTGCAAAATTGTTGAATGAGTTTGACGAGTATTTGAATTTGGAAAGTTTTATCTTACAAAAAGTTATTGATTATGTTTTGGAACATGAAGGCATATTAATAACCAGAAGTAAGTTGATTTTAGAACATGAAAACTTGCCAGTGTTGCCACCACATTTGTTGATAATGATAAACATTGGTGTTAAAGAAGAGGAACTCGATCGTGTTGTTGAGGTCTTGCCAAAAGCAATCGAAAATGTATTTAGTAATATCAAATCAGAAGAAGATTTGTTACAATTGAGAGATGAACTTGTTAATTATTAAGTAATCAATATGTATCTGTTTTTTTAGATTTTCTGTATTCACACAGTAATTTTATTTTATTTAATTTTAATTTTAATTTCAATAATATACAAAAATAGCGGTCAGACAGTCATAGTATTGCAAACTTTCTCTTAATGCATTTGGTTTTTCATTCTATTTCGAGCATCTCGTGCGATGGCTCGCGCTTCCTCGATATCGTGAGCATTGCTGTAGTTTAAATCCTTAGCTAATTCATATGCCTCCTCAAACTTCCAGTTATTCAAGGCGTCTCTAGCAAGCCAAAGCCGTGCCTTTGATGTCTCGTCGCCAACACCCCACTCAAACTCTTGGGCAAAACATAGCCTCATATACTTGTAGGTATCTTTGTGATTGCCTAGTTTTTCCAGAATAGTCGCTAATCGATAGCAAATGTGTGGTTCTACCGAAAAATCACATTCATCAAAATCCTTGTTATCAAAAGCCAGATCTCCGTGCATCACTTTCCCTATAGAAAGTGCTTTTGCAAATGATTTGAAGGCTTCTTCTAATTGATCGATCTTTTCATAACAATTACCTATTGCCTGCCACATACGCTTATCCAATGGTTGCAAATTTGTGGCTCGTTGATAGTAGTACAATGCATAAAGATGCATATCCAATACTTCATATGCTTGTCCTAAACCATACCACGCACGGAAATCTTTAGGGTTGGTGTCCACTGCACGTCGATAGGACTCAATCGCAGCATGGCTATTCTTCAATTCAACAAACTCGTGACCCATCAATGTCCAGGCACTTAGACAATTTTTGTTAAGAGTCAAGGCTCGTTTATAATACATTATAGCTTTTTCATGTTCGCATTTCATTGAATAATAGTTTGCCAATATACAACACGTTTCCGGTCGAAATTTGTCAATTTGCGACGCATACTGGGCAAGGTACGAAAGTTTCGAGCGCTTCTCCATCACATACAACATATTTGAAAACGTGTCTAGATCATCCAATCTCAACGGGTCCTCAACTAGTATCTGATCAAATGTTGCCTCTGCTTGAAAGTAATCCAAGTTATGGTATGATATAAGAAATTGTTGTATTTTCAAAAACACAAACCCGGGGAAAAGAGCCGCCAAGTTGCTCAAGTTATCGAACAAAGTGTTCAGTTGATGATAAAATTCTTGCAATATCACTACTTCAAAAAACTGAAACATGACATTGTTGGCTAATGGATTATTGGTGTTTTTGCACTTGTTTATATAGTTGTGGGCCTCTTCAAAAGATGAAAACGATGCAATGAGTTCCTGCCAGCATGACCAGTTATATGGGAAAATCTGTAATGAATCGTGTAGACTCTGGCGGGCTAACTGGTATTTTTTCTTTTTGTTATAGATAATTCCGTTCAAGTAAAGCAAAAAGGCATTCTGTTTATGTTTCAAATAGTTTTCAGATTCCAAGATGATTTTCGATAATTGCGAGTTCAAAGAATTTAATGCCAGCTCCTTGCTTGTGGTCCCAGTATCTTCGTTGGTTTCATTGATCATTCCAATATTTAAGGACCCGTCTGTCTCTTCTGTGGAGCGCTTGTCGACAGAGATCAACATGGAATATAATCTTAAAAACTTGGCATCGCCTCCCTTACAGTCCTTCAACACATGGGCCGCCCTGTCAAATTCTTTGCAATCAAAATACGACTTTGCCAATATTAGTATATCCTGATCTAATAAATCATCAGAGTCTAAGGCGAGGGGAGGGTACGTCACCGGCTGTTGTTTGTCTTTCAATCCATTCAATGCTTCTGCACACCATTTACTGGCTTGGTATAAACTCAAGTTGTTCAATTTACATGCCGAATGATAGAGATGAGTTCTCAACTCAGTGATATCAATGGATTCATTGGTTGTCATTGATTGTGGTGAGTTTGTTGGCTGGTTGTTTAGAAAAGTGGCCAATAATCAAAACAAAACAATGGTACGAAAAAGAAGAAAAAAAAAACAACATCAAAATTACTTCCCACTACATTTACTTACACTATAGCACACAATGTCCACAGATGCACAGACTCGTATTGAAGCTCTCCAGCAAGAGCTAGAGAATACTCGAGAGACATTTATAACAGCTCGAGAATTGCTTGATGCAGATGATCAGACCATTCAAGCCTATATTAGTCAGGATCAGTCTTCTTTAGAATCAACACCAGAAACCCTGTTATTACAAAAGAAGTTTATATTAGACTCATTCAAAATTAATAAAGCCCATAAAAATTATAAAGACTGGGAACGTGATTGTAAGAAACATCTTATTGAAAATGATGTTGTCCAATACAATGAAATATTAGGAAAAATGTCCAGGGTCAATCTTGCAATAAACAAGGCTGCTGCCATTTATGAAAAGTTGTCGACTTCGGTCACATTACCAAATTTCCTTATATCACGGAAAACTTTAGAAAAATTCAATGACGAGTCGTTAATTGAAGTTGCTAAAAAATCCAACAAAGATGGAAATGATCAGTTACCCAGAAACGTGCAATTAAAACAGCTTTTTTCGTTAGAGGCATCATCGACTTTACCTTTACCGGAATTCAAGGTGATCAATCAGTTAATCAATATTGAGTACCGTTTGAGATTGGAAAAACGGATACAATTGGAGTTGTTGACTTTGATAAAGCAAAAGCTCAATTCCGAAAATAGAGAATGGGCGAAAAATCTTGATTCTTTGGATAGATTCATTACGCAGAGCATTCCAGAAGCGATTTCCCAAGTAGAAAGAATCAAAGCACAGGAGCTTGATGCCAGGTCTAAAAAGATTGAACAGGAGAGTGACTCGCTGGATGATGAAGAGAGTGAGATCCAAGACGTGGAAAGAGATGACGATGATATGGAGCATAGAAGAGAAGAAGTAGACGTGGAAGATAATGAAATGGGCAAAGAGTCAGATGTCGAGAGTGACGTTCAGCACTCACCAATCGATACCACTAGTCTGCCCCTCCCGTCTGATCATCACGAAGATGAGGAAGACCTCGAACTGCATATTCACCAAGAAATAACAGCACCAGATGATTCCAACACCGACAATTATGAGGACGAAGATATGCTACTTGATCATTGAATGTACATATATATTGACTAATAATAAATATCTGTGTTCTATCTTCCCCCCCCTCTTAAAACTATATATAGATGATTAATTCTTGGCTGGTTCTGGTTCTTTTACAGCAGCTGCATCACCGTTCAAGATATAATTAAATACTTGCATTGGGGAATCACCCAAATCTCTTCTGTAGTTGACAATTCTTAACAATTGGTAACCAGCAACTCCACCCAAAAAGAAATTCACTGATGCCAAAAGCATGTTCCTTGGTTTTATAACAAACCCGGCCCATCTAGTCCATATGGCACCAGTGGCAAACAATGCTATTTGTTGGGTTCCACTCAATTTTTCAACAGGACGTTGTATGTCATTAAGTCCAGCAGCAACTAAGGCCCATTTGAACACTGGAGCCCAAAAATGCACGGTTCTAGGACCGGTCTCTGAATTTAAAAAACGTTGGAATTTGGATGCGTGTTGAACTGTTGAAGCCATTGTGAGATGTTGAGGTTGATGTTGTTAATAGGTGAATTTGGGGTGTTTAGAATATGGGCAGAACCTCTATTAAATAATGTGTGGTTTTTTTTTGTTAAGTAATTTGGAATCCAATCTTGTCCGAAACATAATATAAATTTTTAGTGAGCAAAACTAAAAAAAAAAGTTCTCACTAGCGGCACGACTATAGTACCCCACTCTTATTCTCGGCTTGCGGGCCAACCAACAACAACCGTATAGTAAGCGGCATCCAACTACCGACTAGTATTAACTGGTACAGACAAGCCGACATCACTATATAAAGACGTTACAGCTGCTTATTAGCAAACTACTATGGATAATATAACAATTCCATTCATAACAAGGAGAACATCAATCTGTGAGCTAGTTTGATACAAACAGATAACCCTTTCGTTTTACCGAGATCTACAACTTTCACTGTTTCGTAAGCATGTCTGTTATTCCTCTTTCAACTGATTACCAGTCTATCAAACACATAAATGCATAGCATAGGATAATGAATGATAGATGGAGAAGATTGAAAGCTCTTACAAAAGTGAATAACAACCTACATTGGTTGTGAGTGGGTTTGGGTTGGATTTGTTGAAAAGAAAAAAAATTTCATAAGCCAGTTTGAACATAATACACACAATCAGAAGAACCACCAAATAAAATAAATTGAATCTAATTTAAGGTGGGGGAGGGAAAGTAAGCTTTCTTTTTTTTTTTCAACCTTTTTCTTTCTTTAATTGACAAATTATTAATTCTTTATACACGGTTAATTTCTAAATACCTGATAGCTACATAATGTCAACAAACGAAGTAGTAGATAAATCTACCTTGGAACAACCCAAAGTTAACCTGGAAACTGCTAAACCAGTGAAAGAAGAGAAACCTGCCGCCAGTGCTGAAACCAAAAAATCTTCTAATGACGATGATTTGGATGATTTGGACGATTTGTTGGATGATTTTGCTGATGATGTTTTAAGCAAGCCACCTGGTGCCTCGGTATCGCAACGAGACGATCAATCGGTCAAACATGAATCAGATAAGGCAAAAGATCCTACTGATCCCCTTGGTAACGACTTTCAAAAATCCATAAATGAGTTGATCAGTGATTTGAAAATTGAAGACCCAGACACCCAAAAGCAATTTGAAGATTTGGTAAAACAATTTGAAACCAACCACAGAGAATCGGTTGAAGCGGAAGAGAAAAAGCCTGCCAATTTTGAATACGTTATGAAAGAAACAATGGAAAGATTGAAAAAACTGGGTGACGACATTGATGCCAAGTTTAAAAATGACCCATTAGGGTCCAACCCAGAAGATCTCTTGACCCAATTGTTAAGTGGAATGGGTGATGCTGGTGACGGTGATTTCGATATGAGCAAACTATTGGTGGACATGTTAGAGCAATTGAGCTCAAAAGAAGTATTATACGAACCGATCAAGGATTTGAATACAAAGTTTCCTGAGTATTTGCAACAAAACAAAGACAAACTCGACGAAGCCAAATACAAGAACTACACACAGCAATACGAAATAACCAACGATATCGTCAGAATATTCGAGCTGGAATCATACAGTGAAGAAAATAAACGCCAAAGAGAACAAGTGAATTCGTTATTGGAATCTTTACAGGAATTGGGTCAACCACCAAGCGAACTTGTTGGCGAAACAGGCGATTTCCTCCCCGGCTTTGGTGGAGGTGCAGGTAAGGGTGGCGATAATCCATTCGGGTTTGATGAAAAAGACCTACCACCTGAATTCGGAAAGGACTTACAAGAAGGTTGTAAACAACAATGATACTCCTTCTTTTGATAGGTGTGTGTATGTATGTATACTTTATTCTGTCTATGGATTTATACTTAATAATATCGTTAACGACTCCTCCTTATATATTTAACCCACTTTTCTTTGAAAATTTTTCATAGTATTCCAACATTTCCGGAGTTATACCTCTTGATATGCCTTTGAGTGCGTGCTCGAAATGTTTGTTAGTAACTGTGGTTGCTTCTTTATTCTCCATAATAGCAGCCAACCCTGCTTCCTGGCACAATAATGTTACCTCTGCACCAGAGCACCCATCAGTCAATTCTGCCAACTTTTGCAAATCCACAGATTCGTCTCCGCTTTGTAAATTGAACTTGCGACTGCATTTTTGCAATATTTGCAATCTGGCATCATAGTCTGGCGGGGCAACGTATATATGACGATCCAATCGTCCTGGTCTCAACAATGCTGGATCAATTTCTGTTGGCTTATTTGTGGCACCAACAATAACCACACCTTTCAATTCTTCAACCCCGTCAATCTCATTAAGCAAAGACGTGAGCACATTCAGTGCCGCCGTAGTTGAACTATCCCCGTCTCTATCACCAGCAATAGCATCAATCTCATCAAAAAAAATTATCGACGGCGATGCAGCCCTAGCCTTGCGAAAGATTTCTCGAATGGCTCTTTCTGATTCACCAACATATTTGTTGAAAATCTCTGGACCTTTGACTGCCAAGAAATTAAGTCCAGATTCAGTTGCCAAAGCTTTGGCAGTTAAAGTTTTCGAACAGCCTGGAGGGCCGTAAAGTAAAACACCCTTGGGCGAAGAGACACCTAAGTTTTTAAATGAATCACTAGCTTCCAAGGGTAATTGAACAACCTCAATTAGTTTCCGTTTCAATTCTTCTTGTCCCCCAATATCCGACCAATGTACTTTGGGCATTTCCAAGAAAATCTCACGCATGGCACTCGGTCTGATTTCCGGCAACGCATGGTACACATCGTCAACTGTCACTTTAATCGCGGTTTGTGGAATACCAACAGTTAGGCCACGATTGATTGCTTTCATCACTGATTCCCGACATAGCGCCGTCAAATCTGCTCCAACATACCCATGGGTTTTGGAAGCAATACTTGCAATCTCTTCTTTAGTTATTTGACACTTTTCAGAATTCATCTTTGCAAACTGTTTGGTCAAAATCTCTTCACGAGCTTCAACATCTGGTATCCCGATTTCAACTTCTTGATCAAATCTTCCTGGTCTTCTTAACGCCGAGTCAATTGAGTTGGGACGGTTGGTAGCACCAATAACAACAATTCTTCCATTATCGCCCATTCCGTCCATAACGGTCAATAATTGTGCTACCACTCTTGATTCTGTCTCGCCTGAATCGTCTGAAGTCCTGCTGGGTGCTATTGAATCAATTTCATCCATGAAAATAATCGATGGTTGGAATTTCTTAGCTTCATTGAAAATGTCTCGAATGGCGTTTTCTGTTTCACCCAAATATTTGGAGACGATACTGGGACCATTGATTGTTAAGACATGTGCTTCAGTAATAGAGTTTGCCACACATCTTAAAAGCATGGTTTTACCTGTTCCGGGTGGACCATGTAATAAAATTCCTCGTGGTGGTGAAATCCCAAAATCAGAAAATAAAGTTGGATTATTCAATGGAAGTTCAATAGTTGATTTTAACAATTCAATTTGCTTTGATAACCCGCCAACTTGATCGTATGTGATTTGTTGTGGTAAGTTGGGATACTTGGACCGTGCAGGGAATGACAGTGTTGCTACATTGATAGACGTTGTTGGTGAGAACAAATATGGTGGTGACACAGTGTGAACAGACAATAAGGAGTCACTATCCTTGATTGATAATTTGTCCATGGATGCATCCAAACTGTCGTTTACATCAACAATGGTAATTCTCTTGTTGTCAACATTTATTTGCAACCCAGGATAAACTAATCCAATATCAAGCAATGCCAGTCTCACATCTTCAGTAACAGTTTCTTCAACTCCACTTATGGAAATATCACTGGCATATTGTGGCTGATTCATAAATTTGACGAGTTCAACTCTATCACCAAGCAAAAGTCCACAGAGTTGTCTGTACCGGAAGGATATGGTAATAACATTTTTATCAACAATATCGTTAGAAGAGTAAACAGTTGCCACAACCCCAGCAGACCCACTATCACTTGACGACACTAACACCAAGTTCCCATTATTAAGTTCCATTGCTGATAGTATTTCCGGGTTTATATAGACATTGGCTACGGATTTGTTGTTGGTTGGCACATTGGGTCTGACAATAAAAGACTTTGGTATTTTTATTTTCTTTGCTGGTGCGGTAGACAGTTCTGGAGTAGATACCCCATTGTTTTTCTTCTTAGACGATGATTTCGATGACATATCTTAAAGGAATATAGAGTTGTTCCGTTACTTGTAGCACTCAATCTCAATGACGATATGAGTGCATTTTTTTTTTCACCAAAAGCTTCTTCGCAAAAAATTATTTTCTTTCTTCATTTTTTTGCCAGACCATAACTTAACAAGTTGGGCTAACTTACCATGATACATACTGCTAGACGATCTGTTCTATCTTGCTCGAGTCATAGCACAGGCCCACTTATACTATATAGAAGACAATCTACTGTTCCTTTGCTGACGAACGACTTGTATATATCAAGATCCAGAGCCATCACATCAAAGCGAGAAGATGATGTGAAACTCCATTCAAATACATTCGAACCCATACCCACATTTCTACGATCTAGAGTGAGAAGGGATCTTGTTGGAAGGATCGATTTAAGTGCAAAAATAGATAAAGAAGACAAACAATTCTTGATGCAGAAAATGAGCTCGCTACAATCGTTCCTCAAACTAGATTTCAACACAACCGAGTTAATATGCATTGCCTATGGATCAACAAATATGGAATTGAAGTTAAAGAATAATATAATGGAGACTGACACACTACGTAAATTGGGGAAAACAAGGTTCAAGATGAGTCTATTCAAAAACACTATTTTCATTGATGATAGATATTTGACTGCTACGCCAATGGAATTAAGTTCAGATCTAGACATTTTCAATAATGAAGAAGTTATTTATGAGTTTCTAAAACTAAATCAACTACACAGACACAGTTTACTTAACCGGGAATTGTTGATCAATACAAAGCTACCGAGGAAAGACTATGTGACAAAACGGCAAATGCTTTGGAAACAGGCAGCCATTGGCAGTTTCTATACCATGTTGGGAATAGTGATGGTCAAATATCGGGACGAAAAACTATTGGACAAGTTGATAATAGACAAAATAATAAATGGTAAAAGAGGTGTTATTAAAATAGTACAAAGAAATCTATAAATATAACGATGCACAAAACACAATATCACGTTTAATCTTTTCTTGTGCCTCGACCATTTTCAAGTGTAATGTAGAGTCTCCAATAATTAAGGCAGCATTTTTCACTTCACGGCAGATTTCATCCAATCTGGTAATTACTCTCACAATTGTACCTTCTGCTTCAACACTAATTTGCATAATTTCATTAAATGACAACCCGTTGGCCCATTCGTATACAACATTAGCCAATGCAAAACGTTTGCTCTCCACGAAATCTTCCTCTTCCAGTGTCAAAGAGACTTGTTTTTCGACATATATCTTCAAAAGCTTTTCCGCAATTTCCAAGATTTTTGCCTTCCCCTTTTCCAATCTTGGTGTGATTAAAGGTGGTTCTTCTTCTTGGGTTCTTCCCTCGTACACAAAGCACGACAATAACGCCACTATTTCTGCAGGCTCAAAGTCTCCCAAAAAGTTGTTCAAGACCAATTCTGTAATAATCAATTCCCATCCAGAATTCACTTCACAGGCAACCCGTCCTTTCAACACTACGTTGTGCTGTTCATCAATATAACCCATTGCTTCCAATACTTGCAATCTTTGTTCATAATCAGGTAACAATTCCAAGTTTTCATCAGAAATCAATCGTTCCAATTTTTCCACTTCTTGTGACAACAAATATCTATCAAGATACTCAACATAATGCTGCCTGAAATTAGGGCACACGTAGGCCTTACTCAGTTTTAGTTTCTCTAGTAATTGATCTTTTTCAACCGTCAAATCATGCAAGGATAGCTGTCTAGTGAATTTGAAAGCCAACTCTTCAAAGCTGTTTTGATACTTGGTCAAAATTTGTATTTGTTCTGACGCTTCCTGCACCGCTGACTTTTCGTTATTTATAATTGAATTTACTGATGTCTTGAGCGAATATCTCCCGATAAAGCAAATGTTTTCATATGGCACCAACACCACTCTCAAACGACCAGAAAATTTGATTTTGGGAAAGTTCTTGGTGATGTAATCTCGAATAGGAACATACGGTAATTTATACTTTTCAATAGCTTCTTCGTAGTCTTTGCCGTGATCAAAAGTTAATAACACAATAGCATTATTAGCACTATCTGACTTGACGACAAACCCCATTCGTGCACCATTGTGGTTTACATCTCGGAAACAAACCAATCTTCCCACACGCAACAACTGACTTTTCAAAACTGGCGATTTGTGTATATCAACAACACACTCTCCATATAAATTCTCGTACTCTGTTAATAAATTGCATGTTTCTTCTGTCCCCTCCAAAGAGCATTTGCTACAGGGGGTTATTGTTGATGATTGCAACTGCTTTTTTATTTCGTCGTACCGCTTTTGGTTTTCTGGAAGCAACACCTGTGTAGAATTCTCACTAAAGGAATGCTTTATCATTTCCTCAACTTTTAATGCCTCAATTCGCAAAAGATTCAAAATCATGCTGTAAGTTAATCTAAACTGCGACAGAAGTTTGGTAGGTGTGCCTAACACTACTTCCTTGAAATCAGTTGGTGATAATGGATCGTCGTATGCCATAACAATAACCGTACCGGTCTTATCCAACCCTCTTCTACCGGCTCTACCAGACATTTGTGTAAACTCCCCTGGTAATAAATTACGGAAACTTCTACCGTCGTGCTTTCTCATTGACGAGAATATAACTGTTCTTGTAGGCAAGTTCAACCCCATAGCAAAAGTTTCAGTGGCAAACAATACTTTGACCAACGATTTGGCAAAAAGAATTTCAATACACTCTTTGACAATTGGTAACAACCCACCATGATGAACAGCAATACCTCTACCAAGCATTTCTCTGATTTTTAAAATTTGAGGCAATTCACGATCTTCCTTCTTCAATCTTCCCACTGCCCGGTCAATAAACATATGGATTTCAGACTTTTCACGAGCATTATTGAAATCAACACTACGCAAGGAGTCTGCGTATTCTTCACATCTCTTTTTAGAGAAAACAAACACAACTGCAGGCAACAAGTTATTCAGTTTCATATAATTAACCAAATCAATCCACGTGTTTTTCTTTGGCCCATCTCGGCCAAACCTTTTGGGCCCAGAAAAGTTACCTCTATTGGCATTACCTCCCCTTCCTTGACCTCCTCGACCGCCACGGCCGCCACGGTTCCCACCTCTGGCAGTTCCACCTGGTCCGCCTCTACTTCCGGAACCCATGGTTGTAGACGGCAACTCATTTTTTTTGCCACCGCCTTCTAGCAAATCCTTGTGCTTTCTAAACTCATTCTCCTGGAATCTTCGGTTGGCATCAACAACCTTGAATAGTTGGTTTTTGGCTGATACAAAGATCTCCAAGGGAACCGGTCTTTTGGGAGTTGAGATGACATATATGTCTTTCTGTTTCGTTCTTCCGACCCAATTAGCAAATTCAAACGTGTTTGGTACAGTGGCAGACAATAAAATATACTTGACGTGGTCGGGCAACATTATAATGACCTCTTCCCACACCACACCTCTGTCTATATCGTTAACGTAATGAACTTCATCAAATATCACAAACTCAACGTCACGTATCAAATCGGCTCCTCGGTACAACATCGATCTTAAAATCTCCGTGGTCATGATTAAACAGTTAGCCTCTGGGTTGATTTGGACATCCCCGGTTATCAACCCTACATCAATGTCTTTGAAAGTCTCTTTGAAATCACGGAACTTTTGATTCGACAAGGCTTTGATTGGAGACGTGTAGATACATTTCGTCATGTTTCGATGTGCCATCGCTATAGCATATTCGGCAACCACGGTTTTCCCTGCAGAAGTATGTGCAGCCACAAACACAGAATCACCTTGCTCCAAATGGAAAACAGCTTCCTTTTGGAATGTATCCAATTCAAACGGCCATGTTCGTGCCATATTGGGGACTAACTCTTGAAAGTCTTCGATTTTATGATCCAAGTCTACTACATGAGCCCAAGTTCGTTTATCCAATGCGTTCTTCTTGTCGGTATACTTGAAATTGGAATAATCAAATGGCACCAATCCTTCAATTTCCTTGTTATCAAAAGGTACTGTCGGCTTCGGCTTTGACACGTCGCCATCTAGAATTGTAGATTTATTGAGTGCTGCCTCAGATGCAGCAGAAATGTGAACCCCCTCCAAACTATCTTCTTCTTCTTCTTCGGAAGAAGCTGGTTCTATATCCAAACTTCCACTTCCACTTCCTCCTCCACCTACTTCTAGCCCACGCACAAATCCTGGTGGAATATCAAATAGTCCATGTTCATTTCTATGCAAATTTAAACCTGAATCTTTGGGTTCTCTTTCAGTTGCTGCTTGTTGGATTAACCCCCCTGGTTGAAATGGTAAAAAACTGGTGTTTCCTCGAAGACTCTCACTTTTAGAACTGTACCCACGATTGATGCTTAGCGAAGTGTTGGAGTTTTCTAATTCGTTCAAATTGACTTCTTCCTGGTACCCAGTGATGTGTCCATGAATACCAGATCTCTTGAATCTAAATTGCGTACGGCTCAATCGCTCAGGATTAATCACTAATTTGTCAATGATTTTCTCTCGATTGATTTCTAATGGTTTATTGACAAGATCCAAGATCTCCCAATTAATTTCTGGTGATGGGTTCAATAGATCTGTTTTCAAATTTTGTCTCCTTTCTTCTGCATTAAGGTCTGGACATTCATATGTGGTAACAGTTGTTGGGTCTACCACCAATGGATCATTTGTCGGTACCTCTTCAATTATCATTTCTTATGAAAATATTATTTATCAAGTGTGGTTTGATGTGTCTGAGTCAAGGGCTTGTGTTAGTATGGAATGGAATGTGTGGGCGAAAAAAAAAAAAATTTGGTCAAGAAAAAGAGAGAGAAAGGGAAAGAAAGAACGAAAGAAGAAATCGAATGGAATGAAAAAAAAATATGCTCACCTTATTCTTGAGGTGGATTGTTTATCTTTTTCTTTTTTTTTTTTGGGTTTGCTTTCTATTAAGCACAACAGTAATGTCACTTTGTTTGATTAGATTACAAGAAGAAAGGAAACAGTGGAGGAAAACTCATCCATTTGGATTTTTCGCAAAACCAAACAAGGCTTCAGATGGATCCTTGGACTTGAAGCATTGGACGGCTGGAATACCAGGCAAAGAAGGAACTATATGGGAAGGTGCTGTTTATCCGGTGACACTTGAATTCCCTGATGAATATCCTTCTAAACCACCAAAGGTCAAGTTCAGACCAAAGTTTTATCATCCGAATGTATACCCTAGTGGGACTGTGTGTTTGAGTATATTGAATGAACTGCAAGATTGGAAGCCGGCCATCACGTTGACACAGATACTTTTAGGGGTGCAAGAGTTATTAGACACACCAAACAAAGAATCACCTGCTCAAGAGGATGCATATAGACACTTTGTGCATGATATGAACACCTATGTGAAGAGAGTCAAAGCAGAGGTTAAAAAATATATGACTCAAGAATGAGTGGCATCAGTGGTTTATTATTTTCTAGTAAATAGTAGGCAGTGAGTAGTATTCACTATTTATAATATAAACATACAATGTACATCAACTAAACTGAATTACTATTGCTGATTAAATCTCTACTTTTCGAGGTGTTGGTGGTTGATTCACCCAATTGAGAAGTCCCTTTTTCCTTGTATGTACTGACAGCGGGTATGTCTGCCTTGATTCGCGTAACTATAGTTTCAAAAGCACCTGGCTCCAACTTGATCAAGGTGTGCAATGGTATCGACATCCACGGACTCTCCTCTTGGGGCACATTCATAAAGTAGGCATAGAGACAACGCAACACTGCCTGGTGAGTAATAATCAAGATATTTTCTTGTCGTTCCAATTCCATAATAATAGGTTCCAAACGGATAACAATGTCACGATAACTTTCACCGCCACGATATCTATACTCATACTTATTATCGTCCCTGGCCTTGAAATCATCAGGAAACTTTTGTTCAATTTCCTCATATGTCATTCCATCACATTCACCTGCATCTAATTCGTCTAATGCCTTCCATTGAAGCTTTTTTTGAAAGGGAAGAAAAGAAGCTGTCTGTTGGGTTCTTCTCAAAGTGGAGGTCCATACAGTTAAATTGGCCCCGTTACATGATTTCTCAACCAACAGAGGTAATTTACGAGCATAAGCCCATCCTCTTTCCGACAAATTAGCATCACCACCAATCTGACCACTCAAATTAAACTCTGACTCCCCATGACGAGAGAGCCAAATGGCTCTTTTCCGTTTGTTCAAGTTAAGGGCAAAGTATATGATTTTGGATTGAAGATGACTAGTTACATGGTTGATGACTATGTTTTGATCGCTCCCATTGATACGTACAAATGTAGAATCTGAGGCATCAACGGAGTCAGAAATAACCAATGGCTCAATGTGTTTGGGGATTTCATTTGGATTGACATTAGAGTTGATCAATGCCACTGTGTCCTCAGCATCTTCATTGTCTTTAAACCATTTTAACATTGACTGGGTGTCTTCAAAAACTTGTGATTTGATGGAAAGCCATTTTAAGTATCTGTATATTTTTGAACTTATTTGTTCGTCTTTCAGAATAATAGAAACTTGCATTTGGAAATAATAGTAAAAAACAAGAAAGTAGTAGAAACTTAGTTATGATAATTCTCCAGACAAACTTAAACCCAAACCCAAACCCAAAAAAAAAAAAATTGTGAATTGGCTATGGAAGACAACACCAATAATATTCTAGAAAACGAAGCGACCAAAAGAGTGAGAAAAAAAAAAAGAGGAGGAGGAGGAGGAAAAAACCGGGATTTAGAGTTGGTGCGCTAGTTTTGTCTGGCGCCTTACTCCGCATATCAATTGACCAGGTAATAGTATTCTAAGTTACCACTACATAGAATGGATAGTCTTTGGAGAAAACAAATTATTCTTGAGAGAGAGGTTGTGTGGGCTTGGTATACTAGTGAGATAGCCATCGGTTAGATAATTAATAAGTTATTACTACATTCCTGATAATGTTGTGGGCGTGCCTGTGTGCACAAAAAAGAAAATTTACTCCAACACTTTATTTTTTTCTTTTTAATCTTCACAGTTTAACACTGTTAAGATCTTACCAGCATTATACATATCGTCACACCGTAATATGTCTATGAAACGATTTTTGTCAAGGTCATCGAATAAAACAACTGCAGGTCAGGGTGATGACACTTCTGCTAGCATAGGCTCAGATCTTCCAATAGTCCCGCTTCCGAGCAATCAATCAGGTGAATCTCATGACTCTATCAAGGAGTTGGGTCCCATGTTCAGACAACAACAAAACAAGCAAATCGCTGATAATGATGACAGCTATGATATGATGCATTTGAATTTGAATCCAACCATTCTGAACTTGAACAAGACTGTCCCCTCAATTAAGGGCTCTACCATTCAGGACTCATTATTTTCAAGCAGACAATCATATTCCACAAATCAGTCTTCGTATAAAACTGGTGGTACTAATACCAGTGGCGGCAGTAGTAGTAACAGTCAGTTTGGTAAACGAAAGCATGACCTAAACACTTCTCAGCCATTGCAGACCCTCAAAATATTGGAAGAGAATGAACATCAAAATTTGGAAGAGTTGATAAGGGATAATTTGAAACAGTTGTATCAGGATTTGGCATACACTATGAGTCAGTTCTACAACTCTAGTGCCAGTCTATCAACAACTGTTATAAACATTATTGATTGTTTGAAAAAATTTAATGTTTTCGTTGAAAAAGCTACCATTGCCAAGTCAAATGAACAATATATTTTCACAAGTTATAATTCATCGAGTCTACGGAAAATTTTGAAAATTTATCTTGAGTTGTACGATAATTTGCTAACAGATCAAGTTTATATCAAATTGAAATTGTTGTTAGTTAAAAATTTCAATGACTTTGCCATGTTATTAAATAGTCAAGAGATGAACCAAATAAGCGAGGAAATGATCAAACCAAAGAACTACCCCATAGGCTCTAGCAAAGGGAAACTGTTACCAAATGAAGAAATATTAGTGCGCATAATGGAAAAAGTGTCGCACAGCAATTTGTCTATGAAGGAACAAAATGGATCATTCATTGCCCCAATAACTCGAGGTATCTCAAACAATTTGAACATATTATGTCTATATTTTGGATATCCTGAGCCTACTGAGTATCACCATAGTCTAACACAAAGTTTACGTGAATTGTACGACGACGTACACGTTGTTCTCGCTAAAAACCAGATTGAGTTAGCCAGTGCTACACGAGTGGATGCAGCAAGTACTTTCAATAAACCAGCAGCATTCAACGATGGATTCCCGCCATTGCAAGCCCAGAGCACCCAGAAATTCAAGTTACCATTTAGAGTACCGACAGACATCCACCATGTGCCTATGTCCATGTCAATTTCGATTGAAAATGCCACTCGAACATCGGGGACCATGGGAGGATATATTTACCCCATTATTGATTTACAAAAGCAACCGCATTTGAAATCCTATGCCAATTCCAAATTTGCAATTTCATGTGGTCACGTTTGTTTAGATTCCGACAACCCTGAGAACTACCCTAATGTGTCCTCGCCGTCATCGGTATTGATCTCATTATACAAACAAGCGTTAACTGAACAATACCACAAGAGTCTTAATAGGAATAACAGTACTGCTGGTGTGCCATCTGAAACTCGAGTTGCGTTCGGTGCCGTTCTTCAACAATTGGAGGAAATGTTCCCCTTGAAGCAAATAAAAAAATCAAGCACTAGAAACAACAACAGTGCTTATAAGGACGATTATGAAGTTCGTAATTTACCAAAGTATAGATTTGGACAAATAATTTGGGGTGAAAGAACTTTAATCAAATTGAATGGTGATACTAATGGCAATAGTAGTAATAACCACCAAATAAATGAAATGAGTGGGATTGTGGAGAAAAAATTATCTGATTTGGCCATTATCAAAGTGAATAAGAAATTGAAATGTGAGCATAACTATCTTGGTGATGATGTTCAATTCAATGAATATGACCCTAGTTTGATGTTTGATAATTTATATGTCAGAAAAGTTATCAACTTGAAACGATATGTTCCAAAAGTAATAAACACTGCTATTGAAGACGTCGATTCTGATGTTTCAAATAATAGTGAAATACAAACGTATTTTGGAATTCCAGTTTTCAAATACGGTTCCACTACTAAATATACTAAAGGACATCTTAATGGTATCAAGTTGGTTTATTGGTTAGATGGTGCAATTCATTCTAGTGAATTCATTGTTAATTCCATTGAAGCAAATTCATCGTTTGCGTCAGGTGGCGATAGTGGATCATGGATATTAACTAAATTGGATGATATCGAAGACAATTCAAAAGGTTTAGGGGTTTTGGGAATGTTACATTCGTACGATGGTGAATTCAAACAGTTTGGGTTGTTTACTCCCATGACCGAAATATTGCTGCGATTAGAAGAAGTTACCAATATCAAATGGGGAGTTGTTGGGTGTGACAATAAGCATGATGAAGAAGATGATGATGAACTTCATGGATTTGATACTGATGACAATGATGATCGTCACTCGGCATTCCTGGATGATGATGATGATGATGGTGTTTCTGAGAATAGCGATGCTGCATATCCACCAGATATAGAATAATGAATAAGTTCCCATGGCCGGTCAAGAGCAAACAGAGAATATATATTTAATGACAATAGAAGAATATCTGTATTTTTTTGTACTATGCAATGGATAGAATATAAACGTTCTACAAGAAACTTAACTGTCCTTGTTTGTTACTTTGAAGTAGAAGTTTAAATTTTGTTGTGTTATGACATCAAAGGCAAATGAATGATACCAGAAGCAGTGTTGACAATTTACAAGTGTGTATTAGAACTTACTGACTCCTCCTTGCCAGTCTGTTATCACCGGGTGACGCGTAATATTTTTTCGATCACGAAATAGGCATTGTGGCCGAGTTGGTCTAAGGCGGTAGACTCAAGAATTCTTTTCTTCTTCTGTGTAAACAGGGGTTTTCTACTATCGTAAGATGCAGGAGTTCGAATCTCCTCGATGTCAATATTTTTTGCATTTCTTGATTTTCCTATAAATTTAGGCTTGTTAATCAAATATGTTTTATTATACTGGTTGGTTTACAGTATCTTTGTAAATTATTTAACTTTTTTCGAGGAAATCTCGAGCCAATTTTTTCTTTTTCCTGAACAGAATCCTACCACGGTATTAGCGTACTAAATAGCAGAGCAGAAACTGTCATTATTCATACATCGTCTATGTTTTAATAAAATAATTGCATATAACCCAATTACAGTTTGGAAAGCTCTGTAATTAAGCGAGTCTTAATTTAAGCTACAAAAATTGCTTAGAAATATCTAAAACTCTTGATACGATATTCTCATGCATTATGTAGGAGCTGGTATTTCAGCTATTTTTGTTTTCCTATATAGCACACCTAGCCAACCTCTTTTTTACCATAAGAAAGCGATCCTTTATTGGTTCTACCTTATTCTGAGCATAGGCAAACCTTTGCATCTTTGAATTGATATGCAGGCATATTTTTTTTTCAACTTCCTCACTTCAATCTAAATCTGGAAAAAAAAAAAACATCCATCTTTAGTCAATCACCAAGAACAAGAACAGGAACCACCGTCATCATGTCAGGAAGAGGAGGAAAATTGGTCATTACAACTACAGCAATAATAACGTCGATTTATTTTGGAATAAATTTTTGGAAACCAATAATTATGTATGTTATTTCACAAGATTTCAATTTTTTTTGATTTCTAAATGATCCCTAAATACTAACCGCAAAAATAACCCCTCCCTCTACGATAGTGAACAATTAGAGAAAGATGGAAACTTGAGAAAAGATATTGAAATCGACCACAGGAATTCTAATACTGCTGGTAGTGAAGCCATTGACCAACCTAAATCATGGCAAGATTTACGACAAAAAATCAATGCTGTGATTGATCCAGAAAAGAATTTTACAGCTGAAGATCAAAAGGGCTTGCAACGATTGAAAGATCGTTTACAGAGTAGTAATCCTAATGGTAGTTCCAATGATGAGAAATAGATATACCAAAAAAAGAAAAATGCAGCAGAGCAGTACGAATGGTCAGGTCTCTTGCGAAATCTTATCATATACTAGTTGTCTATTCAATATAGAGTTAACTTTTATTGCTATCACGTGCAAAAGTCACTACTGGGTATTACAATACATGAAGAAAACACAGGAAGAATTAGGCTAGTACGACCATGATAGATGATTAAACGGATAATTTGTGTAGGGATCTTTGATAGTAATAATCTCTACCGAACTCCAAATAGAATTTGTATATATTAAAAAGTAGGATAACTAAGTAAATATAACTACGAAAAAAAAAAAAGAAAACATAAAACTTTATAGAAACCAGATCCACCCATATTAGATCTATTAACCGAAAATATGAAACAAGATAATCCCTTGTAGAAAAATTAAAAACCAAAATTTTCAATACCTTTTTAATTGAAATTAACCGAAATAATAACTTTGTTTAGTAAAAGTGTGAATAAATAAAAAATCATAAACTGACACATTAATTAAATGATAGTAAGAAGTCAGCAACAGTTTAAAAATGAAAGCAATAATGAAATTGTCTTTGATGTCGTTGTTGAGGCATAACTCTTAGATTGATAATGCCAACAATATCTTAAAAGATTGATGCAAGAATAATGGCAAAGAGCCCGAATGCTGTGGTTGGAACAACATTGACAGCAGCAGCGCCAGCAATGGAAATAGCAGGTGTCACCAATGATGGAGTTTCAGTGGATACAGCTGGAGAACTGGAAACTGCAGCAACAGTTACTGGAGTGGTTGGCTTTTCTGAAGCTGGCACTGAGGCTGAGGAGACAGTGATTTCCACTTGAGTAGTATGGCTGCTTGGCACCACAATGGTGGCAGGAATGCTGACGGTTTCACCACCAGTGGCAGAAACTGTATGAGGTTTACATTGATCGTCAGAACAAGTGGTCAACACAATAGTAGTTGGTTCTGGACAATAAGTGGTGTAGCCAGTCAATGTAGCAGGAGTAGTAACCACAGATTCAATAGTGGAAACCTCTGGAGATGCTGGTGGTTGTTCAGCAGTGGTGGTGATAATGGTAGCAGAAGTACTTGGGTGAACAACAGTACCTGGGACAACGACAGTAGTTGGGGTAGATACCTCAATAGTGGTTGGATGGCATTTTTCTTCATCACAAGTAGAAACAACAATGGTAGTTGGTAATGGACAGTATGTAGTGTAATCTGTAACTGTAACTTGAGTAGTGATCACTTCAGAAGAAGCAGCTTCAGAAGAAGATTCTTTTGGAGAAGTAGATGTAGTGGTTGGACAAATCACTTCACCAGTGACAGTAACGGTAGTGGCTGTTTCCACAGGAATTGTGGTTGGGTGACATTCGTTGTTTTCACATTTGGTGATGGTTAATGTGGTTGGGTAAGGACAGTAGGTGGTGAAATCAGTGACGGTGACTTGAGTGGTGACAACGCTTCCTTCTTCTTCGGAGCTGGCACCGGCACTGGCACTAGCACTAGCACTACCTGAAGGTGTCAGGACAACAGGACAGACTACAGTACCAGGAATAGTGATTGTTGTTTCTTCAGTGACTGTAACCACTGTTGGTTGACATACATCATTGGTACATGTGCTCACAGTGAAAGTGGTTGGGTAAGGACAAGTAGTGACGAATTCTGTAGTAGTTAAAGCAACGGTGGTAGTATTACCATAGTAAGCTAAGGCACTGGAGGAAAACAAACCCAAAACAGTGGTAGCAGCAACAGCGAGTGATGGAGATCTCATAGCGAATGATTATGATGGTGTGTTATAAACCTAGTCTACAGTGAATGCAAAATATTGGAAAACCATGGATCTATTTATACTTTTTTTTTCCTATCACAATTGAAGAACTATCAAACAGAGCATTTAAAAATAGAAAATTTATAATAAAAAAAGCAATGATTAGTTTTAAGGGGAGTGAGGGAGGGATGGAAACAAGGAGGAGCTGGTGATTGTCATATCAAAAAGCACTCAATCATTCTTGTCACGGAAAAAGATTTCTGTTTGTCACTAATAATAATATTCTGATTGGCGTTTGGTTATCTGAGAAATCGGAATAGTTACAAAAAGGGTTCTTTTCTTTTCCATCAAACAAGAACAACAAGAACAACTGCATCAATTAATTAATTGATTAATTAATATTGATTTTGATTGTCAATAACGTGGCGCGGGTATTATTGTTATGGGATTTGCAGCTTAAATCAATTGAGAAAAAAAAACACAAAGAGAAACAAAAGCAAAAAGGGTGAAATTTGATTTTGTGTATTTCCATTATGATTTTCTTACCTGTTACACTCTTCAAATGATTTGGTCAGTTCTTTATTTTCATATGGGAATGTTGGGCTGGCAAAAGACAAAATCTGTAGGGAAGATCGTAACAAGATTCAAAACATTTTGTAACTACTGATAGAAGATAAGAGGGGACCTTCCAGCAGTTTATTGAATTACCTGATTGAGTAAAGTAATGAGGGTGTATCTTTACTGGTCAGTAATGGGTACGACAAAACAAAAAATGCTATGTAGTACACACACACACCTACTATTGGAATTGCCCTTTGGGATAAAAATAAAAAAGCAACAACTATTGCTAAAAATAACTAATATAACCACTGTAGCATTAAATGAAAACAGTAGTAGTTGGTGATCTAAGGGGGGGGATCGACCCGTAGATAGGAGAGATGAGAATGTTTAGATACTACAAAAACAAAATGAAATCACAAATAATATCTCCTTGTTTGTATTTTGAGTCCGTTTTGTATTCTGCCCTTGATATTGTGTATGTGTGTGTTCACTAGTGGTTGGGTTATCCCTTTCAAAGATGAAAAAAAATAGCACAATATTTTTTTTGTGCCATTCTTGGCTTTCAAAATCACACTACAAACATAGTTGAAAATATCAATAACCACTCAAGTAGACATTCAATAGTCTCTTGATCAATTTACAACACCATTAAGCCAGCCCAGCCCAGTCAGCCAGCCCACCTGTCGATCAGTACATAAAATTCTTGATGTATGATACGGGTCCATTGCAATGTGCAACCGGACGCACCCTCTTTCCTACCAAAAAAAAAAAAAAGAAAATGGGGTGTAATAATAATCAGTGGACTTGAAATTTTAACAAACATGTCCCCACCCCCCCCGTCGAAAGCAACACCTAAGCCAAGTCAATTATTACATGCAGAGAGGCAAAGCAAAAGCAATGGTCAAACATGGTCCATTTGGAATTGTAGACGCAATTCTATTCTGTTTCTTTTATCAACTACGAAGTTCTTTTTTTTTTTGAACGTTTGAACAATAGGTATTGCCCACTAAATGTGCACAATGGACAAAGATGGATTTCGTTTATTGGGTTGTGTGTAGTTATGAGCTTCGTATCAAGGTGAAACTCGGATATTCACTTTTGTTTACCATCCCATACAGTAATCGTTTATTGTTAACTCGCGGACTTTGAAATTTTCAGTTTCTGATTTCATTTCTATATGGATCGGCTCGGCTATACTAGTATTTGCTGCAGTCCAAGTTTGATTCCGACCTTGGTTAGATATGTTTGCTATCATCAACGCCTCAACTTTTTGGTGGTTATATGAAAAAACTACGACTTCATAATTTGAAATAGAAATTCATGCAATAGGAAAACTGAGTGGTGTGACAACAACAAACCTGGAAAGCTCAGGAGGTAAGAGCAACACTCTTGATTCTTCCTGTCTGCAAAATATAATTTCACCCAATATAGAAAGAACACCGACTTTTGTGTATAAGACTAAAAACAGGTTCTAGATGCAAAAAGAACAAATTGCAACAAACACATTCTCTCCCGTTATTGATTTTTTGGCCTTCCTAATACGTAGAAATTGATCGTTTAAAACAATTTCATCTTCATCGTCGTTGACACTGACATCATCAAGATCTTTAGATTAGTTTTAAACCCCCTGTGTCTCGAAAGTTTATCACAATATCCCCCTTTTCTGAAACACTATGGAGGTAGGTATTTGTTCGGGTGCTTATGATGTGATCAAATGATTTTTTACACATCGCAAGACTCCTACCGTTCAAGGTTTTACGCGTTTGTTCTCACTACATTCTAAGTTCTACAATCATTAAGGCAATTACTTCTTCAACCTTTCATAGTGTTGTACTGATTTTGGTATATATGTAAATTAGTTGGAGATTTCCCTTCATTATTGATTAAAGCTAATTACCAATTGCAAGTTATTAATTGCTGCTTCAGCAGAACTTGATTCTGATTCAGACACCCCCATGGCTTCAATTTTGCCCACCAATTGATTACCAACCATTTCTAGTAATTGTAAAGTCTCGGGTGAAAGTCTTGCAGGTGTTTCAGGATTGGTCTCATCGGTAGCCAAATACTCACAAATAGTGGCAATAATATCACAACCTGCCTCAAATGCTGCCAAATCTTGTGTCTCTTGTTCCTCACCTTCTTTTGGCTTTGATTCTGAGCCTTCTTTGACGGTAATTGCCTTTATGATATCACTCAATACTTGTCTCATTAGCTCTTCTTTTTTCTCTTGTGGCGATGGCTGTAATACAATCTCAACTAACGAAAAGAATATCCCATTATAATATATTTTGGATGTTGAGTCATAATTGGCATCACTCTGTAAAAATTGTCCAAGTTTATCCCAATCAAACGATGTGCTTAATTTTTGAACAAACGAGATCGATTCTGTAGATAATTGGAATAATAATTCCAACAAAGTGTTGAATAGTTTTTTCGATAATCTTAATTTGTTATTGATGTGACTATCAATTAAACTTAATACAAATTGTACAATTGGATCGATTTTGTTACCGCCAGTATTATTCTCGCCATTGCTGTTGATATTAAAGACAAAGTCAAAAATTCTCTCATCTGAGGTAATAAGCATGATTATCAATGTAAAGAGATTCTCCGAAAATTCATAAAGTGATTGGATTTTGGCCTTGCTCAAGTTTTTCTTTGGCTTGCCATCACTGGTTCCATCATCGTTATTGTTGTGGTTCATTAAATAATTGAAGGAAATGTTGATTTTGTTCAAATTGTTTTCCACAATTGTCCAAATGTCATTATCCCAAATAAACTGAATTATGTCATATCCTTCTTCAATGATTAAATTTCTCAATAACCCAAACGACTCAATCAAAATATCCTCACTGGCATTGGCATCATTCAAACAATACTGCATTAGAACTAGGACAATATCATTATTAATCAACTCTTGTCTCATCTGTTCATCCTCAGCCAATACATTAATCACACCTATCGCCATTGATTTGTCGTTAAGCACCAGTGATTTCAATTTATCAATTAAAGGTCCTATTTTAGACTGTTTGCCAGAACCTCGAACGGCATTAATGGCAGCACTAGTGGTCAAATTAGGATTGGATAATGGATCATGTCTGGACTTTTGAGTTTTCTTATTTCTTCTGTGCTTACCCATTTGTGTATGTAACAATATGGAGGGAGGGATAACTGGGTTCAATTAGAAAGGCGTGGTGGATTATAATGTGAAAAAGAGAGATGAGATTGAAATTTAACAATTTTTTTTTTCTGTCTGTTTTCACTCAGTTTTTGTGTGTGTATATGAGACACCATACATAATTACATATAAACAAATGAAGCATTGAAAAGATGTAATATAGTCCTATATGAATGTATATATATACTAATAATTAAACTTATTCCAGGCAGTTGAAACTTCAGGCCAGGATCGTTTATATAAACTCATAGCCACCACATCTTGTGATGTCAATTTACCATCGAAATTGGCTTTGAAATAACCATGAGTACCAAGACTTTCTTTAATAAATCCGACTCGTCCCAGGTTTTTCGTAAACAACGAGACTGCCTTAAAGTAGTTGATATCTTCACGATTGAAAAACATGTAACGGATAGTGACCACACGTTTATGAATTTTTATTGGATGACCAGTTAAAACAACTCTTTGTACCATGATACGTTTAGCATCACTGCCCAAATAAGTACCCTTACCAACAAACTCAACTGATCCACCATTAGAGTTGCTACTATCGTCAGCGTCGGGATGAATTTTGAAAAATAATGTTGGCGAGTTAGTAAACAATACTGGGGTTATAGCAGTAGCGATAATTGCACCGCCACCACCTTGGTTATGATGGACAAAATTCTCCAACTTATGAACGTTGTTTGGATTATTGTTGGCTTGATTATATAACGGCTGGATAATTTGTCTTCTTGGTCCATATTGCACAATGATTTGCTCTTTGTTAATAATTGGTTTCTCGTAATCTTGCCATGCTTCAAATGAGAAATTACAAACACCCAACTTGTGTTCGTGTTCTAATAACTCGTATACAGGGAATGGAACACTCGAGCAACTGCCAATAACGCTGCTTACATTGTTGGAAGCGCCAGGAGGAATGATAATATATAATCTGACTCGATTACCTGCGGTGATTTCTGTTTGTTTGATGAATTGTTTATTGACTTTGTTTTTCGTGGCTTTATAATTCGACACCTGGAACAACCTCTTCAATATCGATGGTGCTTCAGGATCGTACTCATCATAATCCCAATCACAATTACCTAAAGACTTGACGCCCCTAAACCCTTTCAATCGCTCTATAGCCGATTCATTAGGATGCAACTCAATTTCATCAGGGAATTCCAAATCATCTTTAGCTAATGATCGGTATTCTTCAAGTTGACGACTTTCTTCTTCTGGTGACAAGTCAACGTGCATCATTTCTGAATCATGGATACTATCGGTAATGTCATCTGCCTCCATATTATCTTCTACCATCATATCATCGTCAACTATATTGGCGTCTTCTTCTTCTTCTCCTTCTCCTTCTCGTTGTTCTTCTAAATCAGATGCATCTTCATCCAATACATCATCAACAAACCATCTTCCTTGATATTCTGAAGTACCTCTTGGAACTAGTTTTTTGCCCGTGCTGGAAGAGCTCGTACCGTTGCTGTTGCCGTTATCGAAATATATTTTTCCCTCTGATCTGACACCAAAGTTATCGTTATTTAAGAAATCATCGTCATCTTCCATAGTTCCCATATCGATCCCTTCGTCAGGATTCAATTCATCCAACAGCTCTTGCTGTTCATTAGGCAAAAACGTTTCCTCAGCATCACCATCATTACCAGTGTCTATATCCATACCGCCACGATGATTACGTGAGCTGTTCCCACGTGCTTTTCTTGCCAATTTCTCCAACTTGTGTAATTGGAAATCGCCCAATCCAGGCAAATGAACTAACCGATTAACATTGAATCCAACTCCTCTCACCATACCTTCTACCACCATCATTTGTTGTTGATTCTCCACAGGCATGTCATTTGGGTTAAAAATTTCAACTTTATCGGCAACTAACCACCCACGAGAATCTCTCCAAGTTATCAGTTGAGGGAATTTTTGACATATTATCCGCAAACAATTCGAGTTATCAGAATCTAATTCCAACAGGTATAATTTATTCCCACCACTATCAGTGCCACTGCCTCGATTCGATGATCCATCTCGCGATGGGAAAAAATGATGATAAAATGATTGTAACGACTGCTTGACATCTAATTGTAAATTACGTTTTGGATAAGCCAGGACAATATTCGGCAACACCCCAATTGTTGTTGATATACCTTGAGCAATCAATGCACGTAAGACGGTTTCACCAAATGAGTTTTCTCCAATTTCTTCAGTTGCAGATATCCCCAAGAGAACAAAATCAGACACTTGGGCCGCATCAAGAATACTAATCATATTATTTTGTTTGGGAATTATCACTTTCAAATTGGTTTTGAATTTTGCAATATTTATGTTTGTGACCGAAGGATAACCAAAATCGAATCTTGTTATTGACTCATTACTGGTATCTTCTTGTTCATTAAATAATCTATTGGCAATGTCAACAGCAGATAAATCATTAGTTAATGTAATTATGGTAACAATCTTTTCTGCCCCTGAATTACCTTCAAACAATTTTTTAGTTAATTTCGTTTCTAAGATCTTATTGTCCCTTTGTTGTTTTGATAAGTTTTTCCTTTCCAATTTTGATACAACTTTCAGCAGTTTACTGCCACCCAGACTATTGGATGATTTTTCAACTTTACCCTTTATTCTGGCCTTGATTTGACCTTTGGTGGCATGCTTTGATTTGAATGGCTTATGGTCATGCTTTAATGTGTTTCTATGAGAATTGGCCATGGTTCAAATAGTTATATATACCCTATGGCTACTTGTATGACTGACGAAAGTCGATTTAAATGTATAAGGACAACTATAGCACGATCTGATAGTATACGAGATTACCAGTATGTAAAAACATATTTGTGCGATGAGCTTGGATCAATGTAAGAAGAAAAAAAAAATATATGGAGCTAGTAAAAAGTTGGTCACGTGCAAACAATTAGGGCTACTGAGCCCTCATCACGTGAATGATTTTGAGAATAGCAAAGAATTCTTATGTGCACTACTGTATAATTTATTTTCCAATCATGTGTATCGCACTGGTAATGTTGGTTTTTCCGCGTGCGCGCTGGTCCCAATTGTGCTAGATTGCAGCGCGCATTTGGGGGTGTGCACTGGCTCTATTTTTCGTCCCAACAACTAAGATATGGTGAGAACCAAATCACCCAGCTTACTCACAGACAAAACTCATTTTCATGGAAAACGAAAGAAACGAGAACAAAAAAAAAAAATTTTCCTTGAAAAATTTCGTAGTTGAACTTACTCTGTAACACCACAAACTAACGTTAAATTAGTATGTTATTGAATACGATAATGGATATGATTGATAATGAAATGTTGAATAATTAAAGAGGAAGAGATAATGAGAAAGAACATACATCAATAGAACGGAAACCATGGCATAATATTATAAATGGCAAAAGCAAACATCAGAAAGCATATATATATGACCCTATTCATTTTTTACTTTGCAAGCATTATTATATTTTAAAAAATTCATTTTCAAGGTATATAACTGATGTTAATACCCTTGTTTTCTATATGTTTCAAGGTTTAGAAGGATTGATATAGACCAGAAATAAGCCAACCATAATTAAGAAAAGGGGAATAGAGACTTGCTAGACCATCAAGATTATTGAATTAACTATTTGTACACATCATTGACACAAAATACGTCTGTTTTATACATTTTGGTCAACCCGAAATAGGGATTTGGGCATATTACTTTTCACTATCACCATTATCCATACCACATTCTGACTGTGGGTTTTATCTGGCATTTCCAAGAGTGTTGATTACTAACTATTTTTTTCATTTTAGATAACTATTATTTGATACAAGATGGCTCACGAAAACGTTTGGTTCTCCCACCCAAGAAACTTTGGTAAAGGTTCAAGACAATGTAGACATTGTTCTTCCCACTCTGGTTTAATCAGAAAATACGGTTTGGACTTATGTCGTCAATGTTTCAGAGAAAAAGCTGCTGACATTGGTTTCAACAAATACAGATAAGCTTTTCATTTTTTATGTTCATTTTCTTTTGCTCATTTTGACAGACTTATTCAAGAGAGATATAAACTGATAAAGAGGTTTTACAAAGAGAATAGTTTTTGAAGATTAGAAAAAGGAAATTTGAATTTGTATATTATTAGAAGAATGCGCTATGTTTTCTTTTGGTCAATGTTAAAAATATATTTGAAGTTATATGTATATGTGAATACTTGTGTACATATTTATAATATAATATAGTATAATACTGTTTGTATCTTATAGTAAATCTCTAATCACGGAAGGGGAGTTTGGCCCAACAGAGCATTAAGATGTACTTGCTTAACTAAATCATGGTGATGCTTTGAGTACGGCCACCCGTACTGTGTCATCGTTAGTTGTATGTTTACAAAAAAATACGTTTCATCTGAGTCAACAGCTTACTTGATAGAATATTTTGAAGACAATACAAAACTTCAGTCCTGAGTACTATAAAATACACTGGCTTAAAGCTTGTAGTAGAGATTATTCATGCCATTGTTGCAATCAGAAATATACATATACACATTTTTTGTAGACAGATACAGATATCCCCCTTGATAAATCGACATTCAAAATTTATAAAATTCACAAATTTCAAACTTCCTATAGAGGGGTCACGCAAACAAAATTGTTTGGGATCATTCTCGGGAATATAAAACTTTAAATTGAATAAGTTGGCAACGAGTATAACTTGACTATTTTACATTATCTCGCCGTGGCAAATCCTTCCCTTTAATACTTTTTGATTAAAGAAAGGAGAAAAAGGAAAAAAAAAAAGGCAAAAGAAGAAATTAAGAAAGAAAAAAATTTCTCTACTGGATGAGCTTGGCTATTTATATAGTGGCTGAAAATTATTTTTTTTTGACACACGCACACGTATCACAATCTTGCTTGGTAGCGTTTTTAATTCTTGGTCAGCGTTTTCTTACAGTATAACACTCAAAATAAGACGGAGTCACACTGAATAATTATGATCATTATTAATTATATTATATTATATAAGTATAAAAATTAGCATGTTAGACACCATCAAGATTAATCATATCATTGCCATTATTGTTGCTATCAATTTCGATTCTTAATAATAGCAAAGATCGCAATAGTCCCACCATAGTGACAAAACTAGCCAAACCCACGGGGACAACAGCAAACACAACAATATTATAGAAATCAAAAAACCTGGCTCGCTTGTGGATCGTCGTCCGCTTATAGTAATTGATCAACTCTAGATTTGATGTGACAAAATTCTGCACAATGTATGTGAATGTGAGCACGCAACTAATGAATATCCATATATGCAATCCATAGTCGGTAATAGCACTTGTAGTATTGATCAAGTATAGTTCTATGGTGATGATTATTGTCAGCATTGAAAGTACTCTCACAATTGCTGCTGACGTCAGGTATGTCATTATCCATCGAACCAACAACGAGTCCAATATAGAATATGATAAATAACCAGCAACAATACACCAAAGTCCAGTCAAGAAATGTTCTGATCCTCGAATTAGTGTTACTCCATCCCCATTAAGAACCTGGCTGTAATTGTTGGTATCATTGCTATAGATCATTCTCCAGGAACGTATTAGTCCAATCAAAGGAGGAATTAACGATACATCACGACAAGAAGCTAGTAAAAAATGTTGTCGTGCATTCAAAAACTTTAAACCTAGCTGTTTAATGGATGACCGTTTGATATTCCCACCTCGTAATGTAGAATTAGATGCATTACCATTACTGCTGTTGTTCCCATTACGGTTATCGTTGTTTCTATTACTAGTATTGCCATTGTTGTTGTTATTGTTAATAAGTGCATCGTAAGAATTGCCATAAGATATCCCCGTTGTGCTTGATGTAATAGGTATTGGCAATGACGGAATGGGAGTGTATATATGCGTCGTGGGAGCAATATGCGAAACATCTTCTGTGATATAATTATCATTATTATGGGCAATGTTGTTGCTGTTACTATTGGCGGATTGATTATGCATACGTTGCGATGCTTCATAAGATGGGACTTCCTCATATGGGTCATACTGGTTTATGACAGCAGAACTTGGTGGAAATCTTGTGTCAATGTCTGCAACGGCTACACAATTTGATGGCTGAGTAGGTGTTGATGCTAAGGATTGTCGTGGAGGCGAAGGCGGGGATGAGAAATTACTTGCATTTATAGTCGCAGTTGCCGCTGTAGTTTCTGTGATGACCCTCCTGTCGGGATATGACAGTAACCCTGAACTTAAGTTTGTGCTTGATACTTGTCGTTGAGACTGTGGTAACGATGACGATGACGATGACAGTTCCACCGTATCAAAATCGTATTGTCCCGAATAGTCATCATCGATTTGGTGTGACTCTAAAGTATTTGAAAATCGCGACCCTAGTGACGACGAAAGCAATGTACTTATAAACACCATAATTATTTGTATACATGTATATGAAGGAGTTCAGAAGGGGGTTAAACTTCAAAGGTTGATCTTTGATAATTGTGGTAAAGATAACAAAAATAGACAAGGGGTCAATTGGTCAATTGGTCAATATGTAAGAATTTTTTTTTTTTTTTTGTTTTTTTTCTAATAATTTTTAGTTTGGTTCGTTTTGTGTCAATGTTCTCGGGCTGTGTGAGTGTGTGTGTGTGTTCTTGGTGTGTTTACATAAATGTCGCACTGTGTATAGTAATAATGTCTCGATCTCACGACTTTTCTACAAGTCATATATACCCTCGGAAACTCGATAATTATGGGGAGATAACAAGACTACAATAATGAAAACAATGCAATACCAAGTGCTGAGTGGAAACTTTCAAAACAAAAAAGGGTAGTTGAATAAATATTGTAAGCTGTGTTTAGGGCATTGTCTGCTGTTTAGGGAATGAATTCAAAATTCGTGTAACATAGAGGACAGATTAAAGTGAGAGATAACAAACAAAACAAACAGTGTCACGTCATATAATTATGAAATAAGTCAAGGCTTACGACACTTGTGACACTCAACATAGTTTCGTTTCCGTTTTTCATACAGCTGGAGATAAATTAAGCTTTACAGTTAGACTCTGTGCAGTAGCTATATCGGCCAATTCGTTGCAATTGAATCGTTTCAACTGTGTATATGCAGACAGGGTCCCCTATATTTGGCTACTGCTACGTGTCTACAAATGGATTCATAAAAATAATTGGGTACTGATAATGAACAAAAAAAAAACCTATTACTTACTATATAATCACTATTTAAAATCAATTAGTAAAATTAAATTATCATAATTCTTTGCTTGTTTCCTTCTATTTTGATGTTCAAGCCTAAAACATCTTGTTAATTTAAATAGCTTCCAATTGTTGACTGATTTCGTCCAATTCAGCTTTAGCAGCATTGTAGGTTTCAGTCAATTCTTCGAATTTCTTTTCCCATTCTTCTTTTTCACTTTCTAATGAAGCAACCTTTCTTTCCAATTGTTCAGCCTTGACATCGGTTTCTCTCAATTTTTCGGTGGTTTCTTTCAAGTTCTTGTCGGCTTCTTCCAATTCTTCTTCCAAAACTTGGTTCTTCTTGGTGTAGTTTTCATTGGAAGTTTTCAAGGAGTGTGATTCATCAGCGGCTTCTTTGATTTCATTCAATGAGGTTTCCAATTTTTCAACTTCTTCTTCCAAAACTTGATTCTTTCTAGTCAAAGCTTGGATTTGGTTGTCTTTTTCCAAATTTTCTTGTTCCAATTCTTTGATTCTATCACTTAATTCATCAGATTTTTCTTGCCATTTTTCAGCATCTAATTTCAAGTTGTTGATTTTCTAGATCGTCGTATGTTAGTATACATCGATGTTTGTCTTTTTTTTGTTCAATTCGTTGGTTGATTGAAAGTGTAAATTCTGTGGGCACATGTACTAAATTCCGTGATTTTCCCTAAACGTTCTCCTCCCTATACTTGGACCTCACTTTACTAAAAAAATTTGCCAATTCCAAATTACCTTCAGAGGTGTTTATAGGTCTCTAAGCTAAGAGCCATCTAATTAATTAGCGCTCAATAATCACCCACATGTGTGTCCCTCTTTCATTTCAAATCGGGTGACATTAGACATGACCTGCCTCCCCTTGTTGTGTTGTCACTATTGTTCTGATCGCTTCAAATACTAATCTAATCAACTCAACCAAAAAAAAACAAATCAATTATTACATACTTCCTTGAGTTTATCCATGATGTTACTTCAAAATGATAATGTTAGATTGTAAGATTTAACAAACGAATCAGAAAAGAAAAGGTAAAGAAAAGGCAAAAAAAAAATTGTGATTTGGCAAATGAACGAGAAAAAAAAACACAACAACAACAATCCAAACAAACGAGATCAGAGAGAGAGAAAGTGTGTGTGTGTTTTGGAGAATTTAATTAGGAAAGAGAGAGACAAACAAATATTAAGTAAAACTCAAATTCGTGTGCGTGTTCTTAATTTTTATCCAAATTTCCGCCCAAATTCAAATTTATCGTCAATTTTGCCTAGTTGCTACCAATTGGCGTTTTTTTTTTCACCCCAACATTATTTTTCTCTTTCACACCCCCCTCTCCACAAATCTACAACATGGCATTTAGAGGTTTAACATTATAATCAGAATGAAAGGAAATCACCACCGCAACACTTTTGTATAGTATGTCCATATCTAGCTAGTGTGTCCATGTGTAGACATTCTTCCCTTTCAGAATGTGAACTTTCCACGTATGTGAAGCAGGTCACTCATGAGAAGTAAAAGTACTACAGAGTTTATCTGTAGAACGGTTGAGTTCTTGCAATATTATCGACAGTCATAATCATTGGCAACTACAAAAAATGGCTATATCTTTGGAAAACTTTCGTTTCTTTGACGTGAAATGTTTTTGAAGAGGCTTTCAAGGGTCTACCAAATAACCAGTTTTACAGGTAATTTACTTTCACCTAAAAACGGAAAATAATACTCTCTTGTTTGAGAGACATGACAATATACTAACCATAATACCAGCCTCTTAAACCTAGAAATCAGTTCACATTGTTTGTTGATTCTATCAGTAGTGCTTTTCCGATTATCTTATCTGTTGATTTTTGTGAGAGTAGTTGAGCCCTTTCTACAAAGCAGCTACCTGTTGTCAATTCAAACTTGAGGCTTACTCTTTGGCTTTATCCGTTGTATGGTTGTTTTAACTTTTCAGTCAACAAGAACTGGATTCCAAATTTGCCTTCTATGCTTGCTAGTTCAGTTGCGAAATTTTTTTGTTTCGTTTTTCTCAGCAAGATTTTCACATCGCGACTAGCCAGCCATCTTCTCATTTGATCTACAACGGATACTAGAAAAATATGCATTCTCCCTTTGTTAATCTGATCGTCTAACTAAAAATACTTTACACATGATTTATCTACAGGGATTTTTTGGGATTGGTCTTTCTTTCTGTTTTGCTTTCAAAAAAAGAAAAAAATTAGACGAAACAAATCTATTGCCCCTTGAAATATCACATTAAAAAGAACTAAAAATTTCCTACTTTTGTATTTTTTTTTATTCATTTTATACGTTAGGAAGTATCACCCATCAACTTATGATTAGAGTCTGTGGTGTTACCAATTGTCCAGCAACATGACGTCCTTAATTTATCCCACCCAGAGTGTGTCATTATCTCCTAACATAATCAGCACCACCTCCTCAGGAATACATCTACATCAAAGGACACCATCCAACCCATTTGAAGTCATATATGATTCACAACCAGTACACAAACCATCCAACACACAATGGCATAACTCTCAAAATTATGAGGAAATATCAAAGAATATACATCACAGAACAACAAGCTCGGGCCTACCAATTAAACCTGCCCCTTCGTCTTCTTCTCCATCCCCTCCACCTCCCATTTTGACAGTTCTTGATGATCCACTTTTCACTAAAACTACTGGGTCCCTCATATCACGTCTGGCCACCTTAAGAAACAGAAACAGAATCAAGCGACGCAACAAAACTGTGAAGAAAGCCGATATCAAACAGAACAAACCATTAAAGTTCCCCATACGGAGGAAAAGAAGTCTACAGTACAAGAAAAGGCCACAGGCGCCACTTTTTGATAATAAGAAACAGATGATGGACTTTTTGATGAACTCAAACTATCAGGCTTTAGTTAAAAACTTTATACCACAATCAATGCGAATTTATCTGCATCACCGAATTTTGCAACCTAAACCTGCGTTGACTTATAGCACCAAGAATTTTGAAATTGACGAGCTTGACAATTTTGTTATTGTACCAACCGACAAGAAATCAAAAACAGGGTCTTACCTAAGGGGAGCAAACTTGACTGCTCCGGTGTCCAATCTAAGTGCTGGTACAGGTGTTGGTGTTGGTAGTGGTGGCGGTAATACAGTAGTTGAGTTGATATATCAAAAATATAAGGAAGACATCTATACCGGTGGGTTTTCCGTTCCCCCTCCAAAATTTGAAGAGCTCTATCCACAAGATGCCAAGTTATTAAGCAGTCGAGAATTGTCTGATTTGAATACTAAAATTTTGTTTGACATATTGATAAGGAAAACAGTAGCAGCAAAAATGGGCTATCGATTAAAACCAGCTGGGAACAGTTTCATGGGACAACATTTAACTAGTCTGTCATCTTCCTTTTCTTCATCTTCTCCGTCTTTTTCAACTCAGGATTCAGGAAACTTATCAGCCAGAACAACACCATCAGCTAAGTCACGAGGATTATTGCCGTCTTCGTCTTATCTGTCTTCCCATTCAACAAACATGCTGGAGACCAAACCACTTTTCCTGGGTTTGACAGTGTCACACAACCAAAAACCACAAAGAGATTTACGTAACGAATTCATTAATGACTTTAACAAAATATATGATCAACGATATAAACACAACACTAATAACAAGCCAAGTTTCGAAAAAGATTTGTTTGCTAGTACAGTATATCAATTAAGTCCCATTAATAAATCAAAATCGACTTTACCTTCTTACGATAATGAATATACTGGTAGAGTTGGCTTTGGTGATAACAACAACAACAAAAATAACAACAACAACACTAATAGTAGCACTAGCAACAGTAAATTTGATGATGAGCAAACTACTACCCAACCGGCATCTTCTACCCAAAGAAAATCAACTAGTACTTATACCTCGACCACTTCAGGCTTGCAAAACTTGGACGATTTTCCTATTAACTCATATAATACAAAACCTTTTAATTCCTTTGATGTATGGCAATCTAAGAATATTGTTCCCAAAGACATAATTTCCCCAGAACAATTAATTGATAGTTTGAATAAGTCCGATCAGTTCGGATACATTAGAAGTCGTTCCATCGTAGAACAAAATGTGGCACCAAGAGTTGAGTCAATGCAAGCCTCGGTTTTGACCCATCATGATTCTGTAAGAACTAAATGGAGTGCTAGTGTTGGTATTGGAGGAGGCACTAGTCAACATGATGAAAAATCTCAAGCTTCTCCAAGGTTCTCTCAAGTCTCAAGACTAGGATCTTATAAATATCAGGGGGTGATTTAGCAGAGGTATTTACAAGTATCAAATAGAAAAAATAAAAACACCATATGTTAGTAAACAGGTGGGTATATATGTATGTATTTAAAGTGACTATTATTTTTATTTTTTTTCAGCTATTATATACCATTGGCAACATAAAATCTCTAATTCTGTTCGCAGTTTCCTCGTCCAGTATCTCTTCACTATGAGCTCTTGCGGGTTGGTTGTTGGGGGTCCTTGTGGGGTAATACCCATGGTCCAACACGTTCAACATAAATAATGGAATTTTATTATCTCGTACCCCTTCACAAACGCACAATACCTCATCAGCACGAATATGACCCGAGTCATAAAGTTGAAGCAACTTATTGAACCATTTTGCATCTTTAAGATAATAGGGTGTAGAGTCTTTGTTTGCTCTTGCGGATGGAGAGTCTGATGCAGCTTTGGCAGCTGAAGCTAAGGCATTCTCAATTTCTATGCTCATTTGGACCTCTTGGTGGTGATTCTGATTTTGTTGCGGGTGTGCTGAGAACGATTGGTGTAACTGTTGTTGCGATTGCTGCATTGGTCTGAAAGTATGAAGTTGTGGTTCCTGTGGTGGCTGTGGTGGTTGTGGTGGCTGTGGTGGCTGTGATCGTTGTGAGGAGAGGCGACTTCTATTTGCATCAATTCTTGTATTTCTCAATGATGGATCCACTATTGGTTCCTTAAATACTAGAGGAATGGGCTCTTCCAGAGTTCTTCTGAACTGTTGAAGCATTCCAGTAGAAGAACTACCCACTTGATCATCGTCCTCAATATACTGGTGCAACCCGTTTGTCTGCAAATACTGTCGGAATACTTCCGGCTTCTTGCGTTTATTCGAGGGTTTCTTGGCCGGAACTAGAGGTTTAAAATACTCATTGTGACCCTCAGGATAATCGAACTTTGGCACTTTAGTATAAATATCTCCATCTATCCCAATATCTTCAATGTATTTGCTATCTAACTTTGCCAATACTGGTAGTATTTCATTATGATAAACCGACATATACCCCAAATTGTCACTAAGGAAGAAATCATTGGTGATTATTGCACTTTTGTTGTATTGTGACAAGTCAGGTAAACTCAATGTATTGCCATAAAGAATCAGTTTCACTTGTCGTGAATCTAATATCAAACTTTGAGTGATCAAATCAATTATTTCAAACCTCCCCAAGGTCAGATTCCATTTGTATGAATACCCTGTAGTAATGGTTTTAGAATGAACCATTAATTGAAACCAGATCTTATAACGGTGCTGAATCACATTACTCAAATGTTGCAGAACTGAATATTTGGAATATGTCGAGTACACCGTCTCCGGGTTGGCATACCGTAATTGTTTACATACATACAACCAAGCTTTTTTGTTCATTTCCGGTTCAGCACCTCTTGGGTACGAATGGACAACGTCACTCAACAATTTGATCAAAAGTTGATCCATTCTTGGTGTCCATCGTTTATATTTTGAATCTTTTGATTTCAAGTCGTATGATGAAAGTCTTGGGAACAGCGAGTCTGTAGAAGCCAAAACATTTGGTGACTTGTTGGGGTATTGAGAATCAAATGTAGGTTGTATGAACCCTAATGCATAATTATGGCCAGTCCCTTGGTTATGGAAATGTTGTTGTTGTTGTTGCTGCTGATGTTGTTGTTGATGATGATGCTGATCATTTGCTATTTCCTGATTTCCTGTTTGAACCTGCTGCTGCTGCTGGTGTAGTTGATGTTCTTGACTAGGTGCTTGCGACCTTGACGATGCTTTCTTTTGTTTTTGTGATTTCCGTTTCCTTTTCTCTCTTATTTGAATTAGTTTCTGTTTTTGTAGTAGTTTCTGTTGTTCTTTTCGTTGTGCTTTCAGTTGTGACAGAGACTCCTTTGTTTCTAAAAACAGTTCAGGAACAACCACAACAAACTTGCGTGGCTTATTTGTCTTTGGATCAGTATTGGTGGACATGATTTTTGCAAGTTGAAGATATTTGTTGTTTTGCAGCTATTTAAGTCTAGTTTAGTTTAACTTGTAAATGTTCAAGCGTTAGTCGTATCAACTTACAGTTTCAAGGTTTTTTTTTGAAGGTTACAAACAAAAAAAAGTTCAAATCTAAAGTGTAAACGGGAATCACCTGGCAAGGACTGAATACAGAGGCAAAAAAAAAAAACAGCGATAACCAACAAAAACAGTTTCGGGCTAGTTTACACTACCTACCTAATTAGATACTATTTAAGCAGATTAACTGGGAACACGGAAGCCGACTCAAGGTTATAACCAACTGGGTTGTTCATTCTCTTATTACTGTTATTGTACTTCTCATGGGAGTCTTGGATTTTAATAAACTTATCTAGCATCTCATAAATTCTTTTCCTTCTAATAGATTGGCTGGTGGTAGAGCTCCCGCTTGGAATAGGAGCTGTTGTAGTTCCTGGCGCAGGCGTTGGTGTTGTTAATGGAGTCGACAAGTGAAATTGGGGACCAGAATTACTATTGTAGTTACTTACTGTAGTCAACCTATTTCTTAACGACATGAACGTATTGCTTTGGGGCAAAATCATCAACAATCCGTACAACGTTTTAAAGAGATACGGATGCTTTTCTGGCTCCAATAAGTTCAATCTCAATTTCATAAATATTGGCAGTTCCAATAATTGGACCAAAACATCTAACTGAATCAATAATTGCGATGTCACTTCTAATTCAGACAAGTTCTTGATTATTAAGTATGATAGCTCGTAATTTGAAGTTAATAAACATAAGGAGATTGCACTAGGTGCATTGTGGCACCAGCTTTGAAATAACGACGAAAATAATTGCCAATCTTCTACCTTGTTGGAATCCAAGCCTTTTAATTTCTTACGGAACGGTAACAACTCCTGCGAAGTTAGCAATATGTTGTTCAAGGTAACAATCATGGTGTTCAAGAAATCCAAGTCACTCAAAGTAATCAACACTTCTGACAAAGCAGTGAATATCAATTCCGAGTTTAGCGAAACACACAACTTACGAATAATAAACTCAACTTTGAAAGTCTTTTCTGTGCCGTCCAACTCAAAGATTTTGACCAATTTGACAATGAAATTCTTGAAAAATTGCTGGTTTGCCTCAGATATTTTTGCCATCAAAGTCAAGACCTTGAGTATCACTTCATTACTAGTGTCATATTTCAATAGGTCAGTCAACTCAAAGTTGTTTGCTTCCGCTTGGAAAAGTGACATAAACTCCGTGGGGTTTCTCTCGTATATGAATATCATCCAATCCAAACTTGTGGTTCTAGCTAGTTCGCTAACAGAGTCCAAATACTCTTTAACTATCGCCGATAAAGTAAGTGGTAGCTTGACTTCGTTGAACTCCGTATTGGTTTCCTTGTCTAAACCAAGAGTTTCGTTGAACTCGTCTAAACTAGCATCATTGAACTTGTACAAAAACAGTTGCATAGCCATATTAAAATCAAGAAAAGAGTCCCTCAACTCAAAATCCTGAGCCTTATCAGTTTTCGAGATGTTTTTCAAAGTAACACCAACACATTCCGGAAACTGCTTTAAGATGCTTGATGGAGCCATTTCCAATATATCACGTAACCATTTGATAGCAATAAATTGTACCTGGCAATAGATCTCATGCGGTTCGCTACCCAAATCTTTGAAGCTACTTTCTGATTCGGGGGATTTGAGAAACGACAACAAAATCAAAATTATTTTCTCGTAATCAATGAAAATATCTTGTCCAAGTGTTACTTCTTCATTTTCCTCATGCTCCTCCTTAGCATCACTACCAGATACTTCAATTTTATTGTGACCCTCTGTTGGCTTGGTGGTGAGTCCGCTGGCTAGTGGCCGTCTTACAATTGTGGTGTCATCAGACTTTATTGATGCTTCATCGTCGGCTCCACTGTCTTCATCAATGGCGGATTCCGTATCATGCAATTTCAAGTTTGGTGAGCCATGTTCTTGTTTGTCCTTTTTCACATTCGCATCTAACTCTGCCTGCTTTGTTTTCTTATTGGCCAACTCCTTCTTTCTTGCATCAATCTTTATCTTGGTTATATACTTGATTTCTTCTAGAAACACGTTCAATAGGTTCTCTGTTTCTGAGCGAATATCCGTGGGCGAGTTGTTGAACAAAAACTGAATTAACGGTTTCAAAAACTCCGGTAAGAACCTAACTAGCTCCAATGATGGGATGTCGTCAAATAACTCCAACCAGCTTAGTAAAAATTTTTTGGTGAACGGGTCGGTTGTATACATTCTTTCTAGTAAAGTGGGAACAAATTTTGGCAACGAAAACGCCTTGCTGGGGTCTTGTGGCTCGTTCACCTGGATGGCGTTACCTTGAGCATCGACCAAATTGCTTCGTATTTGAGACTCCTGTTGCTGTTGCAATATGCTAACATAGTTGGTTGCCTTGGCACTCACGATATCTTTAACCAACCTATCTAGAATGTCAGCTGCATTCTTGACACTGCTTTCTGAATCGCTGACCAAGATACACAAAATATCAAAAATGTCGTTGAAATAAATCAATATCTCTCCCCTGGCTATCTTGGCAACATTGTATAATGATTCACAAGCATAATATCTGACGCGTGCGTCGGTGTCCTTAAATGTTGAAAAGATGGGTTTGACGATATCCTCCAAAAAGTACGCAATAGCAAAAGACCCAAGTGCAACAGACACACTTCCAAGAGCAGTGATTGCTCCCATCTTGGCCAGGTTTGTGCCTGTGCTTGTTAACTCTGTGAGTTCGTTGATTATTTTATAGATCGTTTGACTGTCATTGTGTCCCAAAGCATTTTTTGTCAATGACTCAATTTGAAATGCTGTAGCCTTTCTCTTTTCATATATATGGTTAGATAAATCCTTAACCAAGGATGGTTCTAATACCTTCCCTGTAGTCATGTCAATTGATTCGTATAAAAGTGGAAAGCGCCTGACAGAGATTCTGCTTAGATTAGAGTAAATGCGTACAAGTGTGTGGTGATATTTTGACTTGTTATTTTTTTTTTGTCTCTGTTTTCTGCAAAACAGTTCTGAGACCACTTTTGTCTAGCTTCGTTTAATAACTCGCTATATCGTACATACACACACACCAATCGGAAATTTTATATAGATCAAAATAAATTAACTGTAGATAACTATAAATATTTAGATACTAACTCTTCAAAACAAAAAAAAGTAGGTTGTTTGAACGAGAAAAATATATCAAACTAATAGTAACCCATACTCTTGAGCTAATTGCTCCTGTACAAACCCAAGACATACTAGCTGCATTCCACTTGGTGCTTTCATCTGTGTATTTTCTTATATTGGGTTAGCTATTCCACAACCCAAATCGCTCTCAAACCGTCTTCTTTTGTTTTGAGCTTCTTCAAAGTAGGGGTGTGAGCTATTATCCCTGCCTGTGGTATTTGTTCCATCATTGATACCAATATTGCTGAAATCTAGTTTGATGGAGCCATTGCTTTCTCTGGAGGGGCTCTCAGATACACTGGGTGTTGCTTCTAAAACTATGGGATTCGCTCTGCTTCCTGGCAAGTTGGCCAAATTTGATTCTATAATATTTCCATGGTCATTATTCATATCATTGCTGTTGGGGACATTGTTAAAAATGTGGTTCAATTGTACCAAATCATTTTCCAGAAAGTTCTCAATGCGAGGCAACTTCACATGGAAGTTTATAAACAAATTACCCCGAGAGTACTTGTTTAAATCAAACATTGTTTGTTTAGAGACGTTCTGTTGCAGTGAGTCTTGCACTATAATACCGTTGCGAATACGGTTGTTCTTGGGCACACCTAACCCCTTTACTTGTTTGGGCTCTCCTGATCTTATAGTACCAACAACTTCTCCCGCATGAACCTTTTCATTATTAAGCGACTTGTAACCGTGCACATTAATGTATATTTTTAAAGATTGGTCCTCTTTCAAAAAGTCTGGAATAGTGATCTCTCCCCCTAGCAATGCTGTCTTCAAATCAATTGTATGATCCATGTACAAGTCGTTGTATTTCCGCACAAGATACGGATGTTGTCGTTGTTTCAACTTAATCACCACATCTCCTGGTATTATATTTCTCCCTTCGTCTGCTTCTCCCTTAATGATTATTCTATCACCAGTGTTTGCACCTGGCGGAACCACAACTTTAAGAATCTTTGTGCTCTCTAGATACCCCATGTTACAGTACACACATCTGTCGGCATCTCTGATAAATACCCCGGTTCCGTGGCACGCAGCACAACTGCCGCTTTGTTGAAATCGTGAAAACTGGTTATAGTATGTAATCATCACTTTACCTGAGCCCAAGCATACCCTGCATGTTTTTGGATTCACTCCACCATACCCATTGCATTGCACACACTTCATGTTCTTTGGTAAAGATAACTTTATTACTTTCCCATACACCATATCAGCCAAATTCACTTCACATGTGTGGAATATGTCTTCTCCGTGGATCAAAGTGTTCTCTAGTGGCTCGCCTAATGGCTCTACGTGCTTCTGCATGTGCTGGTTACTTGAAAATCCCGGGAATCCTCCGGACATTTGTGGACCTTCAAACATTGCATTATGTGTGGCAAACATATTGTTTATATCATGAAACACTTGGGAAAATATGTCTGTCGCAAATGAGTGTGTTCTTCTATGATTGCGGGTGTTTGATGCCGTTGTGTTACTTGTAGACTCTTGAACCGTACCATCTATGCCAGCTTCTCCGTATTTGTCATAGATATCTCTTTGCTTTGGATCTCGTAGAACTTCGTAAGCTCGGGTAATTTGTTTGAACTTTTCAGTTAATTCTGGATCACGGTTCGTCTTATCGGGGTGGCATTTCAATGCTAATTTCTTGAATGATTTGGAGATTTCTTCTGTTGTTGCTGACGTGCTTACTGATAGTATATCGTAAAAAAAAGTTTCTCTAACCATGACCTGGGAAACTGGTTAACTTCTGATGAAGCATAAATTGGTAGTAACGATATTAAAAATGAAAATGATACTTATAAAGTGGTGAAATCGGTGTATAATTTTAGTGTGAAAATCTTATCAATTTCTCTTTTCTTATTACTAAAATTACTAATCTTTTGGAACAGGTAAGACTTTGAAGCTAATGTATTTGCCGCTGGGAATAAGTTATGAAATGTTAAAGTAGAATAAACTAGAACAACAAGTCTTTGCAAAAAAAAAAAAAAAAGGAAAATCAAAAAGAAAATAATAAACGAGTTATATAAAAAAAGGCAGAATGTGTTTATTGTAAAAGTAGTAATGATTGTCTAATATTATTATGGTTGGATAGAGAACTGAATGGAACATTCTTTCGTGTTCTGTTTCCTGCACCTTGTCGCACCACACATGAAAGTCGTGCTTTCTGTCCAATGTGGAAGTTATGAATAGCTGATGCTTGTGTTTAAACTGAAATGACCAACAATATACAACTGGCCAAGCTCATTTCACTTATTCACCAGGCCAAGTGTACTGTGAAAGAAGTTAACTCTACTGATTCTGCGGTCCATAATCAATTCTTGAAAAAAAAAAAATGGAAACTATGTGAACTATCTAAAGTTAGAGCTGTAATCACACTCGGTCTCTTGTAGAAGCAGAACTTTTCACTGAGCTGAATTGCTTTAGCCCTTTTCAAAGCAGAAAGTGTCATGGAATGTGGGACCAGTGCAGGTGCTTGGACGACGAAGAAGTCGACGACGACGACGACAACAACACGTAGTATAGGTTTTGTGTAACTACATATTTTCTCTTAATCTGGCCATTTCTCTGTTTCCTATTTTTCCTTCAAATGGCAATACTTATCTTTTCCCGCAAAAAACTGGCCCTTGCACATATATTAGTCTCAAAACTCTGTACAGTGTTATGTAACTATAAATAAATACATTGTTCATGCCAGGAAAAGCTTAGCATCTTAAAACTTGTTATAGCATCACAATCATGTACCCAAAATTTCGTCACGGTAGTGTTTTTGGTAATTGGCTCTTCTTGTCTTATTCCTCTTTCTTTCCACATTGTTTCTGGTCTTGTTTTCAATCCTCCTTGTTTCCTTTTCTTGTTTTGTGGCATAGTACGGTGACAATCCAGGTGCAAGTCTTGTATCGACCAATGCCTGTGTAGTTTGTGCTACTGTTGGCTCTCTTGGCGACCGCAAATTCTGTCTATAGTACCTTTGCATTGACCGGTGGCCAATTCTGTAACCTGCTGGTGTAGTAAGTTCAACTCCGGATTGGTCTATGTAGACTAACTCATAATTGTCGTTTATTCCATTATCTCCAGTTCCCCTTTCATTATCGCCAGGTTGGTTTTCGTACTCGACAACTATAGTCGATGGTGCCTCGTCGCTAAACTCGACATGTTTTTTCGTGCTTTCTTTGGCTTGCGTTTTTGGTTCATCTTCCACTGAAAAATCGTAAAATTGTGATATGGCTAGCTTCTCTTCCTTGGTTTCATATGGTATTCTACAATGGCCCTTGGATGCAATATGTTGTCTAACACTTTCCAAATTTTTACCTTCAAACCCACATACCAAACATTCGTAATCTAATGAAATAACTTCACTCAAGTACTCTAAGAGACCACTTGGATCAACTAGATAGGATCTTTCGGGAATGTACAACCCGTGCTTATTGAACATGTGTTTTATATTGTTTTCTATTTCACGGTTGTTCAAACCACAATAAAAACAATGAGTAATTGGAATCGACTCCACAGCCTCTGACGACCCATCACTATCGTTTGCTTCTTCTTCTGCGTCTTCCTCATCATCTTCTTCTTCTTCTGATAATAGCTCACCTTCCAAATCGGTGAAATCAGACTCCTCGGTATAGTTTATCTCAGAACCTGTAACTATAGATTCAACCTCATGGAAATCTGAGTCGCCTAACGAAAACTCCGAAAAATCCGAGGTGAGAGATGCCGCAGGACTTGCTTCCCTGCCGCCGTCTATTGTAAGTTTAACCTCCTCTGTTCTACCTCTGTTCTTCTGGGATTTTAGAAACTTCTTAGTGAGTTGACGTTCTCCGTTCGTCTTCTTCTTCCTCGTAGCCACATAAAACCCGTACTCATCCTCGTTTTCATTTTTCGCTAAATGCTTCAGTGTGAGTATCTTTTCGGCAAACACTCCTGCTGTTATTGATGGTAAACCCGCAACTCTTCTCTTTAAATTGTATCGGTGCCATTCTGTTTTCATATGTTGTCTTTGCAATTCTGCATTGATAAACTTAACACCACATGTATTACATGTGAATGATGCTGTTTCCGGATTAGATCCGCTGGGCATAAAACTCATGGTAGTCGGTTTAACTAAAGTAGGTACAGCAATATGGATATATAGCAAACTAAACACTTTAAATATATCAAGAGTTGGAAAAAAAATGATGAAAATATTGATATCTATATATGTGAAGTGCGTGCAATCTGTTCATTTTTGAAATGCTCGTTTTCCAGGTTTCTCTGATTTTTTTTTTCTCTTCAAAAATTTTCTAATAGTACTACAGACAACAATACATACTTATAAACCATCAATAGCGTGTCAAAATGGGTGTGGTCGTATTTGGTAAATCAATAAAACACAACTTTCCTGTTCGTATAGGGTTGGCCAAGACGATATTTGGTATAGGATATCAAACAGCAGAAAGATTGATGGCTAAAGTGGGAATATATCCTAATTGCAGAATGAATCAGTTAACCGAACCACAGATCATGGATTTGAACAAAGAAATCTCACAATTATTAGTTGAAGGACATTTGAAACATAAAATCAATAATGACATCAAGATGAAGAGAACAATCGGTTCCTATGCTGGATCAAGACACGCATTGGGTTTCCCAGTCAGAGGTCAACGTACAAAGACAAATGGTTCTACAGCCAGACAATTGAACAGAACAGAAAGATTCCGTTTATAAGCTGGGGTCGGGGTTGCATTTTGTTCATTTTGGGTTTTGAGTTACATGTATATATTAGATTAGGTCAAAGACTGATTTTTTAGAAAGTGTTTTGGGATGTTGCCCAAATGTAGATGAACCTCTTTGGTGTATGCAATGGGGAGATGTATACTTTTGCTTTGCTTGTATAATGTTGAATCCATTTCCTCGAGGAGTTGCTACATATTGCTTTCTTGAATAGAATCTCAACTCTTATTGCTTCTCTAAGATATAAGAAGGTTCTGTAGGTGCCCCTTTTGAGTGGAGGTAAAGTGAACTAAAAAAGAAAATACAAATACATTACTGTAAAACTGATACCACCACCCTGGGGGGTCATGCAGCAAAAATAGCTGGAAAGTCTTGAGGAAAATCAAAAAATAATGGTCCCTAGCAGGATCGAACTGCTGATCTTGGCGTAACAAATTGTATTTATTAGCACCACGCCTTAACCAACTGGGCCAAGGGACCTGCTGAATGGTGCATTTTGGGGCCCTAGTTTTTCAAGTAGATTAAAATACATCAACTTCTTTGCTTCATTTTTATTAGTGTGTTGTTTGGAACATTGGACTTCAAAGTCGATGATACTCTTTTTTATTGGCGACTTGTTGATCTGAAAAATGTATTCATTATTACTAAGAGCTACCATCTACGTAGGAAAATATCCACTATCAACAGACCCTAAATGGTATATCGTATTATGTACCATTGAAACATTTCCATGCAAGAGTAGCTTGTAATAGTCTTGGTTGTAGTGTTCCTGCTCAGTGTATTCCGTAAGAAAATGGTTTTGTTGTCTCGAGTGGGCACTCAATTTAGGGAACCTTCCACCTCTTTTAGTGAAAAATGTAAACAAAAAAGAAAGAGATCAAGAACAGAAGCAATGTTCCCTATAATGCTACTGATGGTACAATATTGTTCATGGGTATGAAAGCTGGATCAAGATAAAAATGAGCTGCAAAAAATAATGGTCCCTAGCAGGATCGAACTGCTGATCTTGGCGTAACAAACTGAGTTATTAGCACCACGCCTTAACCAACTGGGCCAAGGGACCTTTTTATGGCTTAAAAAACTTCCATTATTTTTATATACCTTAGTAGCTGTCTATAGATGCACTTCTTGCTTAGCCTAGTAAGGGCTGTTTCCATCTATTTGAAATTCCTTAACAATATTTATTCTATAAAGTAAAGCTTGCTGCCAACTTCAAAGCTAATTGAATGATTTTCTCCTTGATTTTAGAGCTTTTAATTATACCTTTTTTGTTCCCAAATAAGCGCTAAAAATGATTGAAATTAAAAATACTAACTATTCCAGGTCAAAGTAAACACTATAAAACAATATATTTCAATAACAGGAGCAGTAATTAGCTTCAACATCAAGGTACTCTTTTATTTTTCTACCAAAAACACATCTGAAGTAGCTCTTATCCATAGATCCAAATATTTTAACCTTTTTTTTTTTTCCTACTCTCATCTACTTTTTTTTGCAACACTTACTGCTCACAACGCCAATGACCATACCATTAATTTCAATAATCAAATCAAGAGCTTATTTGTATCCTCTCAAGGTATGTTGATGCATTAACAACACCAATTCTATCTCCACAACTAACACGACAGAAAGGGGTTGTACTCTTTTGTAACACATCCCACCGTTTGGCCCTTTTACATAACCATATTGATACCTCAATTGGTCCTTACACTAGTCATTTACCTGATTATGTTTTCATTGTTCTTCCCACCTCAAGCTATTGTATATACATTGTTAATGGGACCATTAGGGGTGATTGGTGCGTGGTATAGTTTGATCCTGCAAGCGAGCACATTGTCTATATTTGTTGTCACAATATCCTTAATGCCTCACATACAACGAGTGGCATATGATGCAATATTGAGTAGAGAGTGTGCAAATGATGTGGTACTAATGGGAAAACTTAGGAGGTATAGAAAACTACCCATTAGAGTAAGGGCCAGAGAATACCTTAAGGCCATTCCAGATTTTTCGATCTTTCCCTTCTCTTTGCTCAAGCTACTTGTGTTTTTCGGTATTTACTTCATACCCTTTGTAGGTCCAATCATTGTATTGTTTTTCCAATCTTCCAAGCGTGGACTAAAGGCACATGCAAGATACTTTAAGTTGAAAGGGTTTCTGCGTAGTGACATAAGAACAATCCACAAGCTAAACAGACCAGCATATATGGGGTACGGAGTGGTTGCGCTTTGGCTCGAGCTGTTTCCATTTATCAATATGTTTTTTATGTTCACCAATACTTTGGGAGCTGCTTTGTGGGCAGTTGATATTGAACAACAAGAGAAGGCCGTCACAGAGAATGTGGCCGCAGCTACTACCACCGCCACAGATACGAATAGCGTCAATCAACAAGGTCTAGTTATACCCGTACACAATGAACCAGCAACTAATATACCTGAGGCTACCCCAAAAACTGCTACAAATACCATCTAATACCTATAAAACGTATTTTTGATGTCCTTTACTTTTGCTTGTAACCGAATTCTATGTATCAATCTAATATAAATATATGTTATCTACGCAGCCAAAACCGGCAGCAACTCCACCTTCATTGCTGTTACTGAATTTAGATCTCAACAACCAACCAGCATTTTTGTTGGTCAAAATTTCACCCGTCTTTTCATTAAATACTGTTGTTCCAAACACCCCCAACTCGGATATAATATCCTCGTGAAAGACTTCGTTGTTTCTGATGATTTTATTCTTGTGAGTTGGCGGATTTATTAACTCCATAAGAATGTATGCACCCCACTCTTGCTTGTCCAATTTTTCCAAAAACAGTGGAATGTTTTCCTTGTAAACATTATTTCCCCCGCCCTCTCTTTGAGGTTTCAAAACAAACTTTTCGGGCTCTTCAAATGCTAATTTTCTACCCGTATCGCCTTCGTTGGAATCATCTAACGAATAGATGGCAACAAAAGTCGACAACACCTCATTCAATTCTTGATCACTCGAGTTGGACAAAAACTTGGAGATAACCTCTTTTTTCGTTAACAACTGCTGAACCTTCTTGGTTCCTGATAACTGGGTCAAAACAGACGGACATTTAATAGCTAACGTATCCTCTAATAGCAACCTAGCAGCCCAAGTTTTTTCGGGGTTAACATCATAGTCACTGGGAGCATATCCTGATCTATAGTATACCACCGAAACCTCATCCATGGTTGATTTGATGTATAACCGGTTCTGATTTACAGTCACATGTTCTTCAACTTCTTCCAAAGTAAATCTCACCGATTTTATTCCGTGCTCCTTGAACAATGCATATTCCACGTGTCTTTGGTCAAAGCTGTTTCGTTCATTTGGTTGCACAATAAACAAAACAACACTAGAAGTTTTTGGCTCTCCATTGTGATAGTAGAAATTCCCATCAGTCAAACCTTGCGCCAAGTCATTTGCTGAAGTGGAAACAGGAATCTCGTCTTCATCATCGTAATATTTGTAGTTGTACTTGCTGTCATACTGTCCAGTGCCGTTCAAGTATTGATGCAATTGCCCGATTTTGGAAGACAATCCACCAAAAGACACACTAACAGTATTGAATTCAATTTGCTTGATTTCATTGGTGTCCTGATGTATCATATAATCAGATCTAAATAACCCCAACGACAATGGCTGAATCTTGCTCAGTTTTTGATACACCTCGAATAATCTTCCAGTAAACTCTGAATCATGTTTGGACAAGTCTTCAAGGATCGATGAGAACCACTTTACGTCCTTTGTTATCACATTGATGTATAATTCATTAAACAATTTTTGAACTTTGACGGCGCGATGGAAACTTTCTTTGGGGATAGGTGTTGGGAACAATGTGATTGGCGCAACATTGGCTTGGAAACCTTCAAAGTTGGGTGGGTACATAACTAACCCATTCCCAAGCGACCATTGTGACAAGTTGGTCACAAGTTCTTTTTCTTGGTCGTGAGACAATTCTGGAAACGGTTTAATGCTCATTTTCTTGTAGTTCAAAGACTTGGCAATGAATGTATGTGGTTAGTACAGTAAGCAAAAGTGCTATTTCCCATTTTTTCCTTAGATGATTGTGATTGTGCTCGTGATAGATGCTGCCCGGATTCTAATACACTGTCGTAATCCGTCTCTACCAGGAGAAAAAAAAAATTGCCGCCACTGAGCCACAGTAAACGTGAATACCGAACCCATCAATATTTGCAATCAGTACATATATACATATTTGGCAGCCGAACGAACATCGTGTTGATATAGGTATCATGGTATTTCAGGGCAGTCTGTTTACAAGAAAAGAAACCCACCAAGACAATCAATTCAATGTTTAGAACAGAAAGCAAGAATAATGGTAATCTGTTAAACAAATGTACTCAGATTTTACTTATATAAACAAATATACATTACCATAACAGTAGTAGGGGACTCTATTTATAATAGAAGTGGATAGGGGTCACATTCTGCAACGCCTTTTGGTGGTTCACACGATTTTGGGTTTCGGGAAAATTGCCAGAGTTGTGAACAAATCAACAGCAAATGTAGGAAACCAAACAATCACACATCTGGCAAAATTCTTCTGTAAGACTAAGCAATATCGAATCACGCAGATCATTGCTGAACACTATTCGTTTTTGGTCAAATTGTACTTCAAGAATGTACTGTAGGCTTTGCCTTCTAACCGCACAAGGGAAAACGTGACCATATGGTAGCGTAAACAGGGCTATAGCCCTAAAGTGTATATGCAGTCCCAGTACAAACACTTTCTACCAAACCTCAATCAACATGAAAAAAAAAATAACTGAAATCTAAGTATTGTTAGTAACCACTGTATCAAACAACAATAGTATAGATCAACAAGTATGTAACAGCAACAACAAGGATTGATATATGAAGAGATATTGCATATGGATAGTGTTAGAATAGTTTAAGTCAGTGTATTGTTTCAGGTTAATAGCATCACCATCCATTTAAAGAGATGGCCCATTTCATACCCAAGATTACTATGAGAACCAAATTAATATAGGCTCTACAATTTGTTTGATACAAGTTGCAAGACACCATAAAGTAGTTTTGTTTGTTTATTTGTTTGTTGATTATTGCATTCTGATATTCCCTGCTTTAAATGCATTTGGAAATATTTCGTATATCATGAGATATAATAATAACATTAATAGCATTTTCATGTTACTAACAAGAATATAGTGAAATACTTAGCTGCTTACTTATTATTAGTCAACGCCGGTAACGCCACCCCATCTGCTGCCGATGTCAAAGCTGTTTTGTCAGCTGCTGATATTGAAGTCGAAGAAGAAAAAGTTGAAAAATTGATCAGCGAATTGGACGGTAAGAACGTCGAAGAATTGATTGCTGAAGGTAACGAAAAATTATCATCAGTCCCATCTGGTGCTCCAGCTGCTGCTGCTGGTGGTGCTTCTGCTGCCGCCGGTGGTGAAGCCGCTGAAGAAGCTGCTGAAGAAGAAGCTGCTGAAGAATCTGATGACGATATGGGTTTCGGTTTATTCGATTAAACGAGTCAACAGGCATCTCAAGATCACAGCATAAGGAAAACAAACATTGGAATAAAATTGTATCATTTTTATTTCATTCACCATCGTGTACTTTATTTTCAATTTTAATGTAATATTGGCAAAATAGAAAGACTAACGGTAATGTACATAAAAACTATCTAATTGGATATAACAGATACAGATCTATGAATATTCTCTACAACTCGTCGGCAATTGCCTTTCTTAATCCCATTGGATTGCCAAATACTTCATGACGTGCTCGCAACATGTACTCATCAAAGTCTTTGTCTTCTTGTGAATAATCGTCTCTTTTTTTATTCTCTTTACGCGACTCCACTTCTTCAGCTAACCAATTGAGAAAGTCACCACTTGGTCGCAAACTCTTATTCAGCTGATGCAAATTTACTAGTTGATCAAAATAAGACTTGAAATTCTTCTCGTCAAGTTTATTTCCAACAAAGGAATTCTGAATAAATTTTGAAACCTGTGATTCAGGATCTTGATCTTCAAGTGATCTTCTATCGTTTGTTACTGGGAACAATTGTAAATCCTCTAAAATGTTACTTGCCCTGGACTTTGAGTTTGGACCAAGTTTGGGAAAAATCGCTATTAAATCATTTAACCCGGAACTGTGGTCAAATGAAAAATATTGTCTTGCAAAATGGCTATTTTGGACTAAAGCTTGAATTATACCCAAAATCCTCTTTTGTAGAACATCATTTTCATTCGCTAATTGCTCAAACAAATTATCCACATAGCTCTTGTCGAAGTTGGTCAAGATATTACTAATCGCTTCAGGATTATTTCTCAAACTAGACCCCATTACACGATATACCTTTTCGGTTATTTTTGGATCAGAAGCACCATTGGCAATGTTGACAAAACTCTGAAATATGGCTTTGTCTGAGGTCAATTTGACCCCAAATTCGATATCATGACTTAATTCCTCTAAAGTATCTAGTGCCAAATGCAACCTTTCCACATCACTCTCATGTGGCTTGAAACTCTCAATTTCCAGACAAGCTGCGTCAAAATTACTCAAATCTCCCTGGCTAACCTTTGTACGATGAGCGTGCTCCTGTTTTACTTCAGGATGTTTCAGCTCATGCAACTTTTGTAGGTTCTCAGTGATGGCTTCCCTCGAATGATCCTGCAATTCGCCACCAACAACTACTTCTTGAACTGGCTCGTCTTTTTCGTCAGCACTCATTAGCTTGGTCTCTTTTTCCAACGTATCTATATTTAATCTAACGTGTAACCCAGGTGGTATATCTTGACCTGGTTTAATGGTTTGCCACTCGTTTGTTGGAACAAACAATTTTGGATAACAATCTAAAGGGTTTTCTGGATCTGGACAAATTAATTCCTCTGAAGTATCAACAATCAGAGAATTCACACCAACTAAGTAACTGGCAAGTAATACTAAAACAGAAAATTTCATATAATATACAATAAGAACTTGGTATGATCCTTTTTCAATAACTATCTGCCTTTTTTTTCCCAGTAGGTTGTAGAAGTGAAGTCGTGTTCATTAATTTCTCGTTTTTTTGTTTGCTTCTTTTTTTTTTTTCCATTGTACTAAGAATAACCTTGATCAGTAGTGTATTCCTTGCCACATATTTATTTGGTTGCGAAATTCGTAATCGCAAAACCGTTAGCTATCTGGAATTTCCTCAATTGATGCTAATGCTACAGTATTCCCAAGCAGAATAAGACAAGCACTACATTCGGATTGTCTTTCAAATTTTTTATCACAATATAAGCGATATTTCTATTAAAATATTCCTGTATAAACCACTTTTCTGGTTTTCTTTTTTCTTTCTTTGTCATAATATACAATAATTATATACATTGCTAATGAACATCCCCTCAAACAGAAGCAGCCTTTTGTAAAGCTTGTTCAATATCTTTCAACAAGTCTTCGGTGTCTTCAATACCAACAGAGACTCTGACCAAGTCATCGTAGACACCATTGGCTTCTCTTTCTTCCTTTGGAATACCACCGTGTGTCATGATTGCTGGAACTTCGATCAACGACTCGATACCACCCAAGGATTCAGCCAAGGTGAACAATTTGGTGGATGAAGTGAATACAGCAGCACCTTTGGCTCCACCAGCAATTCTAAATGAAATCATACCACCACCTAAACCGTCTCTTTGTTGACGTAAAACAACGTCGTGGTTCCTGTGGGATTTCAACCCTGGATAGTTGACTTTCAACACAGCAGAATGTTGACTCAAGTATTCAGCAATTCTTTGAGCAGAGTTGGATGCTTGTCTCACTCTCAAGTGTAATGTCTTTAACCCTCTGTGTGCCAACCATGAGTCAAATGGGGAAGGAATTGAACCAATTGCATTTTGCAAAAATCTAAATCTTTCGTGCAATTGAGAATCGTTGGTTGCCAAGACTCCCATAACGACATCAGAGTGTCCATTGATGTATTTTGTGACTGAGTGCACAACGACATCGGCACCATGAGTCAAAGGATTGGAAAGGTATGGCGATAAGAAAGTGTTATCGACAGCCAACAAGACTTTGTTACCGGTTTTAGCTTCATGATCGACCAAGATAGATTTCACCTTGGCAATGTCAGTAACCTGTAATGTAGGGTTGGATGGGGTTTCCAACCACACCAATCTGGTGTTTTCTCTTAATGCACCTTGCAAGTCTTCAACTAAATTGCCAACGAATTGAGCTTCAACACCATGAGTATTGGCGACTTTGGTAAAGTATCTATGAGTTCCTCCATAAACATCACCACTTGAAACAATGTGTGAGTTGATTGGCAAAGATTGAATAACCAAAGCAGTAGTGGCAGAGCCAGATGACAAGGCAATGGCATACTTGGCACTTTCCAATGCAGCAACAGCAATTTCAAAGTTGTCTCTGTTTGGGTTGGAAGATCTGGAGTATTCGTAAATACCCAATGGTTTGGATGGCTCAGATTGAGCAAAAGTTGTTGAAAGGGAGATTGGTTCAATAACGGCACCAGTGGAAGGATCAAGTGGAGCTCCAGCATGGATGGCCTTGGTACCAAAAGAATAGTTAGTGCTTGATTCAATAGTCATTATATGATGAGACAAAAAAAGTGATTGGTTCTTGTTTATTATACGTGAAGCAAAAGGTTGGACTTTATACTGAAATTTTATAGACAAAAAGGTTGGACTTTTCAACTATATTATACCTAAAGATTAGTAATTAGAGGTCTAGGTAGTACCGAAAAAAAAATTGTCAAATTTCCTTTTTTTTTTATTTTTCTTTCAAATAAGTAATCATCGGGTACTTTTATATATTTTTTGTGTTTTATTCTGTGTCACATAAGTCTGAAAATTTTTTTGCTTAGAAATACAACAATAGAAAAAATAAAAAGAAAGAAAAATACAAAAAAAACGCCACACCAAACCAAAACCAAAAACGTTTAAACAAAGCGAACCCACATTAGAGACAGACAGTGGGAAAAAAAAAAAAGAAATTAAACATACAAACACAGCTAACTCCGGCTTACAAACCACAATGAGCTAATACCACGTGACCAGATTACCACATTTTTTTTACCTTTTAACGACATGATGCGATTTTGTCGATCTAGTAAGATAACCTTAAAATACTAGGAAATGTGTTTGAGTCAGAAAAGTATATGGTGATCATTCACCAAATGCAAGTGACTGCTCACATTTTCATGCTTGTGTTTGTGTTTACGATGTGGCAATAGCACGGGCTGTGACGATAAAAGTGTCATTTTTTAAAGAGTGACAAATCGACGTCATCAATCAATCGAACAAAGGATTGTTGCTACACCAAGAAGTTAGACTGGAATGGCAATTATTCAGGTCACGTGCGTGATAAGAACTTTATTTGCCCCAGACAACCAAACACATTAAACATCACACCAAGAGTTGTAGAGCTTTGTCATGGACTGCGTATTTACAAATTTGCAGATATTCTTCATTTCTAAACAAAAGTACTCAATTACTCTATACTTTATTCATTCTTGTAATTCGTTTAAAAAATTCGGGTTGTTTTGCAACTTTGTTTTGAATTTATCCCACCAGTTGTCAAATGCTTTAATGGGCACCTTCCCCGACGCATCTATGAAACTAGCCAAATAATTGTAAGCATGTCCGACAATCTTATTTGCCATCGTTGCTGTATTGTTAGGCAGACTCGTGGTAGTGGCTGCCGAGCTGGCTCCAGTGGTTTTATTTGCAGGCACCAACGATGTGCTGTTGGATATTTTCGATTGTTGGATCAACTGCTCTGCCTGTGGTGTGGGCTCAATGGAAATACCAATGTTGATAGTAGTTTTGTCACTCAAATCAATAGGGCCTCCATCGTTCATATCCATGTCTATATCGTCGACTGTCTTTGAGCCTTTGTTGGTGTTATTGTTCAATTTGTAGATTGCTGATGGCTTGTTTGGGTTGATCCCACCCAACAATTTGTATTCCGGCGAGCTACCTCCACTTTGTGGTAGCTGGAAATATATTAATGCAGTGTAATTATTATCGACAAAGGGGGAATTGGGCAAGATGAAAATGGTTATGTATGATATGTTGGAGGCGTTGGCAATATTGAAAACAAACTTTGTTTGATCAATTTGTTCGGCCAACACCATAGGTCTTCCCAGACAAACTGCTCCAAAAATACTCATTGCTGAAGAGAAGGAATCGATGATGTAATTGGTGGTTCTCAACTGGAAACTGAGGTACTAGATACTGTTCTGATAATACTAGTTTTTTTTTTTTGGCGTAAGAAAAATTGTTAAGTTGGTAAACGCACACCGAACTCTACATGGAAGAGAAGAGAAACAAAAAAATTTTTCTTTACATTTTTAACACTTTTTCTTTTCCTTTTCTTGATACTAATCAATTGGATAATCGCTTTCAAGACGAATGAATTTGGTTTTTTTCTAATTTGTTATCAAGAGTGATAGTCCTAGAACAATTTCGATGGACATATTTTCCATCTTTCGGGATTTTTAAATTATCTCATAGGTGAATTTGGAGAAGAAACATCGATATATTTTGAATTCTATTAATGTAGTATTATTTATCATATCTATTTTTCAACTACAACCCAACTTGTGGCACAGCCAGCACCAATAAGCACCACTTTTGCAGACCCGGTGTACAACTTGTTAAGATAATCGAACGTCACTTTATCAGAAGCATTTGATGTACCACAATTCCCGTGCTCTGACCATCCCCAGGCATAAACTATGTTGTCTGATGTGACCAATCCATGCTCACTGCCAATAGCATATTCCTCAACTGCAACACTCGAATTGTTTGGAAACAACTGGTCATGACTGTTGTTACCAAATGACTGGAGCACGTTTGTTTCCAGTAGTATATGAACAGAAGACCACATGGCTGCCACTCTAGCCACTGTAGACTCGGGGATATTCTTGATTGAAGACTTGCCAAATATCTTTACCCTGTTTGTGTCAGTCTGTATTGCAGTAAACTCTCTCCCTAGACTGAAATCTTTACACACCACACCAAATCGTAAGGTTTTTGGTGTCCACATTATCTTGTCTTCTGTTTCACCCAACTGTCCCTTTCTGCTGTTGCCCCAACCTACTAAGCCATTGGTTGTCTGAATAATTGTGTGCTGCATGCAAGACTTTATTTCCTTGAACCCGTCGACAGTAGTGGAGTAAATAAGTTCGCTTTCTGGTGTCTCCTTCCCAAGCCCTAACTCACCTTTTAGACCTCTTCCACAGACATACACTTCTCCACTGCGCTTCACCAAAATTGAAAACTCCCATCCACATGAAATATCTAGCCAGTCATTGCCAGGTACTTTGTGGAAAACACCCAAACTCTCACCTCTGGGTAATCCACACTGACCAAACTCGTTGCTCCCACAACTGAAAACTTCGCCATTATCTAGAATTACCATTGTATGGTTACCTCCACCAGCTATTTTCATTGGCTTTCCAGGGACCTCTGAAGACATCGTGCCATCTATATCAAACAAAGTCACCTTCAACGAATTCTGATCCTCATCATTGTTTATTCCTAATTGGTAGTTCCCATTTGATCCACATGCTAGTAGTTGATACATTTCCGCTTCGGACTCATCTGTCAAACTTTTTGGTGCACTTTATTTTTTTTTTTTTCTAGTGTGTATCTTTTTCTTTATCACCCAACCAAAACTCTGTTCTAGACTACTTGTTATCAAAGACTTACGGAAATATGCATAGCCCAAACAATCCATTTTAAGAAATCACTATCGTCTTTTGGATTTTTGTTTCTTGTTTTGTGCTATTTTGCTATTTCTGCGATTTTTTCTTAAAAAATCCATCTATGGCTTTCGGGGAAAGACATGGAGAATAGGTGGAATTTTCACGGGTGGCACCAGCCACAGTTTCTACTCACGTGACCAGCACCAACAAAATGTGTTTGCACCCAGATAATGAAACAATATGAAATGGTCGATTCTCTTCGTCATATTTATTCTCCACACTTTTCCCTCCAGCTTAGTGCTCTTCTATTTTTTTTTTATTTCTTTCTTGCTTTTTGTTATTATAGCATATCTTCTTTTTTATTCACTAGATTCTTCAGTTCTTGGGATCAATCATCAGAATGGCACCAGTTGCAGATACTACTAAATACGACGCTTCTCAATTTCAAAAAGCTCACGTTGGTAAAACCAGCAAAGGCTCATTTACTGTGAGTGATCACAACAAATCTTTAGCTTTATACCCGAAATTTTTGCCAACATGGAACCCAAACCAAAAGTTCCCATCTTATAAGTTTGAACAGTACCATGATAAAGGGCATGCTGCTGATCCTTTGTTGTCCAATTTGTTTCCTGCTGGTGGGGATTACAAGGTCAAGAGGTTGAGCCCCAAATTAGGTTCTGTGATAACTGGTATTCAGCTTTCACAGTTGTCAGATGCTGCGAAAAACGACCTTTCTCGTTTTGTTGCTGAAAGAGGTGTGGTTGTGTTCAGAGACCAAGATTTTAACCAAGGTGGGCCCCAGGCTGCTGTTGAGTTTGCCCAATACTTTGGGCCATTGTACAAGCATGCCACGAGTGGCTCCCCAGAAGGGTTCCCTGAATTGCATGTTTGCTTTCGTGGTGCATCACAGGATGAGATTGATAGTGTTTTTTCTGACAGAACGAATTCCATCTCATGGCATTCTGATTGCTCATATTCGTTGAATGCATTGCAGTTGACTTTGTTCTCATGCTTGCAATTGCCAGACTCCGGTGGTGATACATTATTTGCTAATTCGGTTGAAGCATATAACCGTTTAAGTCCTGCCATGAAAGAAAGATTGGAAGGATTGCATGTCTTGCATTCATCAGTTGAGCAGGCGGCAAACAATAAACTGGCTGGTGGAATAACTAGAAGAGAACCGGAAGCTAATATCCATCCGCTTGTTAGAGTTAACCCAGTCACCAAACAAAAACACTTGTATTTGAACAAAGAGTTTGGAAGACGTATTGTTGAATTAAAGGAAGATGAACTGGACTATTTGTTGTCATTCTTGTATGACCATATAGAGAAGGCTCAAGATTTGCAAATAAGAGTTACGTGGGAGGAGAATACTGTTGTTTTATGGAACAACTCAACCACAATTCACTCTCCATGTGTTGACTTTGATGAGCCTGAAATCCGCCACGCTTATAGAATAAGTGTCATGGGCGAACGACCAGTTGGCGATTTAAAGTACTTGAATGATGAAAATTATTTACAAGAAAAGTACAATGAGCTTGGAATTCAAGAAAGTTAAACTGCTGATGGTTGTTAATATTGTTTTTTTTTTTGTATGGTTTTTTAAAAATTCTTTTCTTTTATGTGTATGTAGTGCTAGTCATTGTTTTAGGTAGTCATTTGAAATAAATTATATGTGTTTATGATCTCAACAGCAATTGTTATTATGTAATTTCGCAACAAATACGAAATACACACACACACGCATACATTTTGGTCGTGGGAGCAAGCACACGATTACACCTATATATATATATCGCGTGGTGTCCACCAAATTGTCTAGAACATTTTAGAAATCTATTTTCCAACTTGCAATTACCATCAAAACTTTAAAATTCAACAATGGGCCCTGAATTCGAGGATCTGATACCGTTGGTGCATTCAGACAATAGAACTACAACCATATACCTGGTATATATTATAATCAGCGATATTTTTCTGTTTGTTCAATGGCTATTATTTAAAGTGTTGAATCTCATCATTATTGATTCTCCAGCATTCGTTCTACGCCTTCTTTCAAAAAATTTTGAAATAAATTTGCATTTATCTTCAATATTGGCGACACTAATTGGGGTTAGTGTTGTGACCTATTTGGTTATTAGATATAAATTTCTAACTGGGTACTCTCATAGCAACGATCAAAAAGAAGGGGCAGGTAAGAAAGGCATTCATCCGGCTTCCTCGAAGGTATTTGTTGGAAAATCAAAGCAAGACAAAAAACCAAGCAATTACTTAGATGAGTTTTTACTAGCAATTAAAGTTTTTGGATACTTGGACAAGGCGGTGTTCCACGAATTGACGAAAAGTATGACTACACAGAAATTGTCGCATGAGGAAATATTATGTTTGGATGAATCCTTGGGGTTTCTGATAGTCGTCGAAGGGGTTGCCCAAGTGTATACAAAAAAGTCCAAGGAGAATCTGCTGAAATATAAACAACGCTATTTTGAGGAGATTGAAGAGGAGCGAGATGAGTTTTTGATTCTTGGTGACAAGCAGTACCAACTTTTGAATGAAGTTAAAAGCGGTGCTCCATTGAGTTCGTTGTTCTCCACCTTAGACTTGTTTAGGCCAAGAAATAAGAATGAGGAAATGGCTTTGACTCCAAACGATGAAGACGGGAATAGCGTCGTTGCATTGAATATGGATTATTTGAGTAAATCAGAACCCGCAACCGATTCGAAGTTGAGCAACAGTGACGATGATGAAAATGGTCAAGATTATCCTGAAATAATTGTCAGACCGAAGAAGTCTCATAATAATGGCACCATTACTATAGCAATCATCCCACACACCGCCTTTGAGCGCGTTCAGCTGAAGTACCCAAAGGCAACTTCTCATATTGTCACAATGGTTTTGACTAGGTTGTACAAGGTTACAATGAGCACTGTGCAAAACTACCTTGGTTTGACCAGTGAAATTTTGAAACTGGAGATCAAATTGAACGAAGAAAATGCTACGAGTCTACCAAGATACTTTGTCGACGGTTTATTGGAAAGGTTGAACAAAAAAGAAGAGGCCGAGGCCGAGGCCGAGAACTTGCCAAAGAAGCTCAAGCATCATCATAGAAACCAATTACAAAGGACTACGTCGAGGTATGTGTCTTTAGATTCCAAAGTAAAAAGCAATCATCCAGGTGACTTGCTTTCGTCGGTGCCTATCTCCCGAAGCGAGTTCCAAAAAAAGGTTCTCCCAAAATCTTCCACCACTTCATTGCTGGATGGGGATAACAAAAGAATGAACTTTACTGATGAAATGGAAGAAACTGAAGAGAACTCTTTACGAGTTGCGATAATTGAAAACATTTTCAAGATGGTTGGTATTGAAGAAACTAATGGTATAGTTGAAAGGACTGGATATTTCCAAAGCTTAAGCTCGTCAACAAGTAGTTCAATTGTGGGCTTGGATAGCTTGAATCAGTCAATTATGTCCGGTGCAACCACTCCAACCACCAAAAGATCGCATCCGGTATTCAACAATCAGGGAAGTTTAATGAACACGATAAATTTAGCTGAATTGAGAAAACCATCAACTGCTGAAAACTCAACGTTGCCCAAACTTTCTGGAAAGAAACGTTTGTTATCAGACATGAATATCAAAGATGCATTTGCTAAATCCTTAGAGATCAAGTATATTGGGCCGGATTCTACGATTGTGAGTCAGAATTCGGCAATTACTGGGTTGTACTATGTTATTGACGGATCTTTGGAAATTTACAACCGCTCTGCAGATGTTTCTGCTCCTAATCGATACATCTATACAGTTGAGTCTGGTGGGATTGCTGGATATTTGACTTCTGTTGTCGGGTTCAGATCGATGGTGACAATAAAGACCCCCAAGAAAACCGGTGCAGTTGTCGCATACATACCAAAGAATGACTACAACAAGTTGTTGGACAAATATTACTTTTTGCAATTACCCGTTGCACTTAAACTTAAAAACTTGTTATCCAAGCAGATACTCACAATTGATTACGCATTAGAGTGGTGTCACATACCTGCGGGTGAAGTCTTGTGCTCACAAGGTGACTTGGCCAATGGATTCCATGTCGTTTTGAGTGGGCGGTTTAGAGTTGTTAGATCGACAAACAAAAACACTGAGAAGGAAGACGTTGAGGTTTTGGGCGAGTATGGACATGGCGAATCTATTGGTGAAGTTGAAGTGTTGACAGCTTCGAGAAGATCAAACACGTTAATTGCGGTTCGAGATTCAGAAACAGCACGTATTCCAAGATCATTATTCGAAATGTTATCCAATGAGAACCCATCCATAATGGTAAGTGTTTCGCGTTTAGTTGCATCCAAGGTACTCGCTCTGCAGTATCAACCACGGGAGCGGAACTTTATTACTTCAACCACTTCCCAAGAGTCTTTTACATCAGCAAATTATAAAACAATCACTATTTTACCCACCGTGTCTGGTTTACCGGTGCGACAATTTGCAGAAAAGTTAGTTCAGGCATTAAGGCAGATTGGCCGAAACGTTATTGCGTTAGACCAGGCTCTGATATTGACTCATTTGGGGAGACATGCGTTTGATGAAAGTTTGGCGAGGTTGAAGCTACTGGGATATTTTGCGTATTTGGAAGAAGAATACGAAACTATAGTATACATTTGCGACACCCCAGTTCAGTCTAATTGGACATCAACGTGCATCTCTCAAGGCGACTGTATTTTGTTATTAGCAGATGCCGAGGATGATAGCACGACTATTGGTGAGTATGAGCAATTATTGGTCAAATTGAAAACTACAGCCAGAACAGATTTGTGTTTGCTTCACCAAGACAAAGTTGTTAGGGCAGGGTCTACTAGTCCATGGTTGAAAAATAGAATATGGGTTCAAGGACACCACCATATTCAAATGAAGTTTGAACAAGGAGCAAATGTTTTACCACACAAAAAATCGTTTATAAGCGATTTAGCAGCGAAGCTTTCGCAGAATAAAGCAATAAAGTCTACTTTTGAGGCAACAAAGCAGCACATTAAATGGTATGTCAAGGAAAATGACCAAAGCAAGGTGTTGAAAATATACAAGGACGACTTTATGAGATTGGCTCGGATTCTTTCCAATGAAGCAGTGGGTCTTGTTTTGGGAGGCGGTGGCTCAAGAGGTATATCCCACGTTGGTGTTGTGACGAGTTTAGAGCGACATGGGATTCCCGTTGACATTATTGGGGGCACATCCATTGGGTCTTTTGTTGGTGGGTTGTATGCCAAGGAGTACAATATTGTCTCCATTTATGCTATGGCGAAAAAGTTTTCAAAAAGAATATCTTCGGTTTGGCGGATGTTATTCGATTTGACCTACCCGGTCACTTCGTATATTACAGGTTATGAATTCAACCGTGGTATATGGAAGGTTTTTGGATTTGCTGAAATTGAGGATTTTTGGATCAAGTATTTTTGTAACTCGGCAAACATCACAAACTCCACGATGGATATCCACGAAAAAGGATATGCGTGGAGGTTCATCCGTGCGTCAATGTCGCTTGCAGGTCTTTTACCCCCTATCGCATTTAATGGATGTATGTTACTAGATGGTGGTTATTTGGACAACTTGCCTGTGAATGAGATGAAAAAAAGAGGTGTCAAGCATATTATTGCTGTCGATGTTGGTTCTGTTGATGATCGTACACCAATGAACTATGGGGACACTCTTCTGGGATTTTGGGTTTTGCTCAATCGATGGAACCCCTTTTCCAGTCACCCTAACATTCCAACAATGATGGATATTCAAATGAGATTGACTTATGTTTCTAGTGTCAATGCATTAGAGGAGGCCAAGAGAACCCCTGGTGTTTACTATTTGCGACCACCTATTGATCCTTATGCAACTTTAGATTTTGGAAAGTTTGACGAGATTTACAAAGTTGGACTCAAGTATGCAGATGACTTGTTTGCCGATTGGAAAAGCAAAGGTAAATTTCCAAGAATTGCAGGATTGGTTGAGAAGAAAAAGGATGGTGAAGAAAAGAAAATACTTTATCGAAGAAACTCTATCTAGAGGTCAATTGCCATGTATATATAAATCTGCATTCGCGTCACTTTGTATATATGTTTATAAACGGTGGTTAGAGAAATGGAACTACAACAGAGCTCTTTTTTTTTAACACTATTTATATTTGATTAATTTAGAGAATTTTTAAATACATAATGATTAATATTCGAATTGCTCTCGTTATTGCAGTGTTTTCTTTTTCTTAAACAGCTATTCCTTTTTGCTATATATCTGTTTTCGTAACTGCGCCTTTAAAAAACGAGACTTTGTTCGTCTTTACCAGCTGCTAGCTGAACATCTTCCTGAAGCCGTGAATCATTCTAGTTGATAGGAAAACACAAACACAAATCTAGAATATCAGTCTTACTTACTTTATTTGGAACCGGATACCAGGATTCCAGAAGCTTTAAGCTTGAGCCATCTCATACAATAGAAAAACTGTCTCCTGCTTCTGTTTGCCGATTATGTACTGTCACAATCATGAAAACAGATTCAGGCACTTTTGATCTACTGTCTCCAATAACCATTTTGCTGCTGTGGGTACTGTCCAAACATATATCCTGTTTGTTGTGTTTGGCCAAATCCAGTAAACTGCGGCTGTTGCTGTGGTTGTTGTGGTTGCTGTTGTTGTTGTTGTAGATATACTGTATTGGTATATTGTGGCTGCTGTTGCTGTTGCTGCTGTGGTTGCTGTTGTTGGGTGAATGCTTGGCCAGTCGGTTGATTATATAATGACAATATGTTCTGCTTGTTAGTCTGCTGAGCTATCAATTGGGGATTGGACATTTGCATTAACTGGTTTTGGTGTTGCGGATTGTTCGGATCAAGATACTCTTGTCCATTCGAGTCAATATACGAAATCTGACCAGTGACTGGATCTGTGTATTGGTAAATTTGCGGCATTCCAGTAGTTTGTGCTCCTGTTATTGCTGGTACTTGTGGCAGAGCTGTTGTGTTTCCGTTCCACCATTCATCAGACGACACCTGTGTTTTTTCATTGGTGTTAGCTGAGCTAGGTTGAGGTCTTCTTGGCAATTCGGGAGCAATCTCTTCTTTTGTTGGGTTGATTTTTGAATCCTGTTCCAATATGTCGAGTGCCAACTCGATGTTTCCGTTACTCAATAGTAAACTCTCCAAAACAGCGTCACGGTCATTATAACCATACAGTCTAATTTTCATTGCCTGTGTGTAATACTGAGTATACTCAAATGTGGTAAGTTTTCTATGTGTAAGTCGTGGAATCGATGCACTTTGACTACGGGCACTGTTTGATCTCAGTCTTGTCAGTGCTCGTTGTGAATACGAGCTGCCTTGATCTGCATCACTAAACTTACTCGACCGGTCATCATACTCGGAATTATCAATACCATCGTCGCGAAATTTACCCGCAATGTACTTGTCTCTAAGGTATTGTTCGACGGCACTGACATCGTCATCCCCATCATATGGAAAGGGTATTCTCTTCGAATTCCATTTTCTTTTCGCCTTCTTGTTTCCGATTCGGCGCAATTGGTTAATTTGTTCTTCTGTCCAATTGTCCAAAGTCAATGATTTGACCTTCGATATGTTGTGGTTAGGAGGACCAAGAACTCGCTTATGCACCGAAGCACATCTTCCACACAATAATATCCCCAAAGTATACGAAGCCCAAGTTGGGTGTGAAGCTCCACATTCACCACATTTGTTGTCGTTACCTCTACTGTTAACAGCTTCTATCAACTGTCTCTCTTTTTCCTTTTGTTGCTTTTTACTAAACATTGGCAAGAATGGCGGGTCGGTCGGTAGGTAGGTTGTTGTGGTGTAAGGAATAGTCTATTGAATTAAACTTGAGAAAAGTGGGAACGAAAAAAAAAAAGGTAAAGTCGTTCGTTTTCAATAATGTCTCATGTTGGTTCTTTGTTTGTTCTTTTCCTATACAACATTGGTTTCACATTTATTCTTATATGCACACTAAAACACAAGGAGGTGAATATTACAAGAGAGAGACGTGAACAAATGAAGGCAAACACTTGCTTGTTCTTCTATTTTACGTATATGGTAGTAATCTATGTGAATAAATGGTCTCACTCGAACCGGTGCAACACAATTCTTCGACGTCAAACAGGAGGTCGACTAGCTCAGGAATGGTGATGCTTCGAAGCTGTTTGTTTACCTTTGCAATGTCCTTATTCAGCAACTCTGCTTTCTTAAGATAGCCAGTGCATATAGAGACATGATACGATGATGGCGAATACCTTTCAGGGTTTTGCAAATACCCATTATCCTCAAGAGTTTGTCTGCACAACTTTGTAAGCTCATCGGCATATTTTCTCGAGTCAGCAGTGTGTTTTACATATATCAACAAAAATAGTCTGTCATTTGTGAATCCTCTTGCTAACTCTAAGTAGTTGACGGTTTGGAAACGAATGGCCTTTCTTGGTTTGTTTAGTATCAGTGACAACGGATCCAGTCCCCCTCCCACAGTCACTATCATTGATTTGGGTACTTCCAACTTCGCCACACTCTCAAATATTTTGTCTGCCACTAAATGGGTATCAGGGGTGTTTAGTGCTACACCGGGAAAAACAGTTAGATGCTGTTTCACTAGACGTGAGGTGTCCTTGTGTGTAGATACAAACTTGTAGTTTTCCGAGAGCAAAGGTATCTTAGAAATTGTACGCAAACAGGCCCTCTCTATGTTCCTGATCGCTGCAAATGGTGGTTTCCATGGAAGGTACCCAAAGGTGGTGGCCACTGTTTTAGACATGTTTTGCTGATAAAGTTGCAGATAAATCTCAATATTTGGAAGCGGTGGAGGGATGCTTGTTTGACTCTCTAATTTGTTTTCTCCTTCTTTCTCGTCACTTTCTATTGGAAAATCTCTGTCGCCTTCCTCTTGGGTTTCGGTTTCACTTTCGGTTTCTGACGTGTAATGTTGGATCAAATCCATGTACTGTAGGGTCAAAAAAGAAAAAGACCTTAGTGGTAGTTCTGTATTGTGAATAGAGTTGGAACAAAACGAAAAAAAAAATTTTTTAGGCTTCAAACATTTGAACTCTGGTAAACAAATCAGTAAATTCCACATAACTTGAGATGCAAAATAAAAAAATTATGTCAGACAAAGTGATGAAAAGTTGTATGGACAAAAGACCATTCAAGAAGAACTAAGTAGCAAAGTAGTAATGAGTTGAAATCAACTATTTTCGATTCCGTAATATCTCTATAAAATACACCCCTGCCTTTGATCGGTTAAAACTTTATGAGGTGTCTGTGATTAAATGGTTTTGAACATTGTAAATGCTCTGCTTTATTTGTTGCCCAACACTGGTGTTCTGGAGCATCGATAACCAACATCTTGAAGGGCTTGATCACTTTTATTTTTAGTTTTTTGAATTTCTTCCCCTTAAATTTATACAGAATTGCCTCCATTGTTGGAACAAGCACATACGAGGGGCGATACTGCATTTGAAGAATCTCACCTTTATTTACAGCACAGGAAAATAACAAGGTCGCTGCCATTACTTTCCCTACTTTAACGCCAATTGAAAGTCCTAAGGCTTCCAGAAACGCATACGTTGGAAAACCAATGTACAAGTCCACATAGTTTTCCACTGCTGCTTCCAAGAGCACTGTGACAATCCGACTAATTGTTCCGCCTGACCCCGATGTTGAATCTAGGCAATAGGATGCTGGTATCCAGTATTCTAACGGGAAAATCTGGGGAGCATCGGCTGGATCTTTTTGTCTTACTTCCACCCAGTTACGGTTGCGGTGGTTGTATTGAAGCGAGCTTTTTGTGTCTTTGAATTGGAACACGTTTGTCGTGTCGCTAAGTTTGTCTGCATGTTTTGATTCCAACTCTTCAATAGAGCGTAAGGAATATACTGTGGGAGTGGCGGATATCTGTTTTTTTAAAAGTTGCAGTTCCTCATACACCACGGAAGTGTTGTTCAAACAGACAATCGAATTGCCCGGTACTTTCGAATGTTGTGCAACTACATTTTCTGTGCACTTTGATGCATAAAAGACAACTACAAATTGAAATAAACACGTAATCGGTCTATAAATCATCTTATATTTGCATTGATTTTCTTGTTTGTATTTGTTTTTTCTTAGTTCAAGTTTTCTTATGAAGGCTTGGGTTCGATAAAGGTCACTGTGTACCCGCATATCAATATAGTTTCACCGTCTGGTACTACCGGAATATCACTGAAGAAAAAAAAAAAGACAAGCTCGTCTTAGTACAACTTTAAAATGAAAGTCCTGTGTACTTGGCGAATGTAATTGATTGTTAGAACTCAGGTATTAATCAACTTTAACTAGGTATTAAGTGGATTTGATCGTCTACCGACCACATCTGTTAGTATAGTTCTACCGCATACAAGTGACTAAAATCTGACTGTGTTTTAGGTTGGCTGTCCAAATTAGTATCTACCTATTTCAGTATTAATCCGGGGGATGGACAAGTAGTTGGTGGGATGATTCTCTTTTATTTTGTTTTGTTCCTCTATGTGTGGAGAAAGACAAGCACGTCGGGAATAATGCACTGGTACCAAAATTATGGTTTTGTGCGGGTTTTTCTTTCTTTTTTCTATGGAACCTTCTAGTGACTTCCAGCAAAATCTGGAACCAACTAGAGTGACTCTAGTCCGAGCTTTTTTTTTTCTTCTCCCTTCTGTAAGAGAGTCGCAAACATTGTATGTTTGCTCTGTCAACCCCCCCCCTCCCTCCTCGTCCCATTCCTTCCGATATAAAACCACTTCATCACCACCCTTCCCTAAATCCTCAAGTCTTTTTCATTTCTCTTTTTTTCTTTTTTTTTTCAACTTCAATTCATTATTAATAACAATTATACACTATTAGATCATGGAAGATTTTACAGATAACGCTATCAAGATTATCAATAATGCTACTGAATTGGCAAAACAACAGGCCAATTCGCAATTGTTACCCCTTCATTTTCTTGCTGCATTTATCCCATCAGATGATACTGAAGGCTCAACACAGTATTTGAAAACGTTGGTCAAGAGAGCAAGATACGAATGGGGCGATTTCGAAAGAATCGTGAACAGACATTTGGTTAAAATACCATCTCAGAACCCCCCTCCAGATGAAATACGACCAAGCTATCAAGCAGGCCAGGTGTTAACGAAGGCCAACAAAATTAAACAACAACAAAAGGACTCATATGTTGCTCAGGACCATATTTTGTTGGCGCTCTTGGAGGACCAATCAATTAAAGATATTTTCAAAGAAGCTGGTATGAGTGTTGACACAATAAAGACACAAGCTATTGAATTGAGAGGGTCCCAAAGGATTGACTCCAGACAAGCTGATTCGTCTTCATCTTATGAATTTTTGAACAAGTATTGTGAAGATTTTACCGAAAAGGCTAGGGAAGGTAAGATTGATCCTGTAATTGGTAGAGAGGAAGAAATTCGAAGAGTCATCAGAGTTTTGGCAAGAAGAAGCAAATCGAACTCGGTGTTGATTGGTGATGCTGGTGTTGGTAAGACTTCTATTGTTGAAGGTGTTGCACAAAGAATAGTTGATGGGGACGTTCCAAATGTTTTGGCTGGCTCAAGATTATTTGCTCTTGATTTGGGTGCATTGACTGCAGGTGCAAAATACAAGGGTGAGTTTGAGGAAAGATTGAAAGGTGTTTTGAATGAAATTGAAAAATCCAAAGAGTTTATCATCTTGTTCATTGATGAAATCCACATGTTGATGGGTGATGGTAAATCAGATGCTGCTAATTTGTTGAAGCCAATGTTGGCCAGAGGTGCATTACATTGTATTGGTGCTACTACCTTTGCTGAATACAGAAAGTTCATTTCCAAAGATGGTGCATTTGAAAGAAGATTCCAAAAAATCGATGTTCCTGCCGCCACCGTGCAAGAAACTGTTGCCATTTTAAGAGGTATCCAGCCTAAATATGAAATTCACCATGGGGTCCGTATATTGGATAGTGCATTGGTCACTGCTGCTCAGTTGGCTTCAAGATACTTGACATACAGAGCATTACCTGATTCAGCTGTTGATCTTGTTGATGAGAGTGCTGCTGCTGTTGCTGTGGCTAGAGACTCTAAGCCAGAAGAGTTGGACACTTTGGAAAGACAATTGCATTTGGTAGATGTCGAAATCAATGCATTAGAAAGAGACAAAGATGCAGACTCTGCTTCCAAGGAACGTTTGAATTTGGCCAAAAAGAAGAAAGCAGAATTGGAAGAAAAAATTGGACCATTGAACGAGAGATACAGACAAGAACGTGCTAGTCATGAACAATTGACTGCTGCCAAAAGAAAATTGGATGAACTTGAGATCAAAGCTCAAGATGCTGAAAGAAGATACGATACTGCTACTGCTGCTGACTTGAGATACTTTGCTATCCCAGATATCCAGAAGCAAATTGAAGAGTTAGAAGTCAAAGTTGCTGAAGAGGAAGCTTCTAATTTGGACAGCTTGTTGAAGAATGCAGTTGGACCAGAACAAATATGTGAAACCGCTGCTAGATTGACTGGTATCCCTGTCACGAAATTGTCGCAAGCAGAAAACAATAAATTGATCAATATGGAAGCAGAATTGTCGAAAGAAGTTGTTGGACAATCGGAAGCTGTGAAGGCAGTCTCCAATGCCATCAGATTAAGAAGATCGGGTTTGGCTAATCCTAACCAACCACCATCCTTTTTGTTTTTGGGTCTTTCTGGTTCGGGTAAGACTGAATTGGCTAAGAAGCTTGCTGGTTTTCTCTTTGCAGACGAAAAGGCAATTATTAGAATTGACTGCTCTGAATTGGGAGACAAATGGTCTGCTTCAAAATTGTTGGGTGCTGCTCCAGGTTATGTTGGATATGAAGAAGGTGGTATCTTGACTGAGCCATTAATCAGACGGCCATACTCTGTGGTCTTGTTGGATGAAGTTGAAAAAGCTGCTCCTGAAGTGTTGACTGTGTTATTACAGATTTTGGATGATGGTAGAGTTACCTCTTCTCAAGGTAAGCTTGTTAACTGCTCGAATGCCATTTTCATAATGACGTCTAATTTGGGTGCAAACTACATCAATGCCGCCAAGGGAAGCAAGATTGATGCCAACACAAAGGAACATGTAATGGATGCTGTGAGAGCACATTTCAGACCTGAATTTATCAACCGTATTTCCAGTATTGTTGTGTTTAACAGATTGTCGAGAAAAGCCATTTCCAAGATTGTCAAGATCAGGTTGTCCGAAATTGAAAACAGATTCACTGCTAATGGTAAGGCTATACAATTGAAGCTAGATGATGATGCCATGGAGTACTTGTGCAAGAATGGATGGTCACCTGACTTGGGTGCAAGACCATTGAACCGCTTGATCCAAAACGAGATTTTGAACAGGTTGGCTGTAATGTTGTTGAAAGGGCAAATCCAAGATAAAGAAACTGCTAGAGTTGTTCTTGGCGAAAAAGGTTTGGAGATTTTACCTAACCATGAACCAGAAGATGTGGAAATGAATGATGTTGATAACTGGCAAGACTCAGAGGATGAAGATGATGACGAAGCCAGATTCACTTCACCTGGACTTGACTAAACTAAAAGTACATTACACATAAATAAAAATCTAATATTTTGTACAGTTTTATATAGTTTTTAAAAAATAAAAGGAACTTGTTTTGTGTATATATAAGATTCTGGCTCAATGGATAAACCATCATTCTGTTAATAATTAGAAAAAAGCGTAAAGGAACTAGATGCAAAAATATAAGCCCAACGCGGGACTCGAACCCGCAACCTTGAGATTAAAAGTCTCACGCTCTAAGCCGATTGAGCTAGCTAGGCGTTTTTGATGTGGACTAGTCATCACATATTTGGTAGATGGCCTAGACTATAGCTGTCAAAGTTTTAATCAAGTCTTTAATTTTATTGTATAAGAAATAAACTAACACCAAAAGCGAACAAAAAATATTTTGAATCTACTTTTGTAGCATATCAATTACTGCAAAGATACTTTAGTCATAGAAATCAACAATTTCGGCTATTGTTTGCTAAAGAGTCGATTCAAAGAAGCTTAGTATTGGTTTGAATGGACGCCAATGAGTTAAGAGAAAATAAAAACAAAATTATGAAAGGAAAAAAAAAGGATAAACCCAAACATTGTATATTACTCACTCTGTAAAACTTTGAATAGAGATTCAAACATTGATAAAACTAAAATGCTCAAGATTATGGAATTTAATATATTGCTGAGAAACGTTATTACGTACTTTTTTTCTCCCGTGCCTGAGAAAAAATGTATTCATGAGTGAATGTGTTATAAACCATGGAATGAGGTTCATGATTTCTACTTGAAGGATGTGCTACCATTTCCGATTACGAAAACCCTAAAGAACGCATAAGGAATAGTCACTCAGCAGAGCGTGAGTTGGCTTTCAAGTAAGTTTTTATTGGGCAATTTAACGTTTGTTTGAAATCAATTAGTGTGTGTGTAATCTTGTGGGGTATTTTTTTAATCGAAAAATACAGACCAAAATTATCAAATATTATTTCAAAATACAGCACCAGAATATTTCTACATGGAATATGCTTTTAGGAAATACATAATTGGAAATTAGTTTTTTCATGAAATAAAACACATATAAAATGTTTTATAGGACTTAAAAAATTATTAATCTTTTTAGTTTGACTTATATTTGAGAATTAAAGCTGAATAATTAAATTAGAAATACTATTACCTTTTTACAAAGACCTAAATCCACATCAAAAACGCCTAGCTAGCTCAATCGGCTTAGAGCGTGAGACTTTTAATCTCAAGGTTGCGGGTTCGAGTCCCGCGTTGGGCTTATATTTTTGCATCCAATTTTTTTTGTAGACAACTGATGTTGAAGGCAAACAATTGTTTTTGGTTCATATTTTTTTGCTATTGAACCCAGTTTTATGATAATAGTGCTAACAGGAAATATAGTAGCTTCATCTATGAATTGGTATTTCCTATAATTGGTTGTATTGATGTCTTTATTAGAAGCGTTTTGCAAGTTTCTTGAATAAATTAGAGTGAGAAATATTTCTGAATTCCTCCTTTTGGTAGAACTTGTTGTTTCAACAGAATTTGCATATAAGAATTGTGTGCAATGGAAACTATTAATTGGAAAAGAGAAGTCATTGTTGAACATGTCATTGAATAAATCATTACCTACCTATCAACCTATAAAATCAAAAAATAACCGTCATAGCTACTTTGCCATCCAATCCCAATAAGGGCAAGTTCAATAAAGACGCGTCCACCTGTTTTATGTAAAATTAAGAGAGTACTTTCCGTAATCCAGTTTCACAATTTAGCATACTTCTTACCCTATATACTCAATTTGAACTATTATTTATACAAGAGCTCACACAACCGATAGCGAAACCAATACATCCAGTTTTCTTTCAGTTAGTACAGCAAAAAGGTATGAGAAAGGGTGTTATATCTACCATGTTTCATGATATTTGCAGGCCCTCGCTTCCACGAAAGCGCCTAGCTAGCTCAATCGGCTTAGAGCGTGAGACTTTTATTACAAGAGTGATCTCAAGGTTGCGGGTTCGAGTCCCGCGTTGGGCTTTCTTTTTTACTTCTTTAAGACAATTATGGGTTTTTTTTGCACGGTGTTCTTTTTATTTCATCACTAGACCAAGATCGTTTTGATTTTATACAGAAAGTACTATTTCTCTTTCTATTTATTTTTTTTTCTAGTTTTGCGATGTGGTCGTGTAATCGGCGCGTTAAAAAAGGGTGATCAAGTACATAACCAATCTGTTACCGGATCAGTGGATTCAAAAAAAAAAAAAAAAAAAAACACCAAAGAAATTCTACAATAAAGACAGGAACAAGGTGCATTTCAATAGCTCTATACTACTCTCAGCTCTCCCTTTTCAGCTCTTGTGCTCTTTCAAAAAAATAGATCGAAATACCGTGATTAGGTCTTGTTATTTTTTTTTTGTGGATTTCCCATTAATTCCATTAACCAATCAGCGCCCTCTTAATTGAGTTTTTTTTTCTTGGAGATATAATCTATTTTTCTTTCCCTCTCTCCCTCGGAGTTGATTGGCATTGTGTTGAAATCTGGAGAACTTTACAACCAACAGAAGAAAAAATAAAAAAATAATTTTAAAAAACAGAGCGTGTGAATTGAGTTCAAACTAATTTCCTTGGATAAATAAATATAAACGACAGGGGGTAATAATAATGAACATTTATTTTATACATAACCAGAAGAGCTTAATTACTTTAATGTAAAAAATGTAAAAACCCAAACCAAAAAAATACAGAATACTCTTGTTTATGAAATGTTTCTATCCTTGTATTAGCATATAAGTGTATACATCATTTCATATTTGTCAATGAAGCTCGGTTATACTTTTTTTTTTGCTTGCAAAGAGAGAAAAATTTTTTTTTTTTGTGGAGCAAAGTGGTGATGACGCCCGCAAATTATTATAAATTTACTAGACCTAATTGGCTAGAATCTCAATTATGCAGGACTTGTCCATTTTATGGATCCGATTTTTTTTGTTGATTCTTCAACTAACAAAACTTTTCATCGACAATTTATTTTTTCCCTTTGCTATAAAAAGAATTTGATTTGTCTATACTCTCCCACCCCCAGCCAATTGTCTTGAAGTTTTTTCTTTTCTTCTTACTTTTTTTTTTTCCTTTCCTTTTCTTTTCTTTTCTTTCATATAGTTTCTTAAACATTCAAACACAATGTTGTCTGCTTCAAGAACCGCCTTGAGAGCCCCACGTTCAGTTCGTGGTTTGGCTACTGCTAGTTTAACCAAAGATTCTCAAGTTAACCAAAACTTGTTGGAATCCCACTCCTTCATCAACTACAAAAAGCATCTCGAAAATGTTGAAATCGTCAAGTCCAGATTAAACAGACCATTGACTTATGCTGAAAAACTTTTGTACGGTCATTTGGATGATCCTCATAACCAAGAAATTGAAAGAGGTGTCTCTTACTTGAAATTGAGACCAGACAGGGTTGCTTGTCAAGATGCTACCGCCCAAATGGCCATTTTGCAATTTATGTCCGCTGGTATTCCACAAGTTGCCACTCCATCTACTGTCCACTGTGACCATTTGATCCAAGCTCAAGTTGGTGGTCCAAAAGATTTGGCCAGAGCCATTGACTTGAACAAGGAAGTTTACGATTTCTTGTCCACTGCTTGTGCCAAATATAACTTGGGTTTCTGGAAACCAGGTTCCGGTATTATCCATCAAATTGTTTTGGAAAACTATGCCTTCCCAGGTGCTTTATTGATTGGTACCGATTCCCACACTCCAAATGCTGGTGGTTTGGGTCAATTGGCTATTGGTGTTGGTGGTGCTGATGCCGTCGATGTCATGTCTGGTTTGCCATGGGAATTGAAAGCTCCAAAGATCATTGGTGTTAAATTGACCGGTAAAATGTCTGGATGGACTTCTCCAAAAGATATCATCTTGAAATTGGCTGGTATTACTACTGTCAAAGGTGGTACTGGTTCTATTGTCGAATATTTCGGTTCTGGTGTCGACACCTTCTCCTGTACCGGTATGGGTACCATCTGTAATATGGGTGCTGAAATTGGTGCCACCACTTCTGTTTTCCCATTCAACGACTCAATGGTTGACTACTTGAACGCCACTGGTAGATCTGAAATTGCTCAATTTGCCCAAGTTTACAAGAAGGACTTCCTTTCTGCTGATGAAGGTGCTGAATATGATCAAGTTATTGAAATTGACTTGAACACCTTGGAACCACACATTAACGGTCCATTCACCCCAGATTTGGCCACTCCAGTCTCCAAGATGAAGGAAACCGCCATTGCTAACGGTTGGCCATTGGAAGTTAAAGTTGGTTTGATCGGTTCATGTACCAACTCCTCATATGAAGATATGACCAGAGCTGCCTCTATCATCAAAGATGCTGGTGCTCACGGTTTGAAATCTAAGGCTCTTTACACTGTTTCTCCAGGTTCCGAACAAGTCAGAGCTACCATTGCCAGAGACGGTCAATTGAAGACCTTCGAAGACTTTGGTGGTGTTGTCATGGCCAACGCCTGTGGTCCATGTATTGGTCAATGGGACAGACAAGACATCAAAAAGGGTGACAAAAACACCATTGTCTCTTCATTCAACAGAAACTTCACTGCCAGAAATGACGGTAACCCAGCTACTCACGCTTTCGTTGCCTCTCCAGAAATGGCCACTGTCTATGCTATCTCCGGTGACTTGGGATTCAACCCAATCACTGATACTTTAGTTGGTGCTGACGGTAAAGAATTCAAATTGAAAGAACCACAAGGTGTCGGTTTGCCACCAGATGGTTACGATCCAGGTGAAAACACCTACCAAGCTCCACCAGAAGACCGTGCTTCCGTTGAAGTTGTCATCTCCCCAACCTCCGACCGTTTACAAAAATTGAGCCCATTCAAACCATGGGATGGTAAAGATGCTGAGAGATTGCCAATTTTAATCAAAGCTGTCGGTAAAACCACCACCGATCATATCTCAATGGCCGGTCCATGGTTGAAATACAGAGGTCACTTGGAAAACATTTCTAACAACTATATGATTGGTGCTATCAATGCCGAAAACGGTAAGGCTAACGAAGTCAGAAACCACTACACTGGTAAATACGACGGTGTTCCACAAACTGCTGCTGCTTACAGAGATGCTGGTCATAAATGGGTTGTTATTGGTGATGAAAACTTTGGTGAAGGTTCTTCCAGAGAACACGCTGCCTTGGAACCAAGATTCTTGGGTGGTTTTGCTATCATTACTAAATCATTTGCCCGTATCCACGAAACTAACTTGAAGAAACAAGGTTTGTTGCCTCTTAACTTTAAGAACCCAGCTGATTACGACAAGATCAACTTTGACGATGAAGTTGATTTGATTGGTTTGACCACTTTGGCCCCAGGTAAGGATGTTATCTTGAGAGTTCATCCAAAGGAAGGTGAAGCTTGGGAAGCTGTCTTGACCCACACTTTCAACAGTGAACAACTCGAATGGTTCAAACACGGTTCTGCTTTGAACTTTATCAAGAGCAAATATTAAGTAGTTTAGTGATTTTCCTGTACTAGTTTTATTTCACATTATTGTTACTTAGTTTATTAAATATTCCATTAAATTATTTATTCAGTTTCTTTGCGTTCTATTGATTGTAAGAGTTATCCTAGAGATACAAAAAACAATTTTTCTTTTGCAGAGCTTTGTGTGGTGGTTGTATAATTTTTGTAACAGACTCTTGAATAACATGTACAATGTGTGCCGCAACATCAACAAAAAAAAAAAAGAGAACCATTTTCTTTTTTGGCAAGCCAGCGAGCCATCACTTCTTTTCGTTATCACTTCAGCATAGGACAAGTATTTTGGTTATTATCTTTTCAATATCTTTTCAGTAATGGATCCCAGGTACCCAAAACTATCATGTGGAATCGACGCACTACTACGACCAATGGCCCCCCACAATGATAATGCATTCAACCCATGTTTCCTAGTGCATGCATTGGCACTTTTTGCCACAGCAAATATCATTTGTGGAGTGCTAGTGTTATATAAAACAACAACACGTAAGCCCCGATATGGCAGTTTATCGTTGAAAAATACAGGTGTCACTCATTACATTCGTTTAAATTCCGTCGCCTTACAAATAATATTGACAGGCTATCTCAGTTCTTTTATCAGTATTCATGAAAGATTTGCCGACCCCAAGCTTCTTGCATTTGGATTGCTTAATTTGCTACTTGTGCTTGTTATTTTCCCATTGCATTTTATAGAAACAATATATTCACCAGTTCCATCCGACTTGTTGCTAGTATTTTGGCCAACCCTTACGGTTTTCAGTATGGCATTGTATTTTCAAGACAATTTCACCAACTGGGTAATTATTCAACTGGTTGATTCATCTATTGTGATTTCTGAGGCATTACTAGTGCTCAACTCAGTTTTTGTTTTTGTTTTGGAATACTCATACTACAAGCCAAGCCATGAGTTGGTTTTAGAATACAAAAGAAGCAACCGGCAGCAGCAGCTTTCTGAACCCAACATCATTCAGAAAGTCACGTTCACGTGGATGAATGAGTTGATTGTTAATTCCTACAAGAATTAGACTGTGACAAATGCAGAGTTACCTAACACACCAGCAGATATTTCTACAGTGCATGCTACAACTACATTAAGGAAACACTGGAATGGTGGCAATTTAACTGGATCTTTGTTGAAGGCCTTTGGGTGGGGGCTCCTTGTGTCATTTTTTTATGAGTTTGGAGGGAGAGTTCTTAACTTTGTGCAGCCTCAATTGTTGCGATTGTTGATTCTTTATTTCAACATACAGAATCCACCAATATTGCGAGGTATCTTGATTTCGCTTGGCATGTTTGTGAATACTATGTTACAGACATCGCTTAATAACAGATACATGCTTACCAATCTTGAGGTTGGGTTGAATTGTCGCTCATCGTTAACATCCTTGGTATACCAGAAAGCGTTACTATTATCCAGTGAATCAAGATCCAAAACAAATTCTGCAGATATCATCAACTTGTTGTCGGTAGATATCAACAGAATTCAAAAAGTGTTGATGAACCTTAGTACGCTTGTTCTCGCACCTTTAGATATCATATTGTGTGTAGCGTCACTTTACCCACTCTTGCATGGTGCTACATTTGCAGGGGTTGGTGTGATGATTCTTTTAATTCCCGTTAATGCGATAGTTGTAAAGTACTATAAGAATTTGAGTAAGACACAAATGAAACTTAAGGACAACAGATCTAGAGTTATAAACGAAATATTAACATCAATCAAAAGTATCAAGTTGTTTGCATGGGAAACGCCAATGCTTAGGAAACTTTCTGAAGCCAGAAACAACAAAGAGTTGGCAAACTTGAAACGAATCAGAGGTGTTGGCCAAGGTGTTTTATTTATCTGGAATATTATCCCATTTTTAGTTTCGTTTACTTCGTTTGCCACTTTTGCCTTAACCCAGAAACAAGCATTGACATCGGACATTGTTTTCCCCGCATTGGCATTATTAAATTTATTATCAGGTCCGTTAATGGAACTTCCTGCGGTCATTACATCGATGATTGAGGCAAATGTTGCCATTGGAAGAGTGAAAAACTTTTTGCTAAGTGAAGAAATTGATGAATCTATGATTAGAAGATTGCCACCAGCTTCTGGCGAATCAGTTAAAATACAAAATGCTACTTTCCATTGGAATAGACAATCGTTTACCGATGCACCGGATCAAACAGGAGAACCGGATGAAACTAGTAAAGACAGAACCCACAGTTTGAAAGATATTGATTTTTCAGTAGCCACAGGTCAACTAAGCTGTGTTGTGGGTAAAGTTGGCAGTGGGAAAACATCATTGTTGTATGCATTATTGGGACAATTGATAACAACTCAGGGCAAAAATGCAGAACTTCCGCCTTTGATTGAGATAAGGGGCACAGTGGCATACTGTGCTCAGCAACCGTGGATCATGAATGCGTCTGTTAAAGAGAATATTGTTTTTGGGTATAAATTTGACAAAGATTTTTATGAAGAAACCATAGAAGCTTGTCAATTACTTCCTGATTTGGCAATTTTGCCGGATGGCGACGAGACACAAGTTGGGGAAAAAGGTGTGTCGTTATCGGGAGGACAGAAAGCTCGATTAGCCTTGGCAAGAGCAGTTTATGCTAGGGCAGATGTATATCTTTTGGATGATATCTTGTCAGCTGTTGATTCAAACGTTGGAAGAAATATTATTGAGAAAGTTTTGAGTAAGGGAGGATTGCTTGGCTCTAAAACAATAATATTGTGTACCAACTCCATCTCTGTATTAAAGTTTGCTGACAACATCACTTTGATTGAGGATGGATGTATAATAGAAACTACAACATATGCCGAAACAAATGCTGACAGCCATCCAAAATTATTTGAATTGATCAAGAATTTTAGCAAGGATACTTCTCCAATACCATCAGACCTAGCTACAGTGTCACCTTCGCACGTGCATAGTTACAGGAAAGCAAGTATAGAGAGTTTCCACTGGGATCCATTGAAAAAATTACTACCCAATTTGCGTAGCGGTCTGACAGAGGAGGTAAGCCAGAAGGGGAAAGTCAAGTGGGAAGTTTACTTGGCATATATCAGAGCCTGTTCTATTTATGGGGGTGCGCTTTGGTTTATTTTGTTGATAGTGGCTACTGCGTTATCAGTCGGAGCCAACTACTGGCTTAAATATTGGACAGAGCAGAACTCGGAGGGCCAGAATAAACTGAATGTGTGGAAATTTTTATTGGTCTATGCAGGCTTGGGGTTGAGTGCTGCAATTATGACGATTGCTCGAAGCTCAGTCATGCTTCTTTGGTTGGGTATCAATGCATCTAAGAAAATCCATGATAATATGGCCCAGAGAGTGTTGAATGCACCAATGCAGTTTTTCGAACGAACTCCTGTGGGGAGAATAATGAATCGGTTCACCAATGATATTAACAAGATTGATGATGGTCTCCCGCTGATTTTCCAAAGATTTATCAACCAGCTTGTCAGAACAGTTTTCACCGTGGGTGTGGTTACTTTTGCCATACCCGTGTATCTATTAATTATATGCGTACTAGCAACCTTATACATCTACTATGAAATCTACTATGTGTCTATATCGAGAGAGTTGAAGCGATTGGTATCTATCTCAAGAAGTCCGATTTATGGCCATTTGGGTGAGAGCTTAAACGGTATCGACACTATTCGTGCCTACGACCAAAAGGCCCGATTTGATTTTATAATGAATGCAAATGTTGATTTCAATTTGAAGTCGGTGTATATGTTGACATCTATCAACAGATGGCTTGGTTTTAGATTGCAAACGATTGGTGGAGTCGGCGTGTTTTCTGCTGCGATATTGTCCATTTGGAGTGTACACACGGCACGTCCGTTGTCTCCTGCCATGGCAGGGTTTGTCATGACGTATGCTATGCAAGTGACTTCTGCATTGAGAATGCTTGTTCGAACATCGGCTGAGGTTGAAACTAGCATAGTTGCTGTGGAAAGATGTCTTGAGTACACAAAGCTACCTGTTGAGGAGGAGCCTCACCTAAAATTGATCAAACCTCCTAAACACTGGCCACAAAAGGGTGTCATTAAGTTCAACCAATACTCGACCAGGTATAGAGAAAACCTTGATTTGATTTTGAAAAAAATTACGTTTTCCATAAACTCAGCGGAAAAGATTGGGATTGTGGGAAGAACTGGCGCTGGTAAAAGTTCATTGGCGTTGGCAGTTTTCCGAATCATTGAAGCTGTTGAAGGGAGCATTGAAATTGACGGGATAATTACCAGTCAAATGTTTTTGCAGGATTTGCGACACCGATTGAGCATCATTCCACAGGATTCACAATTACTAGAGGGAACAATTCGACAAAATTTGGATCCGTTCAACTATTATACAGATAAAGAGATATGGCATGCATTGGAACTAGCTCATTTAAAAGAACACATCGAGAAACTACCGAAGGAAGAAGGGGCTGAAAATAGCAAGTTACTCAACCGAGTAACTGAAGGTGGCTCTAATTTTTCATCGGGCCAACGCCAGTTGATGTCCTTGACTAGAGTGTTATTGAAAATGAATGACTCTAAAATTTTGGTTTTGGATGAGGCAACAGCTGCAGTAGATGTTCAGACAGACAAGATTATACAGCAGACCATTAGAAGTCAGTTCAAAGATAAAACAATAATCACAATCGCTCATAGGTTGGAAACAGTTATGGACAGCGACAAAATTGTCAGTTTGGACAAAGGAGAGTTGATTGAGTTTGACACTCCGCAGAATTTATTGAACAAAAAGGATGGTGTATTCTATAGTCTATGTAAACAAGGTGGGTATATTTAGTAGTGGACTAGAGACATATTCATAGAAAGATAGACAATCAAAGTTGCAAAAATGTAGTTTAATAAGCTCTTGCTCCTCTCTGTCACTTGACCAGCAGTGAACAAGCTGTGGTGTTTATTTGGCTTTTCCTTCAATTGGGATCTCGAACTTTAACAAATGATACAATATGGTTTGGACAATCAAATAAGGAAGATCGTTGGAGTGTATTGCCTCGTATGAATATAGCACGTACCCTTTTAGTCCATCAGAAGATATACCGAGAGAATTGTCTCTTGATAAAACCAAATCAACGGAGTACTTTGTGTGGTTTTTTGGGTTATTCAAGTTATCAACAAGCTGTACATTCACCGAGCTGTTTGCAATATACCGTAGTTCACTGTCAATTTGTATTTGGGTTGCAGCAACCAAATCTGGAAAATTAAAGTACTCTGAATCCTTTTCAAAGTTGATTGACACCGGAATTGATTTGGTTGGCCTGATGTCTGAGGAACGGGTATTCTGAAACCCTATCCAAGCCCATGGTAAAAATATAGAAATAAACACAGGGAGTATTAATGATTTTGAGTAGACCATGGCAAGATTACAATCGTGTTGATAGCATAGTTAGTGGTTGTTACTTTTTTTTCTTATGGGCCGCCAAAATTTTTATGTTTCATAGTTAACGCTTCTCTATTTTTTTTTTCCGCTCTTCTTATTCTTGATATCTTGCTGCATCTACCACTGTTTATTTCATTATCAAACAATGGCAACACCAGTTCCATCTGTATCTGTTGAGAGTGGCTTAGACCCTCAAAACCAAGAAGTTACATACGTTCACGAGGTATATAACGAAATAGCTAGTCATTTTTCTCAAACAAGATACAAACCATGGCCCATAGTAGAAAAGTTTCTTATGCTGAGGTCAAAACATTCCGTCGGCTTGGATGTGGGTTGTGGTAATGGGAAGTACTTAAATGTCAATAAAGACGTTTTTATCATTGGTACAGATAGATCTGAAGGGTTGATCAAATGTGCACAACAGATTTCCGAAAACAAGTACAATTTGGGTGTTGCAGACGGGTTGGCATTACCTCATCCCGACGGGACTTTTGACTTTGCTATATCCATAGCTGTGATTCACCATTTTGCTACTGAAGAAAGAAGAATAGAAGCCGTTCAGCACATATTATCTAAATTAAGAGAAGGTGGGGAAGCATTGATTTATTGCTGGGCTCTAGAGCAGGAGACTTCTCGTCGTGGATACAAGGAAGGCGACGACCAAGACGTTTTGATACCGTGGGTATTGAAAAAACAACAACCACTGAAGAAAAAAGGAGCCAACAAAAGAAAACAAAAGAGCGAGTCTGTGCTGGAACAACCAGAAAGCACAGAGCAACCTGCTGATGCCGAAGAAACAGAGCCAGATGTCACCAAGTATCGTTACTACCATTTATACAAGAAGGGAGAATTAGTCGACAATTGTCTACAAACTAAATGTTGCACGATTGTGGAGGAGGGGTACGAGAAGGATAACTGGTGGGTCATTATAAAGAAAACATAGTGCATTGCTTTAAGCGTTTGTATTTTAAATAGAAGAATTGGCAACAGGGTTTTTGTAGAAAGTATCCAAAGAAAAAAAAAAATATACAAATGAAAAATAAATACCAAAGCAACTGGCAGGAGATAATTATGTACAATGTTATCACCACAAGATCGCCAGGACAAGTTAGTCCGTGCTACTGATTTAGATGCATTGAGCTGCAAGTATAGTATTAACAGAAACTTATATTTAAATCCCCCAGATGAATTTGTGAAAGACTTGGTTGAGAGTTATCAGCGTTACTTACAGTACTGTGTTGGGTACACAGGATTATCATCCTCCCGTGCATTAAAAGGACTCTTTCAGGAGAAGAAAATGCCTATAATCAACCGAGGCTCATACTTAAGGACAAGAGCAATAGATCAAGTAGTGAACAAGTTTATAGGCGAATTCAAGGACAGATGTCAAATTGTGTCATTAGGGAGCGGCTCGGACACCAGAGCTTTCCAAATCTTCAAGTCACACGCAAATGTGATATATCACGAAATTGACTTTCCTGAGTCTGCAAAGGTGAAAAAATTGGCAATTTTACAGAATCCTGTCATCCGAGAGTTAGTGGGGACTAACGAGACGCTGCCTCTTATTAATAACAAAGAACAATTTGAAAGCTATTCCTCGGAATTGCATACTGAGAAGTATCATCTTCATGGTATTGATTTGAGAACACTAAAGAAGCCGGATTCTCAGATTAAAGGCTTTCAGCCAGAAGTTCCCACATTGGTTATTAGTGAATGTGTATTGTGTTACTTATCCCCTGATGAATATCAACGCACAATGAACTACTGGACAGAAATTGCAGACCAGAATTATATGGGATTCTTGATATATGAGCCAATGTCACTAAATGATCAGTTTGGAGAGACAATGACACTCAATTTGCAAAGCAGAGGACTCAATTTGCAAACTTTTAGCAAGTACCCAGACCTTATATCGCGGAAGAAGTTTCTTGAAGAGTCATGTCACTTAAAAAATTTGAGGCTTACTGATATGAGTTACATTGGTGGATATAAAGTCAGCCAAGATGGTCGTGAGTGGATAGATCATAAAGAGATGGGTCGAATAAATAAGTTGGAGATGATAGATGAAATAGAAGAAATTCGTCTCTTGCTTGAGCACTACTGTTTGATTTATGGGGAGTATACAGAGGAGAAAACTTTGAATTTCAAAGGCATCGACACCTGGAGCTGGATCTTACTGTAATACATTGTTGATGTTGTACATGGCTAGCTTTACTTGTATAGTTAAAAGTATCTTGTCCAAAAAAAAATAGGATTAGAACACCCTATGTAGAATATTCTGATTTTGTGGGTCAACGCAACAACAAAAAAGAGCTAAGAAAACATATGTTATGTTATCTCACAAAAGGGGATACTTATAATACATCTATTTTATAATCTTCAAAAATATAATCTCTTTATATGAATATTCATTCTAGATAAATAAATAAATAAATAACGATAATAATAGTAAAACTAAAAATTAAAAAAAAAAAAACTGGGCATGCACGACAGAGTGTATAATGAATAGACTAAAACCAATCTAAAATCGTACCAAGCTGAATCATAATACAACAAATCCAAACACTAACCCACCAGGAGTGACACCCCGCAAATATAGTTAAGGCAAGAAACTAGATAGCATGATCAAGTTTAAATCTATTTTAACATCAAAGCTTTGGCTTAGCAGAATTTAATCCACCAGCAGTAGCATTCCAATTGACCTCCAAGGTACCATTTTCATCTTCTCCTTTGGTATCTTTACCAAAGAACACAACTGTAACTGTCAAGTCATCACGATATCTTCTGGAAACTGGATTTGGAATTGAAATTAACATAGAGGTTTGCTCTCTAGACCCACCGTTAGATAACGCATTCCGAATCAAGTGAGTAGATACATTGTTATCCTCTAATAGGAAACTATTTCCCAATTTGTTATTTAATGGCTTTTTCAGTGCTTTATCATTGGTTACATCCTTAACTTCTGGCAATTTGCTGTCGGCACTGCCAAACCCAAACCACGATTTGCGAGGCTTAATCATGTCTGCTTTTTCCATCCATTTGACAACTAAACCCACAATCTCTTCGTTTGTCAACATTTCGTATAACCCATCAGATGCCATAACCAAAAAATCGTGTTCATTTGGGTTAATCTTTGTTGTGGTGATAATTGGTTCGGCTGTGACGTACGGTGGCGACTTTAATTGATTAGGCAATGGTCTTCCAAAAAACTGTTTGTATATCCTCTCTTGAATTACAGCTGGTAACTTGTAGCGACAGTCACCGAATGCCCTTGTTGGCTCTAGACTACCCAAGACACGACCATTCCTTATTACTTTTGGTTCGTTTGGATGTTCACTGATAATACGAGCTACTTCTGATGGGTTAGCCCCGGTTTGGTCAATACTCAATTGACGTACAGTCCAATGATTATCTTTAAATGAGCCCAAGATTGCTCTTGAGTCACCTGTGACTGCCACTTTAAGCATTTGCGAATTGGTGTCATAAAAACTCAATAATGCACAAGATCCCGATAATGCAGGCATTAATAATTCAGCCGCCTTAGCTTTATTACCATCGGTTAATAATTTCTCAATATTCTTATTTACTAGTTCGTGGTCCAATTTCAAAAACCCATTTTTCATGGCCTGATCAATAGTGGCGCTGTTGGGAACGTATCGCAAGTTCTCTTCTCCCTGTACAGGCTTGTAGATAGTACCCAATTCGTTAATAACATAACCAATTAGTTGATCCCTCAACTTAGACGACGTGGTCCAACCACCGTGTCCATCAAACACACCAAAAAACATCCAATCAGTTGACGTTTTGATGTTGTTATCTTGTAATATCGGTACCTGCACTATTTCCTCTGCTCTGTCATCCTCAATGGGAGAATTAGAGGGTAACTGACAAATGTCGTATCTAGTCACTCCTTTGCCTCTGTTTACAGTATAACTCTCCTCGAATTGACGTAACTTGGTGCTTACTTGTTCTTCATTCAACAAAAAGATCCCCTCCTTGTGTTGTTGATGGCTTATACTGTCTTTTTGATGCAATGACGATGTTGAGGTACTGAAGTATTTCTTTTGATTGTCTTGTAACAATTTTTTTGATTGTTGCGGCGGTGGTAAGTTCAGTGGTAATGTGTCCAAGTTAAAATAATTAGATTGATTGAATACGATGTAAGATCCCACGATTATAACTCCAGACACTAAAGCAACTGACTTCCTATACTGTTGTTGGTTCTTTTTAGGAGATGCTGTCTTAATCATAGTGTTGGGTCCACTTAACAAACATTGTGACGACTTGAATGACGATTTTGCTGATTGTGTAAGTAACCGTTTACCAATAGTTTGCAACTGTTTGTTGGTAAGGTACACAAACCTTGGTTTAGCTGCAAGTACAAATGACATATCTTTGACTCAATAACTAACTAACGACCGTCAAGGACTCTCAACAAATAATATATAAGGCAAAAAAAACGAAAGGACCAATTATTAAAATATGTCCCACTAATTCACCTCTCAATGATATATTTCTATTAATTCAAATATCTGTACTATTTGGGTGAAATTGAACCAAGACTTTTGCACAAATAAAAAAAAAAGCGGTATGGTTAGTTCAAAAATAATTGATGGTATATGATATGGGTCTAAAGTATTATAATCTAGTTCACCCCAATCATGTGGGATCATTTATTTTTTTTTCTCTTGTTTTGTCTTTACAAGATTGTTTTGTGGTGGTAGAAGTATTAAATTACATAATTGGTCGGATTTATGTGCATCAAATACACGACCTCTACTTTATCTTTAGTGCACTTATCTTTTTCCTTATAGTAATTGGTCAACTGATCAATGATGTGTAATCTTTGCCAATGTGTTTGCTTTTAAGTTTAAACAAGAGGACATGTATATAGTTACTTCTTAGTACTGGCTTGTTTGTAAATGTTTGTTTGTTTGTTGTTGATTTTGCTATCAACTATGTGGTGCAACGCAGTAACACTTCTATGGTAAAAGAAAGCCTGGCTACAAGTTTCAAACATACTTTTATTTTCTTTGCTAATCTGCATTGATGACAAGACCTTCAGAGGTAATCTACAATATTCTGGATTTGTAGTTAAGATTAAATGTATTAAGAATTTTCACTAGACACTGAGACATATCAATAACAAATAACACATATCATTATAAAACAAATTCCATCTCTTTTAACCTTTCCATCAATTTATCATACCAAATCCTGATAGCAACACCTACAACGTCAGCATATTAGTTAAAATACACGGCACGCCTAGAGCACTTGGATATGATGTCCCCTTTTCCATCCACTCTCTTCAATGCATATATGACATATTTAATAAAAAAAAAACACACACATCATTCCCCTTAACTATTGATTTGAAAAGAATAAAAAGAATAAAAAAATCCACCAAATTTTCATAATGACAACATATATCTGAATATTGAGACTGTGTAGTCAAGTTCAAGATGCTTAAGCAGCAATGGTGACTTCGACATCTACACCTGGTTCGATAGTGATTTGAGTGATTCTCTTGACAGTAGAAGCTGGAGCTTGCAAGTCAATAACTCTTTTGTGGATTCTCATTTCGTAAGCATCCCAAGTCTTAGAACCTTCACCATTTGGAGTTTTTCTGGTGGTGATTTTCAAAACCTTGGTTGGCATTCTAACTGGACCCTTCTTGACAATGTTGTATTGGGCAGCGTTTCTGATGATGTTAGCAGAAACGTTTTCCAATTGTTTAACTTTGGTGGAAGTTAAGGTAATTCTGATTTTGTGAATTTGTTGTTCAGCTTCTTGTTCGACTTTTTCCTTGTTGATTGGGGCAGACATTATTGCTTGTTTCTAAGTTGACGTTGTTAGAGAAGAAAAGAAAGGAAAGGAAAGTCTCTACAAAAGTGGTACTAGACTTGGTGAAAAATTTTGTATCATAGAATGAGGGCATAACTTCGTAAACTCTTTCGCACGCAAAAGAAAAAAAAAATCTAAAAAAAAAAATTGCTTTAGGGCTATAGCCCTAAAATTATTAGTTAGCAGAAATTAGCACCCCCATCATTAAAAAGTTATCGTGACCTTTCTTAAGTTAAAGAGGAGACCTACAAAGCTATGCAAGACGGAATTTTTTTCCATGCTAAATCAATAATCTTTTGATGATGATGAGTTAGTAATAATTCGGGATTTGGTTTGAATTTTCTTGATGACCTCCATTTTACATGCAAGTCTGTTTCTTTAGGGTATAATCAGATGTCAATTAATTAGGTTTTCTCCATGGTTGCTTATTTTTGGATTAAAGTCAGAGAGATTCCCAATTGAAAAGTTCATCATTAAAGTCAATGAAACAGTCGGTATAAATGAGTCCTTGTAATGAAACATACCGATAGTTTATGAACACCAAGGTGTAGAGAGAAAGAAGGAAAATGTGAGTAGAATTAGTGAGCAGCGAAAATAAATAAACAAAAGATCTGGTGTTGATGATTTTCAGACCGAAAAGAAAAGTCGTGTATACTGTGAGTAGAATTTGATTAGGGCTGCAAAAAAGCACGCTAACCATATTATATCATTTGAATTGGGTTCCACTTTAAGCAATCCAACCTAAAGCATTTATCACCAACGATATCGTATATTCAAAGACAATTACTAGTTTTTTGAGCTAAAGGTATTCTTTTTTTTTTTTGGTTTGGATTTCGTTGAAATTTCATATGAACTTTTTACAGAAATCTTGTTGTAACTATAGTCAAGTCCTAATTGGCTTGTTGCGTAAATTAGAACAGTAAACATCTTCCTACAGACACCCCAACTATTTACAGAACTACATGCTTTTACTTGGTCATTTCTCTTTGCACCCCTTTCACAACCTTCCACATCAATTTCAAATCCTCAGGAGTTGCATACCCACTTGTCGCCCATCTTATCTTCCCCATCGAATCAACAATATAAATATACCCGGAACATTGATTATCACAGTACAACTGTTCTCTAATTTCCGCTGACATTATGTGGCCAGGCAAGATGAAATAATTCTCGTATCTCAGAGCTGGCTTCAAAGTCTTTCTTAAATTTCCTGTGCTCAAGTTTGTCACAAACCCCTTGATCCAACTTTGCGGCATATTCACATCAAGTATCTGGGTATGGGGATATTCCTCCACAAAGGTATCATAATCCTGGGAATAGTAATCTTTGTTTTCAACCTTAAAGTACGAACGGGTACACTGCTCACCAGCAACAGAAGAAAACAATTTGACAATGCTTAATCTATTGTCTAATGAGTCGTACAAACTTCTCTGATTACCTGCCAATGTTTTCGCTATAAAATCCGGGAAATACAAAGATTTGTCTTGTCGAAAGTACGAAACAGGAGGAGTAAATATTTTCCCCTTTGTATTCTCAAATGACTTGACTTCATAAATTGGCGAGTGTTTCAAATCGTAGTCTAGTTGTTTCTGTCTTCTTTCTTTGGATTTTTGACCAAACAACTCCTCGTATATATTGGACAATGAGTATGTGTCTGACAATTTATGATTTAACAAAACTGGTTTTGACAACCCCAATGGTCTAGTAATACTGTACGACTTTTCTTGTGCCGATTTGACCGTTTCTTTAATGGTATTAACAAAACGCGGCTGGTACCGCTGGAACTCTATTCTTGAGGTAGCAAAAGTCCGGATGAATACACTTTGCATTTTGTCGTCCAACCAATCTGTGGTCGAATTCAAACCACGGTTTTTCAAAATTCTTTTGGTTTCTCCAAATATTACTCTATGTCGTGCGTTTACCAGTCCACAAGGCTCAGCACAGAAAAGCCAGCCTTTAACACTCAGACAATGTGACTGAAAGAAAAGAGAGAGAGAAAAAAAAAAGTATGAAGGAAAAAAAGTTCGTCCTTGCCTCCTTCTCCGCCAGCAAATACATTGAATGATCTCACACAAGTTGTTTATCCAGTATACAAACATCAATACAATTTTGAATCAATTTTAATTACGAATATTCAGTGAAAAAGAAAGAAAAAAGAAAGATTAATCATAGAAAATAACAAGATATGTCGATCCAATTACGCAATGGTTTAGCTAATCAAACTCTAGATCGGGTGTTGGAAGATTTGTTAGTTAGATTTGTGGTGAATGTTCCCGAAGAGGATTTATCTTCCATTGAAAGAATAATGTTTCAGATTGAGGAAGCACAATGGTTTTATGCTGACTTTGTTCGTCAGTTGAATCCCGATTTGCAAAGCATGAAGATGAAGACGTTCAGTACAAAGATTTTAGAGAAATGCCCGCTTATTTGGAAATGGGGTGACCCACAGGAAGCATTATCTAAATTCGGAAAATATAAATCGACCATACCGGTTCGTGGTGTTGCATTATTCAATAAAGATTTGAACAAAGTTGTGCTAGTCAAGGGCACCGAATCCAACTCTTGGTCGTTTCCAAGAGGGAAGATTTCGAAAGATGAATCTGACATTGACTGTGCAGTTAGAGAAGTAGAAGAGGAAACAGGGTTCAATTGCCGACACCTTATTGATGAAAACGACTGCATTGAAAGAAACATAAGGGGAAAGAACTACAAGATTTATTTGGTCAAAAATGTGCCGGAAGATACTTTATTCGAGGCACCTACTTATGAGATATCGCAAATCAAATGGTTTGACATTAAAACAATCCAAAAGAAATGTAAGACAAACCCAAACACTTTTTTCATTGTGGGGACTATTTTGAAGCCGATGACTAAATGGATTAACAAGAACAAGGGTGTATTGAACGAGGAAGAAATTATGTTACAGGTTGAGTTGAAATTGAAGGAGTTGTTGGGACTTAATGCTAAAGAACCAGAAGAAAATGTGGATGCAGGTAGAGAATTGTTGAATATTTTGCAAAAAGTTGGACAAAAGGAAAGCCAATCTGCAATATCACCAAGCTCTTCATACCAAAATAACGATCAACAACCACAGCCACCAATGGTTAATGTACCTGTTCCGCAACATCTCCATAACCAAATCCCTTTTTTTGCAGGAGCACACGCTGCTTTCCCATTTTACAATCAGCCTTTTTTCAATCCTATGTCGTTTATGCCTCCACAATTCATGCCTCATCATCCTGCATATGTTAGTCCACATAACCAACAACCCCCTAACCCTCAAAGCTTTCAGAAGCCCAAGACTAACTCGAAAGAGTTGTTATCTATTTTGACGGCTAAATCAGACAAGAAAAGGGATGACGAGAACTCAAAACAGCGCAAGCCGGTGGAAGATGACAATATCCGCTCCAGAGCACAACAATTATTGAGCGTATTTCCTAAAAAGCACATCAAAGAGACTAACACGTCAGCAGAGTCAGAGGTTGAGAATGAGAATGAACTTGCCAAGAAGCATTTGTTGAAGTCCTTGCGCAGATCTGCAACTCCAGAAGCGGGCACAACAGAGACTAGGTCTCCTGGAATGAGTCCAATAATAGACAATTCTTACCAAGAGCCATCCAACGAAATTGAAGAGTCAATTAGAGCACAACGTCAACAAGTCCCAGTAACATCAAGGAGAAAGATAAAATTACTAAAGAGATCTGATAATGAAGCATCTGCAAATTTGTTGGAGTTATTAGGTCCGAAAAAGACAGAGAGTGTGGATACAGCAAATAAGAACCCAGATGCAGGCAACGAACTATTAGGATTACTTCATAAGAAGCAGGAACAAAACCAGGAACTGTTGCCCAACGTAGAGAGATCATCGACAAGAAAAGAAGAGCTGCAAAACACCTCCAACGAATTGTTAACTATGCTTAAAAAACCAACTGCCGCAAAAGAATCCACATCAGAGTCACGATCCCAAAATTTGCTTAACTTGCTTAAGAAGCCAGAATCACAAAATGCACCAGGAAGCAAGGGGAAGGATCAAGCTTCTGGCGACCAGTTGGCTGACACTCACCTACCAAGCTACACACAAAACAACTTGCAACCTCAACTCAGCAATTTAAACCCTTTACCAAGCCCCATGAACTTCTTGTCGAGTCCAGAGCAGAAGCCACAACAAGCATCACAAGTATCTTCTGCGAACCAATTATTGGGCTTGCTTCATAAAAATGGTACCGAAAGAAATAAAAGTATAACATCTCCGAACGAGTTATGGGGAACAAGTACTCCTGGTTCCACAGGGGGGCCCAGCGTTGGAGAGGCCAATAAACATTCCAATGCCACCACCGGGGGTCCGTTCAGAAGTAACGTGCTTTCTCCAAATCTAGACATTTGGACGAATGATACAAAAACATCAAGCTTGCTGGGCAGCCAGTTTCAATTCCCAGAGCCAAGTAGAAGGAGCAGTCAGTTATTGGATTTATTGAACACGAATAGAGATCCAGTGCAAGATGCTCAATATTCGCAATCTAATTCGAATAACTACAACAATGGAGGTATAGAAATTGCTAGAAGAGATTCTCCATCTGATAAGTTTGAAAATTTTGAGGATTTCGAGGACTATAACGATGGATATCAGTTTAATGATGAACTTCTTGATAAAACATACAGGAATTTTGATATCGCTAGTGACGAAGAGGATGTTGATTATTTAATTGACCCTTTGATTACACATAATGACAAGCTGCTGCATCAAGACAACGAAATCAAACCTTCGCTGGTAGATAACCAGAATGATCAACCAAAGAAGATAAGAATTTTGAAGCCTGGTGAAAACATTGACAATCTTTTCGGTTCTCAAGGAAGTAACGAGCCTGGAAAAGGGTTATTGGCTTTATTGAATGGTGGAAAGGCACAGTAGTCAAATAGCTCGGTTTTTCTTTAGTGTTGTTTGTCGTTATATACAAAAGAAATTTTTTGCATTTAATTGGATTCTATTTTTATGTTTTTTCCGTCGTTGTTCTGTAGGAAGAAGGGTATTTTCTGTAGAACTTACTGCATCAATGCCATTAGGTCCATCGACTTTCTGAAGCTCGTGTTTTTGTATGTAAGTTTTCCCTCTATATCGTTTGATAGTTGCATCTTTCCGTGCTTCCCATGCCAGGTTGATATTCTCTTGGGACGCATTTGAACTATGCCATGTTTTATCAACTACCATCAAGTCCATGATATTATCATTGATAATGCTTGTTTGGAGAATGTTTTTCTTCATCAAAGCATTCAATTTCAAGGCCAAGGGAAGACGATAAATCAGTGCACTTTCATTATCTAATTTCAGCCAGTTTGTGCTGCAAGCATAGTTATCAACAATTGGGATGTCTGTTTCGATACATGCTAAATCGCACGATTCTTTGCCTAGAGCAAATAGACTCATTATTCCGGTTTTTGTTACTTTGGTGTTTTCTATTTTCAACACAGATAGTTTCCATAATTTCCCATTTTTAATAGTAGAACACAAACTAGCAATAAAAGTATCGTCAATATGGTGATTGCAAAGACTCAAACATACCAAATTAGGAATATTGAAAAGTGCAAAGTACTCATCACGGGATAATTTAATCAAGGACAAGTCGAGAATAGTAATTGGTTGCCAGATATCCAAAAACTTTATTGTATCATGTAAGTCTATATTGCGGAAAACAGTCTCAACACGATGCAAACGGCATCCCGGAATCAAGTATTTACCAATAGCCTGTCCCCGTATTCCCTGTTCTAACAAGTACCTATGAGCCCTAAAATCCTGAAAAGAATGGAAAAATTTAGCAAACTTTGCATACGTTTCTGGAGAGTCCTGTCCAGTCTTTACAATGATTGTCCATACTAATTTCCAAATTGACCATGGTGCCGAAGCTATCAAATGCCAACCTATGTATTCCACATTCCGAGCCAATTGTTCAGCACACAATCTTTTTAGTGTCGGCATTCGAGCAGATGCATGAGTTCTTGTCGCTGATTCAATAACCGGTGTAACAGTTGTCCATAGGTACGGCTGAATCAGGGTTTCAAAATCAACAAATTCATTGCTTGAACCAAGTTTATGGCGTTCGGCGTGCTCATCGCCGCGCTGCTGGAGGCCGGCGAATTCTTCGGCCG